>Ga0307487_1001692_pt1 | contig 15282 bp, 14 predicted proteins | sample CBIW12metaG_FD_203665 | JGI IMG/M metagenome (GOLD analysis project Ga0307487, IMG submission 203665) | Sea-ice brine microbial communities from Beaufort Sea near Barrow, Alaska, United States - CBIW 1.2 | ecosystem: Environmental > Aquatic > Marine > Coastal | place: USA: Alaska | collected... | reverse complement strand
AATATCTGCCGTGCGCCGTGCCGGTGTCCGCCCGTTAATACTGGCCGGCTGCCTGTTTGCGTTCCTGACCCTTGGCGGCTACGTCCTTAACCGGTTGTTCATTGGTTAATCTACTCTGTATTGGGTTGCCACCGGACGCTGTGCTCAAACAATTCACCAGCAGCATGGCATCACCGTTGAGGTCGTCCGCCATCCATCCAATGCCAATGTGGGCCGGTGGTGCACAGCGAATCAGGGAGACCTCTTCACATAGCAGCCTGATGCCAAGGGGTTCACTGTTCTTACGAAACGATAGATGGTCGAACGAACCTATGCTTGAATAGAAAAGGCACGCAGGCTGGTGATGCACCATGGTCGGCGTCTCCGAAGCTTGGATCTGACTAGTGGCGGGGCGTCGGTTGCTCAACCGATTCACCAACGTAGCCTGAGGGTTTGTAAACACCTTCTTAGCGTATTTGGAATCATTAGAACAGACCCCGCCGAATCAAATTGGCTCCCAACAAGACCAAGGCAATCAGTAGCACCTTTCGGAACAACTCCTTGTCGATGTGGTTCCTAATAATCTGCCCTGCCCACAGACCTAGGAATACGGGAGCGATCGTCATGGAGGAGATAAAGAACTCGTGCAGACCGAAAAGTCCGACCCTGATATAGGAGAGGGCTAGAGGCACAGAACCGAACAACGTGACTAAGCCGAAAGCCTTGACGAGATCATCCTTGGTGAGCTGGATACCCACCAGATACATGACCAAGGGTGGACCATTAATGGTCGAAATTCCGTTCATCAAGCCAGCCACCACCCCGATAAAAGGGCCAGCCCAGACCTCATGATGGGGGGGCACTATAAGCTTCAAACCTAGCAAATTGAGTAGGGAAAAACTGACGACAATTACGCCCAATGATACGAACAGTGGGTTCGCCTCAATGCTGGTTAGTAGCATGGCACCAAGGCTAGTAAATAGAACGAAGACCAGGGACATGGGTAGCAGCCGGCGTATGCTGCCAGCGGGCAACCCATGCCGGAACGCCTGCCAGAAGTTGCTCGTCACGATTGGCATCACCAGCAGTGCCACGACCAGCGCCGGACTCAGGAAAGCGCCAAGAATGGAGATCACCAGCAAGGCCAGACCGATACCGAGCATTCCCTTCAGCACACCACCTAGGAAGAAAACCAGAAATATAAGGGACAACTCATAACCAGTGAGATTAAACATTTTAGAGCCCCTTAACAAAAGTTCGTCTTGTTATTTAAGGGAGGTCTGATTAACGCCCGTTTCCCTCCATTTTGACGGAATTCGTCCGCACTGGCCTTACGCCAATAGGCATTTTTCACCAATCAGCGTTTCCTTAAAGTATGCGCCTAACGCATAAAGTCGGAGGCATAGTGTCAAGTTTCAGAATCCGGAATCGATAGGCGCAAAGATCCGAGCAAAAGAATTGCGCCGACGACAGTAAAGGTGCCGGTTAGTCCAGTTATCAGCACAATGCCCCCAAAGCCTAGCGGTGTGACCACCTGCGTTAGCCGATTGAAGCTGAGGCGTAAGCCCAAAGTTTCGCCAATCTTGCCGACGGGTGATAGTGCGATAGTGGTGGACATCGATAGCGGCTGCCCCAGCCCCAGCCCCAACCCAATACCCAGCGATACCAGCGTCAGCAGGATCGGATCCTGAAACAACGGAAGCACCAAAAATAATGCGCCACTGCCTAGGATTGAGAAGATCACCACTCGATTTTTGCCGAAGTGGCGTGTCAAGGGTAACAAAAGACTCCGCATTACTACGCCGCCACCATTGTGCAGCCCGATGATGATACCGATCACGCTCGCCGAAAGTCCTTTATCCACGGCGTAGATCGGGAAATAGGCCACATACATATCCTTGCCCAGCAGCACCAATGACGAGATCAGAAAGGCTCGACCCATGAACTGATGATAAGCTAGTACCTGCAGCGGGTTGCTCCGCCGCTCTGGTGTCGCGGATACTACTTGCGCAGCTGGGTCTGCCGGCAGGCGCTGAGTAAAAAACAACGCCACCAGCATAAGCAAACCAAGCGCGAGGAAGGCGCGCTCATACCCAAAAAATTCGCCTAGGAACCCTGCGGGAATTGGCCCGAAAAAGCCTCCTAGCGCAACCCCCATGCTGTAAACTGCCACCTTCTGTTCACGCACCCAAGCGTTAGAACTTTGGGTGCCAACGGTCTTTTGGGCTGCTAAGATAAAGAAGGTAAAGGCACTTCCTGTGATCAACTGCGATCCATATAACCCTGCCCGTCCCGGTAGCAGCATCGGTAGGATTAGCCCGAAACTAGCGATCAGAGTGCCCCAGAGCATGACGCGCCTCGTGCCGTGACTGTCCATCCAGTGCCCAACCCGCGCTGCCAGCAGAAGCGGCAGTAGCGAAAAAACGGCTACTAAAACGCCAATCTCGGACGCGCTTATCCCTACATCCCGCGCAAATAGTGGCACAAGCGGCCGTGTACCCATGATGCCAGCCACATGAAAGAACGCAGCTATGGATACGATCGGATACCTCTCTGTTTTTTTGCTCATGAGAACTACCTGTTACGGTCCTCCCACACGGAGGGATCCTCCGGCCTACACTTGATGTGTTGTGCCGTATTTTGAACATAGTTAAAGATGCTGAAAGCGAAAATCGCTATAAGTAGTGTCAAAGAATGATCCCTTGTGGCAAACATAGAGTAGCTGCTGTTCGAGATAAGCAGAGCGAGTTCTGTGGCGTGAGTGCTGCTGGCAAATCCGCCGATATTGCACTCCGATAATGGCGCCCCAGTGATGTCTTGCACACTCAGGACCAAGCTGAAAGAGCTGTGGATGTTGATGTCTCACAGTCGCCCGAGAGTCATCAACGATAACCCGCACTCGGAATCGTTGTTCCGGATGGTCAAATACTGCCCAGAATGGACTTCAAACGAATTTGAATCGCTCACGGCCGTACGTGAATGGGGCTGGCGTTCGAACACGCTTACAATGAACAGCGCTCGCACAACGGCATCCACTTCGTAACGCCCGCCGACCGACATCGTGGCGTTGATCCTCGGCGCTGGTCTGGCAACAGTCGAATCTGGGAGATCACTGGACAGATATCGTTCAATCCTGGCGCACCTCAGGAAATTGAGCGTAGTAAACTAGCTGTTTAAACGCAGTCATTTGGACAACTGGGTTGAAAACCGCCGAAGCTGGACGACGACAAACTGAAAACTGAGAAGATTAAATCCAGCGTTCGAGCCGAGTGGAGCATCCGATCCGGTACATCAAACAGGTCTTTGGTTATGACAAAGTTCGCGACCGTGCCTTAGTGAAAAATATCAACTGGCTGCATCTGCTGGCGTAGGGTCAGTGCCTGAATTCCGCGAAAATGGCGGAAAACGGGCAAAAAACAAACAAGTGAAAGAGTTGAATAGGCCCAAATCGCGATTAAATGGCTTTTTTCGAACTGAAAAGCGATTCAGCAGAGAATCGGACGTTATTCAAACCTTCCTTAAAACTTTACACGAGACCCAAGAAGCAGGGTATTTACATCATCATAATCGCCGTTACGACGATCCAGAGTGTTATTATTGTATCCCGCGTATAAATTCAGCCATTTAATCGGTGTGTAGACATAACCAACCCCTTTGGTTTCTGCGCTATCACCTTCAGCCGCCCGATCCTGAGCTTTCGCATAATGCACATCAAACGCATGCTTGCCTACCTTATATCCCAACTTAACCAAATAAAAGTCAGAGTCTGAATTGGCCGTATTATCGTCTTCAACTTGCGAAAAAGCACCAGTCAGACTTATACCAGTAGAACTGTTTAGCCAGGATACGGAACCACCCGCAGTTGTAACGTCCCCAGTAGCACCACCTACATCCTTAACAGAATATCCAAGCCCCGCCGCTAATTTTCCAGCAAAAGGAACGCTAATTCGTGCTCCCACTTCGGTCACATCGCTATTACCTTTTACGCCTTGACTCACCGAAAAATCAACTGGACCGAGAGATGGCACGTCATAACGTAAGCGATCGTAACGACTTTCAAAATCCTGATTACTCATGGCTGACTTAAGGGCCACTGAATCTCCCGTATCGCCATCGATAAAAGAAAGAGCACCCCCAACTAGAGCAGGGTTTGCGAATGAGACGACATTAGTACCCGAGAGATCTCTTTCGACATTACCGTTTGCGGCACCATCTCCTTGGCCCAAAGAGACCTTACCTAAACTTCCTTGAACAAAAATATTAAGATGACGTTCATCGAACTCACCATCTACACTACGTAATCCCGGCGTAACAATATTTGAAGGGTTATGTTGATACTCTAGTTCAACGTGAGCGCCGACTGTTATACCAAGGTCGTTGACATATCCACTCAACTTGGCACCGATGCGACTCGAGCTATTATCATTATCTACAATATAGCTTTCCGATCCTTCCCCGGTATCGCCATTCATATATCCAAGATTTATTTGGCCATATGGTTTAATTTCTACTTCCGAAATAGAATCTTGAGCCCATGTCGGCACTGAAACGGCACCAATAACGATAGTCGAAATATAAACAGCCATTTTTTTTGTTTGAACATTTTTAAAAACCTCACATTTTTTAATTTAAAATAAAGAACGTAAAATCTAGAGACTGCTGCTAATTAAAATAATAAATCTTATTTTCCATTCGAAGTGCTTTCAGTCAAAATTTTCCCGGGCAATACTGTCAATGAACATCAATGTACACCCCCTATTTTTCAAAATAATTGACCCTCTTTCATAGTATTTGGTTCCGTTAAGTAGTGACTCTGGACTTTACGCCTATTAATACAGTCTATTATTCACTGATCTTCTTTATTTTTTTAACTTTATCCCTATAACGCAATATTCGATTCTTTAATCCAGCTGCGCTTGCTGATTTGACAAGCGCAGCCATATCATTATCCGTTCCGGATCCATATGATGATAAAGCTGCACTTTTTATTTGAGCCACTGTTTTTATGGTATGTTTTCTTACAACTTCCTCGGCTTCCAGGTATTCGGCGTTTAGTGCTGACGGGGTTAAAATTTTGGAGACTAATCCAAGTTCGCAAGCGTGCCGAGCATCGATATAGGCTCCCGACAGTGCCAATCGGGTCGCCACATCTGCGCCTACTCTAATGCCGAGTCTACGCGTACCGAGAACGAGTCCGAACGATGAACCGGGAAAGGCAAATGTACTATCGTTAAAAGATAGGCGGAGATCACATGCCGTGAATAGATCAGCGCCTGCTCCCGTGACACGACCTTTGCCAACAGCCATCGTCAAAAACGGGGCGTTCCAAATCTCACTGAGTAATAATTCAATTTCACAAAATCGTGCTAATAGCGTCTGATCGTCGAGCGTGTCAATTTCGCTGAGGTCAATTCCGGTACAGAAATTACGCCCTTCCCCCTCGAAAATCACGAGGCGATCTTCGCGTTTCTTTGCGTTTAACAGTTCCGCTCTAATACTGAAAACCAAATGAGGGCAAAGAGCGTTTCCCAAAGCCGGCTTTTCTAATCTAATACGACTCCAGCAATCGCCTTCGGTCACCGTAACTAAATTGTGCATGCTCAGCCGCCCCAGAAGTTGGGCATAACATTGCTTGCATAGCCGGAAATAAATTCTTTGGGTGTGCCATCGGCCTCGGAAAAGACATGTCGTTTTACTTTCCCTATATTGCCACCATAGATATGGATACTGATTGAAACTTGGTCGTCGAACGCATTCGATACCTTGTGAATATCTCCTAAGCGGGGAGAGACGCAGTCGACATCTCCTGCCTTCAGCAGTGCTTTTTCTCCAGACAACAGACGGTCGCCATTTGTATTCTCATACGGAGTTGCCACCTCCGCGCCACGAAGCATCCCGATAAGACCCCAAACCGTATGGTCATGTACGGGGGTACTCTGGCCAGGGCCCCAGACAAAGCTAACAACTGAATAGCGTTCATTTGGGTCGCAATACAGTAGATATTGCATATAGTGTTGTGGATGTGGCTCACTACAGAACTCAGGCAGCCAATCGTCGTGGCTGACGAGCTGCTGAAGCTGGTCGCCGCCCTGTTTCAGGATCGTAGCCTCGTCGCCGTTGGCCTGATCGATAACTCGATCAAAACTGGCGAGAAAACCGCTGAAGCGGGCCTTGTTTAGATTATCAATCGTCATTTTTATTTCCTCTTAATTCTTTTATAGAATACCGATCAAATAGTTTGAGTTTTTCTGAGTCCCGCTAAGATGCTTTCGCGATGCTCATCTAGTGCGGGCGGGCCAAATCGAATGGGCGGGTTTATTCCGTTGATACTTAACGGCGAGCCAAAAGTTCGCGTTGTCTGCCCATTAGGCATGGTTAGGTCAGAAACCCAACCAGCGTATTCGACCTGGGCATCGGTCAACGCCTCTGAGAATTTATTGATCGAACTGCAAGGCACTCCGGCGTCCTCGAATCGCTGTAACCACAGGGCCGCGTCTTCCTTCATAAACTCCGCTTCCAGAATCTGCTTCAGCTCAGCTTGATTTACCGCACGCTTTGTATTGCTTTCAAAGCGCGGGTCATGAACTAGATCAGTCAGTCCTACCACATCGCAAAGCTTTTCCCACAGATTGTTGTTTCCCGCAGCGACGACGAAATGTTTGTCTCGGGCGCGAAATCCCTGGTAAGGCGCGTTACGTGGATGGGCCGACCCCAATGGCAGTGGATCTTTGCCTGTGCCGAAATACTCGCTCGTCTGTAATGCGCTAATTGCAAGACATACGCCTAGCATAGGGACATCGATATATCCGCCCTGGCCGGTGTTCTGCACTTGTCTGAGCATCGACGTCACTGCAAAAGCGGCATAGAGACCCGAGGAAAAATCGGCGACTGGGACGCCGCACTTGGCCGGCTCACGCTCCACTTCCCCCGTAACACTCATGATTCCAGACATTGCCTGCAGGGTGACATCAAACCCGCCTTCGTTGGCACGCGGCCCCTCCTGCCCGAAAGCGGAAAGCGAGCAGTAAACCAATGCTGGGTTAGTTGTGGATACGGCGTCGTAGCTTAATCCCAGTCGACTCATGACACCCGGCCGGTTGTTTTCAATAAGCACGTCGGCGCTGGCGATGAGTTCTTCCGCGATACACCTATCATCATCGTCCTTTAAATTGAGAGCAATCGATTTTTTGTTTCGATTTAGGGACGAAAAATTCTCGCTAAATCCTTCTGTAATCGGAGGCCATTGACGTAACATGTCACCTTTTAGCGGCTCTATCTTAATGACTTCCGCTCCCATATCTGCGAGCAACATGCCGCAGAATGGCCCAGCAGCGACGTTACAAATCTCTATGACACGCACGCCTTCTAGAGTTTGATATTCATCTTTATTGAGCATGATTTTTTATCCCTCCTTGAGGGTTTTAAATCCGAGCGCCCTCGATGCACCTGCGGCAACATCTACGACGGTATATGCAATAGATTCAATATTGTTTGCAGGAAAACGGGCAATTGGCCCAGATATGCCGATGGCGGCAATAACAACACCAAAAGAATCGAAGATAGGCCCTGCAATTCCACCGACATCTGAACGCCATTCACCGAGATTCACAGAAAACCCTTGCTTTCGTATTGATATAATCTCGTGATTACCCAATTCTTCAATATTTTCAGGAAATTCAGATATTGAATTATTATCCAGAGAGAAATATTTGCTATTAAAAGCCAGAAGCGCCTTCCCGGTTGCTACATTTTTTGCCGGAGCTCGTCCGCCAATCCGTGAATATGCCTGTATCGGCTGCGAACCTTCTATTTTGTCTATATAGATAATTTCGGCTTTATCTAGAATAGCTAAGTGTGCTGTTTCACCGGTCCTCTCACTGAGATCTTCAAGGAATGGCCGTACTATGCTTTGCCAGTCCAAACGTGATATTACCCGTAAGCCCAACTCCCAAATTTTTAACGTTAGCTCATATCTTCTTCCCCCGGACTCTTGCTTGACATATCCTTCTTCCTGTAAATCAGTCAGAAGTCGGTGGACGTTACTTTTTGTCAGCCCCATAAGCGTTGAAATGTCGGTCACACCCTGCGGACAATCACTTTCCGCTAGCGTCTCCAGTAGGGACATGCCTTTTATAAAACTGGACTTATTAACCACAATAGTTACCAGATCAAGAGATATGTGAGACCACTGGTGCTGTTTCAGCCAGTGCAGGACGAGATACTAAAGATTCGAGCCAGTCGGCCAGTTTCGGCAGTGTCTGGCGCCACGTCATATTGGGGAATCGTAAGTCGATATATTCCAGGCTAACCGCAATGTACAGGTCGCCTAGATCCACATCATTATTAGTAGACGCTTCGACCGCAGTGAAGATAGTCGGTAGTGTCCTGTCGATTGCAGCGACGCGTCGCTGCACTATCAGATTCGATTCTGCGGCAGAATCGAATTTTTTAGCTGCAACGATCGCCACTGCAGAATCGATCAATCCGATACCCAGAGCTACCTTATGTAATACCTGTTCGATGTGTGACGGCGGCAAAAGGGTTGGATCGGGATACATTTTTTCTAGGTATAGAGCGATCACCAGACTTTCTGATAGTTCGATTCCAGTAGCTGTAGTCAAGACTGGAATACGACAGAAAGGATTGGCGGCTACCAGAATGTTCGGATTGGCCCATGGATCGACTTCTATAATATTTACTTCGTAATCTAAACTCTTTTCTTTGATCACAGCTCGAACAACACGGGCATAGGGTGAGGTCGGAGAACTTAACAATTTCATTATAAATAACCTTTAAAATTAAATGAGGCTGGCCGCCCTATGAACCTGTGTAATTTAAAGCAAGTGCATACTTTGAGGCGCTGTACGTTAATTTACTTATGACACGGCCGTGACCTTATCGACGAAATAACCAGATGCACCGGTATAGGTATGCGGATCCAGCATGCTGTCGATCTCTTGTTCTGATAGACGCTCGCTGACTGCCGGTGTGCGAAGCAATGCGCTTTTTAGGGATTCACCGGTTTCGAAAGCCTCCATGCAGAGTTCATAGATGATTTCGTGTGCTTCCTGGCGGCCTATCACAGCCCCTAGCCTCATCATGACCGGTTCGGACATGAGCAAACCCTTCTGGATATGGAGGTTTCGTTCCATGTTTTCGGTGCGTACGGATAAATTTTTGCTAATTGCAGACATTTTTAATGCTGCCGCGTCGGCCATGCAGAAAACTCGTGAGATAAATTCGCGCTCAGTCTGTAGAACTACCTTGTCCCGCTCGTGTTCTGCCATCACGGATTCTAGCGCTAATGGTACTGTGCTGCGTACCACGCGTGCGATTGCCATAATAGTCTCGCAGCTTGGCGGATTGCGTTTGTGTGGCATGGTGCTGCTACCGACTTTTCCCGTTGCGAACGGCTCTTCGAGTTCGCTTACTTCGGTTTTTTGCAGTGCATAGACTTCAGAAGCAATTTTCCCAATCGTGCTGGTTATGATTGAAATTACGCTCACCAGTTCCGCGATATTATCTCTAGATACATGCCAGGTTATCTTAGGACAACCTAGACCTAAATCGCGGAATAATGCTTCCTGAACTGCAACACCTTCTTCTTCCAGCGCAGCAAGAGTTCCGACGGCTCCCGAAAACTGACCAACTAGAACACGTTCTTTCATCTGGTGGAAACGTGCCATATTTCGACGCATTTCTTCGACCCATACTGCTACTTTAAAACCGAAAGTAATCGGCAGTGCGTGCTGGCCGTGGCTGCGTGCAACCATGACCACATCCCGGTATTTGGTTGCCAGGCCGCAGAGGTTATTGATGATTTCTTGATAAGAAGCCTCTAGCTCGACAAGCGCATCAGCTACCTGAAGAATCGTACCGGTATCGGTGATATCCTGGGTGGTGGCCCCCCAGTGAATAAACTCGCCGGCATCGCCTTCGCAAACGTCTTTCATCGCCCTCAGCAACGGTACAATCGGGTGACTTGTCCGATCCATTTCTTTTTTAAGTTTGTCCAAATCAATATTACGGATGTGTGCCTTGGCGATTATTTCATCAGCCTTATCCTGAGGAATGATGCCTAGAGTTGCCTGAACTTTAGCCAGAGATGACTCGACGTCAAGCCAACGCTGCACCGTCGCTTCGTCACTGAATATCTCGCGCATCCGCGCTGTTCCAAACTGGTCTCTGAACAACTGGCTGTCTATTACATACGCCGCCATAGATTTCTCCTGATTAAAGGTCTTTAATTGTAGGTACTTTCTGGTGCTGTCTTTCTTCGGCATACAGACGACCGATCCAAGTCGAAACATTTTCGGCAGTGGCGAAGTCGCGGCACGCAGCGATCAAAGTTTCTGTGTCGATTGGACATCTGTAGCCAGAAAGTAGCGCTCGGGTTTTCTGATCAATCTTATTCGCCCGCTGTTTAATATCTTGCTCGGGCTGGCTGGAATCTACTTCGGCGGCCAGCTCGTCCCCAGAGACGGTTAGGACCGTCACCTTGGCTGTCGCCCGCTGTCTGGTTTGGCTACCAGCAACTTTGATTTTAGCGCGCAGCGCGTTTATCTCCGGCGCATCGCGTACGGCTGCCGAAAAGCTGTCGCTATCCGTTGTGCTCAAGCCAGACAATGCCATAGCGACCATATGACGAATACTGAACTTCGCTTGTTCGACTGTGGTCGGCTGTGCGACGTTGCAAACCGAAAGATACTGCTCCTCGACCTCTACATCCACCCGCGTGATATCGGCAAGCTGCACATCGAAGTTAGTGATAATTTTTAAAGCTGCTTCGATCGGGGCCTGCGTTCCGTAGCAAGCGGCATGATATTTGAAGGTTATGGATTCGACCGAGAGGCTTGTCGCCGACAAGTCCCATGCCGGTTGCTCAATGTTATCCCCATACAGGGCCAAAAAGCCGATATCACCATCTAATACATTTCGAACGCTGCGCACGCCGCGCTCGACGAGTTCTACTGCCCAAACACCATTAGCTGCTGCCTGACCCACCTGTAGCGGCTTAGCCATACTGCCGAACACGGAACGCAATCCACCTGCTCGTGTCGCAGTCAAACCGATTGCATGACAGGTAGATTCGTGGTCAAACCCGATCAGGTTCGCACATGCTAGAGTTGCCCCGAAGCTTCCAAGTGTTCCGGTGCTGTGCCAGCCGCGCTGATAATGCGATTCGCCAATCAAATCCGCCAAGCCAGTTTGGAACTGCACTCCCACGACAAATGCCCTCAGCGCTTGTTCGCCGCTCAACCCACGCCACTCACAGATTGCGAGGATCGCTGGCCATAAAGGAGCTGAAGGATGTACCCGAGAGCCGAGGTGAGCATCGTCTAAATCCAAGATATGTGATGCTGTGCCATTGATCATCGCAGCTGAAATGCAATCTAGTCGGTCGCCATTACCGAGCAACGTAGCCTGCGGCTTTCCGCCACTGGATTTTGCATTGTTGAGCACCGCTTTTACTACGTCAGAGTCTTGGCCTGCGAGAAGCACCGCAAACCAATCTTGTAAGCAGTGCAACGCCATAGCCTGGGCTGCCATTGGCAAGGGGGCTTGCCCAACACTGCGTGCCGCCATTACTAAATGATCTGTAATTTTTGTCATAACCACCTCACGTGCTGTACTTATTGTCTTTTTTGGCCTTTCGTGCGGAGCGGAGCAACGGCAAGACAAAAGACAGCGCAGAAAGAAACAACAAGGTGGAGCCGATAGTTGTCTGTAGAAAAACCATCCAATTTCCGTCAGAGATCGTGAGAGCTTTGCGGAAACTGGACTCCACCAAAGGACCGAGGACTAGTGCCAAGACAATCGGGGCTAGCGGAATAGACAGTTTTCGAAAGATGTAGCCAATAATGCCTAGCAAAAGCATCACAAAAATTGGAAACATAGAATTTGTATCGGAATAAGCACCGATAAAGCAGATACCAGTAATGCTCGCTGCCAATACAGGTCGCGGAAGATCGATAACTTTTATCCAGAATCGTACTCCGAGTAATCCCATCGCAACCATTACGAACACACCCAATAGAAGCGCCGCGAAAACCCCATAAGGAATCTCCGGATTATCTAGGAATAACATTGGACCCGGCTGGACCCCATGGATCATAAGTGCGCCAATCATGACTGCTGTCGTCGCCGAACCCGGTATGCCAAGTGCCAGCAGAGGCACAAGTGCTCCGGAAACCGCAGCGTTATTGGCCGTCTCAGAGGCGCTCAAACCCTCGATAGCACCTGTGCCGAATTTCTCAGGCGTCTTGGAAGCACGTTTTGCCTCATTATATGAAACTAAAGATGCGATCGACGTTCCAGCGCCCGGAATGACCCCAATTACATAACCGATCAAACTGCTGCGCATTATCGTAACGATGAGTCCTTTGAATAGCCTTGGCGGAGCCGCGAGAATGCCTTTAATAGGTATCGATTTACGTTGCGGCTCTTTCGACTCAATCATCATGAAAACTTCTGAAATTGCGTACAGCCCAAGCAATGCAGGTATTAAAGGAATTCCGCTAAAAAGATCGGGAGTGAAAGAGAATCGTGGCATTCCGTTGACCGGGTCTAGGCCGATCGTAGTCAGCAGTAAACCGACGAAAAGTGATATCGCACCAGCGGTCAAGGATTTCCCGCCGAGGCTGCTTACGAGACTTAAACCAAAAACTCCAAGCGCAAAATACTCTGCCGGACCAAAATAAAGCGCGAATTCAGCTAGATATGTCGCCGTAAAAACCAGGAGTATTCCACTTGTGAGTGCACCAAAGCCAGAGCTTACGATCGACACGGTTAGCGCCTTACCAGCCTCGCCGCGACATGCCATTGGATAACCGTCCCAGGCTGTTGCGACAGCACCCGCCGTGCCCGGCGTATTTATCAGAATAGCGGTAATTGACGCACCATATTCGGCGGCCATATAGAGGCTGACCAAGCCTACTATTGAGGTTACTACGTCTAGCTCGAATGTGAACGGAATGAGCAAAGCAACGCCCAAAGTTGGACCTAGGCCAGGCATGGCTCCAATCAAATATCCAAGTATCGAACCCACTACAATTGCTAAAAGTGGCATCCAATGCATAATCGATTCGAAACCAAGCAGCATGTTATCTAACATTGAAATAACACCTCGAATTATTCATGGAACTGGTACCCCCATAGCCATCTCAAAGCAGATATAAACAAACAAGCAAAATAATATGGGAGCACTGACTAACATTAGCCAACTGCGGCCACCTGCGAGCAAGATGATTAGAGGTAAGCTAGTTAACGACGCTACATAGAATCCAGTGGCGTTCATTAATGCGGCATATATCGGTAGCAACAGAACGAAGCCGAGCGTAGTCCATAGTTTACCGAATTCGATATATCGAATTCGGTTGGATATAGTAATAGCTGACACCAGCATGACAACCGCTAAGATAGCTCCAATGCCGGATATCAGCTTGGGGAACATGGCTGGACCGACTCCATCAGAAAAAAATGCTGTGGGAAGTTGTATGCTTAAAATAAACCAACTTACGAACAATCCACAGAGCAAGACTGCTACTAATCCTGCAAGCCAGCGTTCGCTTATGCGATGTGATGCGCTTAACTTGATACCCGCACCTTCCGATGCGGGTGCGGGTGCGGGTGCTTCGCTCATTCTACGAGGCCCACCTTTTTCAGCCAATTGAAAGCGATATCGCTCTGTTTAACTATGTATTGGCTGTACTCCTCCGGCCCTAATTCGCCATATACTAAGCTGGAGTCTTCCATGTATTTCTTAAACTCGGGCGTTTGTATCGCCTCGAAAAATGCATCTGCCAATTTTTCCTGACGATCGAGTGGGATTCCTTTCGGTCCATAGATACCGCGAACCTGTTTCCAGTCCGAATCAACGTCGTAACCGGCCTCTTTATAGGTTGGCACGTCCGGGAACGCCTCCAGACGTTCGTCGTTCATTACCCCGAGTACGCGCACTCTCCCTGCTTTAACGAATTGAAGCGCTGGCCCGGGATTGGTATTAACGGCACTAATATGGTTCCCCAATAGGGCGGTCATAGCTTGGGAGCCACCGCCGTACGCAGCCCAGTTGAACGGCGTATCCTTACTTGAAGCTAGAATGTTAAACGCGATGTTGTGAGCAGAGCCGACCGGTCCGTACCCACCCACAGAAATTGGTTTGTCTGACTCTGATTTATTTGCATCCATCAGGTCTGCAAGAGTTTCATATTGGCTGTCGGCGGCGACCGCGACGATATACGGATCGAGTTGGACTCGGGATATCCACGAGAAGTCGTCAACTGAATATACGCCTTTCAAATTCGTCTGCATCGAGGTCAGGTGCGTCAGCGTATTAACACCAATGGTGTAGCCATCGGGTTTAGCTGATTTCAGCACGGCCATCTGCTGTGCACCACTACCGCCGGGCCTGCTCTCGATAACAATCGTTTGGCCCAAGATTGGCTCAGCTGCACGAGCCAGTTGCCGAGCAAAAATATCGGTGGAAGAACCTGCTTTGGTATGACTAATTATCTTGATAGTTTCATTAGGGAAGGAGTCAGCCTGAGCTACTGTCGACCAGCCGGCCACGGAACTTGCTACGACCACTGCCAGCCCCATTGCAAACGTAGTTGTAGCGTTGGTGGTTGACTTCCACCAGTTGCTATGTGGAATCAATAGGTTTTTTGACTGCTTATTTGTTTTTGTTTCGATCATCTTACCCTCAAAAAGGACTACTGCAGTAGCTGGCAGCTGCCCTTGTTCTATATAGTGGAATGATTTGTTACTATACGATACAAAGCCTAGTATCATACTGTTTCGACGTCAACACTTAATTGGTCATCATTTGGTCATCGTATAAGTTTTTTTCGTAAAAAATTACGTAGAACAGCTTCTGTAAAGAAAAGGAAAGCTGTCCGCCTTGTAGTCAGTTCTTCTACAAAAAGCACGTTTTTGTTTCCATTTATGTCGGCGGCGCATGACTGCTGACAGCGCTTCATTTGCCATCTCCGGTGACTCGCAGGTCGCCTTGAAGGCAGACGACCGTCGACTCCTTGAAAGAAGCGCGTTTGGTCACGCCAATGTAACTCGCATCACCAAGCAACAAGTTTCCAGACTCTGTGATATACGCCACATTGGCTGCGGTGCCTGTCGGGCTGTGAACCAGTCCCGAATCCGCATCAACGCCGATATGGACCTTCAGTCGGGTAAGGACAGTGTGTTACCACACCATCCTCCCCTAAGAACCGTACGTGAGAGTCACCCCTCATACGGCTCAAGCCTTTCAACAGCCTAAATATGACCGGGCCTCACTACGGAAAA
>Ga0307487_1001690_pt1 | contig 15299 bp, 12 predicted proteins | sample CBIW12metaG_FD_203665 | JGI IMG/M metagenome (GOLD analysis project Ga0307487, IMG submission 203665) | Sea-ice brine microbial communities from Beaufort Sea near Barrow, Alaska, United States - CBIW 1.2 | ecosystem: Environmental > Aquatic > Marine > Coastal | place: USA: Alaska | collected... | reverse complement strand
ACTACAAGAAAAGCGTGTTTTAAATTATAAATATTTACAATCCTGCAGGATCTAAACAAGTCCTGTTGGCAATAAAAATTTTGACAAATTCTCTGCTCTCACATATTTTGAAATGAAATAAATTTCAAAAAACAAATACTTAATTAATAAAGTTGTACCATATATCATCTTCTCTTATATTCGGAATTGTCCGTTAAAACAAAACATAACTTCTCTCTAATAAAATTTGGGGGGAAAGGAGGGGTGTGGGACTGCGTTATTTTAATTGAAAGAAGTCATGTTTATTTTCCTAAAACTAAAAACACGACTACTTCAAATATCCCTTAGGGGGGATGTGTAATGTGGGGCTGCGTTAATTTAAAGAAGCCGTGTTTATTAATAAAACCTAGCAATCAATATTAATACCACTAAATAACGAAAAAAGTAAGATTGTGGAAATAGTACAAATCGTGAAATGCATGTAGTGTTTTGTACTACAAAAAATTTAAACCAAAGAGTTATCTAATGCATACCGGGTGAGTTCTGCATTATTTTTCAAATTGAGTTTGTCCAGGATCCTGGCCCTATATGTACTAATTGTGTTAACCGTCAATGAAATTTCCCTGCCAATTTCTGATACGGTTTTACCGGAGGCTATAAATTTAAGAACTTGTAATTCCCTGTCGGATAACGTTTCATGTAAAGGCTGATCTAGTGGGCGGGACAAAGATTGTGCGAGTTTATCTACTATGTTTGATGAGATATATTTTTTCCCCTTTAAAATAAGGTTTACTGCATTGATCAATTCTTCCGGAGCGCTATCTTTGTTTAAAAAGCCTGATGCTCCTGCTTTGAGTGTCCGGATGGCATATTGATCTTCCGGCTGTACGCTAAGTATGAGAATTGGGGTTTGGAGCCCATCTGCCCTAATTTGTTTTAGGGTTTCCAACCCATTTCTACCCGGCATGGAGATATCTAAAAGAATTAGATCTAAAGTTTCTTTTCTTGTAATTTGAAGCACCTCAATGCTGTTGGAAGCTTCAAAATACTCCAGGGTCGGAAAGGACTCATGGAGGATTTCAATTAATCCTTTTCGCAAGATAGCGTGATCATCGGCAATTAAAACTTTCATATATTATTTAAGAGGATTAAAATTTTATATAGGAACAGAGAGCCTTACCACTGTACCGCCTTCTTTTTTCGTTTTTATTGAAAATGTTCCGTTAATCATATATGCGCGTTCTTTCATTCCGGTAATTCCCAGCGATTGGGTTTTAATTTTTTCAGTTTCCCATATTCCTTTCCCATTATCTGCCACTTCCAGCACTAAAATACTATTTTTTTCATTGAGTTCAACAATCACTTTTGATGCATTTGCGTGTCGGGTCACATTGGTAAGTGCTTCCTGAAAAATCCTGTAAACGGCAGTATTGACTGTTTTATCATAATTACCCGAGACATTTGAAGTTTTAAACAAACAGGAAATTCCGTTCTGTTCTTCAAACTGGGCTGACTGCCATTCAATGGCCGCTTCCAGTCCCAGATCATCCAATACTCCGGGCCGCAAATTTGTCGCTATTTTTCGAACATTGTTAATGGTTGTATTAATGTTGTTAATAAGCCGGTCCATTCGCTCCTTCTCATTCTCCAAATAATTTTTATTTTTGTTCTTTAACCAGCAAGCATCCAACTTAATTCCGGTTAATTGTTGACCAAGTTCGTCGTGAATTTCCCTTGCAATGTTGATGCGCTCTTCTTCCTGAATGGTTTGCAAATGTGCCGTAAGGTTTCTCAGCTTTTGGTTGGTATCCAGGATTTTATTTTCGTGTTCCTTTTGAGAAGTGATGTCCTGGACAGTACCTTCATAACGAATTGGTTGTACTTTCCCATTTTTTACCATATTACCGGTTTCATGAACCCATTTTATAGAACCATTTTTAAGTACGATCCGGTACTTTATATCAATATGTTTTTTCCCATGCCGAACATCTTCCCGTAATTCACCAATTCCAGGCCGATCCTCCGGATGTATCGTGGCAATAACACTTTCCAGAGTGAGCTCAAAATTTTCTTTGTCTTTTCCCCAGATCGCATATACCTCATCTGACCAAAATAATTTATGGGTGTTTAAATTTAATTCCCAATACCCTAATTTCGCGATTTCTTCTGCTCTTTGAAGATTCTTGTTATACTTGATCAGGGAATCTTTATTCTTCTTGTATTCTGTAATATTCCTGGCAAAACAAGCTACTCCCACCACCTCAGCATTAACGTAAACGGGATTGAAATTGGTCTCAAAAAATATAGACCCTAATTTGGGATTATCATTCATCTCCGTTTCCAATTTAAAACTTTTCCCGCTGAGTGCTTTTTGATATTGTTGTTGCCAAAAATCAATATTATCTTCAGCAAATAAATTAGCTGCCAGGATTTTATCACCTTTTTTAAAATCGTAGTTGGTGGTTAGTTTTACCAAATTCAAAAAAGCCTTATTCCCCGCAATTAATGTAAAATCGTTTTTTATGCTCCAAATTAAGTCATTGGTGCTATTGATGAGGGCTTCTTTATCCTGGCGTTCAAATTCCCTTTGCGCTTCCAATTCTTTGCGTTCTGTGATGTTCTGCTCTATAGCAATGAACTTCTCCAACTCCCCTTTACTGTCAAATATCGGATTTATCGAAATAGACACCCAATATTTCTCCCCAGATTTGTTATAATTAAGGATTTCCTGGGTAAAAGCTTCACGATTTCGAAGAGCCCGGCTCAAAGCAAACTTATTATCAGGATAGGTTTCTGGTCCTTGCAGGAAATTGCCCGGTTTTTTGCCTACCACCTCTGCCAGTATATATCCTGTAAGTTTTTCAAAAGCATTATTTACATATTCAATTGCGCCCTTTGCATCTGTAATTATTACAACATTATCTGTTTGAGTTGCAATTAGGGAAAGGTCGCGAATAAGATTCTCTGCCTCCATAAGCTTGGTTATATCGGCCACATTTATAAGGCATTGCTCGTTGTTTTTGGTAGAGATCCCGGTAAGGTGTGCAAATACAGGCAAATCACTATTAGTCAGTAAGGTTACCAGGCAGGTTTCCTTCTTATTGCTTGCAAATATATTTTCGAGGAAGTTGTTAAACTTTTGTTTTGTATCATCGGAAACAAAAAACCCCAGGCGACTTTTTATTAAACCAGTGCGTTCTTTCCCGAGCATTTTTGAGGCAGAAATGTTCAAATCAATGATCTCCCCTTCTTTAGAAAGTGTAAAATAACCGGATGGTGCAAAATCGTACAATTCGGCATATTTTTCAGAAGCGAGTTCAATCGCCCTTTCCTTGGCCACTTTAAGTTCTTCATTCTGCAATTCCAGTTCGATCTGATGTACTTCAATTTCATGAATGAGTTTCAATATTTCAACTTCAGAAAGACTGGAACCAGGTTCTTTCTGATTATTCTTCAGCAACTCTTCCGCCTTGCGGCGAAGGATCGACACTTCAAATTTGCTGCCTTCTTGATCCATAATACCTATTATTTTTTATCCTGGGTTTTTTTCTTGTTTTTTCGAAGCGGTTCTTTTGCCTCTTTCCATTCAATTTCCAGCATTTTAGTTTTTGTTATATCTGTAAATGTGATCACCAGGCCGTCTATCCGGTCATCATGGGTCCTGTAAGGCATTATCCTTACATTAAACCATCTTCCGTCTTTGGTTTCTTTGACTTTTTCTACAAAGATCAGGGTTTTTAATACCTCTCTGGCCTCGCTTCCAATCTCTGGGTATTTCAAATCGGTAACCAAATCGGTAAAGGTTCTTCCAATATCAGCTTTCCGCAATTTAAACAGGGTGGTCACAGGTTTAGTAAATCTGCGGATATTCAACTCCTTATCCAGAAAAAGGGTAGCAATCTGGGTACTGTTAAGCAAATTCTTCATATCGTTATCTGCCTGTACAAAATCGCTTACCTTGCTCTGCAATTCGATATTTACTGTTTGCAACTCCTCGTTCATACTCTGCATTTCTTCCTTTGATGTGGTGAGTTCTTCGTTGGTAGATTGCAGTTCCTCATTGGTAGATTGCAGCTCCTCATTGGTGGATTGCAGTTCTTCCTGGGATGTTTGCATCTGCTCACGAATGCTTTTTATTTCTTCATAGGCCCTTTGCAGTTCCAGTTCCAGTTCCTGTTGTTGCTTATTAGAACTTCCTTTTAGCATTAGGGGCTTTACATCTTTTTGTTCAACTTCCGCAGCAACATCCTTAAAAACAACCATTATCATGCCTTTGATGGCAATAGGGTTCTCTAAACGCTGAATAATGACATTAACAATTTGGGTACCCCCATTGGTCCCCACTTTAATTTTATTCAATAATACCGGATCAAAATTTTCCATAACTTTTCGGAAAGCCCCGGGCAATTCATGCCGTAAACCTTCACGAGCCATAGCAAAAATATTCCAGTTGGCTTTGCCTGCAACAGGTTCCAGGTATTTTCCGGTTCGGCCGGTTATGTAAAGTATATCGCCTTTATCATTTACCATTACACTTGCCGGGGCAAAGCGTTGAAGTAATACCTGATCGGCAAGGCTTTGAATATTTTCCACTGTTTTTGTTTCTATTTTTCTTTCTGATTTCAAATTATGATTTCTGGAAAATGAAATTGGAAAATTAACCAATTTTGTTGAAATATTTTTTGTTGTGCGTTTGTAAATTTTCAGTTTGGAATCGAATTCTTCAAAACCTTCAGCTTTTTTTCCAAGGGTTTCTGAAGTGCCGAGCACCAAAAGTCCACCTTGATTAAGACTATAATTGAACAATACAATAAGTTTTTCCTGTAATTCTGCCTCCATATAAATTAGCATATTGCGGCAGGAAAGTATATCGAGTTTGGTAAATGGCGGGTCTTTGATCACATTTTGAGGAGCAAATACTACCATATCCCGAATATTGGTTTTTATGTAGTAATTATCGGCTTCAAACTTAAAAAACTTTTTGAGCCTCTCGGGGGAAACATCTGCAATGATGTTTGGATTGAAATACCCCTTCCTGGCTTTCTGAATGGCCTCAATATCTATATCGGTGGCGAATATTTGCAAGGACACATTTTTGTGTTCTTTGATCTTTTCCATCGCCTCCAAAAAAACAATTGCAAGGGAATAAGCCTCTTCTCCGGTTGAGCAGGCCGGAACCCAGGCTCGCAGAACTTGTCCGTCCGGCATTTCTTCTATCAGTGCCGGAAGCAAGGTTGTTTTGAGATTCTCCCACACAGCAGAATCCCTGAAAAAGCTGGTAACGCCAATCAACAATTCTTTAAAAAGTATGTCAACTTCTTCCGGATTTTTCTCCAGGAACTTCACATAGCCATCTATCTTATCTATCCTATAAACCCCTTTGCGTCTTTCGATCCTTCGAAACAAAGTATTTTTTTTGTAAAGGGAAAAATCATGGCCAGATTGCTGCCTCAACAAATGAATAATCTTATCGAGATTGCTTTTATTTATGCTTGCAAATTCTGTTTCTGATTCGGGGACAGGAATGATCTTATTGTATTCAATAAGTTTGGCGGGAAGTTCCTCTACCGGTGCCACAATATCCACATTTATTGATTCAATGGCATTATGCGGCATGCTGTCAAATTTTGCCGATTTTGGATCCTGTACAAGTACCAATCCGTTTTTTTCCTTAATTGCTTTCACTCCAAGACTGCCATCAGAGCCCATCCCTGAAAGAATAACACCGACACTTTTTTCCTGTTGTTCCTCTGCCAACGAACGGAAGAAAAAGTCAATAGGCAGACGAAGTCCCCGTGTTTCAACCGGATTTGACAAATGCAATGTGCCATCCTGTATGGAAAGGCTTTTATTGGGTGGGATTACATAAATACAGTTGGGTTCCACTTTTAACCAATCACCCGCCTGAACCACTTTCATGAGGGTTATTCGTTGTAACAATTCAGGCATCATTCCTACATAGTTCGGGTCCAGGTGTTGGATAACCACAAATGACATCCCGGTATTAATTGGCATTTTACCAAGGAATACCTCCAATGCTTCCAAGCCTCCTGCCGAAGCACCTATCCCCACAATGGGGAAACTGAGGTGTTTACGAGCAACCGGGGTTTTCTTTTTCGGTTTTATTGATGCTTTTTTATTTTCTGGCACCGACTTATCAGCCTTTTTATCTTCTTTCATTTTTGAATGAATTTCCTTTAAATCAAATTAATTTGATTTTTGGTTATTTTGATTCATATTCATCTTAAATATAGGGAAACGAAGTTAGAAATTAGAAGTTAGAAATATAAAAAAGAATGAAGAACTGTATTAAATCACAATACTCAAATCTCAATACTCATATCTCAAATCTTATTTAATAAACTCAATAGATAACGGATAACTCGGCGTTTCTCCATTACTCGCTTTAATAGCGTTCAGAATAGGGAAAACCAAGGCTATAATTCCGATGCCTAACAGAAGAAAAATCCCCAGACCGAATAAGAATATCAGAGGAATACTTACAATTGAATAGATAAAAATACTGATCTGAAAATTCAGGATCATTTTTCCATGCAGATCCATTCCTATAACTTTATCCTTTTGTGTCAGCCAGATAATTAACGGAACAATTAAACCGCCAAAGCCGGTAACCAGGTCCAGCAATTGGGAAATATGGGTAAGTACTAAAAGTTGATTGTCTTGTCTCATAAGAGTAGTTAGTATTGAGATGTTAGATTTGAGCCTTAGAATTCACCAGGCTGACATTTAAATATTACATTTTAGAACTTATATTTTCTAGGACTAAGCTAAATGAATTTTGCAACAAAATAAAATTCACAAGAACCTGGTTTTTAAGTTACTGAATAAAAAACATTTTCAACACTCCTCCAGTTTCTTTTTTATTGAGGTTACTCCGTTGTTAAGTGTGTAATTGAGGAGTTTGATTTTCGAGTTACAATTTAAAGAAAAATATTGAATTGTTTTTTATTAATACAATGGACGAATTTTATCTATATTATTAAGAACCTCAATTTTTATTCCCCCTCCTTTGGAGGGTGCCGGGGGGAGGCTTATCTTTGTCGCATGAGATTAAATGATACCATAGTAGCCTTGGCCACTCCTTCGGGGGCAGGCGCAATTGCAGTGATCAGGGTTTCCGGGCCCGAAGCGATAAAAATTGTGGCTCCTTTATTTAAAGCTAAAAGCAATAAGAATATCCAGGATCAACCCTCACATACCCTGCATTTGGGAAACCTTGTGGATGGAGCACGCATTCTGGACGAGGTACTGATCTCCATTTTTCACGGACCAAAATCCTATACAGGCGAACATACCATAGAAATTTCTTGTCACGGAAGCTCATATATACAACAAGAGATCATTTTGCTCCTGATCAAAAAAGGATGCCGCGCCGCCGAAGCAGGAGAATTTACCCTGCGGGCTTTTCTAAACGGAAAAATGGATTTGAGCCAGGCTGAAGCGGTAGCCGATTTGATCTCCAGTGAAAATCAGGCTTCCCATCAATTGGCTATGCAGCAAATGCGTGGGGGTTTTTCCGATGAGATCCAAAAACTGCGGCAGGAATTATTGGATTTTGCTTCTTTAATTGAACTGGAACTGGATTTTGCCGAGGAAGACGTGGAATTTGCCAATCGGGATGAATTCATGCGCCTGGTGGCGAAAATACAAAATGTGCTCAAAAAACTCATCGATTCTTTTGCGGTGGGGAACGTAATTAAAAACGGAATACCGGTGGCGATCGTTGGGGAACCAAATGTTGGAAAATCTACCCTTTTGAACGCGCTTTTAAATGAAGAACGCGCCATTGTTTCTGAAATTGCCGGGACAACCCGGGATTCAATTGAAGATGAAATTTCCATTGGCGGAGTGGGTTTCAGGTTTATAGATACCGCCGGGATCCGGGAAACGCAAGACGTGATAGAAGGAATGGGAATTAAAAGGACTTTTGAAAAGATCGCCCAGGCCCAAGTGGTTATTTTTCTGCTTGACGCAGAAATGTTCAAAGTTCAGGGTTCGAAGTTCAAAGATGAAATTGAAAAAATTCAAAATAAGTTCCCACAAAAGCCATTATTGGTTATTGCCAATAAAATAGATCAGTTAAGTGAAGCCGAGATCTCAAATCTCACTGTCAGCCTGAGCGCAGTCGAAGGCTCAAATCTCAATTCTCAATTCCCAAATCTAATAGCTATTTCAGCCAAAGAAAACATCGGTGTGGAAGAATTAAAAAGTAAACTCCTGGAATTCGTGAATCTTGGTGAGTTGAGGAACAACAATGCCATAGTTACTAACAGCCGGCATTATAACGCCCTTTTGAGTGCCCTTGAGGAAATAAACAAGGTACAGGAAGGCTTGAACAACAATCTCTCAGGTGACCTTTTAGCCATAGATATTCGCCAGGCGTTGTATCATTTCGGGGAAATCACAGGGGAAGTTACCAACGATGAATTACTGGGGAATATTTTTGCGAATTTCTGTATTGGGAAATGATTTAACTTAAAAAAACTTACTATAACTCACTAGCCCTTAATTTTAAAGGGCTTTTATTTTTTTCAATAATTTAATTTTAGGTAAAATCAGTTAATTTTAGTTAAAAATTGTACCTTTGGTGTACCTCAATCTCTGTAAGATTTTACAAGAAATTAATTTGGCGAAATTATGAGGCTTATGATACATAAATAATCTTAATATGATAAGTATAATCATAATGAACAAGTACAGGAAGATAAAAATCCTAAAAAATGAGCACAAATATTCAGGTTGAGAAGATATGCTTGTACTGCAAAAAAAAGTTTATTGCTAAGACTCTGCATACGAAGTATTGTTCCCACAAGTGCAATAGCAGGGATTACAAAGTCAGAAAGAAGTATGAAAAATCAATTGGTGCGTTGGGTGAACCGGAAGATACAGAAAAAACACTCCCCTCCCCTTTAGTAACTTATCTTAACACAATTCAGGAAAAACAATTTTTAACTGTTGCGGATGTGGCAAAGCTGTTGGGAATTTCAAAGGCAACAATTTACAGATTGATCAAAGATGGAGATATAAAGGCTGTTAGTTTTTCAGAACGAACTACCCGAATAAAAAGATCAGAAATTGATAAACTATTTAACTAAGCAATAAAATTATGGCCAATGTTACCCTTAGAAATAAAAAGATTGCAAATGGAAAATTAAGTCTCTATTTGGATTTCTATCCCGAAATAATAAATCCTAAGTCAGGTAAACTCACCCGAAGAGAATTCTTGAAACTCAAGATTTTTGAAAATCCTAAGAATGAGCTTGAGCGCGAACACAATTCGACCCAAGTACAACTCGCTGAACAAATTCGTTCCAAAAGGCTCATGGATATTCGAAACAAGGAATACGGATTAAAGGAACATATGAACTTGGATATAAACTTTTATAATTTTTTCCAGAGTGTGGTTACGGATTACTACAATAATGGAAGTAAAGGAAATTACCACTGCTGGAAATCCTCTTTAGACTATTGGAAAAAATTCATCGGTAAAAGTTTAAGCAGCAAGCAACTTCTCCCCTACCACGTTGAAAAGTATAGGGAGTTCCTATTATCTACAAAATCTCTAAGAAATGAGGAACGAGAAATTTGCAGGAACACTGCCTCTACCTATTATAAAAACTTTATAAGCATACTTAAGAGGGCAAACAAGAAAAAATTATTAGCTTCTAACTTGGCTGAGGATGCTGTATATATAAAAGAAGAAGATACCTACAGAGATTATTTAACAGAAGAAGAATTACAAGAACTTTCGAAAACGCCTTGTGCCTTACCCTCGTTAAAGCGTATGGCATTCTTTTCCGTCATGACAGGCCTGCGATTCTCAGATATCCTCAATCTACAATGGGAGAATATATTTCAAGATAAATCCCAAGGCTATTATATTAAACTTAAAGAACAAAAAACCGGTAATATTCAAAATCATTTCATTCCTGATAACGCTTATTCCTTATTGCTAAAAGAAGACACCAACGAAGGATCAGTATTTATTGATATTAAGTACACTCAAATCACACGCCCCCTAAAAGAATGGCTAGATGCCGCTGGTATGAAAAAGAAGATATCGTTCCATAATTTCCGGCATACGTATGCAACACTTCAATTGTCAAAGGGAACTGATATTTACACATTATCGAAAATGCTAGGTCATAAAAATGTGAGCACAACCCAGATTTATGGTAAAGTTATGGACAGACAAAAAATAGAAGCATCTAAAAAACTTAATTTGAACTTTGATGGACTATAATGACACCTACACAACATTTTTTAACAATACAATAAACAGAACTGAGAAAAAAATCCTTGCTTTTGTAAAGGACTCCAAAAAGAATAATACAAACTTTTTAAGGATTTCAGATGAGATAAAAAACCAACTTGGCAAAAAAGAAAAGCAATTTCAGGATTCTTTGATAAAAATTGATCCCGAATTATATAAATCTTTTAAAAACAGATTTCGGGATTATGATTCTGATTACTTGGAAAGCTTTTTTGAACATGAATTAGTGAATAAATCTGAACTACCTAGTCCCATTTTGAGACGATTTGTTGCTCTCTCAGGTATTTATGAAGGACTTTCACGTGCTATAGAAAATTTTCCTAATTCCGATGAGTTCTTAAAAGTTGCCTATAAATTGGATAAAAATTATGAATATTATACCCTGAATTTTTCTCAAAATGAAAATCCAATTTATTCTAAGTTATTTAATGAAATGAAGAAGGAATTCTATGAGGGATTTGCTGAAGAATCTAATTGGGAGGCTAAAGCCTTACTAAATCTTAAAGGGGAGGAAAAAAAAGAAAAATCATCAAAGCTGTCTCCGACAAATAAGGAATTAGAAAAATTTTCAGATCAAGACCTATTAGAAACCACCTTAAAAGAGATAAGTCCGGAAGTAAAGCTTTTTCTTATAAGGCAAATAAATTTACTTAAGTCCCCAATCAATAAATACCTATCTCTTCCTGAACTCATGAAGCTCTTAAGAATTTTAGATGGCACCCTCGACTCCTCCATATTCCAAAAACATCCCTCGAATATTACGGAATATAGAAAACTAATTAAAGGACTTGAATTCTATGGTAATAGAAATACCAAGAATAAAATTAAATCAGACACTATCAAAATCCTTGAAAAATATGATCTAAAACGCTTTAAGGATTACGTTTTACTTCATTCAAAATAATGATATAAATACGGTATTTTCATTTATTCTATAAAAAGCAGTTACAAAAATGTAGCTGCTTTTTTGGTTAAAAACCCTTCACAATTTACATATTGTATTAATTATCAGCGTTATACAATTACAACTACATTACAACTGGATTACAAATCCAAGGTAATTCAAAGCAACTCTCCTATACTTTAGCCGAAGTACTAATAACTAATTAAACTTAAAATATGAAAAAAGTAGTTTACGAAATAACCCATGAAAATGCACATCTATTTGCCAAAATGCTTATCAAGTATGTACGGGAGGGAGAGACTAGTCAAGAAGACCAGTATTTAACTATTGAAGAGTTACAAAAGCTGATCCATTATAAAAAAAGTTCAATTTATGGATTGGTTCAAAAAAACAAAATCCCTTTTTATAAAAATGGACGGCTTTACTTCCTCAAATCCGAAATATATGCATGGATTAAAAGTGGTAAGAAAACAACCTCACAGGATATTAAAAAAGGAGCTGATGAATACCTTTTAAAAAATCTGTTAGGATAAGTGATTAACCAGCCAATTTTAAAACTATAAATAATGATAAAAACATAATTATATGGCACGACCTAAAAAGCAAAACGCAGATTACTTCCCACACGACGCAGATATGAGGAATGATCCTAAAATAAGAGCATTGAGACGAAAATATGGCATAGAAGGTTATGCAGTCTGGAATATGTTGCTTGAGATCCTCACGGATTCAGAATTCTTTGAATTTAAATTGAATCGCTTAAATAATGAACTATTGGCGGGCGATTTTGACATAGATCCTGAAGATCTAAAAAAAATTATATGTTATTGTCAGGAGATAAACCTACTCGTTTCTGAGGGGGAGATGATCTTTACTGAAAAATTAAAAGAACGCTTCGAATCTGTTCTAAACAGGCGCAATCGACAGAGAAAAACCACGAAAGAAGAATTATCTCCGGCGATAACTATTAATGAAGAGGAAATAGTTATCGAAAAACCACAAAGTAAAGTAAAGGAAAGAAAAGTAAATACTCTTTCTAATGAATATGAAGAAAAAGAGCTTTTAACAGATTGGGGGAAATGCCGAAAGTCTTATAAAAATTTACCTACTAATATTATCCGGCTTGATACCCGCGAAAAAAATCTCTTTAAACAAACGAAGCAAGACTTTTCCAGAGAACAATTTCAAAAAGCGATGAAAGGTTTATTTAAGCAAGAGCAAATAAATTATACCTCAATGATAACCAGACCCTTTCATTTTTTGGAACGAGTAGAAACTTATCTTAATGCCTTTGAATCCAATGATTTTAAACTTTATGGAGCAAAACCTATAGAACAGTGATTCAAAGACTCAAATATAATCAAAATACTCCAGGAGTAGATGAGATTGACTTCTCTAGAATGCACGAAGAATGTCGTATTGATCTAGAGCAGGTTTATGAACGTCCTCCCCTTGCAGTAAGCATTGGAAGTGATGTACAAGGTTACCCAATTCCCTTTGCTACTTATGGCAACATTTCCTTAATCAAAGGTGAAGAAAAATCCCGAAAATCATTTGTGAAGTCTTTAATTCTCTCATGTGCTATTGGTGGGAATTCCATAAACTTCGCTGAAGAAATAAAGGGACATAATCTGGGCGATAAGTATATTCTAGATCTAGATGGAGAGCAGGATGAATATTATGCATGGCTTAATGGAATTCGCATTCCTAAAATGGTTGGAGCTCTGCCTGATAATTTCCAAACAATCAAACTTCGTGAGAAATCTGTAAAAGAAAGAAACGAATATTTGGAATGGCTGTTTATGGAGAGCCAATTTAGAAATAAAATAGGGCTTGTATCTATTGATGGTTATGTTGATTTCGTGAAAAATTTTAATGACCTGGAGGAATGTAACCAGTTTACCCAAAGACTTATGAAATATAGTTCTGTCACAAAATGTCATATTACAGGAATTCTTCATCTAAACCCAGGTACAACAAAAGCCAGAGGGCATTTAGGTACCATTCTTCAGCAAAAGTGTGAATCAGTGATAAACATACAAGATGGTGGTGAATATTCCATTGTAGAATGCCAGCGTGCAAGAGGAAAGAAATTTCAAGATTTTACCCTAAGGGTCGATAAAGACTGGCTGCCTTATGTTTCTGAAGATCCTGTAAACAATTCAACAAATGCAAAAGACCCATTTTAAAAATGACAACTAAACAAGCCCTAAACAGAATTTTTTGGAGATTTGGAGGTAATGATAATTCTAACCCCTTTCCTATAAATGAAAAAGATATTGAAGCTTTTAACGCTCTATACGATGAACATATTGAGAGACAAAAGAAGCAATTCCACAGCTATTCCTTATTCGCAAAACTTTATACATACCAATACATGAAGATTCTAGAAAATGACCGGAGTACAGTTAAAGATAATTTTGCTAGAAAGAAAATTTACAACCTTCTAAAAAAGCCCCTTCCCCAGATCATTGAAGATTTTCAGAAAAGTTTAAACGACAGTGAACAATATGGCCTTTTAGAAACCATTAATGAAGGAGAAGTCAAACATCCGGCAACTCAAACAGAAGCTGAAAAAGCAACAAATTTTGAAAAATTGGAAAAGCTATTGAAAGACCCAGAAAATCAATGCAAATTTGATGGAGAGGTTTGGGACTATAAAACAGTACAAGAATTGGTTGAAGCAGAAGTGAACCAAGCAATCAATAAATTCCAATAAATCGATATAAATGGAAGGAGCCATTGCAATGGTTATGTGTGTTATACAGCAAAGGCATTTATACTGTTAATCAATTAGTTACAGATTTACACACATAAAAAATTGAATTTTTGCAACGGCTAGCAACGGCTCTGCAACGGCCGTTGCAACGGCTGGCAACCGCGCCGTTGCTAGCCGTTGCAACGGTGATTTATAAGGGTGCTGTTTTTGAACCTATAATTTCCTTCCTAACATCTACTATTTGAGCATCATCGAGATAGATTTTTTTTAGAATCTTTTTCTCCAGAATAAGTCTTTGTTTTTCCTTTGCTTAACTTTAAATATTTATATATCACGCTTTAAATATATATTCATAGGTGCCATTCAATATCTCTTGATCTGGAACAAATATTACTATTCCATCTCCCCCTAGAACTCGTTAAGCACTATTTTTCAGGTTATCTGTGTCCTTTGCTTAAGAATTAGGAGCCATTTTCTTGCATCCTTTCTTATAATTACAGGAGTCGCACTAGATCGGCAATAATAAATAGTTATTTACCTGGAACCGTTGCAATGGCTTTGTGTATTATAAAGTAAATGCATTTATACTGTTAATCAATTAGTTACATATTTACACACATAAAAAATTCAATTTTTGCAATGGCTAATCAATGGCTCTTGCAATGGCTATGCAACGGTGCTGCAATGGCTGTTGTTAACCGTTGCAATTACTGCAACGGCACCTATTCTTCTAAAAGCTGTAAACCCAGTAAATACGCCCATTGCAATGGCTCTGCAATGGTTTTGCAATGGCTCTCCAACGGTGTTTTATAAGGATGGCGCAACGGCTATTAACGTCGAAATTGAATTATCGCAACCGTAACGGTTTAAAGGTTATTACCGTGATGATTGAAGTGCGTTTAAAGAATATAAAAAAATTAAGAATGAGCAAATACGCTATTTTTAATAGTCAACTGTAGCTTTAAAAAAGAATTTTCTTAAATTCATATACTAATAAAAACCTGATGTGCTACCGAACCAAATTAAATGCCACCTTGAAAGATATTGAAAGCACTTTCAGGGCTCGTTTCATAGAACCGGAGTCCTACACTCCTATGGATGAAATAAATGGTTTTACTTTTATGAAAACACCTATTATTACAGATGAAAATCAAGGTGAGATAGAAATGTTCAATTGGGGACTGATCCCATTTTGGGCAAAAGATGACAAGATCAGGAAAATGACACTTAATGCCAAGATTGAAACGGTTAATGAAAAACCGGCCTATCGCAATTCCGTGAACAATCGTTGCCTTGTTATTGCCAATGGTTATTACGAATGGAAATGGTTAGATCCAAAAGGAAAAGAAAAGAAGAAATATTTGATCTCGCCAAAGGATCAGGTACTTTTTGCCTTTGCAGGG
>Ga0307487_1001687_pt1 | contig 15320 bp, 12 predicted proteins | sample CBIW12metaG_FD_203665 | JGI IMG/M metagenome (GOLD analysis project Ga0307487, IMG submission 203665) | Sea-ice brine microbial communities from Beaufort Sea near Barrow, Alaska, United States - CBIW 1.2 | ecosystem: Environmental > Aquatic > Marine > Coastal | place: USA: Alaska | collected... | reverse complement strand
GTGCTCGCGGCCTACACGTACTCATCGGGCCTGCGCGCCCCCGCTCTGATCGCATTCGTCAAGGACACCTTGATCTACGTGGTCATCATCGTTGCCGTCATCTACATCCCGACCCAACTGGGCGGTTGGGGCAACATCTTTGACTCAGCAGGCAAGGCGTTCGAGACCTTCAACGCCGACAACGCCGACAAGATCGCCGCGGGCGAAGCAAGCGGTAGGAGCCTCGTACCCTCCGCCGGGGCGTCGCAATGGGCTTACGCATCGTTGTCACTTGGCTCGGCACTCGCGCTGTTCATGTACCCGCACTCGGTCACCGCCGTGTTGTCGACCAAGAACCGAAACATCATTCGACGCAATGCCGCGCTGCTGCCGGCGTACTCGCTCCTGCTGGGCCTGCTCGCACTGCTCGGCATCGTCGCGATCGCCGCCGGTATCCAGGTCAAGAACCCGCAACTGGCGATTCCACAACTGTTCGAGCAGGAGTTCTCGCCGTGGTTTGCCGGCGTCGCGTTCGCCGCGATCGTGATCGGCGATCCCGGCTCACACTTCGGCGGTTCGGTCGGACCGCTGGAGATCTTCGGCATCTCGATCAGCAACAATCTGATCTACTTCGGCATCACCGCCCTGGTCCTGAACCTGGTGGTCGCGGTCATCGGCACGTACGTATGTCGTGCCCTGGACGTCGATGCTGGAACCGACGATACGCATCCGACGGACTACCTCGCCGATGCCGGCGATCCGGACGTCACCGACCGGCTCGACCCGATGTCGACGCCTCCCGTCGACTAACGGTTGCGCGGAGACGTATAGGCGTCGCGGTAGATGTCGGGCTCAAGATAGATCTGCTCGGCCATCGGTTCGGCCGCGCGGATCGCGCGTTCGGCCGCATCGATCGCGGTCGCAATACGCTGGCCGGTCGCACCTGCTTCGACCGAGATCTTGGCAGCCACCAGCAGCGCCTCAGGTGCGATGTGCAGCGTCTTGAGGTGAATGATCCCCGAGACACCGTCGGTCGCGGCGAGCGCTGACCGGATGCGAGCAATGGACTCTGGGGTGGCCGACTCACCGACCAGCAGGCTCTTGACCTCGATGGCCAAGATGATCGCAACGACGATCAGCAGCACACCGATGACCGCCGATCCGAAGACGTCAAAGTAGGCACTGCCGGTGATCAAGGACAACGAGACCGAGGTCAGAGCAACGACGAGGCCGATCAGCGCGGCAAAGTCCTCCAACAAGATGACCGGCAGCTCGGGCTGTTTGGCGCGCCGGATGAAGGCCCACCAGCCGTGCCGGCCACGCACTTTGTTGCCTTCGATGATCGCGGTGCGGAACGACGACCCCTCCAGCACGATCGCAATGCTGAGCACAACCAGTGGCGCGAACTGGCGCCAACCGCCAACGAGGTCGCCGCCTTCGCCAGCCTGGAGCTCGTGGAACTTGTGATTCGCCTCGTAGATCGCGAAACAGCCGCCGACGCTGAACAGCACGATGGCCACGATAAATGCGTAGACGTAGCGTTCGCGGCCGAAACCGAATGGGTGCTCAGCGGTGGCTTCTCGTCGTGAGCGCTTGCCGCCCAGCAGCAACAATCCCTGATTTCCGGCATCGGCAAGGGAGTGGATCGACTCGGCCAGCATCGAGGAGAAGCCGGTGAGCAGGAACGCGATGAACTTGGTGACCGCGATTCCGGAGTTGGCCAGCAGGGCCGCGACGACAGCTTTGGTGCCCCCTTCAGCTGACATCAGCCGAGCGGTCGAGCTTCATCCACCAACATGACCGGGATGTCGGCGCGCACGGGATACGCCAGCGCACATGAGCTGCACACGAGTTCGGATGCTTCGTCATCGACCGCGAGCGTGGCGCGGCACTGGGGGCAGACGAGGATCTCCAGGAGGGCCGGATCGAGGTTCATGGCCGCCATCCTAGTCGCCGCGCACGAGCGCAAGAACCTCGTCACGGATGCGCGTCATGGTGGCTTCGTCATCGGCCTCGACGTTGAGTCGCAGCAGCGGTTCGGTGTTGGACGCACGGACGTTGAACCACCAGGTGTCACCGGTGACAGTCAGTCCGTCGAGTCGGTCCAGTGGCAGATCTCGGTAGCGTTCGGCGAGCGTGGCCATGGTGCCGACCGCATCGTGCACTGTGCTGTTGATCTCGCCAGAGGCGGCATACCGCTCGTACTCGGCCATCAATTCACTGACGGTGCCATTGGTCTCGACCAGAGCAGCCATGACGTGCAGAGCGGCGACCATGCCCGAATCGGCGAGGAAGAAGTCCTTGAAGTAGAAGTGCCCCGAGTGCTCGCCGCCAAAGACCGCACCCGTGCGGGCCATTTCGGCCTTGATCAACGAGTGTCCGACCGGAGTGCGGACCGCCGTGCCGCCGCGCTCCGTGACGATTTCGGCCACGGCCTTGGAACAGATGACATTGTGCAAGATGGTGGCGCCGGGATGCTCCAGCAAGGCACGCGCGGCGATCAACGCCGTGATGGCCGACGGCGAAACGACCTCGCCTCGTTCGTCAACCACGAAACACCGGTCGGCATCACCATCGAAGGCCAGACCGATGTCGGCACCGGTATCGCGGATGCGCGTCTGCAGATCGACCAGTGTGCTGTGGTCCAGCGGATTCGCGTCGTGGTTCGGGAAGGTGCCGTCGAGCTCGAAGTACATCGGATCAAGATCGACATCCAGATCAGCGAACACCGACGGCACCGTGTGGCCAGCCATGCCATTACCCGCATCGGCCACCACTGACAACCGTCGACCCGGCCGGATCGGGACGATCTGGTGCACGTACTCGGCGTAGCGCGCCAACCCATCGCGGGACTCGACGGTACCGAGCACCGGGGTGGGTTCGGTCCGGTCCAGCAGTCCCGACGCGACCGCCGCCATCGCTGACAACCCGGTGTCGTAGCCGATCGGCTTGGCACCGGCACGACACAGTTTGATGCCGTTGTAGTCGGCCGGGTTGTGGCTGGCCGTGATCATCACGCCGGGCATGTCCAGGTCGCCGGACATGAAGTAGAGCAAATCAGTGGATGCCAGACCGATCTCGATGACATCGGCACCCCGGGAACGTACTCCGTCGGAGAATGCCTCGACCAGGCCCGGTGAGGTAGCGCGCATGTCGTGGCCGATGACGACCGTGCCGAGTCCGGCCACTCCGACCTCGTCGGCAAAGGCTTCGCCCAGCGCACGAGCAATCGTGGGGTCGAGTTGCTCAGGCGACCGGCCGCGGACGTCGTACGCCTTCACGATCTCGGCAAGGCGGGGGTGAATCACCCTTGGTCTCTCACGATGCGCAGCATGGGTCCGTCGTCAGTCGGCACAGGCGGCTGCCGGCCCGCCTCTCGCACAGCGTCAGCCAAGGCCAACAGGTCATCATGGGTCGGCTCGACATCGGCCGGATCTGGCGCCAGGCGCAGCACGTTCCAACCCTGCGGGGCCGACATCCGCTGGGAGTGGTCCGAACACAGGTCGTACGTGTGTGGCTCGGCATATGTGGCCAGCGGTCCGAGTACAGCAGTCTGGTCCGCGTAGACATACGTCAGCGTTGCCACTGCTCGTTGGGAGCACGCCGATCGCGTGCACCGCCTCGCCTCACCCACGTGGTGAGGGTAGTCCAGCAATGGTCATGTCCGCAGTAGGCTCACCGCATGGATGCGGGCGCCGGGCGATGGAGCGGAATCATCACTGGCCCCCGGACAGGTCGCATGCGCGATCGGCGAGGGCGCGGACGCCGTGGACCGAGTGCTCTCCCGGGGCCGTTGTCACCTCGAGGGATCGCCTCGCAGCGCACCCCCCGCGAGCATTTTGACGCGGTCGTCCGTTCGATCCTCACTGCACTCGAACCCGCCTTCGGTGCCGAGCCTGATCCCATCGAGGTCATCGTCGAGGAAGCCCCCCGTCTGCCGCCGGAATGGTCCGACGTTGTGCCGGCCAGTGTCGTGACCGAGCACGGGGGCACGACGCGGGTCGTGGTGTTCCGTCTCCCGATCGTGCAGCGCTGCCGTACCCAGCACGATCTGGAGGACATGACGTGGGCCGTCATCCTGGAGCAGCTCGGCTCGGTGTGGCAGGTCGACCCAGACGATCTGGATCCGCGCTAGTCGATGCGGCGCACGGACGGCGCCGACACCACGACCGGCGCAGCCCGCAACGCCAGCGAACTGACGCCTTCACCCTTCACGTACTGAGCTGCCGCGATCACTCCGCCGGTCCCCCGCACCACGACATAGGCGACATCAGATGCGTAGGGGTCCTTGGAGTTGACCGAGGCGACATGCACCGTGGTGCCACCCTCGACACCGACCGATGACGACGCGAGCGACTTCATCGATGCGTCGAACGCCTCGATGTCGACCGAGGATGTCTTGCCCGGGGCCGTCAACACCAGTTCGGGGATCTTGACGTTCGAGCCCGCCGATACCGGGACCAATGCGGCACCGTCCAGCGGTGCGGTGGCCTCGGCGATCGAGTAATCCTTCGCGTTGGCACTGACGCGGACCGACGCTGCGACCGGTTGGTCGCTGCTGACATGGAAGGCCTGCCGTCCCTTACCGACCTCGGCGGGAACCTCGACTTCGAGGAACTGACCTGGCTCAACCTTGATGTCCTGCAATCCCTTGCCGGCGAACGTGCCGCTGCGGGCCAACACCTCGACGTCCACACGCGCGGTACTCTCACCAGGATTCAGCAGCATCAGGGTCTTACCGCGCGCGCCGCCGACGACACCGCCGACGTACTGGTCACGGGTGGGCGTCAACGTGGCGCTGATCGGCTCCGTGCCGGCGAAGGTGGCGGTGGAGCTGTCGTTGACGATGGCGGACATCGACCCGCGGGTACGCACGACCTCGATCGCGAGAGCTGCTTCTCCGGCAGCGAGGTCGGCGACGGGCGTCCGGCGGATCTCGTACGGGGCAAGCGTGACGCCGCTGGCGTTGACCGCGTCGACTGGACCATCGGGGCCCCACAGCAGGATGTCGGCGACAGCTGGGGTGGACGACAAGTTGGTGAGGATCAGGGTTGAGAAGTGTCGGTCGCCCGAGCCTGCACCAAGGAACCAGGCGTCGTCGATGACGCCAGCGCATTCGCCGACGACGAGACCGCCGCCTCCGCTGGCGGGTGCGCGACCGGCAAAGAACCCGCTCGCCCCGGTGTCGCGCCCTGTCTCGGTGATGATGGCGCCGGCCGCGTCGACCGAGGCGGTGCTCCACACCCCGGCATCAGAGAGATCTGGATCTGGGGTGCCCTCAGGCGACAGGTGCACCGTCCGCGAGGCACCGGGACGCACTTGCCCGGCGGCGAGAGTGATGATGGAGCCGCCCGGGCATGCGTAGGAGCTCTCCACGACCTCGACGGGGCGCGGCGGGTTGGACACGACGGAGCCGCCAGCTGGCATCACCGAAGCTGCCGCCACCATGGCGACCGCCAGAGCCGGTGGCGCGACGGCCCACCAACGCGAGGACTTGATGCGGCTCATGAGGCCATCACCTCGGAGTCGTCAGACACGTGTGCGGGCACCGGCGAAGCATCGTCGGTCGTGATCGATTCATGCTGGACGTCCTCGCGGCGGCGCACCGGCATGGTCATCAGCACGGCAATCACCCAGGCGAACAGCTGGACAGCCGAGACAACGCGGCGCCAGGTCGGCACCTCAGCCTGGGACAGGCTCGGTTCGGCACGCAGCGTCCAGACCCGCGATCCTGCCTGATCGCTGCCGGACTGTTCAAGCAGCGGAGCCGAGTCAATGCGACGGGCCAGTTCAGCTTCAGCATTCGGGACGTAGATGGCGTCGATCCCGGCCGCGCTCAAGGTGGCGATGTCCGACTCGGTACCGCGGGCCAGCAGGTGCTGCACAGCCTCGGTGACCTCGGTCGACGCCGCAGCGCTGGGCTCAAGAGCTTCTTGACCAAGGAATGTCCCGGCCCCTTGGACGGTGCGATATTCAATGCCATCTTCAGTGCTGCCGGTCAAGAGCAGAGTCAGGCCCGGGCGGTCTGCAAGGAACGTCGGCACCGACGTGTCAGAGCTGCCGTCGACCGCTCCGTCGACACCACGGGCCAACCACCACCCACCCACACCGATGGGCATGACCAGGGCTGCAACCAACGCTGAAACGGCGAACGGACGTGCGATGTGTTCCAGATTCGACGCAGCAATGAGCACGGCGGTGGACAGCGCCGCAAACCACACGACGCTCGGGACAGCGACCCACGGCGCCAAGTTGATCGGACCGGCTGTGGCGGCGAACGACGTGACGTGGCCGACCAGTGCCACGGCCAGCGCCAACAGGCCAAACGCCCAGGACACCGCGACGGCCGAGCGGGTACGACGCGGAGCCAGAGCCACCATGGCCAGCACGAGCACCGGGACGCTGAGCCACCACGGCGCTTGTAGGCCACCAGCACGTCCGGCCACGATGTCGAGCAACGACTGGGTCCCCGGCACGGGTCGACCGGCCTCCCACCACCAGCGCCACGGGACGAGCGCGCGCTCGAACAACCACGGCCCGAGCAGGATCAGCGGAGTGGCCACGACCAGCCCCATCTGACGGCTGACCCAACGACCTTCCAGATACCACAGCAGGCCCAGACCGAGCGCCGACATGACCAGGATGACCGGGGCGAAGGCCGCGCCGAGCGCGATCCAGACGCCCAGGCGCAGCGCGTTCTGCCAGCCGGGCGAATCGGCCAGCTGCCAACCAACGTTGACGATGACAGGCGCCACGACCAGCGCCACGACCGTGCCGATGCGTCCCTGGGGGACCGCGCCCACAGCTGCGACGGCGGCCGCGTAGGACAGTGCCCAGATGATGCGGTGCCCACGATGAGCGGTGATACGGCGTCCGAGTCGGTGTGCAGACAGCGCAGCGAGCGGAACCGCAAAGACGAGCGCGGCCGCGATGAGTAGGTGCGGTGCGAACCAGACAGGTGCGGACAGGACCGCAAGAGGCAGTGCAAATATCGGAGCGCCCGCATCAGCGCTGAGGCCAATGCCACGGTCGGCACCCAGGAGCAACGACCACCAGCCGCCGGCCGTGTCTGGGGCGCGCAGCAGGGCTCCTCCGGACAGTCCCCCGCCGAAGGCACCCGGGAGCAGAGTGCGAGAAGCGACCAACGACAGCACGGACAGTGCCAACACGGTGGCCAACCACGGGCGGCGCTTCAGCAGCGGCGGTCCGTCGTCGAGGTCGTCCACCTCTTCGGGAGTGTTCTCCAGGGTGGAACGTCGCCCGACCGTCTCAATCGTCTCGGGCTTGACGATGGCGGCGAATGCCTCGCGAGCCGCGTCGAAACCGTGCTGATAGGGCAGCCAGACCGACGCGAACAGACCGCGAATCTCTCGATTGTTCCGGCGCGCCGTGCGCGCACGCCATTGGCGGGCTCGAAATAGGCGCAACGGGTGCGTGTAGACCGACCTGACGGCCAGCAATTCATCACCGGCGCCCTCGGGGTCCTTACCGACCAACATGCCAACGACCCGCAGCATCGAGCCCACCAGCAGTCGCACGTATTGCCACCAGAACATCAGGCGGCCCGCATTGGCCAGTTGGACGAACAGGCCAGCGCGCCGGCTCTCCCATGACGGACGGTCCCCGGAGATACTGCGGCGGATTCCATGCGTAGACGCCTCAGCATGGAACACGATGCCGGACGGGGCGGTGACAGTGCGGTAGCCAGCCCGGGCAGCGCGCCAGCCGAAGTCGATGTCGTCGAAGTACAGCGGAAGCTGAGGGTCGAGGCCGTCAAGCTCGTCCCAGACGTCGCGACGAATCAGCATGCCGGCGGTGTTGACAGCCAACACGGTGCTCGGACGATCGTGCTGTCCCGCATCGGGCTCGCCGGCTTCCATGCCGGTCACGCGAGTGCCGGTTCCCGTCACGGTCAGTCCGACCTCGAGCAGCCGGCGCAGGGACGGCCACTCACGGATCTTGGGACCGACGATCCCGATGTCGGGCGCCGACGTGGCGGTGTCAAGCAAACCCGACAGCGTGCCGGGCAGCACCGAACTGTCGTCGTGCAGCAGCCAAATCCAGTCCGTCTGCGGCATGGCTTCAAGCCCGAGCCGCACGGCAGCACCGAATCCGGTGCCCTTGGGGGCCTGGATGACGCGCTCATTGCCGAATGAATCGCGGACCAGTTCGGCGCTGCCATCGGTCGATGCGACATCGACGGCACGCCACGCATCGGGCGCGTGGAACATGCGCGAGAACGATGCCAGAACCTTGGGTAGCCAGGGGGCGCCGTTGTGGCTCACCAAGACCGCGCCGACCGTGGGCGGATCGTCGAGCCAGTGGCTCACGGGTGCAGACTCGGTCACCCCAAGAGCCTAGTGGACTTCCGGTAGCACCGAGGCGGTCAGGCGTGCTTCTTGAGCTTGCGGCGCTCGCGTTCGGACAGTCCGCCCCAGATACCGAACCGCTCATCGTGGGACAACGCATACTCAAGGCACTCGCCGCGAACGTCGCACGTGAGGCACACACGCTTGGCCTCGCGGGTTGATCCGCCCTTCTCAGGGAAGAACGCCTCAGGGTCGGTCTGTGCGCACAACGCACGCTCTTGCCACATGAGCTCCTCGTCGGACTCCAGCGGCAAACCCAAATCGAATGACATGCATGTGATTACACGCCTGTCTGACGCACAAGTCAAGCGGAATGCACGGATTGGTCCCTGTCACGGCGTGTTGCCATCACGCCTACCATGACGACGTGATGACTCTTGACCGTCTGCTTTCCGCGATCTCCGATCCTTCAGCTCCCCTGATCACCTACTACGACATCTCGTCCGGGGAGCGCATCGAGCTCAGCGGAACCACCACCGCCAACTGGGTCGCCAAGACGTCCAATCTGCTGGTTGACGACCTTGACGCCGAACCAGGCACCAGGATCCGCATCGGTCTGCCGACGCACTGGCAGTCGATCGTCTGGTTGCTCGCGGCCTGGAACGTCGGCGCCGCCGTCGTTGACCGCGCCGCCGACATCGGCGTCAGCGGGCCCGAGCTCGTCGCCGATGAACCGGTCAAGTTGGCAGCGTCGCTCCGCCCGCTCGGCGGACCCTTCGCCACCGCACCGACCGGGTTCAGCGATCTTGCGCTCGAGGTTCCCGGGCACGGCGATCACTTCGAAGCCTTCGACCCACCTACTGCGGACACTGTGGCAGTCGACCTGGCCGGCACTGTCGTGACACATGCCGAGCTCGCGAGCCAGGCCACCCCGGATCCACGTCGACTGCTGGTCGAACCGGGGAGCACGACGCGCGATGCCCACCTGATTGTGTCGGCCTGCACTGGAGGCGGCTCGGTGGTCGTCGTGGCATCAGCGACCCCCGACGCGCTCGTCCGTATTGCGGCGCAGGAGGGGGCCTTCGCGGGCTGATCCATCCATTACACTCGTCCTGCCCCACGGACGACGCCATCCGGCGGGGCTGCCACATGCCGGGCGAACAGTAGGGAAACGGATGACGATCGCCGACGATGCGGCGCACGCGGGCCTTCATCGGGTCGGTGGACGCCCACCGCTGTGGGCCTACCTGGTCGAGGTCTGGCAGCGACGCGAGTTCATCTACTCACTGGCCAAGTTTCGCCTTGAGGCTGAGAACGGACGCAGCCGCCTCGGCGTGGGCTGGGTCGTCCTCAAGCCACTGCTCAACGCCGCGGTCTACGGCCTGGTGTTCGGCCTGCTGCTGCAGACCCGTCGCGGCGTCGAGGACTTCCTGCCATTCCTGGTCATCGGCGTGCTCATGTTCGAGTACTTCTCGACCTGCTTCACCACGGGAGCGAAATCGATCACCTCGAACGCTGCGCTGGTGCAAAGCCTGAGCTTCCCGCGCATGTCGTTGCCGCTGGCGCTGGTCGGTCAGCGCCTCATGCAGTTCGTGCCGATGGTCGCCATCATGTTGATCTTCGTGATGGTCTACGGCAGCCGCCCGTCGTTGACCTGGCTGCTCCTGATTCCGCTCACCTTGTTGTTCACGTTGTTCAACACCGGACTGACGCTGATCACTGCGCGTCTGACGGTCCACTTCCGTGACCTGACCCAGCTGCTGCCGTTCGTGGCACGCTTCTTCTTCTACACCTCCGGAATCTTCTTCAGCGTCCGGCAGCGCTTCGGCGACGAGTCCATCATTCGCAAGATCGCCGATTTGCAGCCCATCCACGAGTTCTTGACCCTCGGCCGCGCCATCTTGCTCGATGGTTCGCCCTACACGATGCCCAACGAATACTGGCTCTACGCCTCGATCTGGTCGCTCGCGACCTTGATCGTGGGAGTCCTGTTCTTCTGGGCTGCGGAGGAGCGCTATGGCCGCACCGACTGAGGACCGCAAACCCGTCGTCATCGTCGATGACGTGCACGTCGAGTACAAGGTGCTTGCGACCGGTAAACGCGCCACGGGCGCTGACACCGGCCGCCGGCTGCTGCAACGCACCCGTAAGACGCGCAGCGTCCACGCCCTCAAGGGCGTGTCGTTCACGGCGTACGAGAACGACAGCATCGGCGTCATCGGCACGAACGGTTCGGGCAAGTCCACGCTGATGCGTGCGATCGTCGGACTGACACCGACCTCACAAGGATCGATCTACGCAGCAGCCCGTCCCAGCATGTTGGGCGTTGGCGCTGCGTTGATCAAGGATCTGTCGGGCGAGCGCAATGTCATTCTCGGCGGTCTGGCCCTCGGCCTGAGCCTGGAAGAAGTCGAACGCCGCTACGACGAGATCGTTGACTTCTCCGGCATCCGCGAGTTCATCGAGTTGCCGATGCGCACGTACTCCTCGGGTATGACGGCCCGCCTCAAGTTTGCCATCGCCACTGCCCGGGCCCACGAGATCCTGATCGTTGATGAGGCGCTCGCCGTGGGTGACCGCGACTTTCGTGATCGAAGCGAGGCCCGCATCCGCGAGATTCGAGACAACGCCGGCACCGTGTTCCTCGTGAGTCACTCGATGCGCTCGATCCTGGACACCTGCACCCGTGCCATCTGGATCGACAAGGGCACCTTGATCATGGACGGGCCGGCGGAGGACGTCGTTGAGGCGTACAACGGGGATCAAACGAAAAAGTAGCTGCCGGTTCAGGCGGCGTATCGGGCTGGTTCGGCATGGGTCGTCTGGCCTGAGGGCAGGGTCCAGCTGATGATGTTGTGGGATTTCATTTGGTGATGTCTGGGGCAGAGTGCCGAAGGCGCCAGAGGACGCTGTCGCCGCATGTTTGTTCCGTGGGTTGGTCCGTGTGGCCAGGGTTGTCGGTGGTCGTTTTCGCAGTGTTGGGCTGGGGGTCTGCTCACGGGTTGCCCGAGCGCACGACAGGCGCCGGTGGACTTGGCCTTCGGACAGATGCATCGCGGCCGCGATCTCTAATGCGATGGACTTCAGTTGCGCTTGGCGCCGAAAGTACTCGGTCGTCTGTGAGTATTCAGCGGCCAGCCGGTCGGAGTAGGCCAACATCTCGGCCCACGTCGCATGTTCGGCAACTACGCAAGCCCGAGCCGCGGCGGTCAGCCGAACCTCGTGATCTATCTGCGATTGCTGCATATGTCCAAGCTAGGCGAGGGGTCTGGCAGTCTCTTTTCTTCCATCGAATTTGTGCACAGCGCGTCGATACGATTCTGAGCTCGTCCAAGCCAGGGCAACACATGCAGGCTTCGCAACCGCCGTGTTACCAGAGCGGTGTGCCTGCAACCTATCCCGACCTTGCATAGGTCGCTCAGCCACCGCTACTCGCGCCGATAGGTCGCCAAGTCACCGCCCACCGGTGCATCGACGGTTTGTGGGCTTAGCAGCAGCGTTGGTCGAGACCTCCGAGCCTGAGGTAAGTTCGCTAGGTGAACCTGCGGCGCCTATTTGGACCGGAAGTCCTGCTGCGGGACGCAGTTGTGGTCAGCGAGTCGCTCTGGTGGACCTTGGAGATGCCACTGGCGAACATTGCCGAGGCCAAGGTGGAGTGGACTCCGCTTTCCGTTGACCGGTTGGTGATATCCAGCAAGGCTGGCAACAGGATTTCGATACCTTTGGTCGATGCCACAGACGGTCTCCGGTCTGAGATCGGTATCTTCCTTGCGACTGCCCCGCAGGCCCGGTGGTTGTCAGATGGAACACGAGCAGCCCTGATGTTGGAGAAGCGGCACGCCGACTAGGCGCGGACTAGGTGGATTGGGCGTTGATGAACTCGGCCGCCATTGAGCCAGTAGGCAGTGACGTGGTCTACCTTCACGCGACCTCGAGATCAGGAAGCCGGCAAACCGAACCGGCACGCTCAGCAGGCAGACTTCAGGTCGTCGACGTTGTTGGCACCGCGCTGGGTGATCTCGTCAACGTCTTCCGGTGACGTGAGGCTCGGTGCGGTGGGGCTGACCACGGTTGGACCCTGCGTGGGAGCAGCTGGAGTCGACGACTTCGACGCATTCTCCGAACGCTTGATCGCCTTTTGGATAGCCAACTGGATGCGCGGAAAGTCCGGGTTGGTCACATCGACCAGCGGCGGGACGATCGAGACCGTGATGATCTTCTCGCCACGTGACATCAGCGCCAGATCGGCGAACTTGCCCAGCTCAGAACGCGGCATGTTGCCGCTGAGCAAGTCCTTGCCCGATTTGGCGATGCCAATGGCGTTGGTCACCGCCGACGCCGGGTCGAGTTGGTCGAGCATGGCCGCCATCAGGCACTTCTGCCGCCCCATGCGCGTGTAGTCATCAGACTGCACCCGGCTGCGGGCGTACCAGAGGGCCTGTTGGCCGTCGAGCGTCTGCTGACCCGGCTCGATGTAGGTCTGCTTGTAGGCATCGTCCTTACCGAACATCGCAATGCGCGTCTTGACATCCAGATCGACCCCGCCGAGGGCGTTGATCAACGACCGGAAGCCCTTCAGGTTGACCATCAGGTAGTAGTTGACCTTCAGGCCCGTCACCCCTTGGACGGCGTCCATCGTGGCGTCGAGGCCCGGGTCCTCACTATCCGGATACAGATCGGTGCGATTCTCCGCTGCGGTGTGCACCGCGTTGAGCAGACACTCGGTGCCGCAGTTGAAGCCGAAGGGGTACACCGTGTGCATCGGTGAGTCTTCGGGGAACGGCACGTTCTCCAAGTTGCGCGGCATGGAAACCAAGACAGTACGACCGGTCGAGGTGTCAATACTGGCGACCGTAAGCGAATCCGGGCGAATGCCAGTGCGCTCCGGCCCAGAGTCCGAACCGATCAGCAAAATGTTGTAGCGGCCCTCCAGCGGCACCGACGTGGGGGCGCTTTCGGAGAACACCTGCTGGATGGTCGTGCGGGTCTCGGTCAGAAACTGTGAGGCGAAGGCGGCCGACCCAGCCACCCCACCGATGATCGCGACATTCAACGCGGCAACGAGGACGGTGCGGGGCCAGGTGAGCCCGCGGGGACCCGCAACACGCCACGTGTCGACGAACAGAGCGAGCCAGCCGGCGGCGAGCACAACGAGCCCGACGCGCAAGTACAGCAAGGTGTCCGGATTGGTCAGCAGATCAATCGCGCCGGCTCGGTCGTTGCGAGACCGCCAGACGACATACCCAAAGCCGGCAATGACGCCGAGCCACAACGTCACCGCGACGTACCCCACCCATTTGCGGCCCACAGCGAGCTGTGCCGAACCCGGGACGAACAAGGTCATGACGCCCAGCACGACGGCTCGCCGAAAGCGCACGCGTGGCGAATCGAGGTGAGCGTCCTCGTAGCCGCGTGCCAACAAACTGGCGCGGTGAGACATGCACGTCCTGGGTTCTGGGATGAGGGGACTCACCATTATCACCGACGATGGGGCATCGTCCTACCCGAATGGGCCGATCTCAGGTGTTTCTCGGGATCAGCAGGTCGCTGCGAGGTCCGAGCTCTGGTTTGCCTTCTTCGGATCCTTGCCCGTGTCGAACGTCGGAACTGACAACTTCGCTGCGATCAGACCGGACGTGGCAACTGGCTTCGCCGTGCCGTCGGCCTTGCCGATCGCGGTGTCGATCAGTGTCCGCACCTTGTCATAGTCCGGATTTCCGGTGTAGATGATCGGCGGCACGAGCGAAACCGATGAAATCGGCTGGCTCTTTGCCTTCAGCGCTAGGTCCATGAAGGCGCCCAGATCGCTCTGCGGAATATCCGTGGTCAGCAGCGCCTTGCTGGACTCGGCGATCTCCTCAGCGTTGAGCAGTACGGACTTGGGATTGAGCTGCTGCAGCATCGCGGACATGACGCATTTTTGCCGGCCCATGCGGTCGAAGTCGCTGTTGTCCACTCGGGAGCGGGAGTACCAGAGCGCCTGGTCGCCGGTCAGATTCTGCTGCCCGGCCCCGATGTATCCGCGAACCGGCGATCCGATGCCGCCGATCGCTGTCCGCTGCTGCACGTTCATCTCGAGGCCTCCGACGGCATCGACCAGCTTGCTGAACCCGTGCATGTTGACCATGGCGTAGTAGTTGATCTTCAGGCCAGTGATCTGCTCGACGGCTTCCTTGGTGGCGTCGATACCGGGCTCGTCGCCATAGCTGGCGGGAAACTTGTCAGCGTGGTCGTTGGCCCACGTGTTGACGCCGTTGAGGTAACAGGCGTCATCGCAGTTGAAACCGTTCGGGAACTCCTGGTCCATCACGGTTCCGTCAGGGAACGGCACATCCTGGAGATTTCGCGGCAACCCAACGAGCACGGTGCGGCCGGTCTCCTGATCGATACTCGCCACCGTGAGCGAATCTGGGCGAACACCGCTGCGGTCAGGGCCGGAGTCTCCGCCGAGCAACAAGACGTTGTAACGCCCGTCCGCAGGTCCTGAGACGGTGCTGGAAGCGAACACGGTGCCGATGAGTGAACTACTGGTGTTGACCAGATTCGCAGCGAACAGCAGCGTTCCGGCAGTGAGAAGGCACAGCACCGAGGACACGCCAGTCGTCCACATGCGGTGGCCGCGCTCCATCTGCAGCGGCTGACCAAGACGCCAGGCATCGACCAACAGAGCGGCCCAGCCGATGGCACCGGCTACGAGCAACCAGGTGCCCACGTGCAGCACAGCGGAGTTGGTGGCCAGCGAGAACATGCCGCGGCGCGAGGTCATCGAGATCGCCAGAAGTAGACCGCCCGCTGCCAGGACGCCGAGCCAGATGCGCACTGCGATGCGTCCCACCCGACGGTTGCCCATGACCATCTGAGCCGAGCCAGGCATGAACAGCGTCATCAGGGTCAGCGTGAGGCCGCGACGGAACTGGATACGGGCGGAAGCGTCAGCGGCTTGCAGGTACGAGCCACCCAGCGCACTTGCGCGAAGGTCAGACATGGTGTCCTCACAGGGGGGAAGAGACAGTGGGGAGTGCCGGTGGGGCG
>Ga0307487_1001683_pt1 | contig 15339 bp, 10 predicted proteins | sample CBIW12metaG_FD_203665 | JGI IMG/M metagenome (GOLD analysis project Ga0307487, IMG submission 203665) | Sea-ice brine microbial communities from Beaufort Sea near Barrow, Alaska, United States - CBIW 1.2 | ecosystem: Environmental > Aquatic > Marine > Coastal | place: USA: Alaska | collected... | reverse complement strand
ACGCGTACTTAAAAGTCGAGCGTGAGAAGCTCTTTCCATTTCTTCGTGAACATCTGACAGAAGCAGAGCAGAAGGACTTACTCAAAATGTTACCAGACGGCACACAAGCCAGCCTGTCGCAGCTCCGAGAGGATCATCCAGAGCTTTATGCGGAGTTCAAGGCGGCGCCTTCGCCTTTTGGTTGAGCACAGTAAAAGCTGGCGCCTGTTGGCGCTGGCTTTGATACCTCGCCATGACTCAAAGCCTGCAGCAGTGTTCACTTTAAATTGACAAGTAAAACCGTGTGAGCTCGGTATTAAAATCAGACAAGAAATCACCCAATGTCGGCCAGGGCTGTCTGTTACCTCACCGAGCTGTGAATAATACCGCGCTTCTCAAAAAACCATCACACTCACGGAGCTGACAGAGCCGCTTAGGCCGCAGGCTTTTTAAATTGCTATGGGCGACACTTCGGCCCCGCGATGACGCTCTGAAATCTATGGGTTATCCCCGTTTCATATCTTAACAACCTTTAAAGCCGGCAAAACGCGCTAGATTTTTCTGATTTAAGATTTAGAAGCGGCGACTACGACTCTAAGTTTAGTAATGAGGCTTTCCATTTTTGCGCTAGCAGCCAGCAAAAGCTGGCCTGATCTGGGTCTTGCTCAATGCTTGGTTCGTCCACATGTCGATAAAATAGGCTGTAATCTTGGCTTTTGGGGCGACATCAATCAATATTAGTCTTAAGGTAACAAGAAGTTGCCTATCTCTTGATGCTCGATGGCGGAATAACCGAAAAAACATGAGGGGCCGGTCCTCAGCAGATTTATGGAAAACGACCTGTCGAAAGCGATTTCTTTTGCAACTTGTGAAATTCGATAATAACGGACAAGAAAGATCGTTCAATGTACGACCTGAATGAGAATATTTACGGTTACACCAGGGAGCTGACAGCCCTGTTGGTGGAAATAAATTGCCAGGCAACAGACGGCACCCACAGCGCAAAGTGATCTTCGTGGGTGACAGTATTGAGTGCGGGTCAGAGCAGGTAGGCGGGCATATCAAATTATAGAACAGAATGATTGAATGGCTTAAAACTTTGTAGCTCAACATCGATATGTCAGTTCTGTGAGTGGTGTGCGCTTGTTGGCATCCAAAATACCTGAGATTGGCAGCTCAGGTAGCAGATAACCACTCCAAGCTGCTAGAAAATGTCAGCGCAGTAACCGTATAAGCAGCCTGACTTTGGTTTTAAAAAATATTAAAAAAATTTACTTAACTAATATATTAACAAGAACCGCTAGTATTAAAAATACACACTTATTTTTAGGAATTTTTCACGTTGTAGTCTTATTTTTAAATGCTAATTTTAAAAAATCGGTTAGATTATCAATTTGAGGGATCAATGACAGAAAAAAAGATAGATCATCTACCGTCTCTTTACTTTCCTTCTGAAGGAAATATCGATAAAGAGCTTTTTCAGCCAGTCGCTTCTAATGCACGAACATTAGATTGTATGGTTGGGTATTTTTCTAGCGGCGTATTGTCAGAACTCGCTCTCACTATGTCGTCATATCTAATGATAAATGATGCAGCCCCTATGCGGTTTATCATAAGTCCAAACGTAAATGAAAGTGATTTTTTAGCGATACGAAGTGCATATGAATCCGGCGCAGATTTTTTCAAAATTTTATTTCCAAATTTAATATTAACAGAAAACTCTATTCGAACTTATAACGTTGCCGCTTTAGCATATTTAATCATTGAAAAAAGAATTGAGCTTAGAATTGCAGTTAAAAGAAAGGGTCTATTCCATGTCAAAGTCTGGCTGTTCGAAACGCCAGATGGCGGTGTTGCAATTCATGGGTCCAGCAATGCAACATCCGGTGGATTATTTAACAATTTTGAGCAAATGGTATTAAGTCGTTCCTGGTTAAGTTCAGAATCCAGTGGGATTGTCGAGATTCTTCAAGAAAAATTTGAGAGAATTTGGAAATCGGAGCTTCCAGGTATCGATGTTATTCCGCTTAATAAAGAAACAATAAAATCAATTGAAAATATCGTTTCAATAAAGCCAGACATTCTTAATATTTTTAAAAACAATTGCGTTTATGCGTCTGAAGAGCCTGAAGTGTATGATGTTATGAGCGTACAACAACTAATTATTCCGGAATATTTAGAATATAATACTGGGATTTTTTCTCATCAAGGCGAAGCTGTCAAGGCCTGGTTTGAAAATAGAAATAATGGAATTCTTTCAATTGCTACAGGAGGAGGTAAGACTATAACTTCATTAATTGGAGCTACCCAATTGATGAATCGTGATGGTAAGCTGTTTGTGGTTATTGCCGTCCCCACAAAAGCACTTATGAATCAGTGGGAAAGTGATGTAAAAGAATTTAGTGTGGTTCCTGTTAATACTGTTGGTCAAAGTCCATCTGCAATTCGTGTTTCGGTAAAATCATCTCTCAGAAAACTTCGCCTCAATTTGACAAAAGCCGAGGTTATGATTGTTACCCATAACGCATTATTAAGTGGGATCTTTGATCAAAGATTTCATCAAAATGGTGCGTTGAATACTTTGCTCGTTGTTGATGAGGTGCACAATATTGGAAGTGCAAACTCGCAAGAAATGTTTCCTAAAAATTTTACTTATCAAATTGGTTTGTCTGCAACCTATGAGCGTCAGTTTGACGAAGTCGGAACAAAGTTTTTATTAAAAGTGTTTGATAAAGTCGTTTACGAATATGGGCTTGATCGTGCAATCGGAGAATGTTTAGTTGATTATAGCTATTTTGCACATTTTGCTTATTTAACAGCGGAAGAAGAAGAACAGTTTTCAGATCTAACAATTGAAATAAGAAAGCTATCTTATGCCGCTGATGGGCCGAGTTCTCCTGCTTCTGAGCGGTGGCAACGTTTATGCTTAAAACGTAGAGCATTGGTTGAAAGCGCTAAAAATAAAATAAAAATCATGGAGTCACTGCTTCCTGAAGATGGTCGTGATATTAAAAAAACGCTAATATTTTGTACAGATAAAAACCCAAGTCAGCTGGAATTTGTAAATAGTATTCTTATTGGAAAAAAAATAAAGTTTCATCAGATAACGGCTGAGGAAACTTCTAACAACAAGCGTCTTAGAAATTTAATCGCTTCGTTTTCAAATAACGAGCTTCAAGTATTGACTTCAAAGCGAGTTTTAGATGAAGGTTTTAATGTGCCTCAAACCGAAACCGCGTATCTTTTGGCTAGCAACACAGTTGCCCGCCAGTGGACACAAAGGTTAGGAAGAGTACTGCGACTTTCACCAAAAACTGGTAAAAAATCAGCTACTATTCATGATTTTATTGTAATACCTTTAATTGATGGCGAAGCAGATAAGGATTTAAAAGCGCTTTTAGAGTCCGAATATAAGCGGATACATTTTTTTTCAAAATTGAGTCAAAATTACACAGAGCGAAATGGTGGCTATGAAGCGAGCCAAAAGCTCCTTAATTTGTTGGGTGTAAAATGAGCGTGTCGTATAAGAAAATAAATGGTTTGATTGAGAGAGTCATTATAAATGATTTAAAAAATGAGTTTGACCAGGATAAATTTATTAAACTGTGTCAAAAAATTTACTTGATAGAGTCTAGCGTAGACGATAGATCTCGGAGCCAGTTAATTAGCGATCTTCGTGAAGAAATTATCCGGCGAGCACCTAACTTATTAGAGGGCTGAATTGTGAAGTTGATTTCGGCTAGTATCAATAATTTTAGATTATTAAAAAGTTTAGATTTAAATTTCTCAACAGATGAAAAAAAGTCTCTGACTGTAATACGTGCAGCAAATGAGACAGGGAAGACAACTTGCCAGACAGCATTAATGTGGTGTCTTTATGGCTCGAAAGCATTGCCAAACAAAGGCGATTACTCACTATTTCCATCTGATGAGATTGGTAAAGGAAAGGAAGAGGTTGATGTTTCTGTCGAAATTGACTTTGAGCTCGATCAAGTTGTTGGCCTTGGAAAGGGGAATCATACGTTAGCCCGGTCTACTTATAGGCTCAGCCGTGTGTGTGTAGAAAAGCCTACGCGCAAAGGAGAGGCTAGGCGAAGTGCTGAGGCTCCAGCGCTATGGAAAATTACGTCACAAGGAACGGAGCGAGTTTTACAAAGCGAAGTAGCCGGAATTATCGAAAATGCTCTTCCAGAGAGTTTGAAAGGCGTTTACTTTACAGATGGTGACAGCGCCATGTCTTTCATCGAAGCGGCGGCAACTCAAGGAGTTAAGCGTAAGCGGGTCACAAACGCAATTGAAGCACTTCTGGGGTTAAATGTTCTAGAGAGGACCATTAAACATTTAAGCGGAATAGCGAGCAAATTTAGCCAAGAAATTGATAATAAGGACTACGCTGCCGACCTCGAAAAATTAAATGATGCTGTGGGGTCTCATGAAGAAGATATTGAGCAATGGCAAGAGAAATTAGAAAATGCTGAAGTAGAAATTAAAAAAATACGAAAAGAGTTAAGTGGTAAGGAAAAGCAAATTGAAGATTCACTTAAATTAGGCGATAAAGATGCTTTACTAAGACGCCGAACAGATTTAGAAAAGAGGAGTCTTCGAGCAGAAGAGACCTTGAAGTCTACATATAAATCGATAAATTTAACTATATCGTCCGAAGTTTGTTCTCGAGCAGTTCTAAAAAGTCATATTGAAGTCGCCAAATCTTTACTCAACTCAATGAGTAAATCGAAACAACTACCTAAAGTAAATGTTCCAATATTAGAAGAATTGTTAGATAGAGATTTTTGTTTTTGTGGTGCGAATTTGAAAGACGATACAACAGAATGTTCAGTTAGGCGTGCTAGTATTTCAAAAACAATTGAAGCTAGCAGGGAGTCGGACATAGAGCAGGAAGCAGCGTCCAGTTTATTCTATCAAGTAAGAAGCATTTCAACTGATGGCGTGGCTGACGATTGGATAGAGACTTACACTCAACAATCTAAAGTCTTAATGAATGTTCAAAGTGACTTGTCGGGTTTGCAGAAAGAGAGAGAGAGCATAGAGAGTACCATTAACGAAATAGATGATAGTCATCTTCAAAAACTTCGTGAACAAAGAGATGGTTTAAACGCGGCGCTTCAAAAGCAAAACAGTGTCCAAGCCTCTAAAATGACACAAATAGACGCTTCTAAAATTCGGTTGAAAGAAGTTGAAGAAGATCGTGAAAAAGTTCGTCGAAAGCTTGGTAAGACGAATTTGTCAGCAGGAAACTGGGACATTGCTAATGCGGTAAAAAATGTGTTCGATGGTGTCGTAGACGTTCTAAGAAAAGAAGAGTTACAAAAAGTTAGTGCTGAGATGAACCGTATTTTTCTTGCAATGATTGGCGCAGACAGTGCGAACTCTGATCTTTCGCTGATTAGAAAAGCTGAATTGACTGATGAGTTCGATATTGTTGTGTATGGCCCGAACGGTCATCAGCTGAATCCAGATCAGGATTTAAATGGTGCGTCGCGAAGAGCTATTACGTTAGCATTTATTCTAGCGTTAACCAAAGTCAGCGAGGTGGAAGCGCCTAATATTATTGATACGCCACTAGGAATGATGGCTGGGTATGTAAAGCAGTCAGTCTTGCTGCGAACGATTGAAGAGGGAACTCAGGTTATTCTTTTTTTGACTCACGATGAAATTCGAGGAGTTGAAGAGATATTGGATAAGTACGCCGGTACAGTTTTTACATTGACAAACCCTGGGCACTATCCAAAGATGCTGGCTAATAAACCAAGCGTTAATGAGTCCGGGGTTGTACGATGCGACTGTAATCATCATGAGATTTGTGTTATTTGTGAACGTAAAGGCGCTGAGGTGGTGTGATGTCTAATAATCCTTTTTCTAACTTTAATATTGAAATTCCAAACAAATATTCTGAACAGGTAAAAAGATATTGTATGACCGGTGGTAACAGTGGATCTAGAGAGTTAGCACCTTTTGAGCGGCAGGTAGATTTTTGGTATTGTGCTTTTATACTTGCTGTCAAGAAGGAGCTAAGCCCTACTGTAGAAAAAGATACGTACAATGTAACTCCGGCAACCATTCTCTCTACAGACTCATATCGAATAACCCACATTCAAGCAGTGTACCTCAGTATTTCAAAAGATATTTCTGGTTTGGCAGATAATAAAAGAGTGTTCGATTTTGCAAGTGGTCTAGCCAACGCTGGGATGCCTATCTTAATTCAAATATTAAACGACACAGATCAGAAGCCAATGTGGAATATTTTAGATGAAATAGAGGTGTCAGTTCGATAATCTCATAAAGAGATTTGTTACTAAAATATTTCTGGTAATTTATTTATTCGGAGAGGAAAAATAATGGAGTTGAAAGGTGCCGAAATAAGAGATTTTTATCGATTAACTGCGGATATGCCGAGCGGCGGAGCTCCTCTAAAATTTCCTAAAAAAGTAAAGATTCCTCATTATCAAAGACCATACAAGTGGGACTCAGAGAATATTAACAAGTTGATTGATGACTGGTATTCCGAACAGGGTGATCAATATTTTGCGGGTTCAATCGTTACGGTTAATAATGAAAGTAAAGGCATTCACGAGTTGATTGATGGTCAACAGCGTTTTACAACAATTTTTTTGGCAAACTATATTAGATTCTTGGTGTCACGTGTAGCGCTCCGCCAAGCTGTGTCAGAAACAAGTCGAATTATTCACGTTACTAATTTGATGGATAGTTATATAAGGTCTGCAAAATTTTTGTTTTTAAATGATACAAGCAAAGATTACCCCCTTGAAAAAGAATTAGACCAATTAAGTACAATTGTTACTAATGGATTTAGTGATTTTGAAGATGAAGTTAAATTTTCAGAGACGAAAGCGAAGTTGCTAAAAATTATCGGCCTGCCGGGAAGCGCCGAAGATTCAGTTGATTATTTAAGTGACCATTATGAGAGTTTAGATGTTTTTCTTAATAATAAGTTACTTTGCCTGTCTTATGATAGGACAACTTTTGATTTGTCAATACTTGCGAGTTTAAAGCGGTGCTGTATTCATTTGCATGAACACAAGCAGCCTGAGATGACAATATATGGTCAAGATGATGTGAAGTCTGAACACGAGCGTCGATATATACTCGCGTTACAAACGATATTTAATAAGTTTGACGGCCTGGTGGGTAATAGTACGCTAAAAGCATTTGACAGAGCTAAGGCTATAATCACTAATATCGGGAAGTTTTTAGAAGAAATTGCTTTGTGCGTGGTCCAAACTGGAAATGCTGAAGATGCATATACTCTGTTTGAGGTTTTAAACGACCGATCTTTAGCTTTGGATGATTTAGATTTAATTAAAAATCAATTTTATAAGAACTTCGTATTAAAAAATAACGCGCTTTCAGAAGACGAATTAGACTCAACACTTCAACGGTTAGATGATCAATGGGTTGATAAAATATTTGGAAACCAGGCAGATCAAAGAAGAAAATTAATTGCATATTTGGCTATTGTTTTTATTACTGGTGATGAGCGTATTGTTTATAACAGAGGAGATGGATATAGGCGATCAATTCAGAATTACTTGCAGGGCCTAGTTCAATATTCAAAAGAGGAGATACAATCTCATTTTAATATTTTTGAATGTTGTAAAATTATTCTTGACGTCGCTGAAGTTAAATTTAAATCTAAGGATCTGGTTGCCTTAGAAATAGAATTTGATAGAAAAAGCTCAATTCTAAAAAAATCTATCAGTTTTTTGATGGCAATGAACCAAGAGGGAGTGCTTTCAGGACTAACCAATTTCCTATTGAAGTACATTGAAAAAACAGCTGACACTGGTATAGTCGGCCAAACTAGTATTTCTCGGTTTGATCCTGTCTCTGTAAGAGATATTGTTAAAGATTATATGCATGTGAGCTTACCGTCAGATGTTGAAAGGCAATCGCGAAGAATTTGGCAAATTTCGATACTGTCAAATTCTTCGGAAATTCCAAGAGATTTCGCGATTGAGCTCATTAAGCATAATAATCTTAACACCAATTCGTGGGACTTAAGAGAAGCTGGTGATCGAGATAGGGCAAAATCAGAATTTGAACAATGGGCAAATAATTGGCGATATAGCTCACCTCAGCTTAAGGTTAGATTGCTTTTTGCTCGCTTGATTTCATTAACCCTTGATGACACGAAGGAAATTTTAATTCGGAAGTCAATTTCGCTCGATGTAAACGAAGTTGCAAAGCTACAACTTGATCACATTGAAGCTAGCCAGCCAGCGTCTTCTCATCTAGATAGATATTTCGATGACGAGGATCGTGACAGCTACGTTCAAAGCTTAGGCAATATGATGCCTTTGCCTTCTTCCGAAAATATTCAAAAATCTAATAAGCCAATGAAAGATTCCTTTGCATTTTATGAGCAAGCGGGAATTGGTCAGGGTCATCACCTGTATGACGCTGTTTTTTCAAATTTTATAAAAAACAGCAATAATGATGTTCCAACGAAAGATTTTTTTCAGAGCCGTAAAGTCGAATTAATTGAGCTATTTAAGAAAGCGATAGATTTTGAAGGGTAAATTTTAACAACTAGCCGGAGAATCATTTATGTTCAATGGCTAGTTGTTAGTTTAGATAAAAAGCTCTACTTATGGCATGCCACACAGAATTTTGGTTGGCCATAAACATCATCGATATCTATCAGTTCTGTATCAGGTCGCAAAGGGTTCTGTTTCTTTTTGGATTTTAATTTTAGAACACGTTTTTCATAATCTTCTTTGATCTGTTTCACGCGTTCTGGTTCGGTAAGCTCGATAAGAGACTCACCTTGACTCCAAGTAAACGGGGAGCCACTTTCAAGAGCATCTTTTTCATATGCTTTGGCTTCTTCAAATGCCTCAGGGTGCCTTTCTTGTAGTCGAACCCATTCGATCTTCTGCTGATAAAAACAAAAAGTGCAGCCGCTCCTAGAGCGCCATTCGTAGTATTTCGGCCAGCCTAAACCCGAGCCCTCAAGAATCTCTGAAACGCCTGGCTTATCGATTCCGTCAGTTTTAAATGGCAGATGAATTTTTAGGCTGTCCTGCTTAGCGTTATAACCTTCGCGATAGGGCTCATCGGCGCGTATAGCAACATAGCTATGCACTATGTATCCGTCTGCCAAAAAAGGCTTAACCCAGTCTTCAAACGGTTTTAGCTTTAGCTGGCGAGTACACCACCTAGTTTGAGCGGATGGGAGAAAGTTGTTGTATTGCTTAAGCCAGTAATCGAAATCCCGGTTTGGGTTGAGTCGCAAGATGGGCTTGCCCAGGAATCCCTCAAGTTTTCCAAGAAATTCGTAGACCTCAGGCAGCTCTTTGCCTGTGTCGGTAAAGAAATATTCGATGTCGAGTTCGGGGTAATTTTGGCGCATATAGATTGCTAGTGCGGCACTGTCCTTTCCGCCTGATAGTCCGAGTACGTGCTTCTCAGGATTCGACATCTGTTTTCTCCAGAAAACTAAGTTGTTCGGTGTCAGTTGCGAGATTCATATATTCGCTGCTTAGCTCAGCGAGAGCGGCCAGGATGACAGTTTTTTTATTTTTGCTATCAAGATGTACTGAATCCCTAAGGCGCGAAACTAGTTCTTCAACCATTGGAAGATCAGCATCTGTTATTTGAAAATCTGCTTCTAGCGGTTGTGGCCGTCCATCTCGGGATATGATGATCGCCATGGTATGACGTTTGTCTTTTCTGCCTTGGACCCGAGCATAAGACTCTGTTCTTATAAACTTCTGCGCAAGGGCTGCAGTTTCAATGAATGCAGCGTCTAAATCGGCATCCACCCAATCCCTTGGCGGTTTATTGGTCGCCAGACTCCCGACATTCTCAATAGATTCGCTGGCGCCTTGAAAGGTCGCGATGCGATTAGAAAACGCGTCAAGCCGGAAGTCACCTGACATCTGCTTGATGTTTTCTGCCCGGCCTCGCAGCTCGATTAGAGCATGAGGAGAATCGCTAGGAACTTGTAATTCCGTTAGCAGGAGATTGGACATTCGCTCAAGCATTTTAGGATATGCTTCGACGAGTTCAGTCATCGTTTCAAGTGTGATCTTCGTGATTGCAGCTGCAACGCCGGCATTTTGAATGTTAGCGCCCACTTCATAAACGCCTGGCAAGTCTGAGAAGAGTAGTTGATTTGGGTCGCTAGCATGTTTGAAGATAGATCGAACCTTCATCGCAGTCGCAGACAATCGCTGTGTTCGCTTTGTCCAGTTTGGAAGGCGATCGAAAATTGCGACCAAGCCTCGGGCGACATCGATCGGAGCGAGCTCTTTTAGTGGGTTTCCTTGGTCTAATGCGCGCACGACCTCTGCAAGGCCAGAAAGAAGGCCCTTCGAGAGATTGCCTAGGTCCATCCACCTAACTTGAATTGAGGCGGGATCTTTTGCCAAATAGTCAACGTCTAGGTCGGTGAACGTTGGTTGAAAAATCCCTTCCCGATAAAACGCGAGATCGCCACGGTGGGATAGAATAAACGCAACACCTAGAACTGACATCAAGCCTCTTTTTAGGCCGATCGGTTTGTCTTCCCAAAGATCATACAGTTCATTTATAGCGACCGAACGATCTGAGTTGTCTGCTAAATACTCAGCCGCTATTTTCCATGCGGGGTAAAGGCGTGCTGAATCGTTCTCCCAGTGGGGTTTTAGGAAGTCCAGTCTGTCATTGTGTTGGCCGTATAATTTCGTGTGCCCCAGAAGTGACTCGAATAAGCCGCCTTCAGCTGGGTACCCGTGGATACCTAACCGTTCTTCGCCAAGATTGTTCGCCATTGCTTTTAGCAGAGCATTTTGTGCTGCTATTGCACTACTTGAAGGTTTTGTCCTATTGAGCAACTCATTTTGAATACGGGGGGTTTCGGGGTATAGCGCCTCCGCGACATCGGAAGCTCGATTATTCAGCTCTCGTGTATTCATACGAGTTAGTTCTTGCCCGTTCTCAAACCAAACCGCATTCAAAAGCGCTTGCTGGAGTTCTGCTTCAAGCTGATTTTGCAGCGCAAAAAGCCTGCTGTTCACCTCTCTTTGGGCGACCAAGTCACCTTGGATTTCGGTGTTTTCCTCACGTACTTTTTCTAACGCTTTGAGCTCTTTTGCAAGCTCTATAATTGCCCAAGCCTGCAGTGGGAATCCTACGATGACACTCAGGTTCTTCTGTGCTGCCTTTTTAGAGGCTTCTTTACAGCGCAAGCGTGCAGTCTGACCATCCTCGCCTTCAGTTGGAAGAGCTAAAAGATAGAGGCCAATTGTGCCCTGGTGAGGAATGAACTGAGCGGCAGTTGAGGTTACTGCTGTCAACGAGCCGAGCTGCACGTCAAACCAGCGAAGAGCGCCGGTTGTAAAGTAATGACGTTTCGCCAAAACCGGCTGCATTCCAGCCATACGTTGCAACGTTTCGAAATTAACGTCTTCGACTTCCTGAAGCGCCCGCTCGACTGCTGACTCGATATCGAAGTCGCTGCCGGCATAGATTGCAAATGAGGTTAGGTGTTTTCGATAGATAATTAAAGACCAGTGCCGCAGATCGGCAAGGGCAGTATCTATCTCGTCCTCGGTTGCTTGAATCGCCGTGTAGAGCAGTTCATGGCTTGGGTAGAGGCCAGATCGTTCTCGGAACAGATCTAATACAGCGATTGTCTTTAGCAAGTGGAGATGAACGGCGCTGCCGCCGTTTGCTTCACAGCGGTCCAGAACTTCAGCTGCCATAGCCCATCGGTGCCCATCGGGCGACGCGATAATAGAGGATTCTAGGTTTATTCTTAAGTAATCCCAAAGGCGACTGGGGCTGTATGTTTCGTTGTCATCCGCTGATCTGAGGAAGTCTTGGAAACCGTTTGGTTCAGCAGAGTTTAAGAAGCCAAATAGGCTTCTTTGATTCTGCCCAAACCGCCGACGGGAAATGGGGCCAAGTAGAGCGGCGACTACAGGGTGCAGAGGCCAGGTATTCTCAAGTAGGTTGGCGAGATTTTCACTTACGCCTGGCTTGTGAGATCTAATCGTTTTCGCTGTAACTGAGGCATCAGGACCGACAGCATTGGCATCGTGGTTTGAGTGGATAGCTCTAGCGAGTAAGTCAATTTGCTCTTCTCCGGCGGTGTTAACGGCTAGGTCTATAAAGCGTCCTTGTATCTTTGACCATTCGTCTCGTGCATCGCGAGAAAGGCGATTAGCGTATTCTTCAAAAGCTTGATGGAGAATGCCAATTACTATGAGCTTTCCATTTGAGCGAGATGCAATTTCTGCTAATTGTTGGAAAAGGTAAAGGTCTGAACCATCACGTGCTGCACCTTCGAGAAACTTCCCCATCTCGTCAATAAATAGGATTACACCAGCTCTGCCCGTGGTGCTATTGGCAGAATTCAAAAGTGTTTGAGCAATATTGGTGTCGTTCCAGCCGTCATCTGGTTCAAGGTAAGCGAGACCGTTTGTGATCAGCGCTTCTCCAATGACTTTACGAGCAGAAGCTCTTTGGCCCACTACAGGGATGATTGTCCATCCTTGTTTGCCAGGAGGTAAGGCGCTCCAGATTTTCTGGGAGGTTTCTTCGCCTACTGCTCGTTTCGCCCGGTCTCTTTGCGCCTTACTCTTAGCTGTTAAAGCACTCAATGCGATAACAAGGCTGGATTTTCCGCTACCGTAAGGTCCAGTCCAAGTAAACGCTGCTTGACCGCTTTCAGCTATATGCTTGGCCATTGTTGAAAGAACGGCCGCAGACGACTCAGGGCAAATGAAACCCGTGAGTGCGTCAGGATCTTGTAAGTCCGTATCGATCCGTATCGAGCGCTGGAAGCGCCTTTCGACATAAACAGTATCTGATAACAGCATTACGCAGCCTTTCCTTCAAAGTCATCTTTGTAGTCAATATCAATTAGGTTCAGTGCTTCGCTGTCCAACATCGTTTTGAATCGGACAAGCTGCTTAAGGCCAGCGGTTTCGGACCACTTCAATTCGCCACCCGTTGCCATATCAATGCGAGTGAGCCTGTCTGTTAAATCTTCTTCGCTTAGCTGGAAAACTTTACCGGGAGATCCGGGTTGGTGCGCGAGGGCTTCTAGTGAAATCGTGTTGGCGGTAGAAAAGTTGTTCCAAAAACTAACAACGGCGTAAGCAAAAACGCCGTCACCCAGTGTTGGCTTGGCGCCGCGGACAACGCGAAACCCATCCTTTTTGCCAATGGCTTTTAAAAGGCTGAGCTCTGTTAGAGGCGATTCCATAGTGTCTTCGTGTGTTTGCTTTCCCGTTGCAGGCTTAGCTGCGTAGGTGCGTACAAAGCACTCAACATCGCGCTTGATCGTAGACTTTGACATTCGCGACCAGCCCTTTTCATTACCCAGTTTTTCAAGTGCCTGAACAATGTTCTCTCTTTCAAAGCTTTCTGTAGGAAAGTGGCTGAAAACCCAGTACCAAGTGGTGAGTTTTTTATTCGATGCAAGTTTCCAGTGTAAAAGCCAAGGGGTTGACGGATACTCCATGTAAGGATCTAACCCATTGTTATCAAATATTTTTTCGCCAATCTCACTCACTTCAGCCTGATTGCCCTTATTGCCAGGTTTAATAACATCGCATTGCGTGGCCCAATGGCGTATTGAGGCAACCATGTTTTTGCCAACACCAAATCTAGCGATCGCACCCTCATCATTAAAGATGGAGTAGTCATGGTCGCTTTCTTGGGATTCTTTCACCGCATCGTAGGCCTTCTTCAGCCATCCGTAGCGCATTGGGAAGGTTTCATGACCAGAAAATTGCGGTTGGTATCCGATTTGATAGAGTGGACTATTAAACATTTTTTCCCCTGGATCGTCTCTCCAGTCTCGACAATAAAGGTCGACAGGGGTAAGGTCAATACAATATTGAACTGGACGAAGCTTCCAGTTCAATTTTTGAGCGGGGAGAGTGTAATGCGTGTGGAAAAGTCAATTTATCTTGATTATCAGTCTACTACGCCTGTTGATGATCGGGTCATGCAGGCCATGCTGCCGTATTTTACCGATTCATTTGGCAATCCACACTCGTCGAGTCACGCTCTCGGCTGGAAGTCATCAGACGCGGTTGAAACGGCAAGAGCCGTAATTGCATCTACGGTTGGCGCTTTACCTGAAGAGATTGTTTTTACCTCAGGTGCTACCGAATCGAACAATCAGGCTATGTTTGGCGTCATGTTTGGTAACACGACTCCCCGAAATAGGGTGCTTGTTAGTGCTATTGAGCATAAGTGTGTCAAAGAGTCTGCATTATTCTTTGGTAACAAGCTTGGTTTCGTTGTGGAAGAAATCCCTGTTCTGAGTACTGGAAAGATAGATCTGCAAGCTTACCAGAGCATGGTCTCTGATGATGTTCTGTTAGTCAGTATCATGGCGGTCAACAATGAGATTGGTGTTATCCAAGATATTTCATGCCTTTCAGGTCTAGCTCATCAAGCCGGCGCTCTCTTCCATTGCGATGCGGCGCAGGCCTTGGAAGCTATGGATGTTGATGTTGCCGATTTGGGTGTTGATTTGCTCAGTCTTTCGGCACACAAATTGTATGGCCCGAAAGGTATAGGCGCTCTTTACATTGATTCCTCTATCCAGGACAACTTCCCGGCTCTAATTCATGGTGGCGGGCAGCAATGGGGTCTACGCGCCGGAACATTGCCTACACCGCTGTGCGTCGGTTTTGGAGTTGCGGCTTCTTTGATTCAGTCTGAGGGGGTGCAGAGTAGATCAGCTCTTCGCGTATTAAGTGATCGCTTTGTTGAACGCCTGTTAAGTGAAGAAGTCAGGTTTCGACTCAATGGTGATCAGCATGACCGGCACCCTGGCAACCTTAGTATCGAGCTTATAGGGATTGATGCGGAATCTCTCCTGATGTCCCTTCAGCCGAGAATTTGTGCCGCGACTGGATCTGCCTGTAATAGTGGAATGATTCAGTCATCATACGTTTTGCGCGCTATTGGGGTTTCGGAGGGGAGTGCCGCTTCCTGCGTGCGGTTTAGTTTAGGAAGATTTTCGGATGAGGCCCAGGTTGATGAGGCTGTAAAGATAATTGCTAACGGCGTCCGCTCTGGTTCGATATAAGTGCGTCAATCGCGAGGTTTGTCGTGTCATTGCGACTGATATGCATGGGTAACCGCCTGCCAGCGGCGTTCACAGGCGGTTTAAACAGGAAACAAAATGCCCTACCAATTTGAAGACCTCAAAAACAGCTGCCATGCCGAATGGCGCGCCTACATCCAGCACAGCTTTGTGCAGCAGCTGGGCGATGCATCGCTTGCACCAGAGGCCTTTCAGCATTACCTGAAGCAGGATTATCTTTTTCTGATTCAGTTCGCCCGTGCCTATGGCCTGGCGGTATACAAAAG
>Ga0307487_1001678_pt1 | contig 15370 bp, 15 predicted proteins | sample CBIW12metaG_FD_203665 | JGI IMG/M metagenome (GOLD analysis project Ga0307487, IMG submission 203665) | Sea-ice brine microbial communities from Beaufort Sea near Barrow, Alaska, United States - CBIW 1.2 | ecosystem: Environmental > Aquatic > Marine > Coastal | place: USA: Alaska | collected... | reverse complement strand
GCTGAATATTTTTGACATGGCTGGTTTTTAAACGACTGCAAAGGTATAAAAAGCCTTGGTGTTAATTGATCTTAAGAGAATTAATCTGTTAAAATTAGATTTTCATATTAAAGGTGAATTTAAAAGATAAATTTTCCTCGAATGTTGGCAAATGATAAGCGCCATAACGGTAGGCAAAACTTAACCCAAAACCAAAGAGGATTTTGTTGATTTCGAATCCAGATTCTGAATATCCTTCTTTTAAGGAACTGAACGCTATGTTTTGATGCTTTTCAACATTACTTATATCACCTATGGCATGCCTTGTGATTAGCACAAGTTCAGGTTGAATTCTCTCTGAAATTACAAAAGGTTTCAAATGATGCTTAATTTGGATACTGGCGAGTTTATCTGAAAAAAACTCATTAAAAAACATCGTTTCGAAACTTCGAATCCCCGCAACCGAAAATCTTTGCCCAATGGTTTCCTTATTTGGACTGTTGGGGTAGGCATGATATAAGTGGGTTAAAGGAATGTCTCCCAAACCTAAATTGCCTTCCAAAACCACTTCGGTCAAAGATTTATTGATATATTCCTGTTCGTAAACCAGTTTCAAATCCAATTTGGTATAATTAAAATTCCCATCAAAAACTCCCTTGAAACTTTGGGTTATTTGCGCGGATATTTTAGGAAATCCGGGTTCAAATTCGGAAATCGCATAGGGGGTTTTTATGAATTTGCTAAAAGGAGTCCATAAAACGGATATTTTTGCCTCAGATAACGTGTAGTTGGAAAACAACTCGCCGTTATCTCTAAAAGCATAGGTGTTGGTTTGTTCGATTTCGCTTCTTGAAAGCTGCAATTCCGATTGAACTTTTGGACTTACCTGATGTTGTAAACTGGTTTGCCAGGAATTATATTTATAAAACTGGGTGATGTTCACCAATCTTGGTTCAAACAAGGAATAGGTTCTGCTATCGGTTAAATAAAGATTACTGCCCACCTCCTGAATGTCTTTGGTATAGTTAAATCCTAAAATAGAATTAGTGGATTCCGCGATCAAAAAATTGACACCAATCTTATATTTTGTTTCATGATCCTTAAATCCTCTTGCTACATATCCGCCTAATTTGAAATATTGAGAAAATTTATAGTTGGTAAAACCTCCAACTCCCAGGCGAAAGCCTTCATAATCATTGTATTTGACCAGATATTTCAGGTCGAAGTCAAAAAGGCTTATTCGATAATAACCATTATTGAAATTTGCATTTCGTTCCAATTGCCCCCGGATATTATTCCTTCTTGCTATACTGTCGGCATAAGCCATGAGATGGTATTCGGTTGAATCAAGAGATTGTTTTCTATATTGTTCCCAAAAAACTTCGGTCGGGTTGTTTTCTTTTATTAAGGCTTCAATATCAATATTTTTTCCTTCTATTTCCGGAATATTTTTTAGCCGAATATCAAAATAGGAGGAAGTTTGTGTTAAACTGCTGGTCATGTTTTCCTCTCTGTCAACAGTCACTTTTCCCAAAGGGATACTTTTCCCGAACAAATTGATGGGCTCAACGTTGTTTATAAGGTTTGCCACTATTTTCGTTTCGGACGGAAACCAAATGGAATCTTCTTCAAAAAATTTGTAAAGATGAGTAATTTTCGCGTTGATGTTCATGCGATGGCTGACAGTAGCTTCCTGCACGGCAAAACTCTTTGTGTTAATATGAAGTTCCCCCTGAAGTTGCGTTGCTTCTGAATCATCTTTCGGTGAAAAAAAGATCACGTAATAGGGATTTAGGGTATCAGATATCGTTTCTATTAATTGAAAATTATAGTGTTCTAAACCATCTTCAGAAAGAGGCCCAAAGAATTTTTTATTAAAAATGTCATATTCTTTTTCATAAATAGAATTGGTATGGAGGCTTTTTTCAAAAACATCGTAAACAGGTTCATAAAATCCCGGCATATTTGAAGCTATAACAGTCTCTTTTTTTGTTTTTTGTTGCGAAACCTGATGCAGGGAAAGCTTTTCAAAGATGTAATTGTTTACTGATGGTTCAATAAAATGGGTAGTTGTATCTTCCCTTTTAATTACAGTTTTTGAATAGGTCTGATATTGAAAGGCAGGTAATGCAATTTCCGGAGAGTTGTTAGGAATATTATCAATTATATTTTTGATGATACGAATGGCAGTAGTATCAGAAATGAATCCGGAAGTGGCATTTTCATGAAACGGAATTGTTTTTTGACCAAATGCCAAAATCGAAGTAAAAAGACAGCAAAGAATGATTTTTATAGGCATATTCTTTTGTGCATACAATTTAGCATAAAGGTATAATTAAGCAATTTTAGGTTTCCGGTTTAAGGAAAATTTGAATTAGATGGTCATTATATCTCTTTCCTTAACCTCTAATATTGCATCTACTTTTTTTATGTGCCTGTTAGTGAGTTCCTGAATATTGTCTTCAGCAATTTTAATTTCATCTTCAGAAACTTCCACTTTTTTAATTTCGTTATTGGCCATTTTCCGATCGTTCCTGATACCTATTTTTGCTTCTTCAGCTTCATGTTTTGCCATTTTTACAAGTTCCTTGCGGCGTTCCTCGGTTAAAGGCGGAACGCTAATTATAACACTTTCCCCGTTATTCATGGGGTTAAAACCCAGATTGGCAAACATTATTCCCTTCTCAATATTTGGAATAATTTTTCTTTCAAAGGGTTGTATAGTTATTGTCCTGGCATCGGGGGTATTTACATTTGCGACCTGGATAAGTGGGGTCATATTGCCGTAATAATCAACCATTACACCTCCCAGCATGGCAGGGCTTGCTTTTCCGGCACGAATATTAAGAAGTTGCTTTTCCAAATGTTTTATGGTGTTACGCATATTCTCTTCGGTACTTTCAAATATAAAATCTATTTCGTCATTCATTTTTTTAAACTTAAAGTTGAAAAAAGGCTTTAATTATTTTTGTTATCTGATTATAAATTCACTTTGGTCCCTATTTTTTCACCTGTAACAACTTTTAACAGGTTTCCGGGAGTATTCATATCAAATATAATAATGGGCAATTCATTTTCCTGGCTAAGTGTAAAAGCGGTGGTATCCATCACTTTTAAACCTTTTTTGAGCACATCGTCAAAAGTAATATGATCAAATTTTGTTGCCTGTTTGTCTTTTTCAGGATCTGCCGTATAAATTCCATCTACACGGGTACCTTTTAAAATCACATCTGCCTTTATTTCTATAGCTCTTAAAACAGCCGCAGAATCGGTAGTGAAATATGGATTCCCTGTACCTCCACCAAAAATTACCACTCTGCCTTTTTCTAAATGTCTCAAGGCTCTTCGGCGAATAAAGGGCTCGGCCACTTCATTTATTTGGATGGCAGTTTGCAATCTGGTTTGCACATTGGCAACTTCTAAAGCGCTTTGTAATGCCAGGCCGTTGATAACTGTGGCCAGCATTCCCATATTATCTGCCTGCACACGATCCATTCCTTTGCTTGCACCGGCAACACCTCTAAAAATATTTCCTCCGCCAATTACAATAGCGATTTCAATTCCTTCATCTATAACCGATTTTATTTCCTGAGCGTATTCTGCAAGTCGCTCCGGATCAATTCCATATTGTCGTTTTCCCATTAAGGCTTCCCCGGATAATTTTAGAAGTATTCTTTTGTAAGGCATGTGCGTTTTTTAGATGAGTTGTGCAAATATAGACAATATCTTAATTTGTAAAGAATCTCTCGCAACCGATTCTTTTTAAAATTGTTGCTTTAGTAAAACTTTAACCTTATAAAAACCGGAACAATGTGCAATATGACAAAAATACAGAAGGATAAATTGGCTGGATTTTTGTTATATTTGAAATAATTAAACGAAAAAATAACGACCAAATGATTGGATATTATATCATCGCAGGCTTTATATTTATTGTGAGTTTGTATGTTAGCAACAAGCTAAAAAGCAAGTTTAAAACATATTCAAAGGTTTATCTCCAAAATGGGATGAGCGGAAAGGAAATCGCTGAAAAAATGCTTCACGATAATGGTATTTTTGATGTAAAGGTTATTTCAACCCCGGGAATGTTAACCGATCATTACAACCCTCAAAAAAAGACTGTTAATTTAAGCGAATCGGTTTACGCACAGCGAAATGCTGCTTCTGCAGCAGTAGCAGCCCATGAATGTGGACATGCCGTGCAACATGCGCAAGCTTACAGCTGGTTGCAAATGCGAAGCCAACTGGTTCCTGTGGTAAGCGTGGCTTCCAGATTTTCACAATGGGTGATCATGGGAGGTCTTTTGCTTATGGCATTTACATCTATGGGAAGTACTGTTTTACTGATAGGAATAATATTTTTTGGGATGGGAACTTTGTTCAGTTTCATAACCCTTCCGGTAGAATATGACGCCAGTAAAAGAGCTTTGGTGTGGCTGGAAACCAAAAACATGCTTAGTCCGCAGGAACACGATGCTGCCGAAGATTCTTTAAAATGGGCCGCCAGGACTTATGTGGTTGCTGCAGTAGGATCACTCGCTACCTTAATGTACTTTGTCAGTATATATTTGGGAAGGAACTAATTCAGAAATTTATAAAAGCAAAAAAGGATTCCCAATTTGGGAATCCTTTTTTGCTTTACAGATTTGCTAACAGCTTTAAACTTTGATCTGTCTTTTTATTTGCTGATTTAAAGAAATGAATGTTTCTGTACGGGAAACGCCATCTATGGACTGAATGTTTTTGTTTAGAACATTCATTAAATGTTCGTTGTCCCTACACAATATTTTTATGAAGATAGACCAATTTCCGGTGGTAAAGTGACATTCAATTACCTCGGGAATTTCCATCAGGCGTTTTACCGCCTGGGGATTGCTCACCGCTTTGTCCAGATAAACCCCAACAAAGGCTAAGGTTGTATATCCTAAAACCTTCGGATTGATCATGAGCTTGGAGCCTTCAATTAATCCTGATTTTTCAAGTTTCCTCAATCGTTGATGAATCGCAGCCCCACTTATTCCTATGCTCCTTGCAATCTCCAGGATAGGCTTTCGGGCATCTTCCATTAGGCTATTTAATATGATTTTGTCTATTCCATCAATAGTTACTTTTTCATCTACTACTTTCATATACTTTGGGTTTTTTGAGATTGGGGGTTTTAAACCTGAGTGTTTTTTTTAGTTAATTTCCAACTTCCCCAAAAGGATTATAACCTAAATAATCAGTTTCTTTTTCGGTAAAAACAATACCGTGTGCTTCCAATTCTTTTAAAATAGGCTCGTACACTTCTTTGGTAATAGGAATTTGCACTCCGGGTGTGGTTATCTTTCCGTTCAAAATAGCAAGGGTTGCAATAGCCACGGGTAACCCAACAGTTTTTGCCATAGCGGTTTGATTTTGATCTTTCCCAATATGGACCATGGTCGATTCAATTTGCTTTTGTTCGCCCTTGAGTTCATAACCAAATTTGTGGTGCATCACTATCATATCTTTATCATCTTCTGCCAGTGTCCATTTGTCAGATAAGATTTTTTGAAGTGCCTGCGCGGGAGTAGCATTTTCTATCCCTATTTTCTTTTCATCATTGAACAGGTCTAATTCTACTATTTTATCCCACATAATGTCATCCTGGTCAATTTTCAGGTTGAGCCTGAACTTTAATTCAACCGTGGCCGTAGGAGAATATGGAAGAAAGGAATTGATAAAATCCCGGTAGCTCATGTTTTTGGAATCTTGTAATACGTAGGTGTCATCTGTCACCCCAAGTTGAACAAACATATTCCAGGCCCTGCTGAAACCAACCCTTCTAATGGTTCCCCTGTAAAGGGTTAATATATCTTCCAATCCATAAATGCTTCGGTAGTCCAAGGAATTTCTGTTGGCGTAACCTTCAAATTTCCCGTAACCATCTATGTGCATAAATTCAGTTCTTCTAAATAATCTGTGATAAGGGATATATTTGTATTTTCCTTCCTGAATAAATTCGGCAACGCCACCCTGGCCTGCAACCACTACATTTCTTGGGTTCCAGGTAAATTTATAATTCCAGAGATTGTTATCGCTCTCCGGGGCTACAAGGCCACCTGTAAAGGATTCAAACAACAACATTTTGCCTCCCTTGTCCCGAATACTGTCTATCACCCGCATTGCGCTCATATGGTCTATCCCAGGATCTACTCCAATTTCATTCATAAAAACAAGTCCGTTTTCTTTTACCTCCTTGTCCAAAGCTTTCATTTCTTTGCTCACATAAGAAGCAGTAACCAGGGACTTTTTGAATTTAACACAATCCTTTGCAGCTTCAAGATGAAATCTCGCGGGGAGCATGGATATTACGATATCTGCTTTCTTGATGGCCGATTCCCGACTGGCTTTGTCAGAAACATTTAGCTGAATTGCCTTACATCTTGGATGGTTGTTACAAAGTTTCTTGGCTTGGTCTATTTCGATGTCGCCAATTGTGAGGAATAAATTTTCTTTTTCAGATTTTTCTAATAGATAGGTTATTAGTACCGAGGTAGATTTTCCGGCACCAATCACTAATATTTGTCTCATATTCAAATTTCTTAATTAGTTTTGTAGTCTTAGAGCTACGAATGTACTAATAGTTTACATCCTAAAAAATTAATCTATGGTTAGAAGATTTTATATTGCAGGTTTTTTTTTCGGGCTCATTGGAATTATTCTGGGAGCCTTCGCAACTCATGGATTAAAGCCGATGCTTACTCCTGAATCAATTAATTCGTTTGAAACTGGAGTAAAATATCAAATATATCATGCACTGTTGTTCCTCATTTTGGGAAATATGAAAGATTTGGGGCAAAAGATGTCAAATTGGGTATTTTACCTGATAATGTGTGGAGTGTTGTTTTTTTCAGGCTCCATATATTTACTATCGACGAATGCACTTACAAGTTTTGATTTTAGGGTTATTGTATTAATAACCCCGTTGGGGGGAAGTTTGTTGATCCTGGCCTGGGCAATTCTTTTTATCCATTTTATAAAGTTAAAAAATAAATAAAAAAGAAGGCTTTTAAACGGCTAACAGTTTAAGATTATTTACTTTTACAAGCCTAAACAAACACTCAACTTAAATTATTATGTTGGCAAACAAGCAATTTACGAAATCGATTTCGCTGGAAAATTATGGAATTAAAAACCCAAAGGTTCACTATCAGCTTTCTCCGGAAGAACTTTGCCGGATCACTTTACAAAAAGACCAGGGGGTAGAAGCTAGTTCAGGTGCTTTGGCAGTAGATACTGGAAAATTTACCGGACGTTCCCCAAAGGACCGATTTATTGTAAAAGATGATATCACAAAAGATGAAGTTTGGTGGGGAGATATCAACATCCCATTTGATCCTGAAAAATTTGATTCATTATATAACAAAGTAGTAGATTATCTTTCTGAAAAGGAGTTATATGTTCGGGATTCCTATGTTTGTGCTGATGAGAATTACCGACTTAATCTTCGTTCAATAAACGAATATCCCTGGTGTAATTTATTTGCTTTCAACATGTTTTTAAGACCGGAAGCATCTGAACTTGAAAATTTCGATGAAGACTGGGTCATTATCAATGCTCCGGGTTTTGAAGCCAATCCCGCTGAGGACGGTACAAGGCAAGGTAACTTTACAATCCTTAACTTCAGTAAAAAAGTCATATTAATTGGAGGAAGTGGATATACCGGAGAGATTAAAAAAGGCGTTTTTTCGTCTTTGAATTTTATACTTCCCGTATTAAAAAATGCTTTTCCCATGCATAGTTCCGCCAATATTGGGGATAATGATGATACCGCTATTTTCTTTGGACTTTCAGGAACCGGGAAAACCACCTTGTCTGCAGATCCTAAAAGAAAATTGATAGGGGATGATGAACATTGCTGGACCGAAGAAAATACAATTTTTAACATTGAAGGTGGCTGTTATGCCAAAGTAATTAATCTTTCAAGGGAAAATGAACCAGATATTTACAATGCCATTAAGCCGGGTGCTCTATTGGAAAATGTAATTTTGGATAAAGATGGAAATGTAGATTTTGGAGACACCAGCATTACTCAAAACACACGGGTCAGTTATCCTATTTATCATATAAATAATATAGCCACACCTTCTATTGGTAAAAATCCCAAAAACATATTTTTTCTTACCGCCGATGCTTTTGGGGTGTTGCCCCCTATTAGCAAACTTACACCGGGGCAAGCAGCCTATCACTTTATAAGTGGCTATACCGCTAAGGTTGCAGGAACTGAAGATGGAATAAATGAACCAACACCAAATTTTTCCGCTTGTTTTGGTGCACCCTTTATGCCATTGCACCCAACCAGATATGCCGAGATGTTGAGTGAAAAAATGCAAGGTGCCAAAGTGAATGTATGGTTGGTAAATACCGGTTGGACCGGTGGCCCTTACGGTACAGGAAGTAGAATGAAGCTGAAATATACCAGGGCAATGATTGATGCTGCTTTGGAAGGTAAATTAGATAATGTAGACTTTATCTTACATCCGGTTTTTGGTTTACAAATGCCTACCGAATGTGAAAACGTGCCAAATGAGATCTTAAACCCGGTAAACACCTGGGGAAATAAAGATAATTACGATGCGAAAGCCAAGGAATTGGCGAATTCTTTTAAAGCAAACTTCAAGAAATTTGAAGAATATGCCAATAAGGAAATCCTTTCAGGGGGTCCGTTGCTTTAAGTAAAACATAATTTTGAATAAAAAAGGCCGATAATTATTTTAATAATTATCGGCCTTTTTATTTTCGATGAGCTGATCTTTATTTCTTATTGGCGTCTTTAATGTATTTCTGAAGAGCCATCGTCATGGATGGAGTTTCCGGGGTCGGGGCCATAATGTTTACTGTAAGGCCATGATCATTGGCGGCTTTTACAGTAGTATTTCCGAACACGGCGATTCTTGTTTCTTTTTGTTCAAAATCAGGGAAGTTTTCAAAAAGTGATTTAATTCCACTGGGGCTAAAAAACACCAGGATATCATAATACACTTCCCTTAAATGAGTGAGATCACTTACCACGGTCTTATAAAAAACGGCTTGTTTCCATTCGACACCCAATTTATTCAACGTCTTTGGAATATCGGGTTTCAACATATCCGAGGTAGGCAATAAAAACTTTTCGTTTTTATATTTTTTAATAAAAGGAGCCAGATCCGAAAAATTTCGTTTCCCAACATATATTTTCCGCTTTCTGTACACAACATATTTTTGAAGATAGTAGGCAACGGCCTCGCTTAAGCAAAAATATTTGAGGGTTTCAGGAACCTTAAAACGCATCTCCTCGGCAATCCTGAAAAAGTGATCTACTGAATTCCTACTGGTTAAAATAATCGCAGTATAATTAGTTAAATCTATTTTCTGGTGTCTTACATCCTTAGAAGAGACCCCTTCAATATGGATAAAGGGAATGAAATCAATTTTTACTCGTTGTGATTCTTCCAGGTCAAAATAAGGTGAATTTTCTATCTTCGGTTCCGGCTGAGAAATCAAAATTGTTTTCACTTTCATAGATGTCGGTTTTATAGCCCTTAGCTTGTTGTAATTAGCTTATATAAAATAATATACGGGGTGATTTCAAGTGCGCAAAGGTACAAAATAAAATAGAACCAATAGCTTGCCACCGGTCCTTCATTTTTAATAATAATGCGGACAAAAGTTAAAATCATTGCCGTAAAAAAGAGTCCTAAAATTATATATAATAACACTTTATTCAAATTATCCGAATAAACTAAGAATATGGAAACAGGAAACAGCATTATAGAGATAAAATTGCGATAAGTATGCTTTTGGAACAAATAGTGATCTATATAGTCATCAATGTCAAAAATATTGGCAATAATTTTTTCGACGAAAATTTTTAACAATACAAAAAAACTGTAACCTGTAATAATACGCAATAAAATCATCCCGGTATTTTCGAAATTGGAAGGCACAAAAGCGCGGTATAAAATAAACAGGAACAATGAAATACTGAGGATATGAATAATGAGCATCAGGATATTAAAGCCAAATCGCGCTTTGTGTTCCCTTGATTTAATCACCATATATTTCCCGGAGGTGACCAGGGAAAAAAAATCCTCAAACCTGGGTTGAAACATTTTTTTTGCCAGGACCAATAATAATAGCACCAACAAAATAATCAGGGTCAATAAATCGTTTGCAGTGGTATATCTTTCTATGGCTTCCAAATATAAAGTTTTCACAAAGGTATAATAATAGAGGTAAATGATGAAAGTTAATTGAAGTTGCTAAGCGCAAAAATAGTTACATTTGTGCAAAATTCAAGGCATGTCCAATGGGATTATTATTATACCCACTTATAATGAAATTGAAAATATTGAACGTTTAATAAGGAATATTTTTTCCTTACAACGCAAGTTCCATATTTTGGTGGTGGACGATAAATCTCCTGATGGCACTGGCTTAAAGGTGAAATCTTTACAAACGGAATTTTTTGGTTCTTTGTTTTTAGAAGAGAGAAAGGGAAAATTAGGTCTGGGCACCGCATATATTCACGGCTTTAAATGGGCCCTGAACAGAAAATATGAATATATTTTTGAGATGGATGCCGATTTCTCCCACAACCCGAATGACCTTATCAGGCTATATAATGCCTGTGAAAAAAATGGGGCCGATTTGGCAATTGGTTCCCGCTATGTAACGGGTGTAAATGTGATTAACTGGCCAATGAGCAGGGTGCTGTTGTCCTGGCTGGCTTCAAAATACGTGCGTGTGGTCACCGGAATGAATATCCACGATACCACTGCAGGATTTATTTGTTATAATCGAAAAGTGCTGGAAAAAATAAATTTGGACAAAATCCGCTTTGTAGGATATGCTTTTCAAATTGAAATGAAATTTAAAGCACATTTGTTAAACTTTGATATAATGGAAATTCCAGTAATATTTACCGACAGAACTAAAGGAACTTCAAAGATGAGTGGGGGAATAATATCTGAAGCTGTATTTGGTGTAATTAATATGAAATTAAAAAGTCTTTTTAATAAGATGTCAACATAATGAAGAAGGTTTTAATTAAAAATGCGCGTATCGTTAACGAAGGGACAATCACTGAAGGTGATGTTTATATTATAGATGGGATTATAGCTGAAATTGCCGATAGCATTAGCGCGAAATCTCCCGATGTGGTGATAATTGATGCGGAGGGGGATTATCTGTTGCCCGGGTTAATAGATGATCAGGTTCATTTTAGGGAACCGGGATTAACCCATAAGGAAACTATAGAAACCGGGTCCCGTGCCGCAGTTGCAGGCGGAATTACCTCTTTTATAGAAATGCCCAATACGCTTCCACAAACTACGACCGTAGAGCGGTTGCAAGAAAAGTTTGATTTGGCAAAAGAATCTTCTTATGCCAATTACTCCTTTATGTTTGGAGGTACAAACGATAATCTGGAAGAAATTGTAAAGGTTGATCCCAAAACAACCGCTGCTTTAAAACTATTTTTAGGTTCTTCTACCGGGGATATGCTGGTGGATGATCCAAAAATACTGGAAGAGATTTTTATCAAATCTCCGTTGATGATTGCCGTTCATTGTGAAGATGAGGCAACAATCCAAAAGAATTTAATCGAATATAAAGAACGTTACGGGGATGATATTCCCATTGAAATGCATCCAAAAATAAGAAGTGAAGAAGCTTGTTACCTATCTTCCTCCAGGGCTGTTGCATTGGCAAAAAAAACAGGTGCAAGGTTGCACGTTTTTCACCTTTCCACCGCAAAGGAAATTTCCCTTTTTGACAATAAAAAACCTTTAAAAGATAAAAAGATAACCGCCGAGGTTTGTGTACACCATCTTTGGTTCAACGATTCCGATTATCAGAAAAAGGGAACCTTGATTAAATGGAATCCCGCGATCAAAACCAAACATGACCAGGAAGCATTATTGCAGGGACTAATTGATAATCACATTGATGTAGTGGCTACAGATCACGCCCCGCATACAAAAGAGGAAAAGAAAAATGTCTATACCAAAGCACCAAGTGGTGGGCCTTTGGTGCAACATGCACTTCCTGTAATGCTTCAATTGCATCACCAGGAAAAAATTAGCCTGGAAAAAATAGTGGAAAAAATGTGTCATAATCCTGCAATTTTATATCAAATAGAAAAGCGCGGATTTATAAGGGTTGGTTACAAAGCCGATTTAGTCCTGGTAGATTTGAATGCTCCCTGGGCCGTACAACCAAGTAATACCGTATATAAATGTGGCTGGTCCCCTTTTGATGGTGTGACCTTTAAATCCAGGATTACCCATACTTTTGTGAATGGCAGATTGGTGTATAAAAATTTTCAATTTCTTCCCTTTGCCGAAGGTGCAGAACAGTTGACATTTGACAGGTAAATACATGAAATTAAAATGGATCCTGATATTTTCGGTTTTGCTGGTTTCCTGTCAAAATGTGGAGGAAATCAAAAAGCCAGATGGCCTTATTCCCGAAAAAAAGATGGTGGAGGTATTAACAGACTTGTCCATTTTATATTCTGCTAAAAATTATAACAAGAGGATCCTGGAGGAAACCGGCTTGCCCCTTAAAACTTATTTATACGAAAAACACCAAATTGACAGCCTTCAACTCGCTCAAAGCACCGAGTATTACGCTAAAAATTACACCCAATTTAAAAAAATTTACAACCAGGTAAAGTTGAACCTGGATAAAATGAAGACTGATCTGGAAGTAGTTCAGGCCGATGAAAAGTGCGTGGAGGATTCCATACGGGATTCGAAAGCCATCACCGATTCTTTAAGGGAAAGACCTGAGGTAAATCGGAAATTACTCGATAGTTTAAAATTGATACCCGCACAAAGGCAAAGGGAAAGGAGAATTGAAGATGAATATTAATTCAATTGTTCTTTTCTGAATAATTTTCCAGTTTCAAGAATCACCTCCTTTATTGGAGTATATTCAAACGAGAAATCCGATTTTAGCTTCGCAGAGCTATAAAACGAATGTTTGAACAACGATTTATAATCCTCCCGGGTAATAAGTTTTTTGCTTCCAAACAAGAAATTGGCTATGGACTGATAAACCCATCCTATAAAGACCATCCATGGTTTTAAGGGTTTTTTCGGAGCAGGTTTTTGAATGCTTTCCGCTACAAGTCCCAATACTTCTGTAAAGCTCAAATTTTCAGCAACCACTATATATTGCTCATTTTGGATGTTTGACCCCATTATAGTGATTGCGGCGTTCACCACATCCAGTACCCCTACAAATCCTGTTGTTTTTGGAAAATGATAATTTAAACCTTCACCTATTTTCTTGAATAATTGGCCGCTGCCCATATTCCAGGAACCCGGCCCCAATATAACTCCCGGGTTCAGGATAATTGCCGGCACCCCTTCCTGAGTACCTCGCCAAACTTCAATTTCGGCTCCGTGTTTTGAAATCGCGTATTCATTGTGATATTTTTCCTGGTTCCAGGTAAAGTTTTCGGTCACAAATTTTTCGCCCAGGCTTTTGTCCATCGTAGCTATTGAACTTATGTAGCAAAGTTTTTTAATCTTAAAGTCAACACACAAATTGACAATATTGGCTGTTCCTTCAATGTTTATTTTGCGCAAAGCTTTTTCATCTGAAGTATCAAAAGATATCAATGCAGCACAATGGTAAACGGTGGTAATTCCTTTAAAAGCTACTTTTAAGGCCGGAATATCATTCAGGTTGGCTTCTTTCCATTCAATTTTACTGAATAAAAAGTCAATTTCTTCCGCAGGGATATAATAGGAAAATACCTTTTTAACAGCCTGAAGATTGCTGTCTTTTCTATGAATTGCCCGCACTTTGTCACCAGATTTTACTAATTCGAGCAACAAATGCGATCCTACTAAACCTGTTCCACCGGTTACTAAAATCATGGGGTAAATATAGCTATTTCAATTTAGGAAAAATCACAGTTATTGGTATCTTTACCGCTGTTTTATGTGGGAAATCCCGTTCTACAAGTATTTTTTTCAGATTTTCCTGAAGAGCTTTCCCCAAATTACTGAAATTCGATTTTTCCGGATCCATTTCTGAAAGAAAACTATTCCGGAACTTTTAAAATATATATGAATATGAAAATGAATTTTGTCAAAGAAATTACCTGGCGTGGAATGTTGCACGACGTTATGCCGGGAACCGAAGAACATTTAATGGAAGAAATGCGATCTGCGTATGTTGGTTTTGATCCAACGGCAGATTCCCTGCATATCGGCAATTTGGTCCCTATTATGTTACTGGCACATTACCAGCGATGTGGACATAAACCGGTTGCTTTGATTGGAGGAGCTACGGGAATGATAGGGGATCCTTCCGGGAAATCGAACGAACGGAATTTTCTTGATGAAGCCACCCTGCGCCATAATCAGGAATGTGTTCGTGAACAGTTATCCCAATTTTTGGACTTCACATCAGGAGCCAAAAATGAAGCCTTGATGGTGAATAATTATGATTGGATGAAGGATTTCGGTTTTCTCGAATTTATCAGGGATATCGGAAAACATATTACGGTAAATTATATGATGTCTAAAGAATCCGTGAAAAATCGTATTTCGGGCGAAGGAACAGAGGGGATGTCTTTTACGGAATTCACCTATCAATTGGTGCAGGGATATGATTTTTTACATTTGTACAGGGAATATAAATGTACCCTCCAAATGGGAGGGAGTGATCAATGGGGCAATATTACCACGGGCACCGAACTTATTCGACGCGTGGATCAGGAAAAAGGTTTTGCGCTTACCTGCCCTTTGATCACCAAAAGCGATGGAAGTAAATTTGGTAAAAGTGAAAGCGGGAACATCTGGTTGGATACCAACAGGACATCTCCATATAAATTTTACCAATATTGGTTGAATTCAAGTGATGAGGATGCCGAAAAATATATTAAAATATTCACTTTCCTGGATAAAGAAACAATTCAGAAACTTATTTCTCAGCATATTGAAGCTCCTCATATGCGTTTGCTTCAGAAGACTTTGGCAAAAGAAGTAACTATTACGGTTCATAGTGAAGAAGATTATGAAAATGCCGTGAAGGCCTCTGAAGTTTTATTCGGAAAAAGTACGGCGGGCGACCTAAAAAACCTGGATGAGGCCACATTGCTGGATGTATTTGAAGGCGTGCCTCAAGCTGAAATTTCACGGGCTGAAATAGAATCCGGATTGGACATGATAGCGGCGCTTTCAGCCAAAACAGATTTTCTGAAATCAAACGGGGAGGCGAGAAGATCCTTAAAAGAAAATGCAATCTCGGTGAATAAAGAGAAAGTTGGAGAGGATTATCAAATTACAACCTCCGATTTAATCAATAATAAATACATTATTTTAAATAAGGGAAAGCGCAATACCTATATTATAAGGGTTGTATAAAT
>Ga0307487_1001674_pt1 | contig 15381 bp, 8 predicted proteins | sample CBIW12metaG_FD_203665 | JGI IMG/M metagenome (GOLD analysis project Ga0307487, IMG submission 203665) | Sea-ice brine microbial communities from Beaufort Sea near Barrow, Alaska, United States - CBIW 1.2 | ecosystem: Environmental > Aquatic > Marine > Coastal | place: USA: Alaska | collected... | reverse complement strand
TTAGTACATTATTGAAGTATTATATTTAAAACTATTCTCATATAATGAAAAAAAAACGACATTCCATTAAAGATATAGCCACAAAGTTAAACGTTTCTATTACTACTGTTTCCTTTGTTATTAACGGAAAAGCAAAAGAAAAAAGAATATCAGACCAATTAATAAAAAAAGTACAAGAGTATATTAAAGAAATAAACTTTTATCCAAACCAATTGGCTCAAGGTCTTCGGACCGGAAAATCCAAAATCATAGTATTTATGGTAGAAGATATATCCAATTATTTCTTTGCAAAGATGGCCCGGATCATTGAGGATCTTGCTTATGAAAAGGGGTATAAAGTTCTTTTTTGCAGTAATGACAATAATGATGAAAAATCTGTGGAACTAATAAATCTGTTTAAGGATAAGCACGTGGATGGATTTATCATTATTCCTTCTCCAGGAATTAGGAGCACTATAAAGGATTTAATAGAAGAGAATATTCCGGTAGTTTTATTTGATAGATATTTTCCAGATTTGGAAACGAATTATGTAATTATAGATAATGAAGATGCCGCTTTTGAGGCTACGAAGCATCTAATTAAAAACGGTTTCAAGAATATAGCATTCATAACCACAGATGTAGAGCAAACGCAGATGCTAGCAAGGCTTAATGGATATATAAATGCAGTAAATAACCACGATCTAAAGGAAAACCTTCTAAAAATACCTTATAATAAAAAGTCTTCCGAAAGGAAAAGTATCATTCAAGATTTTCTTGAGTCCAATCCAGATTTGGATTCTATTTTTTTTGCCACAAATTATTTGACACAGGATACGTTATCGGTAATCAAGGAAAATTTTCCAGCCAAAATGAATAAATTGGGCCTTATCACCTTTGATGATAATACTCTTTATGAAATTTGTACTCCATCCATTTCTGCAGTCGCTCAACCCCTAAATGAGATTGGACAGAAACTTATGGATTTAATGTTAAACCTTCTTCAAAATCCACAAGAAAAGCTTCCTATTAATAAAATTGTTTTAAAGGCTCAACTTCAACCTAGAATGTCAACCCTTGCCAAAAAACGATTATTTCATTCTATAGGGAGTGCTGTACATTATAAATTACCCTGAATTTTAAACTGCTAATTCCTGGGTTAATTGTACAGTTCTCCCAGAAATACCCAAAAATAATTGAATAAGGCTTAACAGCTTAATCGAACTCAAAGTAATAATTTTTCTCAACCTAAAAGAAAAAATAGTTGAAAATTTCTCACAGTTTTATGGAGTTATATTAATTTTTTTAAGTAGGAAACTTAGTAACTAATCAGGATTTAATATAGTTGTTTTTAAGGCAAGACAAAAGTGTGTTGTGAAGAATGTTGTTTTTATGTCCTAATAGTTGGTCAGTAAAATAGTTTTATGCCTTTTGCTTTCGTACTTTCATGGTGTGGATATCGAAACTTATATTAAAATCCTACTACAGGAATAACGAACAAAATCCAGAACTTACCAAATGAAGATATTTCGGTAGTGATTTTCTATAGGTATTTTCCAGAGCTAGAATCCCTATTATGTTATCGACAATGGGTATAGATCAAATAGTACTTAAAATTACATATAAGGAAACCAGTTCTGCTCTCACTAAAGAATTAATATCAGATTTCACGAATGAAAAGCCGGATGTGGATTCTATTTTCTTTGGAACCAATTATCTGACACAAATTGGATGGGAGGTCATAAAATAAAATTTTCCAAATCTGGAAATGAAATAGGAATTGTAACATTCGATGACAATGAAATATTCACTCCATTTATCTCCGCATTTTCCCAACCTCTTTGTGCAAATTCAATGAATTTAATGTTAAAACTTCTCAAATCTCAAACTAACATTCCCCTCCCCACAACAAATTGTATATAAAGCTTCGATACATATAAGAACTTCATGATTATCTAAAATTTAGACAAAATAAGCAGAAATCTGTAATCGATAAGGCCCTTAAACGTTAAAATGAGAGTTGAAACAATAAATAATTTAATTTTTGTTAGGATAACTAAAACGTTTTAGTACCTTGGGCAAATATTAACAAAGTGTTAATCTAATAAAATGTTAAATTTAACATTGATGAAAAAATTAAATTATTTAAAGAACATTTTTTCCGAGTGCTGTGGAAAACAAAATTTTCATCCCCAAAGGGTTTTTAAAATGATGTTACTTTTTGTTTTTATTTGTGGGTTTGGCAACCGAAGTCTTGCACTTTCCTTGGACCAGCAAGATCCAATTACCATTACAGGGGCAGTCACCGATAAAAATGGGATGCCAATGCCAGGTGTGACCGTGCTGGTAAAAAACACACATAAAGGTACTCAGACCAATTTTGATGGAAATTATTCCCTAAAAGTAAAATCTTCTCAGTCTGTATTATTATTTTCATATGTAGGAATGAAAACGATTTCGAGGCAAGTGGGCACAAACACGTCGTTAAATATAAAAATGGAAAGTGACATTGGATCTCTAGATGAAGTTGTTTTGGTAGGTTATGGATCACAGAGGAAAGGGGATCTAACCGGTGCTATTTCCAGGGTTAGTGCTGAGGATTTAGAGGAAAGGCCAAGTGTTTCTATAATCCAATCATTGCAAGGCGCAGTTCCGGGGTTAAATATCGGTCAAACTAATACAGCAGGTGGTGAACCTGGAATTTCTATACGTGGCAGAACCTCAATTTCAGGGTCCCAAAGCCCTTTAATAGTTTTGGATGGTGCAATTTTTAGGGGAAGTTTGAGTGATATCAACCCCAATGATGTGAAATCAATAGATGTGCTCAAGGATGCGAGCTCTACTGCGGTTTATGGTTCCCAAGCAGCTAATGGTGTGATAATAATATCTTCAAAAACAGGAGGGGAAAACAATGAATTGGTTGTTAATTATTCTACCTACTATTCTATTCTGGAGCCTACAAAAAAGTTTTTGCCAGAAAGCCCAGAGGCTTTTATAGATAGGGTTACTGGTGGTTATTTTATGGATAGCCGAACGGAAGAATCGGGTTATTTGGAACCAAACCCGAATTTTGATGTTTCTTCTATTTTTAGGTCCAACGATCAATCCAGAGCCTATGAGGAAGGTATTTTAACTAATTGGTATGATATAGTAACTAACAATAGTATTGAGGCTTTGAATCACAACCTCTCTATAAGTAAAAGGAATGACGATGGGAAATATTTTTTATCCGCTGGATATACGAGTAAGGGAGGATATATGGTAAACGAAGATTATGAACGTTTTAATGCTAGGATAAATATAGATAACGATTTAACAGATTGGCTGAAAGTAGGCATTCAGTCATTTTTAACTTCGAGTGATTATTCCGGGGAAGGGCTCGATCCGGATAGCCGTTATCAATATAGCTGGTATGCTCCTATCTATGATGAAGACGGTGTAACTCTACTTCAAAACCCACGCGGTGTAGGTGCCATTTACAATCCTTTTCTAGTAATGCAAAGTGACGATTTAAATAAAAGATTAGATCTTTTTGGAAATGTGTACGCAGATTTAACCATTCCATTTATAGATGGTTTATCCTTTAGGGTGAATTACAATATCAATTCAACACGAGAAAGTCGATATTATTACAGATCTTATCAGAACAATTTTCAAGGAGAGGGATTGAAACGTGAAAAAATAGGGAAGGATTGGACCAATGATTTTATACTTACCTATGACAAAGTTTTTGCAGAAAAGCATAAAGTAACTGCAACGGTTGCCTATGGACGCGAAAAGCGAACTTTTAATTCAACTCAAGCTCAAGCGAAAGGATTTAATAATCATGCCCTGGGTTATAATAGCCTTCAGTCTGGTGACGCGGAGCAACAATCTGTAACCACGAATGCCTTTCAGGAAACAAGTTTGTACAATTTAAATAGACTGTTTTATGGATATGATAATAAGTACTTGCTTACATTGACTGTAAGGACCGATGGTTTTTCGGGTTTTGGCCAGGACTATAAGTATGGGACGTTTCCATCCGCATCCGCTGCATGGGTATTGAGCCAAGAAAACTTCTTTAAAAACAATTTAAAATTCGTTAACAATCTAAAATTGAGGGGGTCTTATGGGGCAAATGGAAACAGAACCATTGGTAGATATTCGACTCTTGCAAGATTGGATTCAGGATATGGCTATGTTAATGGAGATAAAGAACCTGTATATATACAAGGTATTTCTACACTTGCTAATCCAAATTTAAAATGGGAAACAACTATTGGGTTAAATATTGGTCTGGATTACTCCTTATTTAATTCCAGGATTAGTGGGTCTGTTGATTATTATAACACCAATACGGAAGATCTGCTATATAATGTAGATATCCCTGGGATTACCAGTTTTGGAAAAATTTCAGACAATTTAGGAAAACTTCACAATGATGGATTGGAGATAGCTTTGTCCACTCGGAATATTCAAACAAAAAATTTCATATGGTCAACTGATATTAACTTTTCACGAAACAGGAATGAACTTAGAGAGCTATTGGGTTATGACAACAACGGTGATGGGGTTGAAGATGATCTCCTTTCAGAAAAATTGTTTATTGGAGAATCATTAGGGGCTATCTACGATTACCAGACCAATGGAGAATTGTGGCAACTGGATGATGATATTCCAAATACCGCTGACGTTGGAAGTTACAAAATAACTGATACTAATGGCGATGGGGAAATCACTCCGGATGATAGGGTAATTATCGGTAATAATTTACCTGCTTATAGATGGAGTATGAATAATAGGTTTAAATATAAAAACTGGAGTTTGTCAGTTTTCATAAACTCTATTCAAGGTAATAGTAATTATTATATAAATAAAGATCGCCTTATTGGTAGTGGTTTTAATAGTTTAGGCCATCTTTCCTGGGATAATGAAAATTTTCCTGCAGGCTTGGATTTTTGGCTACCGGAAAATCCGGATGCAAGATATCAGCGATTAGGAGTGGAAGTCCCTAATGGATTAGATGGTTCCAGATATGTAGATAGAAGTTTTGTGAGATTACAAAGTGTTAATCTAGCTTATTCGTTTAATAAAAAGACGCTTAAAAAATTAATGAATATTGATGGTGTAAAAATATTTTTGAATGGAAAAAATTTACATACCTGGACAAATTGGCCTGGATGGGATCCTGAGACCGGGGAAGGAATTACTAGTAATGGCCGGCCTGTGCTCACTCATTATACAGTTGGACTAGATGTCACTTTTTAAAAAATAATAAAATTAAAACAGATATAGAGATGAAACTATTTTCAAAATTAAACGACAATTTTTGCGCTATAAGCTTGCTTATCGTGACTTCAATATTCTTATATTCATGTACTAATGATGAGTTTTTAGAAGAAAAGCCGCTCGACTTTTATACACCTGAAAATTCTTTTGTCACTCCTGCCGACTTTGAAGCTTCTCTTTACAAAATGTATAGTGTTTTTAGAGATTCTTTTTATTCCACACGAGATTCAAATCTAGCCCCTAAAGTCGAGTTTGTGGGTACCGACTTGTTATATTCTGACCAAAATTTATCAAATGGATACCCAAACTTGCTAAATCCATCGAGTGGGTTTGTATACGGGGCTTTTTGGAAACCAGCCTATCAAATAATTTACAATGCAAATGTTATACTTGAACGATCTGAATCTGAAAATTCTGAATTGACAGCAGAACAGAAAATAAAAGTTCAAGCAGAAGCCAGATTTTTTAGAGGTTACATGCATAAATTGCTGGCAGATATATATGGAGGAGTGCCAATTGTTCTTGAAGCCGTAACCTCTCCTAAAAAGGATTATGTTCGAGCAACAAGAAAAGAAACCTATCAACAAGCTGCGGAAGACTTGAGGTTTGCGGCTGAAAACCTACCTGCAATCACTGAAGTGGATGATGCACGAATAAGTAATTTGGCAGCATATCATTCCCTTGCCGAGGCTTATCTTGCATTGGAAGAATGGAATAATTCAATCGAAGCTGCAAGTATGGCAATCAATGATCCAAATACTGCCTTGATGACCCAAAGGTTTGGCTCTCGCGTAGATGATGATTTTAACTCGCAATATCCCTATGCTTCCGGGGGAGATCCATACTGGGACCTTTTTAGGAAAGATAATCAAAACCGGTCTTCAGGTAATAAAGAAGCTCTTTGGGTAATACAGTATGCTGACAGGGAGGTTTCGGGAGGAGCTGGTGGAGGTTATTCCTGGGAAGGATCCTTCTCAGCCAGAACATGGAAACTCCAAGTAAAAAATAATGACGGCAAAAAAAAATATTTAATTCCAGAACCTAATACCTTTTACGGGTGTAGAGGTGCTGGAACAACTCGGGCAAGCGATTACTTTTATAATAAAATTTGGAAAAGGAGTGGGGATGAAGATTTAAGAAATTCTTCTTATAATATTATTCGTGACATTAAGGTGGATAATCCTGATTCAGATTATGATGGTCAATTTATATTTGCAGATAATGTTCCTGTAATTCTAAAATCTGAATCGGATACGCTACGTAATTGGTTCCCCATTATAGCAAAATTAACCTGTATGGGTGATCATGACAAAAGTCAATGGCTGGAGGATCAAACCGTATATGGCTCACTTCAAGGCGGGTTGACAACTTTTCGTGATATTTATCAAATAAGGTTGGCAGAAACTTATCTGATTCGGGCTGAAGCTTATATGAGATCTGGAAATTTAACTTTGGCAGTGGGGGATATTAATGCAGTGCGTGAACGGTCTCAGGCATCGGCCATTGGTCCGGAGGATTTGGATATAGATTTTATATTGGATGAAAGAGCTAGAGAGCTGCCTTTTGAAGAGAATAGGTTGGCGACGCTTATGAGACTGGGTAAACTGGTAGAAAGAACAAATAAATACAATGGCACATTTGATTATTATGACTATCAAAATCTATGGCCAATACCCCAAAGTGAAATAGAAAAAAATACCGAGGCCGTTCTTGAGCAAAATCCGGGTTACAACTAAGTATGAAATATTATTGATGAGGTTGAATTTTCACCTTGATGCAGACCTACAATAGATGTACTTGAGGATGGAAAAAACAGATTATGAATTAGTCCGTCAGAGTGTTAGCAATTTTTATGGTTTAAATTGAAAAATAATCTAAACTTATGATAACAGGTAATCTCTTATTCGATGCTATTTTAATAACGCGCCTTACGCAGTAATAATTAAAAAACAAGCAATGAAAAATATTTTGTTATACGCCAGCTTTTTTACTTTTATTATTTCTTGTTCACCAAAGGAAAATAAGGAAATTAAAGAGCAGCCTGAGCCTGATATTGTTGAGTCTTCCGATTGGCTTGGAACTTCTGCTCAGTCGAATGAAGGGACTCAAATAATTCGACTTGCATGGGGAATTTTTCCAAAAGAGTTTTTCTCGGAGGCGGAGCAAAGGTTTCAAGAAATGAAAAATGCAGGAATAACTCATTGTGTCGACTGGCGTGATTATAGCATTCCTCAATGTAAAATATTGTTAGATGCCGCCCAAAGTGCGGGAATTAAAGTTATTTTGAATTGTGACGAAATGAGTTCAAATCCTGAGTTAGTAGTTTCTCAATTTAAAGATCACCCTGCTCTGGATGGTTATTATTTGGGAGATGAGCCCTATTCTGACAAGTTTTCAACTTACGGCGCCCTAGCCGATCGCATTCGGGAATTGGATCAGGATCATTACGTCTATCTTAATATGCTACCTGGATACACACAGAATTACCAAGATTATGTGAATGATATTATTTCTATAGTTAATCCAAAATTTTTATCATTTGATAACTATACCCTTTATTATACTGAAGGAAATGAAGAGCTTATTGTCCATCCCAAAATGTTTGAAAATCTTGAGATTATAAGAAATTCTGCCAATGAATCAAATAAAGATTTTTGGGCCTTTTGTATTACTTCATCTCATATCGTTGATGATGGGAAAAGATTATTTCCGGATCCTGTTCTTGGACACATGAGGTATTATGTATATAACAATTTGGCTTACGGGGCAAATGCCATCGAATACTTTACTTACTGGCAGGCGAAACCGAGCGATAAACCAAACTCTAATGGACAATATTTTCTAACCGCTCCAATTTCTTATGAGGGAGAAAAGGGACCTATTTACGACCGTTTGCAAAAAATAAACGCCGAAATTAAGAACTTGTCGTTTGTATTTTCCGAGGCAAAAGTGAATTGGGTGCGCCTTACAGGCAGTACAATACCAGGTACTAAAAAGCTCACTACAGAGTTAGATAGCACCCCTATTAAGGAGTTCGAAGCTTCGGGTGGAATAGTTATTTCTTTGCTTGAAAAGGCAGGCAATAAATATTTAATAGTTGTTAATCGCGATCCAACTAAATCAATAGAGTTGAATATTGAAACCCTGTCTTCTGTAAAAAGAGTGTTAAAAAGTGGTGCCGTTATTAATTCTGGCAATAAATTAAAAATTATGGAAGGCGATGTAGCTATTTATACATGGCCAATAAATTAAATCCATCTTAGAATTTTAAGAGCAAAACATATTTGATAATTGAATAAAAGACTAAAATTTAAATAAAGCCCTTTTTATGAAAACAATTAATAAATTATTCATAGGTATATATTGTATGTGTGCCATTAATCAGCCAATATTTGCTCAGGAAAAGAAGGAAGTAAGTTCGAAGTTGCCAAACATAGTTTTAATTATGGCAGATGACATGGGCTATGAGTGTCTGGGCGTTAATGGAAGCGCTGAATATAAAACACCTAACCTCGATGTTATAGCGAGTAAAAGTATTCGTTTTGACCATGCTTTTTCACAACCATTATGTACTCCCTCACGGGTTAAAATAATGACAGGGAAATATAATTTCAGGAATTATGAGGATTTTGGCTATCTGAATCCAAATCAGGAAACTTTTGCTAATTTGTTGAAAAAAGCGGGATACGCTACATGTATTGCAGGAAAATGGCAACTCAATGGAAACGAGACTAATAGGGAAGGAAATCAGGATACCTCTAGGCCCAATCACTTCGGTTTTGATGAATATTGTTTATGGCAACTTACACATCCCCGTAAGGAAGGGGAAAGATATGCCAATCCATTAATAACCCAAAATGGAAAGGATCTGCCAAGAGATAAGGATGCTTATGGCCCCGATATTTTTACAAATTTCATACTGGATTTTATAGATCGAAAGTCTGCCACAGATGAACCTTTTTTAGTTTATTATCCAATGGCTTTAGTTCATGCTCCTTTTGTTCCAACTCCTGATTCTCCCGAATGGAGTGATCCTTCCAGGCGCTATGAAAATGACACAACCTATTTTGACGATCAGGTAGCATATACCGATAAGTTAATTGGAAAGATTAGCACTAAGTTGAAAGAGAAAGGAGAATGGGAAAATACACTTTTCATTTTTTGTGGTGATAATGGTACTAAATCTAACGTTATTACAAATACGATATATGGAGGAGTTGTAGGAGGAAAAGGGAAAACGATAAATACAGGTAATCATGTACCTATGATAATGAGTTGGCCGGATAAGATTAAAAAGGAAAGAATTTTCCCTGGGGTAGTCGATTTCTCGGATATTCTTCCCACAATTGCCGATGTAGCCAAAATTAATTCTTCAAATTATAAGGTGGATGGCCAAAGCTATTTGGGTATTTTAAATGGCAGTTATAAGCCTGTGAGTAAAGAAGTATTTATTCATTATACCCCTCGAAAAGGTAAAGGGAGCCATGGGAATAGATGGGTATTGGATGGAGAGTACAAATTGTATCAAGAAGGGCTTTTTTATAATACACTTGATGATCCAGATGAAAAAAATCCGCTAGGTACTAACCTTACCCCTTATAATCAAAAAATAAAGGAAGAGTTTAAAGAAATTCTGGAATCCAAAGAAAAGGAATTTCCCTTCCAATGGAATAACGAGCGATTTGTTCCGAAGGAGGAAAGAATTGAAGAGTTTGGAAAGATTAAATCCTAAAATTTTAAAATGAAAATTTTTTATTATATTTTTTTAATAGGTACATTAACTTTTACCTCCGCAAAATGTATGGCTCAACAAGCCGACAGGCCAAATATTCTTTTTATAATGGCCGATGACCATACCTCTCAGGCCTGGGGCATATATGGAGGTATATTGGAAGATTATGTGCATACACCAAATATTCAAACACTCGCAAAAGAAGGGTGTGTTCTGGATAATTCCCTAGTGTCTAATTCCATATGTACCCCGAGTCGAGCAACTATTCTTTCTGGTCAGTATAGCCATTTCAATGGAGTCAAAACCTTAAGAGATGCCTTCTCTCCTGATCATATAAATATTGCTAAGGTACTTCACAATGGAGGATATCAAACAGCTATAATTGGGAAATGGCATCTTAAAAAAGAGCCGACAGGATTTGATTATTACTGCGTACTTCCTGGCCAGGGCAGATATTGGGATCCTATATTAAAAACTAAAGAAAACTGGGAAGATGGAAATCAGGGAGGTGAAGTCTATCAAGGGTATAGTACCGATATTATTGCGAACAAAACAATAGATTGGATAAAAAACCGGGATAAAAATAAACCTTTTATGATGATGTGTCATTTTAAAGCTACACATGAACCTTATGACTACCCTGAACGCTACAAAAATTTATATAAAGATGAGGAAATCCCTTTTCCAGCTTCATTATTTGATCAGGGCCCAAAAACTACAGGAAGATCATTTGAAGGCCAGTCACTGGATAACTTACAGGAACGATATTTAACCGCTACAAAGGATTCTACCAAAAGAATAGGGCATATGAAGTATCCCGATTTACCATTCTCTGTAGATAGCTTAGGATCTCGTGAAGCCAGAATGAAAACTTATCAAAAATTCATTAAAGATTTTATGCGCTGCGGAGCAGGAATTGATGATAATATCGGGAAGTTACTCGATTACCTTGACAAAGCGGGTTTGGCAGATAATACGATAGTAATTTATACCGCCGATCAGGGGTATTTTTTAGGGGAACATGGATGGTTTGATAAACGGCTTATCTATGAGGAATCAATTCATATGCCTTTCGTAATTCGATATCCTAAAGAAATTCCGGCAGGAACAAGAAATGGTGATATTATTGAAAATGTGGATATTTCTGCCTTAATGGCAGATTATGCAGGGGTTGAATATCCGAAAGAAATGCAGGGCAAAAGTTTTCGAGAAAATTTAAAAGGCACTACAACTTCGAACTGGAGGGATTACGGATATTATCGCTATTGGGAACATTCTAAGGATCGACCTGGCCATTTTGGTATTCGCGGTAAACGTTATAAACTGGCCTTCTTTTATGGAAATGGACTTAAACAAAATAATTATACTATAGAAAATCAACCTCAAAAGTACTGGGACTTCTTCGATTTAAAGGAAGATCCTAAAGAACTGTACAACGCTTATAAAGATCCCCGCTATCGAGATATTATAAAACAGATGAAAAAAGAAATTATAGTACAACGTACTTTGGTGGGAGATAGAGGAGAGGAAACCAAGGAAGTTCAAAAAATAATTAATGAACATTGGAACGACTAATTTTATGTATATCAAATAAAAATAAAATGACAAATCTTGTTGATTAAATAAAACTTAGAATAATGAAAAATATCTTTTTTATATTTTTGTCGATCGTTTTGTGTAGTAATTTTTATGCACAAACTGCAAAAACAAAAAAACCCAATATAATTTTTCTTTTTGCCGATGATCAACGCGCCGATGCAATAGGAGCAAGTGGAAATAAATATATTCATACTCCAAATATGGATAAACTGGCAAAAGAAGGGTTTTATTTTAAAAATAATTATTGTGCAGGTTCTTTTTCCGGGGCAGTTTGTGTGGCAAGCCGTGCGATGTTAATGACCGGAATGCACTGGACTAAAATGAAATCTAAAGGTGGTATGGAAAAGTGTACTACCTTTCCCAAACTTCTTTCTGAAAATGGATATCAAACCTTTATCATCGGGAAATGGCATAACGGGGAGAAAACCCTTCAACAATCCTTTCAAACTGGAAAATCGGTATTTATGGGGGGGATGAATAAGCATACCGAAGTCCCCTTGTCTGATTTGTCAAATGGCGAATTAATTAATAATCGCATAGACAGTAGTAGTTTTTCTAGTAAAATATTTGCAGATGCTGCAATAGATTATATAGATAATGCCAAAAAGGATAAGCCCTTTTTTTTATATGTATCCTTTACGACCCCACATGATCCTCGGAATGCTCCGGAAAGTTATCGGGAGATGTATTATAAAAACCCCCCTCCACTTCCCGAAAATTTTCTTCCGCTGCATCCATTTGATAACCGTTTTCTTTTAGGCAGGGACGAAAGCCTTGCCCCATGGCCCCGTCCCAGAGGTATGATTAACGATCAATTGTCAGAATATTATGCGCTAACAACTTACCTAGATAAACAGGTAGGGCGCATCTATGAGGCATTAAAAGGTTCACCCAATGCAGATAATACCTACATAATATATACCGCAGATCATGGCCTGGCATTAGGAAGCCATGGCTTATTAGGAAAACAAAATGTATATGAGCAAAGTATGAAAAGCCCTCTTATTATTTATGGGCCAAATGTTCCGGCAGGACAATCCTCCGATGCATTTTCCTATATTTTTGACCTATACGCCACTTGCCTAAAAATTGCAGGAATCAATGTGCCCACGGAAGGGGATGCAAAGGACCTTTCACCTATATGGAAAGGAGAAAAAACTACGATAAGAAGTGAGGTGGTACTCCCCTTTCAAAATAAAATGCGGACAGTGAATGATGGGCATTGGAAACTCCATATCTACCCGCCAAGTAACCATATCCTATTATTTGATGTGAAGAACGATCCGGAAGAAATAGTGAATATGGCCAATAATCCGAAATATAAAGACACAATAACGCGCTTAACAAGCTTGCTAAGGGATTGGCAGAAAAAGGAGAATGATGACCAGCCTTTATTTGTAAAAGATCCTGTATCCTGGGAAGCAGATTTTAGCCTGGATAAATTTTCCGATGAGAACCGTATTCTCGACCCTCTTCAACCGGAATGGATTCGAGAGAAATACTTTAAGAACCATGAGAAGCCTGCTAAAAAATGATATACTCCTTCCATATTTTCGGCGAGATTATTAAAAAAGTGTTGTGCTATGTTAAGGCATTGCAATATTCACGCATTTGTCTTTTTTTAATCTTACCATTTTTAAGCTCGTGCCAGGGTAGTTCAGAGACGGATAATAAAAAGAGCATCGATTATATTAATCCTTTGATTGGCGCTTTCTCACCTGCCGGCTCCAATTTAAAAGGAAGGGAAACAGGCCGTACATTTCCAGGGCCAACTACTCCATTTGGATTGGTACAATTAAGCCCCGATACTTTTACCGGAGGGGACAATGGAAGCGGGTATTCTTATTTTAATACTTCTATAGAAGGGTTCAGTTTTACACATATGAGCGGGGTGGGTGCCTATGGGGATCTTGGAAATTTTCTGGTAATGCCCACAACTGGTCCTCTTAAAACAGCCAAAGGAGATGAAGCCCATCCAGAAGAGGGATATCGATCCAGATTTTCTCATCAGGAAGAGATCGTTAAAGCTGGTTATTATTCCGTTACACTAAAAGATTATAAAATAAAGGCAGAATTAACTGCTGCACCCCGGGCAGGAATTTTAAGATTTACTTTTCCCAAGAATTCTCAATCAAGAATTCAAATCGATCTTTCAAGACGGGTTGGAGGAACATCGACCGAACAATATGTAAATGTTGAGAATGATAACACAATTAGCGGTTGGATGAAATGTTCTCCTGAAGGAGGTGGCTGGAGAAATGGAAAGGGAAATGTAAGTTATACAGTTTATTTTTGGTGTGAATTTAGTAAACCCCTTAAAAAATATGGCATTTGGAGAGTAGATATACCGGATGACTGGGATCGTAAAAAGGGAAATGTTTCCAGTCAGAAATATCAACAATTAATTACAGAAGCTAAAATATTAGATGGTGCAAAGCAAGCTAAGGGGGATCATCTTGGTTTTTTTACCGAGTTTAATACCAAAGAAGGGGAAACGGTATTGCTTAAAAGCGGAATTTCTTTTGTGAACATTCAAGGTGCCAAAGAAAATTTGGAACATGATATTCCCGACTGGGATTTTAATAAGGAAATAAAACAAAACCGTTCTTTATGGTCAAAAGCATTTGCTAATATTAAAGTAAGTGGTGAAAGCGAAGAAAATAAAATAAAATTTTATACTGCTCTGTACCATACCATGATAGATCCTCGTAGTTTTTCGGATATAAATGGGAACTTTATAGGAGCAGATTATAAAATTCATAATACTAATAAGTTTACTTACCGTACTATTTTTAGTGGTTGGGATGTGTTTCGCTCACAGTTTCCACTTCAAACAATTATTAATCCTGAAATGGTAAATGATGAGATCAATTCACTATTAAGCATAGCAGAATCTAGTGGGAAAAAATATTTACCACGTTGGGAAATAATGAATCAATATTCAGGGACTATGATTGGGAACCCAGCTGTATCTGTTATTGTGGATGCCTATGAGAAGGGAATACGAAATTATAATATTAAAAAGGCATTTGAATATTCAAAAAATTCAGTAGATAAATTTGGTAATGGGGAAAAGGGATATACACCCGGCAGTTTGTCAAAAACATTGGAATATGCTTATAGTGATTGGTGTTTAGGACGCTTTGCCGAAAGCCTTGGAAACGATAGTTTGGCAAAAAAATATAATAGCCAAAGTATGGCTTATAAAAATGTATGGAACAATGAGGTGAAATGGTTTAGGACTAGATTTGATAAAAATAATTGGCTGGATTGGAAAGGAAAGTTAGTTCAGAATCAGGGGACAATAGAATCAAACCCTTTGCAACAAGGTTGGTTTATACCCCAAGATATCCCTGGAATGATTCAATTAATGGGAAAAGAGTATTTTACCAAACAGTTAATTTCATTTTTTGAAAAGGCTCCTCAAGATTTTGGATGGAATAATTATTACAATCATGCAAATGAACCTGTTCATCATGTACCATTCCTTTTTAATATGATTGGAAAACCATGGTTAACACAAAAATGGACCAGAAAAATATGTAAGGATGCATATGGTACTGATGTATTCGGAATAAGGGGTAATGAGGATGTTGGTCAAATGTCTGCATGGTATGTATTGGCTGCAATGGGAATTCATCCAGTTTGCCCCGGTAACAATAAATACCAAATTACCAGTCCCGTATTTAATAAAATAGAACTTACTTTTAATCCAAAATATTATTCGGGAAAGAATTTTACAATTATAGCACGAAATAATTCTGAAAAAAATATTTATATTCAGTCCATCAAATTAAATG
>Ga0307487_1001673_pt1 | contig 15382 bp, 30 predicted proteins | sample CBIW12metaG_FD_203665 | JGI IMG/M metagenome (GOLD analysis project Ga0307487, IMG submission 203665) | Sea-ice brine microbial communities from Beaufort Sea near Barrow, Alaska, United States - CBIW 1.2 | ecosystem: Environmental > Aquatic > Marine > Coastal | place: USA: Alaska | collected... | reverse complement strand
CCCCATTGGGTGGTAGGGTGGACCTCCTATGGGCCACCCTACCGATTTGCCTAGCACAGAGTTACTCCTATGTCTACTACACCTTCTTGAGCACGCCTAGCGCTGTAGCGTATGTATCGCGTGCCAGATCAGCGAATTTCCAGCCGTTTTCAGCGTACCCAAGCCATTCTCCCAGGCTAATATCCCGGTAAGTGCCTTCTTCGCCGTTCACAATAACAATATCGCCGGTACTGCCATTACGCATGAATGTAAACATATCTTCTTCTACCCCTTTTACAATTTTCTTTTCTGGAACCCTTACCGGCTCCAGTACAACAGGTTCTAAACTAGCAGCTACAGAGCTAGTAAAGTAATCAAACACATTGACTCTTACGCCCCTTACTATCGCATGTACATGCAAGTGAGGCGAGTAATACCAGAGTTTACCACTACCACTAGCGCCGCTCCACCCGATTATCTCGCCTACCCCGACATATCGAGCCGTACCGTTAAATCTACTTAAATGCATGTACTCAATAGCCATACCGCTACTGGCAACGTGCGCGGTATTCCCACCTGTACCGTTCCAGTAGTAGACCCGTAAATATCCCGCGCGTATGGCTCTAACAGGGCTTCCATACGGGTATGCAAGATCGACTCCGCCTAGGCTTCCGCGTTCTCTATGGTGTCTCCAGCTCGTGTCAGCGTTTCTACCGTCGAGTAGGATTACGGGGTATTCCAGGTTGTTACGCACCGTAGCTACTTTTCGCGCGGATTTTTTCAATCTGTTCTGGCGTAGCTACCTCCAGCAGCTCGACAATCCGCGCCGACTGCGCCAGATTCTCGCTACGCATTGCGCTAAGCGTCCCGTTTGTCTGCCCGCGTACTACGTCCACCTTCTTATTTACTACAGACACTCCAAACAACGTTCCCAGGGCTACGACAATCGCCGGTAACGCGTTCATGAGTGTAGATACGTCATTCCCGCTGTAAATGAGGAACGCTACTAGCCCTAACAGGCTAATAAAGGTGGACGCGAGCACAATAACGATTGAAAGTTTCATATCTCTATTTTACCGTCAGCTCCATGTTATTGAAAACGCTTGGCGTGATCCTGTAGCGGTTTGGTTGGTATACATATGTATAGGTTTCTCAGGAATCAGGATTCTAGCTACGGGCAAGTCGCCACTTCCGTAGGGGCGGTATATAACGTTTATCGACGTTGCTAAGCTCGGTAGCGCTATTAGACTTGCGTTCATTTGTGTTGGATTCGAGAACAAACAGTTTGCCTCCCCAGACAGGCTAGGCAGGTACACGCGCGCTTGTGTAGTGTTCAGCGTATAGTCAACGCTTATCTGTTTCGATACGACGCTGTTATCTATCACGCCGCTAACGCCGTAGAGTCTGCCGATTAGGGCTGGTTCGCTGTAGTATCTGCGTTCTAGTTGCGCACTACTCCCCAGCACTACCACAGGTACCGCTACGCTCGCTACTCCGCTAGCTATCACCTTTATCAGTACGCGCGGGGCTTTTACTTGCGCGGTGTAACTCAGCGTTCCATTCGAGTAGTAATACGGCGCATCTGTAGCGACTACAAACCCGTCTAACGTGGTCCATTCCAGCACGAGCCGCGCGGTATCTCCCGTAGCGCCTCCGCCAGCGCTTACCGCGTCGCCACAGCTCACGATCAAACTCTGGTACTTACTCAGCTCTACAATCTCAGCGATAACGGTTGTTCCCACTGGTAACGTTCCGTCATGTACGGCGAGTACGTCGGTAGGGTTATTCGTCGTTACTACGTCCGGCCCGGGCGTACTTGCAAAGCTCGCTGTATAGATCACTTCGACGCTACCCACCTTCCCCAGGTCGCAACATACCCACAGTTCAGTGTCGCCTTGCCATGTCGCTGTTGATCCGGGTGTGAGCGTGAATGCGCGGGTGTCAGGTGTGAGGGAGCTATCTTGCCCTAGGTAGACGTTGACGGCGCTGGAGTTGCGTATGACGTAGGGGCGCGTAAAGGTTCCGCTTATCAGTTTTCCAGTAGGTTCTACTGTGTAGACGGACATGGGAACCTTTCGGGTATGTTGCTAACTGGGCGAGGGTGACGGGTTAGCCGAGTGAGCCAGCGGAGGTTGGCGCGAAGTGCAGGTGATCGAACCACGCTTCACCCTGCGTGTTGAGCAGAATGAAGTCGATCCTCACCTGCTTGGTCCCTGCGGGCATCACCCCGGCTGCCGTGAGCCGGGTCCATGACGCGACCGCATCTGCCGATGCGACCGTGCCGCCTAGGTTCACCCCGGCGAGGTCCATCGGCTGATAGCGGATTTTTGCGTAAGAGCCCGTCCCCGCCACATAGGCGACTTTCGCCCGGCCCGATAGCGTGTAGCTTCTGCCCTCGACCGCTGGCGCATACTGCGAGGCGTAGATGAAACCGGTCGGGTCAGTAGGTGACGACAGGTGGAAGGCTTGAGTTCCGGACATTCCCGTGTCGGGCGTGACCGTGACCGTATCAAAAACCTTCCCTGTGCCCGTCGCACCCAATCCGGGCCAGCCGAGCGCGCCCTGTTCTGCTCCGGGGTTGGTAAGAATCCCGCCCGCTGGGTAGGCGTCCCGAATGTTGATAACGGGCACTCCCAACGTGTCACAGAGCGTGAACAGCTCCCGAAGCTCCGCGAGCGTGGTGGTGGTGCCCGCACGGTGGGAATAGATGTTCACGATGACCGGCTGGGCTGAGGCCTTCCGCACTTCGGCAAGCATCCGCTGATGGCTGGACGACTGCCACTCATCCAGACGAGGCGTAATGAACATCCCGAAACGGTCATCAAGCGGAGTCGCCGCCATCGGGTTGCCCGCGCTCACCACCCGGTCATACCGCCCGTAGAGTTCACGGTTCGTGCTGTCGTCCTGCCCGACGCCGCCGAACGGGTAGACAAACGAGGTGACTGGTACGCCGAAAATCGCTTCGAGGTTGGCCTTGGAATCGTCGTATTCTGCCACGCGAACGGGCACGGTAGAGTTTTTCATGTTCGCGTGCGTCTGCGAGTGTGAGGCTATTTCGCAGTGGGGCAAGGCGGCAGCGAGTTCTTGCGCCTGCGCGGTCGTCTGGTACAGGCCGTTGGGGTTATCGAGTAGTCCCGGCGTGTATGCAAAGGTGTGGTTCTGGTGCGGGAACTCGTCGCGGAGCATGGGCAAGAGGTTCGTGTACCATTCGAGCCAGCCATCGTCCCATGAGATCGTGACCGCGCCGCGAGCGGAGACAGGTTGCACGTCAACTCGTCGTGCAAAGGTGGTGGATAGACGGGCTTCGAGTTCGTCGGTGTTGTAGGGGCTGAGTTCGTTGAATGCCATTAGTTCAGGGCCTTTTCCATATACACGCTTACGTCTACGGTAGCGCTGGCCGCGCCGCTTTCATCGATGAACGCTACAAAGATTTCATCGGTGGTGAACAGTTCGACGGCGGCAGTTTGGGACAGGATGAATCCGCGCGCGCCGCTAAGCTGTGAGCGTTTCCCAATGTAAACGTTGTTTTCGCTGGCCATTACCAGGGCGCGTGTGCGGGTGAGGTCGTATCCGAGTAGCGGCGTCGGTTGCCCGTTGCGGGTTATGGTGAGTGTGAATGTTTCGTAGACGGCTGCGCCGCGCGGCTGGATTGCTTCGCGCATGGCGCGGGCGATTGTTTCTACGGCGAGTACGTCGGTCATTTGTGCGTCATCACTTGACAAGGCTTGCTCCCTTTGTGGCTACTACTTCGGTGACGGACGCGGCGAGTTGTCCGGCTTTGCTTCCGCCTAGGATGAACAGTACGCCGACGATTCCTATGGCGACTCCGAGCAGCATTATTAGAGTTTGCTGTACGGCTTTCTCTATGGCTTTGCTCGTGTCGCTGGAGCCTTTAGCGAATGTGTATCCGAGTAGGTCGAATAGCATGATGTTACTTAATCATCTTCGTGAACATTCCGAGCATAGGCGATTTCAGTAGCGGCGCTACTTGTTCGCTGACGCCGTGCGCGATAGCTTCTACACTTTCCATCTTTGCGAGAATGGTTAGCAAGAGTTCGCGGTCTGTGAGTTCTACCGTTTCGGTAGATGTTTCACGTGAAACGTCTTCATCGGGGAACATTGATTTTTCCTATCAGACTGGCGTTAGCGTTGCGGATACGGTCTTGCAACTCTTTGGTGTTCGCGCCGTAAGCGCGCTGTGTGATAGCTCCAATGCCTTCGCCGTGGTGGCCTTCGATTACGTCATGCTTAGGCTGAATATCAGCGCCAGACGCGTACCGGGTTTTACCGCCTTCGCGGCTGGACCCGTCATTGAATCGTATGGGAGCTGGCATTAGCTGACCGCCTTATATCCGTCGTACTCAGCGTTGGAAACAGACTTGAACGTCGCGCCCTGTTGCTCTAGCGATTTCCATTCAGCGAGCGAATCAATAGAGTCTGTAGTGTTGTCCGAGTACAGCCCGGAAATTTTTCCGTTGACCTTGCGAATGTAGGAAACGAATGTGCGCGCGGGTTTCGTTGTTACTTCGCTGACACCTTGCACGCCTTCGGGCGGTGCGGTGCCGTAGTTGATACCTGCGTCCACGTACGTCTTCTCAACGGTCGTAAGCGCTTGACCTGTGACGTACTTATACAGCGCCGCGTTTACGTCGCTCGGTGACACACTCAGGGTGTCAGCTACCAGCCGACTTACCCGCGATACCCACCCTAGATTCGTTTCCCCTACCGTGGTGGGTGCGCTGGCGGTTCCGCCCTGAATGCCGCTGGTCTGGTATCCCATAGCGTCTAAGGACGAGCGGGTCGCTGGAGCCTGAGTGGACCCCTGACGCGTCAGCAGCGCGCCGACACCGGCAAGCCCGGCAATGCCGATTGCCCAGCCCCAGACGGGGAGCGGCCCGATTTTCTCGGTCAGCCCGTCCAGCCCGGCCATTAGTCAGCCGCCAGGGGGAGCGCGCCGACGTAGGCGGTAGCGAAATCCTGTGAGGCCACGTACTGCGTACGCTGATCCATCACGCCAGCATACAAACGGCTAGCGCGCCCGGTAGAGCCTACTTCACCTTGGACACTGTTGGTCACGCCGGGCGCTGATTGAACCGCGCCGCTGAACGGCTGTTGGCGGTTGAACAGCGAACGAATACCAGTGCTGAATCCGTTTCGGATAGAGCTAGCGTTAAGCCCGCCGACACTGGGAGTGGGAAGGTTGCTCCCGTTGGGCGCGCCGATTGTCTGCAAGTCTTCGCCAACATCATCAGCCTGTTTGACAACCGGCGAACTGTTTGCAGTGTGTGGGCGGTAGCTGTCGATTAGATCGCGCTCCCGGTCTACAAGAATCATTACAGACATTAGGCGCTCCCTTAGTTGCCAGCGGCGGCGCGCTGTACTCCAGCGAAACCGGAGAGGATTTCGCGGGCGAGCGGTACAGCTTGCGAACCGGGCTTAAGTGCAATGCCCAGCCCTGTAATCACTAGCGCCATGATAAAGACGCTGATAACCTTATCGATCATTTGGTACCCTTCGTTACGATCAGTATATTTTCAGTGGGTTGGAACAACAAGCGCTAAACGCCGCCACCGCCGCCGCCGCCGCCACCGCCACCGGAGTAGCCCTTACCCTTAGCGCCAGACTTACTAGAGTTGCTAGCGGGGCCGCCCGTAGTCACTCGCGTCTTAGCGCTAGACACTAACGCGCTGCCGCTGGTAAGAAGCGGCCCGCCACGAAACACGAGAGCGCTAATCAGAAACAGCCATGCGAGAGCGGTAAAGAGTTCGTACCGCTTGAACAATCCGCCCGCGACTGCCAGCCCTGAGAATGTCAGACCGCCCGCCACGATAGGGACAACGGTGTCAGTTTTCTGACTGGCCGCGTGGGACACGTTGATAAGAGTTGTAGCGCCTACGACTAGGGCGAGCTGAGTAACATCATCGGACATTAGCGAGTAGTCACAGACGGTAGGGACGGAATGGGAAGGTAGTCGAGTGGGTTGATTCGCTTGCCTTGTGGATCGACCATATGCCAGTGGACATGCGGCCCGGTACTAGCGCCAGCGCCAGGGGCACCCTTAGCGCCGCCACTGAGTGCGACAGCCTGCCCAGCGGTAACCTTCTGCCCGTTGAGCACAAGCGCACCCGAACAGTGGAGATATTGCGATTTGTAACCGTTCGCCATAGTGACGGTCATGATGTACCCGCCAGAGCCGCTACCCGTTGTATAGGTAGCGACTCCAGGGAACGGCGTCACAAGTCGAGTGCCTACCGGCATGGGGTAATCCAGCCCGCCAGCGCTATCGCGTGCAAGGTGATCGTTCCACGTACCGGAAAGTTTGATACCCGCGAACGGGTTCGCTCCCGAGATGTAATCTTTGATTCCGCCGCTCGTGAGAGTAAACCCGCTCGTGACGGTGTTACTCTCCGCTTGCGCGTCCGACTTAGCAGCAGCGATTATGCTAGCGGCGTTAGCCGGGGATGCTAGAACGAGTAGCCCCGTAGCGAGCGGGGCCACGCCGGTAACGCCGCAGTAAACAAGCCACACCGCTACGGTTAGTAGCAAAACACCTACAGCTTGCATAGCGTTACCAGCTCGCCCGTTACGCGGTGACGCTGGAGATAGCGCCCTTTACGTTACTGCCGTACTTGCGCCATGCGACATAGGCAACGAAAATCATAGCTGCCGTGATAACCCATTTCTTCATGCTCTAACCGATCCTTGCATCTTTGAGTGCGCGACTGCCAAACAGCAGAACCGCGATAGCGCCGACCACAATCAAGCCGCTCGTGTAGAGCGACTGAGTAGGTGACGGCGCTTTACTGACGGGCTTCCCCGTAGCGTCGGACTTAGCCGACGCGCTGTTAGACGTTGCGGGCGTCGCAGTTTTCATTGCGATAGCTCCCATCGAATCCGCTACAATCATTCCTGTAACCGCCCCTCCCAGAGCTGTAACCGCTGTGAACACAGCGGATTACTTCGAGTAGATGAACGCCGGGTTAGGCGACGAAACAGCCTGAGTCAGTACGGCGAGCTGCGAAATCGACGCGCCCCAGGCATACCCCTTCAGCTGGAGCAAGGTAGCGTCCAGCGTGGCGAGGTACTGAGAATTGGAGTTCGACGGGAGACCGGCGAGTCCACCGGCGAGCAGGTGGAACGGGAGAACATACACGCCGGTATCCAGCCCTCCAGCGGAGTCCAGTGCAGCAGCCTGCAAGCCGTACCAGCGCACGAGTGCATCCTGCCACTCCGTCTTCTTAAGACGAAGCATCGGGTTATTGTCTACGTAGAGTTCGACAATGCTCGACCAGTCAGCGTCGGTGCGAACGCCGGACGCGGTGCGCGCAATGAACACCAGGTTACGGATCGCGTTACCGGTGTTGTTCAGTCGGGTCAGCTGTTCGCCGGGTGCAAGCTGGGGGTTCTCCTTCTGCCAGAGCGACACCGTTCCGAGTCCGAACGGCTCGGTAGCCTGACCGTTTCCGCCGGGAGTCATGGCGGCGGGTACGTCCCAGTAGATCGCTGTAGCATCCACGTTGACGGTGGCTGCCGTGGGGACGGTTCCGCCAAAAATCGTAGCGATTGCAGCGAACGTCACTTCGAGCTGGTAGGAACGGTTCGACGCGAGAGCGGGGATAGCTCCCAGGCCGGTAGCAGCGTCAAGCTCGATAGGCACATCGATGAAGAAGTGCGAGCCGGTAGCGGCGGTAGCGTTGTACTGTCGTCCTACCTTCGGGTCGGACAGCTCGCCTACGCCGCTGGTGAGGCCAGCGCCCATTGCGCCGTACTTGTTCATGATGTACAGCTCGTAGCCGGACACCGGGGCGATAAGGTTCTGACCGGCAGAGTTCTTGAACGCGAGGTTAGAAATCAGGTTGAACGGCGCGTCAGCGGAGAACGTCGGGGTTCCGCCCGAGTTCGTGAGGGTAACCTCCAGGCGCAATGCTTTCAGGTAACCGACAGCGGGAATCTGTACCGGCGTACCTACTGCGGTAGTGGGCGCGGCGCTGGCGAGCGATACCGTGCTGACGGCGAAGCTCTGGCGCTGGCTTACGCGGCTGGCGATTGTGAACGGGAGAACGGCTGCGTTTGCAGTCATAGGGATTGTTTCCTTACTCAGTTGTTGGGTGAACGGGTAGGGCTAGAAGCCCAGGAGAATCCAAGCCTTAGCCCACTTTGCGTTGGGCTGACTCAGGGCCACAAGATGCAATGTGCCGAACATTACAACTGTGTAGAGAAAAATAATCAGCGCGACAGTACCGCTGATTTTGAGAACGGGGATCGCGCCATTCATCCGGTGAACCTTTCAGGTATGTGATCTACTACCATATTTTAGGCACCGGGATTCTAGAGGGTCAAGCGCGCGTGTTTACGATCTGTAGTGGCATCTTGCCTTGTGTATCCACGTAAACGAAATCGTGCTGATCTCTAAGCGACGCGATAGCGCGTTCAGTTTCGCGGGGATCACCGCCCAATTCAGCGAGCGTCTTAAGATCGCCCTTACGCCCAGTCTTACCGAGAAACGCGTGCGTCGCACTCTGCGGAATAATAACCGGGATATGAGCCGGTCGCTGAGTAGCAGCTACAACAGATATGCCCAGCGCTCGACCCATGAAAGACGCGTCCCCAACAAGCGAACCGAGCCTAAGCCGGTTGCTAATCCATAGAGTTTCATCTACGCCGATAGCCCAGCCGCCAGCAGCATACATATTATCTAGCGCATGCTTGAACACTTCCTGTTGGTTACCAACTTGAGCCGTCGTACTGTCTCCACTGGGAGCGCTCAACAGAATCCGCTTAGTAGAAGCGGTAGGAGCAAACTTCGTCATCCGCTTATAGCCCTTAGCAAACGGGCTCTTAAAGATCGGGTCCCTAGGTTTCGTAACCATGATTGTGGAATACGTACGCAGTTCCATTATGCGCAATAACAGTTCAGTCTTACCGCTACCCGTCTGCCCATTGATAAACACGTGTTCACCTTGCGCCCACCGGCTCGCGAACTGCTTATAGAACTGCGCCCACGGTGTGTGAGGAAACTCAGTCATTACAGCCCCGGAATGTAACTGGGATCAGTCGGCGCGGTATCAGCCTGTGACTCCGTGGCGGCGGCGGTGCGGCGTTCCGTTAGTTCGGTGCGCGCGGTCGTGACGACTCCGGCAAGTACCATACCGTGAGTGAGAATAAACGTTGTAGCGCCGCCCGTTGAACCGGCGTTAGCTATCCAGGACGCGAGCTTAGGAGCAGCTTTTAGCGCGTCCTCGTTAGAGAGTTTGAGAGATTCCGCGCCGTCGACCCACTCTTTCATGGTGACGTGTAGCCCGGTCATCATAAGGCCGGTAGCTATCAGGTTGTAGAACGAATCAAGCGTAGCCATAGCTTGCTTGACATCGGCGTTAGTTGTCGCTGCCGTTGTCTTAGCGGCGGTCGATCCTTTAGGGCGTCCAGGTCCCCGCTTAGTAGGGGGAGTGTCGCTGAATGTTTTTGGAGCGGTATCTGACATTTTGAATACGCATTACTTTCCGAACCATTCAGAACGGGAACGGAAAAGTGGGTGAACCCGCGCGGAGAGCGGTTCAATCTCATCCGTTGTCAGTACAGGCTCGCCGTCTTCCGCGTCGTCGTCAAACTCTGCGCCTTCGACGGTTTCTACGATTGCTTCATCGGTGGCGGAGATGATTTCTTCGTCTGCGTCGCGGAGGTCTTCTACAGCGTCGAGAGCTTCGTTAGCAGCGAGCGAGGTAGAGAACGTAGAAGATTCGAGAGTGAATAGGCGTTCTTCGAGCGCCGCTACTTTTTCCGTGAGGGAGAAAAGACGGTCAAGCTCTACCGCGTCGGTAGATTCTTCGGGAGCATCTGTAGCGGCTTCTACAATGATTGTTGTATCAGCTTCATCGATAATCGTTTCGTCGCCGTCCGGTGTAGGGACTTCAATAACAATGTCTGTTGAATCTTCCTCAAGTTCTGGGATTACATCGACCATTAAAAATCTCCTTAGGATTAGACACCGGACAACGAAACATAGTAGTGTGAACCGTACCGGGGCAGTCGCCCCAGTAAAACGCCAGTAAAACTAGGAAGACCCATTAGGTTAACCCGGTACGGCAAACCTCACTCTAAGGGATGGATCACACCATGACAAACACCGACGTTGCAAACTACCGCGTACTCTCCGCCGACGAACTGAACGCTACCGTTTCCTTTGAGGAAGCTCTCGCACAGTCCGGTCTGACCTCCGAACAGATCGTCGTCGTCGCCAGCCCGTATACCGTGCTGAACAAGGATAAAGGGATTCTGGTAGACAACCCCTTCTTCATCCGCAACGTACGATTCGCTACCGACGAAGACAGCGGTAACGAGTACGCCGTGTTCTACGCCGTCACTCGCGCAAACGAAATGTACGTCGTAACCGACGGTTCCACCGGCATCCGCGCACAGCTCAAGTCGATTGTGGCCCAGCGCGAAAAGGACGGACACCCGACGCCTACCCAGAACTTCCTCGTGGCCAACGGACTGCGCGTAAGCGAGTACGGACTGAACGCCGACAACAAGCCCGCTAAGGCTGGCGAGAAGGTGACCGGCAAGGCCAGCACGTACTACCTTGGCTAAAAACTGAAACAGCCCGCCACGTTTGCGAGACGTGGCGGGCTTCTGGTTTCATCGAAGTTCAGGGAAACGAACGACTACCCGATAAGGCTAGCGCATTATGGCAGAACCCGGCAAATCAAAATACGCGCGTGCCAATGAGCGCGCGCAAGCCGCAGGATTCACCAGCGCCTATGCTCAACGCAAAGCCCGCGCCCAGGCGCTCGGATTCAGCAGCCCGCGCACCCAACGCACCGCCAGCGAAAAGAAGCGCGGCACGAAACGTGACTACGCCGTAGAGCGTGAGAACGCAGAACGCCGCGCACGCGGGCGAGGATTTCTCAACGCGAAAGAACAGCGTGAGTATAAGAAGACTGGCGGGACGAATCCCGCGAAGTGGCAAAAGGCTAGGACGCTCGCTTATTTCGGAATTAGTGAGAGCACACTCAACCGGTATAGAAGACTGAATCGTAACTGGTCTAACGAGTACGCTATGTTGCAAAATACTGCAATCAATACCTATGACCGTACGCGTGACGCCGACGTGCATAACTGGTCACCGGACAGAGTTGGATATATCCTCAGCTTTTACGGGGCTATCGTCAATCCGAAAACTAATTACGATTCTCTAAAAGACAATCCTAAATGGTATCCTAAGAGTGCTATCGGACGAAAGATAATGACGGATACTCAGTATCGCTACCTAGTCCAGTACACAAACCTATTCAGCGTAAACGAATTCGAAGCCCGCTACGGATACACAAAATAAAATAATTGGGGAACACCAGCATGGAAAAAGTAACCGTCACCATTAGGGGTAAAGTCGCATTTCTCACATTCGAGGAAAACGGCGTAAGGAAGATGGGAATGACAGACCGCGCCGGACTGACCGGACTATCCCAGAAACTTGACTCCGCACTGAATAATCCGCTGAGTAACACGGACGGAAGTACCCGCTTCTATGACAAGTCCTGAGATAACATACGAAGACGGAACGAGTTTCAACCGAACAGAACACAAACGCCAGTACCAAAAGAACTACAACAAAACGCCCAAAGGAAAAGAAGTAAAACGCCAAACACGCAAAAGCATTACAGATGCAAAATACCTCGCGCGTAAATTCGTCGCAATCGACGGCGAAGGAATCAACATACGCACCGGCAGACGCAAAGGCGAACACATCTACGTCATGCTCGCAATCAGCGACGCCCCGCCACTCATAGACAAAACCGGACTAAAGACCGGGGACATACTCGATTACCTATGGAAATACCTCAACGTCGAAGACACCAATATTATCTACGGCGGAAGCTACGACTTCAATCTGTGGATACGCGACCTCATCGAAGACGAAGTACGGAAACTCTACAAAAGCTCATACATGAGCAAGCCCGTAATCTATCGCGGGTACGGACTGCGCTGGATCAAAGGTAAAGCATTCGAGATAACGAAGGGCGAAGAAACCCTAACAATCAACGACGTAATCAGTTTCTTTCAACGCCCCTTTATCCAAGCGTGCGACGAATACCTAGGGACCTACGAAGGCCGCGAACAACTCGTACGCGAAAAAGCTCGACGCGGAAACTTCACCGTCGCAGAACTCGATTCAATCTCCGATTACAATCAACTCGAATTAGTTCTACTGGTACAGCTCGCCACCGAACTACGCGCACGGCTCAACCGCGTAGGACTCCGCCCGCGCCGCTGGAACTCGCCAGGAGCAATTGCAAGCGCCCTATTCCTCAAAGAGAAAACCAAAGCGCACCGAAACGAAAATATACCCGAACCCGTAGCAAAAGCCGGACGATACGCCTACGCCGGTGGTCGGTTCGAAATGATTCGCTACGGGTCAGTAAAGGAAAATGTTTATGAATACGATCTTAACTCAGCATATCCGCGCGCACTCCGAGAAGTCCCGTCACTCGTGGGCGGAAAGTGGATACACCATACCGGAACAAACGCGCACCAGCTCCACCCATTCGCGCTCTACAGAATCCGATACGAAGGCACCGACACGAGCATTCCCGGCCCAGTATTCATACGCGGTGAAAACGGCACTATCAGCTATCCGCTCAAAGTTGAAAATTGGATCTGGACACCCGAATGGGAAGTACTCCAAGAATACGTTCAACAAGTCGAAGGCGCGACACAAGAAACCCTAGAATGCTGGGAATACCAACCCGCCACCGAATACAAACCGTTCGGATTCATCGACGGACTATACAAACTCCGCCAGGAACTAAAGGCCGCAGGAGACGGCGCACAAGTAGGAGTTAAGCTCGCGCTGAATAGTATGTACGGAAAATGCGCGCAACAGGTCGGCTGGACACCCGCAACAAGTAAATACCCGCTACGTGTACCGACGTATCACCAATTGGAATGGGCCGGATACGTCACCAGCTGGTGCCGCTCCCGCGTACTCAGAGCAGCACTCACAGACATAGATAGTGTCGTCGCATTTGAGACCGACGCACTATTTACAACTAGACCGCTACCAATTGAAATTGGGACCGAGCTAGGAGACTGGGAAGAAACCGTGTTCACTTCGTTGACGTATGTACAGAGCGGGCACTACTACGGAACGAAACTAGATAAGGGTAGTGCGAAAGAAATAATTAAATGCCGTGGAATCGATAAAGGGTTTATCAGTCGAAAAGCTGTAGAAAAGAAACTCCAGCTCCCAGAGCACGAGCGCGTACTAGAAGCGAGCCTAACTAGGTTCTACGGCGCAGGAATCGCCCTTGCGCGCGGGCTAGACGCGTTTTGGTGCAAGTGGCTAACCGAGCCTAAGAAAATGCAATTGCGCCCGACAGGCAAGCGCATACACGGCTGGTGCGACGCATGCGAAGGCGAGCCAGGGGGAGCGTTGACGGTCGGTAAATGGCACAGGACGTATTGCCCAGTAGCGGGCGGAGTATCGAGCGAATACCCCGTTGACTGGATCAACCCCGATAAAAACATGACAGAGCTCACCGAAATGCGAGAGGGCGAAAACTTCTACGATGATTAGGCGCGGCGGTAGGTTAGGGCTTAGAGTGGAGGTAGTTGGAAACGCCAGCGAAGCTAAGGAAAGAGAAACTAATGTCAGATATTATCTTTGAGGATTACGTCGCACCAGTCCAGGCACCGCACGAATATCAGCCGATTGTTCAGGCACTCATCGAAGCCGGACCCGACAAGATCGCTAGCAAGTTGTTCGACAACGAAGCCGACGCGAAAACCTACATTCTCGAAATGCAGAAGGCGGCCCGCCAGCTCGGAATGTCCGGCGTCAAGCGCATCTTTGCAGCAGACGTAGACGCAAAGGGAAAGAACACCGGCAAGATCAAAGCCGGAGTGAGCGTGCGTACACAGATCACCAGGACGCAGAAGCCCAAGGATCAGGAAGAAACGCACGACGACGCAGAGTAACACCGGCAACACCCGGCCCCGTAGAGAAATCTACGGGGCCTTTAGCGGTAACAGCACACACACAAGGGGACGAACTAAAATGCCAGTTAAGTTTGTAGATACAGATTCAATCAGTTACGAAGACGGGGACCCGATCTATTACCCAGGCGAACGCGTAGTAGCGTTTGGGGATATAGGCGAATGTCGCGGAATGGTCGGAGACGGACACGTAGACATTTACTTTCACGTGACCGGAACGGTAGAGCGCGTAAGTTTGGGGAAGGTACGTCATGCGTAAAACTGTCGGATGCCTGATATGGCTAGTGCTCGGAGTAATGATGCTCGGAGGGCTAGGAGTCGTAAACTGGTTTTTCCAGAGCGATTTGTTTACAGGGCTGTTCGCAATGATCGCCGTAGTAATCGCGCTAGCGGCAGCGCCTAACTAATGACACGTGGGATGGACGCGCGGTACATCAAAGCCGAAACTATATGCATCGGTGATACCGTTAGGGTGTCGCATGACGAGCTAGACAGTACTGTTAGTATCGTCGGAGTTGTAGGGAAGCGAGAGCGACGCGGCAGAGAAACCGAATACTTTACTACAGGCGGCCGGTTACTGCTAACTACGATTTACGGCGCTACCGCTAGGACGCGAACTATCACGCTGCTAGATCGCGTTGTGACAAATACGCAAACCGAATTAGAAGGAATGGGAATATGAGCAGAGAGCTTATAGCACTGGAACGAATCGCGCAAGCGCTAGAATTACTGGCTGGAATGAAACTGCCCGTAGACGAAGTAGCGGAGGACAACCTCCAGGTGAGAGCGAACTCCAATAGAGAGAACGCCGGTAGACTGTTCGGAGAACATATTTTCCAGTATGAGTTTGGCAAATGGTGCGAACGTAGTACGGGACTCCCCGTAGTGTTCACCCCCTACGGGTGGATAGTCGATCCAAACACCGAACAGAAAGAAGACCAGTAATGAAAACAGTACGCGTGATATGGGGCGGCGGGAACTACGCCGCAGACGTGCCAGTAGGAGAGGCAGACGCCTACGCTGCTAGCGTCGGCGGTACAGTTGAGAAAACCGCGAAGGCTGCTAGCGCTGGTGGTAGCGCGAAGAAGAAAACTCCAACCGTAGGCAACACTCCATTTAAGGGGCAGGTGCTCCAGTAATGGCGAAAGCAAAACGACCTAAAGAAAAAGTGTACGAAGTCGGAACCCACGTAGCAGTAACGCGCACGAGAACAAGTGGCGACTTGATCGAATCGAAAGGGTATAACAATTTCGGAGAAAAGCGCTGGGTGGTTGAATACTCGCTGTATATCGGAGGCCCGAAGACGCGGCGCGTACTGAGCGAAATGGAATTTGTATAGAGCGCTAAATAAACTCAGCGTAGGAAATTCGGTAGGGTGGATGATAGCAGGTCCACCCTACCACCCAATGGG
>Ga0307487_1001671_pt1 | contig 15395 bp, 17 predicted proteins | sample CBIW12metaG_FD_203665 | JGI IMG/M metagenome (GOLD analysis project Ga0307487, IMG submission 203665) | Sea-ice brine microbial communities from Beaufort Sea near Barrow, Alaska, United States - CBIW 1.2 | ecosystem: Environmental > Aquatic > Marine > Coastal | place: USA: Alaska | collected... | reverse complement strand
CAAAATCGGTGAGGTAAAGCAATACACTTCTGCCGTCAAGCGGATTTTTCTTTCTTATGATAAGTCCTTTTTCTTCCATCGATTTTAAGATACGCGACAGGCTGGTGGCTTCCATTCCCATTTTTGGTCCCAGCGAAGTAGAGGGGGTACCTTTTTCCGGATCTATACTTAAAAGGGCAAATCCCGTAGCCATCGTACTTCCTGCCTTTCCGCCTTCTTCATTATACATTTTTGAAACTGCCATCCAGGTAGCCCGTAATACATAATCGATGGTTTTTTCCTTCATAATCAGTATGGGTAAATTCAAAAGTAATGAAAAAATGTTATGCACGCATAACAAATTGACATAAAAATTCCTCCTTAGAGGTTAATCCCTTAAATTTAATTTAAAAGCATAAAAAAACTCCTCAAAGTTGAGGAGTTTAACAAATTCTTAATGTTTAAGATGCTGAATTCTAATGTCCATAAATTCTATTATACAAAATTTTATATCTTTCTTTTATATTGCGGCGTTTAAGTTTCATAGTAGGAGTGAGCTGGTCGCCTTCAATACTCCATACTTCCGGGATCAATTCAAATTTTTTCACTTTTTCCCAGTTCCCGAATTTTTGATTATAAAAATCGACTTCTTCCTGAATTCGATCAATAACCTCAGGTTTTTTGATCATTTCCTCGTTAGTATTGCCAATATCGATATTTTTGCGTTTTGCCCATTCCTGAACAAATTCAAAATTGGGCTGAATAAAGGCCGCTGGCATTTTTTCTCCATCTCCAATCACCATGATCTGGTCAATAAACCGGGATTGTTTCATTGTATTTTCAATTATCTGTGGAGCGACATACTTTCCGCCGGAGGTTTTGAACATTTCCTTTTTTCTGTCGGTAATTTTTAAGAAACCTTCACTGTCAATTTCTCCTATATCGCCGGTATGGAAATAGCCATTTTCATCTATTGCTTCCCGGGTTTTTTCAGGTTCTTTGTAATAACCAATCATCAAATTGGGTCCTTTTGTAAGGATCTCTCCGTCTTCAGCAATGACCACTTCCACGTTGTCTATCACTTTTCCGACCGTTCCCACTTTGAATCCGCGGTTGCGTTGGTCATTTACGGCAACTACCGGGGAAGTTTCCGTAAGCCCGTAACCTTCCATCACAGGGATTTCTGCAGCGGCAAAAACTCTGGCCAATCTGGGTTGTAAGGCGGCACTTCCGGAGACTATCAATTCTATATTACCTCCTAAACCTTCTTTCCATTTCGAAAAAATAAGTTTTCTTGCCAGGCTTAGTTTCGTCTCATACCACCATCCGTTGGCGCCATAAGGTTCATATTCCAAACCGAGTTCCACGGCCCAGTAAAAAAGTTTTTGTTTGATCCCTCCTAAAGCTGTTCCCTTGGCGATGATCTTATCGTAAACTTTCTCCAATAACCTTGGAACGGCTGTAATTACGTGAGGTTTAACTTCTTTTAAATTATCGCTTATTTTATCAATAGATTCAGCAAAATAAACCGATACACTGTAATATTGATACAGATACAGGATCATTCGCTCAAAAATATGACAAACCGGTAAAAAACTTAAGGCTACAAAAGTCCCGGTTTCAAATGGAACTCTTGGCGCACTTCCCATTACATCACTCACAATATTTTCATGTGAAAGCATGACTCCTTTTGGTCTTCCGGTTGTGCCCGAAGTATAAATTAATGTAGCCAGATCTTCAGCTTTTACCAAATCTTTCAGTTTTTCAACCTCCTCCTGGTTGCTTTTATCTTCTCCAAGTGTGAGGACTTCCTTCCAGTTTTTACAACCTTCAATTTCATCAAAACTATACACTTCTTTAAGTTTTGTATTGTGCTTAATGGAATTGAGTTTTTCCAGAACTTCTTTATCTGAAACAAAACAATAAGTAGCTTCACTGTGATTCAATACATATTCATAATCTTCCTCGGTAATTGTAGGATAAATTGGCACATTTTGGGCGCCTAACTGTAAAACCCCGATATCCAGAATATTCCACTCGGTGCGATTTGAAGAGGAGATCACTGCAATTTTATCATTGGGCTTGATGCCCAAACGCAGCAATCCGCGGCTTATGGTATTGGCTTTATCTATATATTGCTGGGTGGAAATTGTCTCCCAGGAGCCATTGTATTTGGTGCCTAGGGCTTTTTCCAATGGGAAATTTTCCAATTGGTAATAAGGGAAATCGAAAAGTCGTTTTATTTCAATCATTAGGTTATATTAATGGGATATTCCCCGCAAAATAGCAATTTTAAAGGTATTCCAATTCTATTTTACAAAAAAAAAGTAGGAATATTTTCATATCCCTACTTTTAGATTGCTATTATTTTAAGAAATCAATTAAAACTTAAAGTGCTTTTAATTAGATAAGAGATATTAGATTTGAGATTTGAGATGGTCTTTCTTCTATTTTCTATTCTCTTTTTTCTCTTCTCTTTATTCCTTTGTCTTGGTTCTAACTCCGGTCTTCAAACTTCTAACAACTAACAATAAACCATAAACACATTTTTTGATATTAGATATTAGATTTGAGATTTGAGATGGTCTTTTTTCTATTTCCTATTCTCTTTTTTCTCTTCTCTTCTCTTTATTCTTTTGTCTTGGTTCTTGTCTCTTGGTTCTTGGTTTCGGTCTCCAGCCATTTCCGGGCATAAACAAAAGCCTCTATCCAGGGAGAAACTTCATCTTTTCTTCCATTTGGGTAATTTGCCCAGTTCCACTGGAACGTAGAGCGTTCAAAATGTGGCATGGTCACTAAATGTCTCCCGGTTGTATCGGTCAACATCGCGGTGTTATAATGCGAACCATTGGGGTTTGCGGGATAGCCCGTATGGCCGTATTTTGCAACGATATTGTACTTGTCTTCCTCATAAGGAAAACTGAATTTCCCCTCGCCATGTGCGGCCCAAATTCCCAAGGTACTGCCGGCCAAACCGGAAAGCATCACCGAATTGTTTTCCTGAATTTCTACCGAAGTAAAACTGCATTCAAATTTGTGGGACTTGTTGTGCAGCATTTTCGGTTTTTGGATATGTTCAGCATTGATCAATCCCAGTTCTATAAACAACTGGCAACCGTTACAAGCACCCAGGGAAAGCGTATCGTCCCTTTTAAAGAAATTGTCCAAAGCCAATTTTGCCTTTTCGTTGTACAAAAATGCCCCGGCCCAACCTTTGGCACTTCCAAGCACATCTGAATTGGAGAAGCCGCCAACAGCGGCAATAAATTTGATGTCTTCCAAAGTTTCGCGACCGCTTATCAAATCGGTCATGTGAACGTCTTTGACATCAAAACCGGCCAGGTGCAGCGCCCGTGCCATTTCGCGTTCGCTGTTGGAGCCTTTTTCGCGGATAATAGCCGCTTTTATTCGTGGTTTTGAAGGATCCAGTTCAGGTAATTTTCCGTCAAAATTCTTCGGAAAAACAAACTTCAGGGGCTGGATTTTGTAATTGGCGTAACGTTGGGTAGCCATATCTATCCCGCTTTGTTTTTGGTCAAGCAGGAAGGAAGTTTTGTACCAGACATCCCGCAAGGCCGCAATATCAAATTTGAAGTTCTGATCGCCATTCTTGATCCTGAAGATATTCCCTTCAGCCGGAGTTCCAATTTTAAAGAACTCGATGTTATTTTCAGCTAAAATATTTTCTACGGAAGCGTCTTTGGCCTGAAAAATAATTCCGCAGTTTTCATTAAATAAAAGCTTCACCGAATCATTTTCATTTAAAGCGGAAAGATCGAGATTTGCCGCTAAATTATTATCTGCAAAACACATTTCCAGCAACGTGGTGATCAATCCTCCAGAAGCTACGTCGTGTCCGGCAAGGATCAGATCCTTTTTGATGAGACTTTGAATGGTATTGAATGTCTCTGCAAATTGTTCCGCATTTTGAATTGTGGGAGTTTCACTTCCTATTTTATTGCGAATTTGCGCGAAGGAAGAACCGCCCAGCTTAAAGGAATCCTGTGATAAATTGATGTAATAAATTTCTCCTTTGGGCTGAAGCACGGGTTCTACCACTTTGGTGATATCGCTGCAATGTCCGGCAGCCGAAATGATCACGGTTCCCGGGGCCAAAACTTCCCCGTCTTTATACTTTTGCTTCATGGAAAGCGAATCCTTTCCTGTGGGAACATTGATCCCCAATTCTATCGCAAAGTCTGAAACTCCTTGCACCGCTTCATATAAACGGGCATCTTCCCCTTCGTTATTGCAAGGCCACATCCAGTTAGCCGAAAGCGAAATAGATTTCATTCCCTTCTCAAGCGGGGCCCAAATAATATTGGATAATGCTTCTCCAATGGAATTTCTTGAGCCGGCAACCGGATCTATCAACGCCGAAATAGGGGAGTGACCAAGCGAAGTTGCCACGCCGTCTTTCCCTTTGTAATCCAGCGCCATCACCCCGCAGTTGTTTAGCGGCAATTGCAATGGCCCGGCGGTTTGCTGCTTGGCGACGCGCCCGCTCACGCAGCGGTCCACTTTATTGGTGAGCCAGTCTTTACAGGCAACGGCTTCCAGTTGAAGTACCTGCTCCAGGTAATCCTTTATTTTATCTTGGGTGTAATCAACTTCTTCATAAGTTCTTACAATGGTTTTATCGGTCATCACAGTTTTGGGAGAACTCCCGAACATATCTTCCAAAGGCAAATCCATAGGTTTTTCACCGTCACTCTTGCGTTGAAAAATAAATTTTCGGTCTTCGGTTACCTGGCCAACACTGTACATTGGAGTTCTTTCCCTATCTGATACCCGTTTCAGGATAGCTATATCTTTTTCGGAAATAATAAGCCCCATGCGTTCCTGGGATTCATTTCCTATAATTTCCTTTGCAGAAAGCGTAGGATCGCCAACAGGAAGTTTGTCAAGGTCTATAAATCCTCCGGTGTCTTCCACCAATTCGCTCAGGCAGTTCAAGTGACCGCCGGCGCCGTGATCGTGAATGGAAACAATTGGGTTGTGTTCGCTTTCCACCATTCCGCGAATGGCATTGGCAGCGCGTTTTTGCATTTCGGGATTGGCGCGTTGTACCGCATTTAACTCGATCCCGCTACTGAATTCGCCGGTATCAGCCGAAGAAACCGCGGCACCGCCCATTCCAATTCTATAATTATCGCCGCCCAAAACCACTATCTTATCTCCTTTTTTAGGAGTTTCCTTAATGGCCTGATCGGCTTTTCCGTATCCAATTCCTCCGGCCTGCATAATTACCTTGTCGTAACCTAAAACCCGATTTTTTTCTGAATATTCAAAGGTCAAAACAGATCCTGTGATCAAAGGCTGGCCGAATTTATTTCCAAAATCGGAAGCGCCGTTAGAGGCTTTTATCAAAATATCCACCGGACTTTGGTAGAGCCAGTTGCGCTCGGCAAGTTGGTTTTCCCAGGGCCTGTTTTTGTCCAGGCGAGAGTAGGAGGTCATATAAACCGCGGTCCCTGCCAATGGCAACGATCCTTTTCCACCCGCAAGCCTGTCGCGTATTTCCCCGCCGCTTCCGGTAGCCGCACCGTTAAACGGTTCAACCGTGGTGGGAAAGTTGTGGGTTTCAGCTTTTATGGAGATCACCGAATCAAAATCGGTATTCTGGTAATAATCCGGAACATCGGCCGATTTTGGCGCGAATTGTTCCACTCTGGGGCCTTTTACAAAAGCCACATTATCTTTATATGCCGAAATTATTTCATTCGGGTTTACTTCTGATGTTTTCCTGATGAGTTTAAAAAGTGAGACCGGTTTTTCTTCTCCGTCTATAACAAAAACCCCGTTGAAAATTTTATGCCGGCAATGCTCTGAATTCACCTGTGAAAAGCCAAATACTTCCGAATCTGTCAACGGCCGTTCCAGTTTTTTGGAGAGATTTTCCAGGTAAACAATTTCTTCTTCATTTAAGGATAATCCTTCCTGTTGGTTGTAGGCGGCGATATCTTCAATGTCCAAAACGGGAGCCGGTTGGGTGTTCACGGTGAAAATTTCCTGGTCCAGGCCGTTGTATTTCTGGGAGAGCATAGGGTCAAAATCGGTGAAATTTGAATCCACCTGCAGGAATTCTTCAATGCGCAGGATCCCTTTTATCCCCATGGTTTGGGTAATTTCCACAGCATTGGTGCTCCAGGGAGAAACCATGGCGGCACGCGGGCCAACAAAAAAATCTGCCAATGCAGATTTGTTGAGTTGCTGGGCGTCGCCAAAAAGCCAGTTTAATTTGGTAATGTTCAGGGCCGAAAGTGCCGTGTGGGTTTCTACTGCGTAAACCGTGGTGGTATGTGTTCCGAAGAAAATTATCATTCTACGTTGTTTAGAGTTGTTTGACAAAAGCCAAATTTAAGATTTTTACGGTTAAATTATAAGGTTTAAAACATAAAATTAAGAATGCGGAAATGCCGGGTTTTGGGATAGGTTTATGGGAAGTTTTTTTGGGTTTGGGAAGGCGGAAGTTTGAAAAATTGATTATAAATTGTACTTATTTTAAGAGAAATTGGAAATTCAGATGATTTTATGTTAAAAAAAAGTTAGATTTGAGAGGAAATGAAATGACATGGTTTTTCAAAAGAGAATTGAAGAGCATTGCTGATATATAAGTGAGCTATCAGTAATAGGATATAAACAACATGTCTGAGACAGACATGTTTTGCTTCATGCCGAAAAATATTATATGAACATTCAAGAAGGATTTAAAATTGACGAACCCAACGTTTTCATTCCCTGGGATATTGAGGAGCAAATACTGACTCAGAAATTGAATGAATATGACTTTAAGCATGTAACTACAGGATATTACACTATTTCCTGTAAATCTTTAAATGGACTGAATTGTATGCTTGGATTTCACTTCGAACCAAGAAAAAATGGCATTTTAAATGAATTAGAATTTTTCAGGACGGATTATCTTGACCAAGAAAAATCATTTACCGAATTCCAATTTTATTTCGAAAATGAGTTTGGTAAACCGGCTTCCGAATCAAAAGGAAATGAAGGCTTTAAAAATTATACTTGGAACCTTGACCATGTTCAGATAGTCCATTATGTATTTGACAGATTTGGACCAGAAGAACACATGAGAATTAAAAAGATAAAGAAGCACGAAAGAACAACAAAACCTATAAGCAAGCGGGCGGACAGTGATAAACGAAACAATAGTATATTAAATAAAATTTGGCTTTGGCTGTTAGGGAAATAACATTTATTGCCCGCGACAAAAATTATTAGACACGCATATTTTAAAAGATAAAGGAGAATACTATGAATTTGTCGAGGATACAATTTTTTCAAGTGCAAGTGCGGCTTCAAATATGATTTTAGGAAGAAATTCAAATGGATATACAGAGTGGATTTCAGAAAATGGAATTCCACTAAAAGAACTTGAAGAAAATTAAAATTGCCAGCCACGTATAAAATTTATGCTCAAACGGAATTTAGTGCGAACCGATAAACATCACCATATTAAGAAACTTGAGAAATTACCACCGAAACGAGAAAAAATTGAAACATTAAAAATTCTTCAAAGCTCTTGAAAATACGGATGGAATTTATGAAGTTCGTGTGATTACAAATTTCAAAAGCATTCAGATTTTGTGTTTCCTGGATGATGGAAATTTAGTTGTACTTGTCAGCTACTTCGTGAAAAAAATCAAAAAATACCGGGAAAGGAAACCATTTCGTACTCGCTTCAGCATAAACATCTGTGAACAAGAAAGCAGCCCAAAAACCCAGACATTTCATATTGTAAAACATCGGTAAACATTTAAATTGAAAAAAAATGTTTACATTTAACGAAACTTTTTTATATCTTTGAATTGTATTCGATATTTTTGAGCAAATAATGATAAAACGATTTGAAACTAAATTATTAGAAGAAGCATTTGAATTTATCCAAAAGCAAGACCAAAAAACCAGAAATAAGATTTTTCAAAACATAAGAAGGTCTGAACAACACTCTGATCCAAAATTCTTTAAAAAACTAACAAATGAAATTTGGGAATTCAGGACCTTATATTCAGGAATACACTACAGGCTTTTGGCTTTTTGGGATAAGGAAGACAAAAAAGAAACACTTGTTTTCGCAACACACGGAGTAATTAAGAAAACAAGTAAAGTGGACAAAAAAGAAATTGAAAAAGCGGAAAAGATTCGAATGGATTATCTAAAAAATAAAAAGAAATGAAAAATTATAGTATAGACGAAGCAGAAGACCTTTTAATTGGGCAAAAAGGGACAAAAGAAAGGGACGAATATGAATTTGAGCTAAAACTCGAACTTATTGGAGATATGATTAAAACCGCCCGAAAAAAAAGAAAACTGACACAAGAGCAATTGGGAGAACTGGTAGGAGTTAAAAAAGCTCAAATATCAAGACTTGAAAATAGTACCGGAAATGTCACTTTTGAAACCGTACTGCGGATTTTCAATGCTTTGGGGGCAAAATTGAATTTAAACATTCAAATCTAAAAAAAACGACACCACAATAATTAAGCGTTCCCCAATGCTTCGGGGGTGACCGTACCGGTTCCATTCAGCTGTGAAAAACTTGGGTGTGATTCATATTTGGTGTAAATTTACATCAAAATAAAATATTATGGCAAGACAAAGTATTTCATTCACAAAGCCAAATGATGAATGGTTAAAAAACCAGGTGGACAATAAGGAATACAGCAGCAAAAGTGAACTTGTAAATGATTTAATAAGGCAGGCAAGAAAACAGCAAGTTCAAATTGACTGGATCAATGCTAAATTGGAGAAAGCTGAAAAAAGCGGATTTACCGATGAAAGTAAGGAACAAATTTTAAACCGATCAAAGTCTTTACTTAATGGCTAAATATAGAATAAGCAATGAAGCTAAAGAAGACTTAATAAGAATTCATCAGTATGGAGTCAAAAAATTCGGAATGGCTCAAGCCGATAAATACTTTGAATCGTTTTTTGTGTATTTTGACATTATTGCTCAACGCCCATTTTCATTTGAACCGGTTGATTTTATAAAAAAAGGATATAGACGCTGCGTATGTGGTTCTGATAGTATTTACTACAGAATAAATGATGAAATTATTGAAATAATGGCGATTATAGGACGACAAGATTTGAAGAATATTATTTAATCTTTCAAATTATTTTTTTTAATTCGGTAAAAAGTACCTCAGCATCTGTATAAAGGCTTTTGTTAGAATTGACTTGAGAATCTAATATTTTTTGTTGTTCGTTAGTTAAAAGATACGGTTTGCCCGGCTCTTTCATTAAGGATTTAATTTTTTCAACAAGTGCGTGATCCTCTAATTGGGTAATCCAGTTTATGATCTTTAATTTGTCGTTTTGCAATTGCGGTGTGTCCATTGTTATCTATTTAAAACAGATTTCTACATTTTTCTTTACACTCAAAGATACAAAAATTCGACAAAAATATTTTAAGATGACTCTTGTCTTCATCGAAATATTGAAAAACAAAAAAGATGCATTTCAATATTTAAAATATCAGAATGCATCTTTAAAAATTTTGGCTGACCTCTATTTCTTGTTTTCCAAAAGCGCCATATAAAATCCGTCGAATCCGCTTTCTGAGGAAAGTATCTTTTGGTCCCTGATGAGTTTAAAGTTTTTCCCTTCTTCCCTGGCCAGGAATTTCTCTATTTGCTCCTGATTTTCTGAAGGCAAAATAGAGCAGGTAGAATAAACCATTCTTCCGCCGGGTTTTACAATGCGGGAATACTGATCCAAAATTTCTGCCTGGGTTTTTTTGATCTTTTCTATAAATTCCGGCTGCAATTTCCATTTTGCATCGGGATTTCGGCTTAAAACCCCAAGTCCGCTGCAGGGAGCATCAATTAGAACGCGATCTGCAGTTCCATAAAGTTTCTTGACCACTTTGGTAGAATCTATCGCACGCGGATCTATGTTATGGGCACCGGCACGTTTTGCACGGCGTTTTAATTCCTTTAATTTATTTTCGTAAATATCGGTAGCGATTATCTGGCCTTTGTTTTCCATCAGAGCCGCGATATGCAAGGTTTTTCCTCCTGCGCCTGCACAGGTATCAACGACCCGCATTCCGGGTTGAACTTCCAAATATTTTGCCACCAGCTGGGAAGAGGCATCCTGAACCTCAAAATATCCTTTGCCAAAAGCTTCGGTTTTAAAAACATTGGCCCTTTCCACCAGTTGCAAAGCTTCCGGAAAGCCTTTTAAAGGCTCGGTAGCAATATTTTCATCGTTTAGGATACTGCGCAATTTATCTTTCGTGATCTTTAAGGTATTTGTCCTTAAAACTACGGGAGCCTGCTCATTTAAAGCGTGGATCTCTTTTTCCCAGGTTTTTTCGCCCAATTCCTTCACGCCCAATTCATCCATCCAGTCGGGGACAGATTCACGGTATTTTCTTATTTTGCTAAGTTCATCAAATTTTCCCTTGATCCTCCTGGTTGGAGTTGGTTCAATTTGTTTCCAATCCGGCAGGGTAATTCCACGCAGGATTGCCCATACGGCAAAAACGCGAAATAAATTCTCACGGGAATAAGGAGCCTTTACATCGGCTATTTCAGAATAAAGACGTTTCCATCTCACTATTTCGTAAGTAGTTTCAGCAATAAAACCCCGGTCGCGGGCACCCCAACGTTTGTCGCGTTTCAGGGTTTTTGCAATGACTTTGTCGGCATATTGATCTTCATTAAATATTTCAGAGAGAGCATCAATTGTGGCAAAGACTAAATTTCGGTATAAGCGCATAGTATAATTTTAAAGTTGCAAAGGTACTCAAATTTGGCGCCGAATATTTTATATTTGTTTCAAATTTTTAAGATGAAAGCTTTACTCTATTTACCCATATTATTGCTCTTTGGATGTGGTTCAAAAGAAAAAAAACCGGAGCTCAATTTTTTCACCCAGGTTGAAATTCAAAGCCTTATGGAAGATTCCGTCAGCGTTCGTGCGATTGAAATTATGGGAAATAATTTGGCTTTTGCCGCCAATAATGGAGTTTACGGGCTTTATGATCCCGGAAAAGACAAGTGGAATACCAATGTTCAAAAATACGATTCGATCCTGCCCGAATTCAGGGCGGTGGCAAGTACTTCCACCGATTTTTTTATGCTGAGTGCCGGTAATCCCGCGCTTTTATACAAAACCGGCAATTCCGGAAATATGGAACTGGTTTATAAAGAAGAGAACGAAAAGGTGTTTTATGACGCGATGGCTTTTTGGAACGATAAGGAGGGAATTGCGATGGGCGATCCAACTGGAAATTGCCTTTCCATCATAATTACCAGGGACGGAGGTCAGCATTGGAAGAAATTGAATTGTGATGTCCTGCCCGAAGTGGCAGAAGGTGAAGCCGCATTTGCCGCCAGTAATTCCAATATATCGGTACAAGGGGATAAAACGTGGATCCTTTCCGGCGGGATGAGATCCCGGGTTTTTTACTCCCCGGACAAAGGTGAAACCTGGGAGGTTTTTTAAACGCCATTAATCCAGGGAACTCCTACTGCCGGAGGTTACAGTATGGATTTTTACGATGAAAAAAACGGAATTATTATTGGTGGGGATTATACAAAACCCGAAGCAAATATCGCAAATAAAGCCGTTACGGTTGACGGCGGAAAAACCTGGAAATTGTTGGGTGACGGCAAAGATCCCGCCTATACAAGCAGCGTTCGCTACGTTCCCAATGGAAATTCCCGGGAAATTGTAGCGGCAGGACCTAAGGGAATTTCATATTCCCGGGATGCGGGAAAAACCTGGAAGAACTTCTCGGACGAAGAATTTTATACCATTCGGTTTTTTAATGATTCCATAGCTTATGCCGCAGGGGCGAACCGGATCGCTAAATTGAAGTTTGAATAGACGGAAGACGGAAGACCGAAGTCAGGAGTTAGAGTTTTTTCGGTTCTAATATTTTGAGTTTTGAATCTTGAATTTGATTCGCAAGGTTTAGCCACGAATGCACGAATGTTAAATTAGGTTTGAATAGACGGGAAACGGAAGACGGAAGTTAGTAGTTTTTGACCCTGAACTATGAACTATGAACCACGAACCCTACTTCTTATTCCTTTCCGCTTCTTTTCTGGCGCGGTATTCTTTTATGAGTTTTCTGTTGAAATCGGATTCAAGTTTGTGAAGTTTTATGATTTCCCTTGCCGACATAATCTCCTTTAATTGTGTGTAGAGTTCTTTTTTAACGGTGTATTCTTCCTTTTCTATATTCAGAAATTCCGTCAACATTTTTTCAGCTTCGGCTTCAGTAATGTTTTCAATATTTTCTGATTCAAAATGCTCTTTTTTATGTAAATCTGATTTGGCACATTCATACTGGTTGTAAATGGGCCAGAATTTTTCGGCTAATTTAGCGTCCATATTTAATTCCTGGGTGAGATAGGCCACTTTCATGGCTTTTATGCGCTCCCAGTGTTGCTGTCTGTCTTTGCTTTCCTGGGCTTGCAGGCTGAAAACAAATAAGAACGTCGAAAAAAGTATAAGTATCTTCTTCATAATAGTTTAATATAAAATTAAAGCGGGATCTTCTACCTGCTCATTTAAATAATCAAAAACAGCCTCATCACTTAAACCGGAGGTGTATAGATCATCCAACACATAACCTTCCTCATATAAAAAAGTAGTGATTTCATTAAAATTTAAATCGATGTTTTCCTGGTCAATATATTCTTCAAGGACTGAAATTTTTTCTGAATCCAATGTGTTAACCGGGTTTGGTTTGAAAAGCAAGGTCGAAATGATTCCTATAAATACTGCGGCAACTCCTGTAATAGCGTATAATTTCTTTTTTCTGAAAAATGAAATTAGCATTCCTCTTGGTTCAGGACGCTCAACTTTTGCCAACACCTGGCCTTCCAAACTGTCAAAATAGTTTTTTGGGATTGTAAATCCAAGGTTTCCTTTGTATTGATCGCCAAAAGTTGGTTCCTGAGAAATAACGCGTGTCATTTTAGCTTCGAAATCCTCAAAATAATTTTTTGGGACTTTAAAGCCGGATCTGGGATGCGTTGATGAGATATTCTTTTTCATTTAGTTGTTTGACTCTTTTTTAGCGCAAAGGTTTAATTTCCTTTTAGATAATCTTCTATTTTTTTCGCCGCGATATGATACGAGGCTTTTAGCGCGCCTTCACTGGTGCCTAAAATTTCAGATATTTCGCGGTATTTTAATTCCTGAAAATATTTCATATTAAAAATTTGTTGTTGTTTTTGAGGAAGAGTGGCAATGGCTTTCTGCAATTTCAGCTGAATTTGATCTCCTTCAAAATAGACATCGCTTTCAATATTTTCAACCAACTTGTTCTGAAGTTCTTCTGAAGTGAGATGCAATCTCTTTGCTTTCTGAGTTAAGAATGTTAAGGCTTCGTTGGTAGCGATGCGATACATCCAGGAATAGAGCATACTATCCCCTTTAAACTTATCTATATTTTTATAAACTTTAATAAAGGTATTTTGAAGAACATCATCGGTGTCATCATGGTTTTTGGTCAGGTTCCGGATGTGCCAGTACAAACGCTCTTTATAACCCGAAACGAGATCTTTAAAAGCTTCATGCCGCGTTTTTGGATTGCGAAGTTTTTTTATTAATAAAGCATCCTCCTTTTTCAATGATGAAGTTTCGTTAGGGGTTAAAGTTATTGAAAAGTTTCAAGCTTTCATAAACTTCGAAAAATCTATATTTTTGTAGGAATATTGTAGGAATACAAAAATAATAATCCGATGAAATACATAAAATAAAGATTAAAAACACATTTTGTTTGGAAAATCCGATTATTATATTATATTTGATATAACAAATTGATTTAATCTTTTTTTGCCCTAAGAAACAAGTTGAATTTGAGCCTTATTTTCATCTCCCCCAAGATGGAAATAATTTAAAAAATGGATGAACCTACTTCATCCATTTTTTTTGTGTGAAATTTTGAACCTGGCAGGATTCATAATTCACTATTCAAAACTAACAATTTAGCAAAACCTTAATATCTTCTTAAATTGATTCATATCCCGTTAAACTATCCTAAAGGATAAAATGTAGGGCAATACGCACCTTTCCATATCGTTTTGATACCTGTAATTTAATAGTAATATTAATCGTTCGTCTAAATTAATGGCGACAAATTCAATTTTATGAAGTTTAAAAATTTTTTTAACACAGGATTAGTTGTATTATGTTTAAGCCTTGTTTATTCCTGTTCCGAAGATGATCAGGGAACTCCGGAAAATCCGGAAGCCTACAACACAAAGGTATCTATTACCGATGCGCCAATAGACAATGCAAATGTGCAGGCGGCTTTTATCACAATTTCTGAGGTGAATGTCAACGGGAAATCTATCGAAGGTTTTCAAAAAACTACAGTAAACATAAGTAGTTTGCAGAATGGCAATTCAGAATTATTGGGAAATCTTGAATTGGAAAGTGGAACTACCTCTGAGATAACGCTTGTTCTGGATAATGAATCTGATGCCTCCGGAGAAGCCCCCGGAAATTACATCCTAACAGCTGATGGTGAGAAGAAGGCACTTGTTGCTACCTCCGGAATCATTGAAATCACTGATAATGTAGATATACAGGCAGTAGAAAATAATGAAATTGTACTGGATTTCGATTTAAGAAAAGCAATCGTTGAAGATCAAAGTACAGGAGAGTATAAATTTGTGAGTGAAACTGAACTTGGAAACAGCATAAGAGCTGTAAATTCAATGGAAACAGGAATCATTTCCGGGACAGTTTCAAATATGAATAGCAGTGACGCCGAAACTATTGTTGCATTTGTGTATAAAAAAGGAACTTATACCGAAGCTGAGGCTGGAAGTGAAAATAATGTTGGGTTTTCCAATGCGGTCAGCAGTTCATCTGTGAACAAAGCCAATGGGGATTTTGAACTTCACTTTATTGAAGAAGGGGATTACGAACTTCATTTCGCCTCTTTTTCTGACACAAACAGCAATGGCAGCACAGAATTTGAAGGTATGATGGATGCCAGTTCTGCCACAGCAATAGATTTACAGGAATTTTCTGTAGAAGCTAATGCTGAAATTACCGTGGAAGTAGTTCTTGCCGGATTATTAGGCCTGTAAGGTTTTTTGAATTAGTTGTAATAAAAACAGGTTGTCCTTTTATAAGGGCAGCCTGTTTTTTTTGTAAAATTCCAAATTCCAAATTCCAAATTCCAAATTCAACACCCTGCCAGGGTAAAAAAAAGACCCTGGCAGGGTAGTAAATTCAAAATTCAACACCCTGCCAGGGTATAAAAAGACCCTGGCAGGGTGTGTTATATTTAAACCTAACAGATACTGTGTTTAAATCCAAGAGATTCGTTTAATTTTTTTAACTTTGAATTTCTTAAAAGAAGTCATTTTTAATGACTATCTACTAGCGAGAAGGCAACTTCTCGCTTTTTTTTC
>Ga0307487_1001670_pt1 | contig 15417 bp, 8 predicted proteins | sample CBIW12metaG_FD_203665 | JGI IMG/M metagenome (GOLD analysis project Ga0307487, IMG submission 203665) | Sea-ice brine microbial communities from Beaufort Sea near Barrow, Alaska, United States - CBIW 1.2 | ecosystem: Environmental > Aquatic > Marine > Coastal | place: USA: Alaska | collected... | reverse complement strand
ATTACAAACAGACATAATGATGAAATTATAGGCGACCTAGGTGGAGCTAATGCCGGTATCAACAGTCTTTTTGCAGGAATTGGATATAAATTTTAATATTATATTCCCGAGTACGAATGAACAACGGAGTTCATGTAGCTTATCCTAAACTATATTTCAATAGGAAATCAGGAGCCTTCAAGGCGCTAATGATTTCTATCGAGAAGGTGAAATAAATTTTTACTCCCCCTGCGGGGGTTGGGGGCTACAGGCAAGAGGTCATGAGACCTCGCGCAGCAGCAATTGCCCTTGAGTAGCGGGTGCTAACCAGCGGGTAACATGAAGTCAGGAGACTTCAAGATGCTCATTTCATGTAAAAACGAGGAAGAAAAAAAAACGAAAAGCAGTCTTTACGGAAATGAAAAGTTAGGTATATTCGCAAAAAAAAATATGAAAACCAACCTCCTTGCACTACTCTTCATTTTCTTTATTTCCTGTGGAGATGATGATCAATCAGTAGACTATGTAAGTCTTAACGATCAAGAAATTCAGGATTATTTGATGGAAAATGATCTTCAGGCAGAGAAAAGTGAATCAGGATTGTATTATATCATTGATAGTGAAGGTACAGGGGTGCAACCAACAGCAACAGATCAGGTTCGTGTAGCGTATAAAGGATACTTTACCAATGGTGAGGTTTTCGATCAAAGTTCTTCAGAAGGCATTTCTTTTAATTTACAGCAAGTAATAAGTGGCTGGACAGAGGGAATTACTTATTTTAAAGAAGGTGGAAGTGGATTGCTTCTCGTGCCTTCTCAGCTTGGTTATGGTTCTCAGGATCGCAGCGGTCTACCTGGAGGCTCTGTTTTGATTTTTGAGATCGATCTTATCGAAGTCAATGGAGGTGCCAATTAATTTTGTGCTTTTTTATTAAAGGACCAGTAGGCTGTCTGCTACAAAGCAAACTACTGCTTCACTGCTTCGCAAAGTCTCATGACTTTGCGCTACTCCGGTCATGTTGATATCTGGCACTTTCTTAACGTCTTCTGACGGTTAAACGAACTGTTATGATAACTGAAACTGCCGCTGCGCAAAGTCTCATGACTTTGAGCTGCCATCACGCTTTTAATTCCTTTCACTTATCCAACGTCTTCTGACGTTGAAACGAATCGTGATAAAACCGGAAACTCCCGGCCGGTTCTAACCAAATTATAACACGAAGTCAGGAGACTTCAAGGCGGTTCCCTGTCCTTTCATGATTGCAGGAGGTGCCAGGTCAAGAGATATCAAGTAGCAGGTTCTATTTACTGTTGGCTGATAAGATTTCTTACCTCGGTATTGAAAGAGCAATGTTCAGTTGAATTATTTAGAAACAAAATAAATTAATTGCGTAAACGGGAAATAGTAAAACAAGAGGTTCTTAATGGTTACATTTAAATATTAATAATTAATGATTAATGATTAATATTTAAAAATCAGACAAGCTGAAAACTGGATAGAATAGGCAATTAAATTAATGAATTATGATAGGGAGTTTAGACTCTAGGATTGCAACATTGCAATTCCCAAAGACAGAGGTTTTTAAAGCTATATTAGTTGTTGCTCAAAAAATGAAGGGTTACTAGCAAATAGCGGGTATTCCAGTGAAAAGTAATATTTCAGATCTCAAGTAACAAACCACTGAGCCAACAAGAACGCATCCCTACTCCATGCTACTTGCGGTAACCAAGACCGACTAGGTAAGAGTTTTTTGGAAATGCTTTGAAATAATTAGGGAAAGAACTGCTTTTGGCAGAACAATACTTAGACTGGATAGATAATTTAATTAAGTCAATTACAATAAAACTACACAAAATAAAGGTTATCACAAATAGCGGGTAGTCTTTCAAAGAAAATAATTAAATTCACAAACCATTCTGGTTAAAATAATAGGGCTATGCCATTAATGCATATCTTGTGTTACCCTAAACCGTTAGAAAGAATATTGGTTAAAAATAAAAAAATATAAATATTGAAAAGAATACCAATAATTGATTTATTCGCTGGTCCAGGAGGGCTTGGTGAGGGGTTTATGTCTATAAAGGACGATAAAAACAAATCTATATTTGACATAAAGCTTTCGATTGAAAAAGATGAAAATGCACATAAAACTTTAACTTGGAGAAGTTTTTTTCGGCAATTTGACAAAGAGGGAAAGAAGGTGCCCCAAGAATATTATGATGCTCTCGAGATGTCTAATATTATTGAAAGAGAGGCTTTTATTAAAAAAACTCTTGATAGTTTTCCAGAAGGTGAAATCGCGAAAAAAGAAGCCTGTTTAGTTGAGTTAGGGTCCAAAGAATGGCCCGCTGAGAAGGTGGATAAACTGATTTCAGAGCAGCTAGGTTCAGAAAAAAACTGGGTGCTTATTGGAGGGCCACCATGCCAAGCCTATTCGAATGCAGGACGCTCAAGAGTAGGAGGTATTGATCCTTATGATAATCGGGTTTACCTCTATCAAGAATATTTACAAATAATAAAGAAGCATTTACCAGCAGTTTTTGTGATGGAAAACGTAAAAGGCTTGCTTTCAGCAAAGGTTGGTGAGGAGAAAGTTTTTGATTGGATGAAGCGCGATTTAAAGCATGGAAATAACTACGAAATTCATTCTCTAGTTGGACCGGTGGAGAAAGATTCAGATTTTTTGATTAAATCTGAAAAGTATGGAGTTCCTCAAATGAGGCATCGAGTTATTCTTTTAGGTATAAGAAAGGATCGAAATCACCAAGGAGAATATTTAAAAAAGAAAAAGGTTGTTGATCTAAAATCAGTAATAGGAAGTATACCAGAGGTGAGAAGCGGATTAAACAGAACATTTACCAAGTATCATCCTACAGAAGTTTATGCCAATGGTAAACCCAAAAGGCTATATGATAATATTGAAGACACCGAAAAAAACTGGTTGTCCATTATGTTAAAAAATTTAAAGCAAATAAAGGCTTGGGGTGATTTAGATGTAGGTGAATTACCAAATGAACTAAAATCAATTCATTTAAATATTGGAAGCGAATTTATAGCCTCAAAGGGAAGTATATCTCAAAAGCATGTTTTAAAAGATTGGTATACAGATAAAAGATTAAAAGGATTGTCTAATCATGAATCTAGAACACATTTAACCCAAGATTTAATGCGATACTTGTTTGCGACATTGTATGTAGAGAAATATGAAACCTTTCCAAGATTAAATGATTATGCAAGACATAGTAAAGATTTAATGCCAGATCATGCCAATGTAGATTCCGGTAAATTCACAGATAGATTTAGGGTTCAAGTTCCTAATAGACCTGCTACTACTGTGACTAGCCATATTTCTAAAGATGGACATTACTTTATACATTATGATGCATCTCAATGCAGGTCATTAACCGTAAGAGAAGCTGCACGTATTCAAACTTTTCCGGACAACTATCTCTTTAGAGGTAGCAGAACAGCTCAATATCATCAAGTTGGGAATGCTGTACCCCCATATTTGGCATTTCAAATAGCGGCAATTGTTAAGGATGTTTTCACTTTGAAGAAATGAGAGAAACTCTAACTTCAATAAATAAAAAGAATCATGTCAAATTAGGTGAATACAACTTTAGTCCGTTAATGGAGCTAAGTGCAGGTTTGGTCTTAAATTATTGTGATGAATTAAATTTAAATAAATGTAAGAAAGTGCCATTAATACTTTGCTTCCCTCAAAAAAAGGGAGCGGCTCTTTGGACGACAATTATTTCTCTAACAAATGCCTTTCTGGATGATTATATCAAGAATGTTGTTGAAGGAATAAGGTATAATGATGGAGATAAAGTATTGATTTATGGTTGTGTTTGTGGAATAAGTAGAATTGCGAAAGAGCAAATAGTTCTTGAATATAAGGATCAAACGGTTACCATTCAGGCTAGAGATAATTTTTCAATTAATCATCTTCTCACTAAAATGAGTAAGGTGAAGTCAAGTCGATCTTTAAATAAAAGATCAAAATACATTGCTGGTTTAAAATTAGCCAAGGTCAATAGGAATTCAATTTCAAAAATTTTAATACCAAATGATGCAGAAATTATTAATGGAAGAAATCTAGATTCTAAAGTATTGCTAATCGCAGGAAGGGGAAATGTTAAAGCATTCCATGATTTGCTTAATGATACAATGCTTTATGAAGAAAAATTATCAAAAACTTTCGGGTTAGATAAAAATCTAATCATCAAACCAGATTTAAAGCCTTACATCCATTTCTTTAGATCCGAAATTAAATTAAAACTTGAAGAATTTAAGAAAACGCTAATTAAGTTTTTAGAAATTGATAATGGTGCAAACGTTAAGATAAAGGTTTCTTCATTTTTACAACGTTTAGAACATGAGGACGGATTATCTGAAGATTTTGAAGATGATTTTTTATTATTTATTGAAGAACATGAGGAGGAAATTGAACAGTTGAAATTCGTTGCGACAAAGTTTCCTGGGGTGCAGGAGGCACTCCCAAAAAAACTGAAAGCAGTAGTTATTAATGATATTAGGCAACTGAACGAATATCCGGAAACAATAAAAGGATTTTTAGCGCAGAACATACCAGTTGTCGTAGTATCAAACAGGAATGTATCGCACGTAATCGAAATAGAATTTTATGATAATTTATTTAATGCCAACCCAGAATATTACAGGATTAATTGGAATCGAAAGAAGATCCAAGCTTTAATCAAATGTGCTTCAGAATCAAATTTTATTGATGAAGAATTATGGAAGCAAAGTAAGCGATATGCTACACAACAAATCAAAATTAAAGTTTTCGAAGGTTGTGACTTAGACTATCTGATTGGACAACTTTTAAAGGCAATAAAAGAGTTAGATGAATTTACTCGATTGCAAAAGGCTTTTTACAAATATTTTTATCCAGCGCTATATGCACTAAAAAATTCAAATAAAAAGACAGTAGAAGTGACAAATTTAATTTCTGAGTTCAAGTATATTTTTGATGATATTAAAGGAAATGGTTTACCTGAATCAATAATTACTTTGTTTGAAAAAGGTATTAGAACAGCGTATGATTTTGAAAACAATTCGAAAGTATATAATACAAAGCATAATATCTTTGCTAATTCGTTGCCTACTATAAATCATAAGGACTTTTACATTCCTATTGATATACATGTTAAAAACTTACCTTCTTCGGAGAAAACAGAAATTGTTTTTACCGGATATCCCTATCAAGAGTACCGAGAAAAATATCTTTTGAATAGCGTTTGTAGCTACTATATACCAAGCATTAACATGTTATGCTGGCCACATGAAGGGTCTTTGACGTACAATTATTTAATAAGAAGATTGGAAGCAGGTTATTTCAGTGATAATCTCGACGAGAAATATAATTTTCCTGCCAAATATTTATTCAAGGAAAAAACTGAGTTTATAGCCGAAATCGATTCTTTTCTGAGCGTTGATTCTATTATACTGGACGAACAAGACCAAGAAGTTGATTTGACTTATTTACATACATTCAAGTATAAAGGTTTCGGAATTGAGAATGATACAAATATTTCATTCTCAGTAAAATGCGATATAATTAATTTTGAAAATGGTTCCTTTTTGTTCTTACCAAACAGGAGTAAAATTTTGGCACAAACAGAAGATATTTATGGGAAATTAAAGGTTTCTAAAAAGACTATTAATGAATTAAATGTTGGAGATAAAATATTCAAATATATAAAGGATAGACATGCTATGCGTGATATAGCCAAATCTAATAATACTATTTTAAAGCATTTTGAAAAATTAGAATACTGGAAAATAACTTTAGATGGTATCTATGAAGATTGTGACAGTAGTGTCAGTAAATTAAAATTATTATTGGAGAGAACGAAGCAAGAAAACAATTTAGATAAAGGTAATCCCTCAAAATTGAATATTAGAAATTGGTTATTTGATGATGAATTTTTGAAACCAGAAAACGAAAACCTTCGAATGATTTTCCTTGCAAATAAAGAACCAGATATTGAGAATAGGCTAAAAGAATTAGATATTTCATACCAACATATAGTAGCATATACTATAGGTTTAAGCACACAGATTAAAAAACAAATTGCGAATCAACTTTCGTTAAAATCGTTAATGGATGCAGATTTAAATATAATAATTAGCGGAAGTAAGATTATTGTTCAATCAAGAAGGATAGTCTCAATTGATAAAAATGATATGGAAGTTGACTATCGTAATACAAGAAAAATACTATGTTAATACCAGATAATGAATTTGAATTTGAATCAGATGGAGAGCGAATTTTGTACCGCAAATTTAAGCTTGATGGCTCTACTAAAACTATTTACGTTCTACACTCAGTATTTACAAGTCACCACATAAAAAATATGTCTGGGGAATTGGATTTCCTCATTCTAGCACCGAATGAAGGATTTTTTACTATTGAAGTTAAGCATGGAGGAGTTTCAAGAAAAAATGGTGAATGGTGTTTTACGAATCGACATGGTAAAACTAACTGCAAAAAAATTGGCCCTTTTGAACAACAAAGTTCAACCATGAATTCTATAAGGAATTATGTATTGAAAAAAATAAAGCACAAAAAGGAAATGCATGATCGTTTTGAAAGAATTTTATGGGGATCTGGTGTTGCCTTTACAAGTATGAATGAATTCATTGATTTCGGACCTGAAGGCCACTCTTGGCAGGTACTTACAAAGCAAGGGTTGAACTTGCCAATTGGCACATATATTTCGACTTTGAGCAAAGGGGCTCACAGAGAACATGCAGAAAAATATTGGTATGAAGTAAATAAAGCAAGACCTACGAAAAAGGACTGTGAAGATTTAGTAAATATACTTCGTGGTGATTTTGATATTAACTACTCTGAAATTAATCGAATGATTGATAACGAGTCTAGAATAGAAGATTACACAAAAGAGCAGTTTTCTTTATTAGATTTTGTTAATTATAATCAGCGGTGTCTAATTGCTGGAGGAGCTGGAACCGGAAAGACGTTAATGGCTTTAGAAATTGCAAAACGAAAGGCTGTCGAAAATTTAACTGTTGGGTTATTTTGCTTTAACAAGCAACTAGGTGACAAGCTAGGCATTTCAATTAATAATATGATCACTAATATAGATTCTATCGCATTTTGTGGTACACTACACAAGTACATGGTTAACCAAACTAAGTCTCAGCCTAAAAGAAATACTGAGGGACAAGAGAGGTACTTCTCAGAAACTCTTCCACTAGAATTCTTAATCGAATGTGATAATATAGATGAAGATGATAAATTGGATTTTCTAATTCTTGATGAAGCTCAAGATTTACTTTCACCAAATTACTTGGAAGTATTTGACTCTATATTAAAAGGAGGGATTAGAAACGGCAATTGGATTATGTTTGGTGATTTTTCACACCAAGCCATTTATTCAGATGATTCGGTGAAAATATATGAATTACTCAATTCATATACCTCATACACTAAATTCCCACCTCTAAAAATAAATTGCAGAAACACAAAAATGATTGCCGAACAGAACACCTTGTTAACAGGCGTGGAATTACCAGAATTCACTTCGAGAAATCTTGAAGGAAATATCGTTAATTGTAGATATCCGAATATAAAAGACCATCCAAAAGAAATTGAAAAAATTCTTTTAGCAATTGAAAAAAGAGGAATACCTCTGAGTAAAGTAACCTTGTTATCACCGAAAAGGATTGAACATTCAATTTTAAGTGGTTACGAACCTGTATTAAAGATTATCAAAAAAGGAGTTCAGCACAGTACGATTCATGGATTTAAAGGGTTAGAGAATAGTATAATTGTTCTTTATGATTTCGATGATATTTCATCCGTAAGAATGCAGAGATTGTTGTACGTTGGAATTTCAAGAGCTACTCAAGAACTCTACTTGGTGTTAGATAAGAACCTTGAAGCATCCGTTAAACAATTAATAGGGTATAATTACGATAAACTTAAATAATATGAACATTAGAGATGAAATTGTAGACTCAGTTATTAAAGAAATCGTTGGTCCTGACCCAAAACCAAAATATAAGGATGAAACGACCGGAGAAGAAATTCTATTAGCCAGTGTCCATGGCTCTCCTAAATCTAGATATGGAGCAGGGATGTTATACCCTCAGCAAGCAATAAATAATGAGACTGAGTACCCTGGAGAAGACCAAGAAGAAACCTCTGATGATTTTGATATTGAGGAAGATCAAGGAGATGGATTAGCCAAAAATAAAAGGATAAATAACGGAGCTGGTGATGTGCAAAATGAAGAACCGGTTGGTATGGCAAATCAATATTTACCATCAGCGATGGGGTTTACGGTGCGTTTTAGAAGCCAAGAAGTCGATGAAATAAAATTATTGATTCGTTCTGCCTATTACCTTAAAGGAAAAGATAAAAGACCAAAAAAACAATTGGATAACGAAGGCCAAATAGTCACTTCAAAAGACAAAGATGGCAACACATTTGATTCTGATTATTGGATCCGATGGCCAATAGCCCCAGAACCGTTAAGATTGAACCTAAATTCTCTAATACCTCATAATAAGAAATCTTACGATAAAGTTATAAAGAAAGGCGCTGATGGTAAGAATTGGCTTGTATTAAGAGTATTTGATAGAACTACTTCTGAAGACAAAAAAGAAGATTTACTGACATATACATTCGTATTAATAAACGATCTCCACTCTGTTACAGATGACAGTACGAATCCAAATAAAATATTATATCAAAATGAGCTCACTCTAACTACAGATTGTACATCTTTAATTGTGCCTTATAAAGAGAAGGAATTAAAATCTGATACTGATGAAGAGAAAGAGTTAAATCTGCTTTATAGAAAAAAAAGAGTGTATTCTATAGGGCACGGTACATCTGTAGAATGGGAAGTTGAAGAAAACCACACTTCTAATTATGAGGTAGTAAAACAAATCAAAACTTCAGTAATTCCAGTTTATGATTTACCTCAAGTTGCACCTACAGCCCATGTTCCTTTGAGTATGCTAGAACTTTCAGATATAGGTGATTGGGAAAAAGCTAAAGCGAGTTTGATAACCTTAAAAAACAGGTATAAATCATGGATTGAAGAAAAAGACACATTAACTGATACTACTGAATTTAACAATTATAAAGAAGCAGCAAAGTCAAACGTTGAGAAATGTAAGAATACTCTATCAAGAATAGATAAAGGTATCGAGCTTCTGCTAAAAGCTGATAAAAATTCTGATTTAGTAAAGTGCTTCAGATGGATGAATCGAGCCATGATATGGCAGCAGCAGAGATCTAAGACAAAAATTAGAAAATGGCGAAAAACAGGTTCTGGTAAAAACCAGAAGCTTGTATTAGGTTATCTGGATGAAGAAACAAAAACAACTACGTTTGAATCTTTGGAAGACTTTCATAAGGGAGAATACAATGGGAAGTGGAGACCATTCCAATTGGCCTTTGTACTGATGAATATAGAATCAATAATTGATCCGAAATCGAAAGAACGAAAGATAGTTGATTTAATATGGTTTCCAACAGGTGGAGGTAAAACTGAAGCCTATTTGGGTTTAACCGCATTCAATATTTTTTATCGCAGAATAAAAGGGAAAAAGGAAGATAACTGGGATTATTATGGCGGAACTACTGTCCTGATGCGATATACTTTAAGATTATTAACCACTCAACAGTATGAAAGAGCGGCTTCCTTAATATGTGCTTGTGATTTAATACGTTTAGAAAATAAAGAGCAACGAGCTGAAGATTTTAAATCAGGTGAATTAGGAGAAGAGCCAATTTCTATTGGCTTATGGGTTGGTGGATCTTCGACACCGAATAAGGTTGCTGACGCAAGGGCAAAGCTAAATATGCTAAAAAAAGACGCTAAGGAAGAATATAATTTCGTGGTTATGAAATGCCCTTGCTGTGGAACACAGATTGGTAAGGTTGATGGTGTTACTTCTTATGACAGTAATTCTAACAGAACTAGGGGGCTTCATAAAAAAGATGGAACAACCGGTGAAGTTTATTTTCAATGCGATAATTCATCTTGTGAGTACTCAGAAATTCCATTGCCTCTTCAGGTAGTAGATGAATCTATATATGAAAACCCACCAACCTTATTATTAGGTACGGTGGATAAGTTTGCCATGATACCTTGGAAAAAAAAGGTAGGTAATTTATTTGGATTTAGAAAAGATGATCCAGCCAATATGCATAGGATTTGTCCGCCTGAATTAATTATTCAAGATGAGTTGCACCTAATAGCTGGCCCCTTGGGAACTATGGTTGGTTTGTATGAAACAATAGTTCAAACACTTTGTAACGACTATAATAAAATTAAGCCTCCTTTCATTTCTTCGGATGAAATGGAGTTCGTCTCACCTAAAGTAATAGCTTCCTCTGCGACAATAAGTAGAGCGCATGAGCAGGTTAAGAATTTATACGCAATCAAAACCAAAGAGCAGGTAAGTATTTTCCCGCCCCAAGGGCTTGAGTTTGGTGATACTTGGTTTTCTGAAGAAAAATCCTTACAAGAAGTAGATGATACAGGGAATCAATTATATCCAGGCAGAAGATATGTTGGAATTCTTGCTTCAGGCTACCCTTCTGCACAAACTGCTATTGTTAGAGCATATGCAATGGTACTTCAAAGAATTAAAGAACTTTCTACTTTAAATAATGAGAAGACGATGGATTATTACTGGACTCTTCTAGGTTATTTTAATAGTATTAGAGAACTTGGTGGGGCATCTTCTTTGGTTCACGGTGATATCATCGAACGACTTCTCCAAGTTCAAAATAGAGATTTAATTAGAAAGGATGAAAAGAGATATTTAAATAGAGTAGAAGAGTTGACGAGCAGGGTAGCTTCTTCTGAAATTCCGGTAATTCTTAAAAAACTAGAAACTAAATTTAGCTCCGGTAAAACACAAGCGCTGGATATTTGTCTAGCCACGAATATGGTTGCTACTGGAGTTGATATTTCAAGACTCGGTTTGATGTTTATACATGGTCAGCCTAAAACAACGGCCGAATATATCCAAGCTAGTTCAAGAGTAGGTAGAGATGTCCCTGCTGGCCCTGGGATTATTTTTACCATGTATAGCCCTTCTAAACCAAGAGATAAATCTCATTATGAGCAGTTTCAAGGTTATCACAGCCGAATTTATTCAAATGTGGAGCCTACGTCAGTCACTCCTTTTTCAATTAATGCTAGGCAAAGGGGGCTGCATGCTGTGCTTATTGCGCTAACCCGCCATTTTTCTTCAGGCACTTTGATTCATACACCACATATTTCAGATGAATTCAAAGAACTAACTCCGATAATTGAGAAATTAGTAAGAGAAAGATGTGATATTATTGATCCCGAAGAGGTCACCAATACAGTGAGATTATTGGAAAACAGAATAAAATATTGGGAGACAGGAGGCGCTCAAAATTATGGCGATGCCGCTAATAATGGAATTTTAAAGAATGACGATTTCTATCCATTAATGTATGCAAGTAGTGCAGAAGTTAAGGAAGATGTTAAGCTTAGAAAAACTCCTTTTGCTACGTCTACTTCTATGCGCGGAGTTGATACCGAGTCTGTTCTTAGTACGTATTTAAATAATGACAAAGATGAGTAAAAAAAATAATGTAAGAAGTAGTCAATTGTTATCTCCATTTGGAGTTGGACAAATCGTGAATTTTCCAAAAGAACTTTCACTTATGGTCTGTGGTTTAAATCTGTGGGATGAAAAAATAGAACAAGGCAAAATTAACCGCGGTATTGATAGTATCAGAGAATCTGATTTGCGGTTTAATGAAATCAGATTGCAGAACACCCTAGGAGTAGATTATTTTATGAAACCCTTTGAGTATAAAACCGCAGGGGAAAAGAATAATAAACTTGAAATACCAGCTGTTCGATTCCCAGGATGGCATTATTGCACAAATCATAAATGCGGAAGAATGACTCAAGTTCCGCTGGGGCAGCCGAACGAAAAAATAGAATGCATTACCTGCTGGGATGGAAAGAGTCAGTACAAATGGAAAATGAATCCAGTTAGATTTGTCGCAGCTTGTCCTTCAGGTCATATTCAAGATGTCCCGTTTAAAGAATGGGTGCATAACGGTGTCGTTCCAAATGACGGCGTAAAGCATGAAATTTCCTATCACACAGGTGGTGGTTCAGGTGATTTGGGTAGTATAAAAATGAAATGTACATGTGGAGAACGTAGATCATTAGCCGGATTGATGAATATTAGAAAGGATGGTGATACAGTATTTGATAGTGCTTTAGCAAGAATTGGTCTAGAGCCAATAGGTTATACAGCTGATAAAAAACCAATGTATGATACATTTAGTAAAGAAAATCCGAATAACAACAATCATTCCTTAGGTCAATATTGTAAAGGATATAGACCATGGTTGGGACTTGAAGGAATTAATAGTGCAAAAGGATGTAACAATCATTTGCAAGTATTAATACGAGGCGCCTCAAATGTCCATTTTTCTGAAATTCAATCAGCTATTTATTTACCACAAGGATCATCCAATGCAAATGAATATGTAGTGAAAGTAATTGATGAAAAAGGTAAGGAAATATTAAGAACTTATTATGAACAAGAGATAAACGGAACTCCTCTTTTGAGTATAATTCTTTCTGACCATTCATTTGTTAAAATAGGACTTATTTCAAAAGAAGAATTAATATCGGGAGTAATATCAGAATTATCAAAAGATGATTCGGAAAAGGAAGAATTGGAATTACCCGCTGAACTTAAATTAAGACTTGAAGAGTATGATTACATTCTAAAAGGAAGAGATTCGGAAAATTCAGATTTAAAGGCCATAGTAAAAACGTTTGAAAAATATAAAGATCAGGACATATTAGAAAAATATTTTGATTGTGTTGTTTTAATTGAAAAACTTAAAGAAACTAGAGTTTTTAAAGGATTTTCTAGAATTAATCCTATGAATAAAATTGATAAAAGAGAATTATCAAACAAACCCGTAAAATGGCTTCCAGCTGTGGAGGTTTACGGGGAAGGTATTTTCTTGAAATTTAATGATGAAATAGTGGATGTTTGGTTAAAAAAACACGGCCCTAAACATTTGAATATTATTAACAGATATCATTCATCAATGCTTAGACGAAGACCTCAAGACGAGCCAAAAAATATTAATCCATTCTTTGTAGCGATGCATACTTTTGCACATCTCCTAATTAAAAAGTTGTGCTTCGATTGTGGTTACGGATCGTCTTCATTAAGGGAGAAACTATATTTCAGTGATAATCCCGAATCAAGAATGAATGGTATCCTTATATACACATCATCTGGAGACTCTGAAGGATCGTTAGGAGGGCTTGTACGACAAGGAAAAAAAGTTAATTTAGGGCCACTGATTAAATCGGCTATTGCAGAAGCTGAATGGTGTTCTGCCGATCCAGTATGTTCTGATATTGGTAAAGATAATGGTCAAGGACCTGATAATGTCAACGGTGCTGCTTGTCACAATTGCTGTATTCTTCCTGAAACAAGTTGTGAAGAATTTAATATGCTTTTAGATAGGACAACTGTGGTTGGATCGCTTGACCATAAAGAAATAGGTTTTTTTAATTAATTTTTGATAATGGCAGAAAGAACAAGAAAATTAAGACAGACCCAAGTATTGTGAATTTTAATCACTTCGGTTATTACCGGTTTTTGAACCAATACCCTATTATTAAAACACCTCTTGATCCAAGAGGTGTTTTTCATTTTATACAACACTTTACAAAGTCAGGAGATAGTATCCTGAAGTCAGGAACCTTCAAGGCGATTCCCTGTTCTTTTGTGATTGCAGGAGGCGCGAGCTCAGGAGACCTCACGCAGCGGGAAGATGACAATGTACATTACCAGAATATGGAATATTTAGTTAACGAACTAATCCTGCAAAATAAGCAATTTCAAATGATGTCTTATCCAAATCGTTCTCATGGGATATCTGAAGGTGAAAACACAAGCAGGCATCTATATAGCTTGATAACAAATTATCTTATGGAGAATAATAAATAGAAAATTTTCTGCACTGCAAAAAAATATTTAAATTCTCGTAGCCCCCTTAGAAATCAATGTTAGTTAATCCGTTGCGAACTGAAGTATTAACCACAATATGATTAAGAAAGTTACTGCCTCCAAATCGTCGCAAAAAATATCATTATAAAAATTTTGATGTTGTATTTTATAATTAATAATATCTTATAATAGATATACTTCCTTATTGTGCCAGTTGAGATATTCTATAGAAGGATACCATGCTAATTTTTTAGGTAATGAAATTTGAGTGCCTTCAAATTGAGATAAAGAAAAGCTTGATTCATTTTCAGAAACCGAGGGTGAAACCCGGACAATATAATCACTGTTAATCGTGATCAACCCTCGATCAAAAGCCCGGTGAAGGTTTGGAGAGAGTGCAATGCCGTTAGTAACGGTATCATCATTAGAAATGCTAAACGGATAAATATGACAGGCATCTATCATCTGTACATTATGTGTAGAAGTGATTTTCATTCCGGAAATAGAGCAAGTGAAATCATAGATTTTTGGCACAGTCCTTTTGAATAAACCACCACGAACAAAAATCTCCTCCTCAAATTGCTCTTGGTTTAAGGTGTTTTTTAAAGCCATTAACTTCTCACGGTATTCTTTACTATCAGTATTTTGAATTTCATATGCTATTTGTGATTCTTCGAGATTGAGATTATTTTCAAGAAAATCTTTATAATTCTGAGGAAAATATTTGGTTAGAAGCGCTGTTTCCAGAATACTCCGGGAATTCGGTTGAGTTAAAAGATAAAATAGATCGTTATCAATTTCAGCAAAGGCTACATTTTCCTTTAAGTTTTTAAAACTTTTTATGCTTTTTGACTTGGTGATACTTATACGTCCGTCAGGTTTTTCGACAAGATACCAAAAAGGTTCCGAGCGCATATGGAAGTAAGGCAGGGCAAAGTTTTCTGTATGTTCAGACCTAACTAACTTTTTCCAGATATCCCGAAATTCCAATACAAGCTCAGAGGTTATGAAAATTCTATTATTAAATATCTGTTGCTTTTTTATAAGACTTATAATACTCAGTATTAAGATCGGTTTATGAGGCGCTTTTCCCATCTCCCGGCTTGTTCCCCGTTTTAAATTATAGAGGTAGGTTATATACTTTGAGATTAGTTTTTCGTCCATGTTGTAATAGAAAGAAATTAAGATGTAACGACAGGTTACTTTTTCATTTATATAATTGATTAATATTATGTAGCCTTTATTCAGGACGGGGCATAATTACATACAACGGTCTTGGTGTCGAGTAGACAAGGGGAATTTCACCCCAAGCCTCTCACAGAACCGTACGTGATAGTCTCCCATCATACGGCTCTTGTTATACAAATCTAATTTACAATTTACCAGACATATCCC
>Ga0307487_1001666_pt1 | contig 15451 bp, 14 predicted proteins | sample CBIW12metaG_FD_203665 | JGI IMG/M metagenome (GOLD analysis project Ga0307487, IMG submission 203665) | Sea-ice brine microbial communities from Beaufort Sea near Barrow, Alaska, United States - CBIW 1.2 | ecosystem: Environmental > Aquatic > Marine > Coastal | place: USA: Alaska | collected... | reverse complement strand
GCTCGATGACGCCGGCCTCCGCGGCCTCACCACCCGGTCGGTCATCGCCGTTCTCGACACTGAGATGGTCGACATGCTCGGCTGGTCGGCCACCGAATTGGCCTGGGAGGCCTACGGTCGCACCGACGGCGGTGCCATCACGGCGCTGGGCCTGGGAGATGTGTCGGTCCAGCAGGCCGAGCGGTCCTTCGCCGCCATCGGATCGGCAGCCGGTACCAACACGTGGCGGCTCAACGACGAGGCCGACGTCAGCAACGACTTCGCCTCGACCTTCGCGTGGGTACGTGTCGTCGCGGACCACGAACTGGTCCTGGCGGCGCCAGATCGTGCTTCGCTCGAGGCTGCGACCGATGCCGTCACCGGCCGGGAACGCTCCCTGCTGGACGTGCGTGCGGTCGCTGCTGTGGCCGGGCGGCTCGGCACCGCCACGTCCGTGCTGGTGCAGAACCGGCAGTTCCTCTGCCTGTCGTCCCAGATCCCCAGCGACGATGAAGCCGGCCTGCGCCAATTGGCCGCTGCGCTGGGTCCGGACGACCAACTCGTGGATCCGGCGTGGGGTGCTAGAGGCCTGTTCGAGGGCGATCCGCAACGAATTGAGTTCGCGGTCGCGTTCGACTCAGATGCGGTCGCTCGTGACCAGACCCGTGTGCGGCAGGCGTTGACGACCGGTCCGTTCATCGGCCGATCAGGTCAGGTGGCCGACTCCCTGCGAGACATCAACTCGACCACGGCCGACGGTGTGGTCAGCTTCGCCTCATCCTTGACGTCCGAGGGAGAGGAGTTCATGACCGACACCGGCCCCGTGGTCTTTGCCGGTTGTGCCGCCTGATGGCACCTCGGGTTGTCATCCAGCAGTACTGAGTTCGGTCAGGAGCTCTCGGTAGTCATCGGGTGTGGCCACCTGGCCGTCTCCATCGGCGTCTTTTTGTGTCGTCGCTTCTTCGGTCACGATGACCAGCTTCTTGGCACATTCAGGCATCGTGAAGGAGCCGACGATGCCACGCACGATCTCTTCGCTGAGTTCCTTGTCGTCGGTCGTGGGTTTGATCGTGACCACGAACGAGGCTGGGTAGACAGTGCCGTCATAGAACCGGCCGTACACGTGTGCGGCTTCGATCCGCGCCTTGTACTCGGTGACCTTCAGCCGATCGGGGGCCTGCTGGTAGGGCGCCGCCATGATGGCTATGTCCTGCCCAGCGATGGAGACGGTGCCGACCTCGTCGTAGCGCACCGTGACTGAGGAGTCGCCGATCTTGTAGTCATAATCGAAGGTCGCCCACTTTCCGCCCTGGCCGTCGCCAATCGATCCATCGCCGTCGATGGAGTCACTCTGGGCCTCGACGCTCGAGCGGATGCTGCCCGACCCGAACGACACGGTGGTGCCGTCATCCAGAGGTGAAGTGGATCCTCCGGTCCGGCCATTTGCCTCCCAGCCCTCAGGTACTGCGAAGCCGTACCACCCCCGATACTCATTGGCATCAGAGCTCGTGTCGCACCTGGCTGGGATCTGGTGAAACCCACTCGGCGTGTCTGAGGTTTCCGGCAACAGGAACTCGATCGGTGCCGGTTCTGCCAAGGCCGGGTCGTCCTGACCGGGGTCCGGGTCGGTGCTTTGCTGGCTCTCGGAGCTGTCCTCCAGGGCATCGAAATCGAATTCGGGAACATCAGATCCGCATCCGGTGAGCAGGACCCCACACAACAGCGCGGTGGAGATCGGGGCGATCGCTCGTTGTCGTTTCATCAATACTCCATCGCGGTGGTAAGTACGGTGTGCTCCGTGGACGATTGCCATCGAATCCTGCCAGCGTCCGCTCACACATCACTCACACGAACCCGGGCTCGTGTGAGTCAGGGACTGCCCAGACTTTCGTTGACACTTGGGCTTTGTGATTCTCAGGCCGCGTTTGCGGCTGCGTAGATTGTCTCAAATGCGACCGGGGTGAGCTTGCCGAGGCGTCGGTTGTACTTGGTCTCGATCCAGGTGACGATCGCGAGGCGCAGTTCCTCGCGGGTGTCCCACCGTCTGGTGTTCAGGACCTTCTTCTGCAGGAGCGAGAAGAAGCTCTCCATGGCGGCGTTGTCACCCGATTATCCGGTTAAGAGGGACACCCTGGGCCGCGAGTGTGACCGGGTGATGCCCAGATCTGACAGCAGGGCCGAGACAGGTTTGGACGTCATCGACGTGCCGCGGTCGGCGTGCACGACGGCCGGGATGCCGTGGATCCCGAAGATCTGTTTCATCATCTCCTCGGCCAGCACGCCCGATTCGCGGGCATGGACGTGCGCGCCGACGATGTAGCGCGAGTAGATGTCGATCATCACGTAGGCGTCGAAGTAGGTGCCCCTGACCGGTCCGGCCAGTTTCGTGATGTCCCAGGAGTAGACCTGACCCGGGCCGGTCGCGACCAGCTCAGGCACCGCGCGAGACGGGTGGCGGGCCAGACGGCGTCGTTCCTTGACCTGACCGACGGCGGCCAGGACCCGATACATCGTGGACACCGAACACAGATACTGGCCCCGTTCCAGCAAAGTCGCGTAGACCTGCAACGGCGGCTGATCGACGAACTCGACCGAGTCCAACACCTCCAACACGCGGTTCCGTTCAGCCAGGGACACCGCGTTCGCTGGGACCAGACGACGCGAGGGAACCGCCACGATGGCGGGCTTGGCCCGGCGGGTCGCACTCGCCCGCGCAACCCCGGTCAACGCTGCCGCGGCCCGGGTCGTGACCCCAGCGCCGGTGAGCTGGCGGTAGGCGCCCATCAGCGCTTCTTGCGCGGCTGGTCGGTCGCGCTCTCGGAGATCTGCTCCAAGAGCGCGTGCGCTTTTCCCATGATCTCCAACGCCGTCTGCGTCGTGGCGAGCTTGCGCTCAGCCTCGTCCACCCGGCGCCGCAACCGGGCAAGCTCAGCCTGATCAGCCGACGGCCGACCAACCCTCGCGCCAGCATCTTTGCCCTCCAGGACGCCAGCGTCACGAAGCCGGCGCCACTCCGAGATCAGCGACGAATACAGACCCTCGCCCCGCAGATACGCACCGCCCTGGCCGCTCTGGCACGCGGTCTCGTACTCGGTGACGTGCTGCAATTTCTGGGCCGGGGTGAAAGACCGCCGACGCGACGGCCCACCAGCACGAAGAGAACTCATACCCCCATCGTCAACGATGCTGACCGCAGCGGAAAGAACTGAACTAGACATGAATAAATCGACCTGAATCTCGCCCTGCATCAGGCGGACTTGCTATGAACCACTGGACTCAACTCACCCTGACACGCAGGGACACGGGCCCTGGTCGCGTCCAAAGGGGCTAGTTTGGAGGGTGCTGCGGGACTCTTCGCCGGGTGGCCGCAGCCCGGGGATTGTCCCGGCGGCATTCGAGCAAGGAGACTCACCGTGGCTCACAACGTAGCTCAAAAGCTCATCGCCTCTCACCTGCTGAGCGGAGAGATGACACCTGGGTCAGAAATAGGTCTGCGCATCGATCAGACTCTCACCCAGGACGCGACTGGAACGCTCGTCATGCTCGAGTTGGAGGCGCTCGGGCTTGAGCGCGCTCGCACCGAAGTGTCCGTGCAGTATGTCGACCACAACCTCTTGCAGTCCGACAGCAAGAACGCCGAGGACCACGACTTCCTCCGCTCGGCGTGTCAACGGTTCGGGCTGTGGTTCTCCAAGGCCGGAAATGGTGTTTCGCACCCGACGCACATGCAGCGGTTCGGCATCCCGGGCAAGACGATGGTCGGCTCGGACAGCCATACCCCGGCGGCGGGTTCGCTTGGCATGTTGGCCATTGGCGTGGGCGGCATCGAGGTCGCCCTCGCGATCGCGGGCGAACCCCTCTACATCAAGATGCCCGAAATCTGGGGCGTGAAGCTCACCGGCCAGTTGCCTGCGTGGACGAGCGCGAAGGACGTCATCCTCGAGATGCTGCGTCGACATGGCGTCAAGGGCGGCGTCAATCGGATAGTCGAATACTACGGACCGGGATTGTCGACGCTCACCGCGATGGACCGGCATGTGATCGCCAACATGGGCGCCGAGCTGGGGGCGACAACCACGGTGTTCCCGGCCGACGATCAGGTGCGCGCGTTCTTGCGTGCGGAGCAGCGTGAGGACGACTTCACCGAACTACTCGCTGATGCCGATGCCGGCTACGACGTCTATGAGGAGATCGACCTTTCCACCCTCGTGCCGCTCATCGCGCTGCCCAGTTCGCCGGGCAACGTCGTGCCGGTCAGTGACGTCGCTGGTCGACCGGTCGAGCAAGTCGTGATCGGATCTTCGGCCAATCCGGGGCTGCGCGACTTCGCGATAGTCGCCGCCATCGTGAAGGGGCGCCAGGCGCACGCGGGCGTGTCCTTCGACGTCAACCCGAGCTCTCGGCAGATTCTGCAGGACATGACCCGGATGGGTGCGACTCTCGACTTGATCGGGGCCGGTGCCAGGCTGCACCAATCGGGCTGTATGGGCTGCATCGGTATGGGCCAGGCCCCGGCAAACGGGAGCATCAGCCTGCGCACGATGCCGCGCAACTTCCCTGGCCGTTCGGGCACCAACGAGGACTCGGTCTACCTGTGCTCACCAGAGACTGCGGCGGCCGCGGCGCTGACTGGCACGATCACCGACCCGCGAGACCTGGAGGAGCTGCTCGACCTGGAATACCCCTCGCTCGAACTGCCCGCGACGTCGAGCGTGAACCTCGCCATGCTCGAAGGACCGTTGCCGCTCGAAGAGGCCGCCCAGGTTGAACTGATCAAGGGCGAGAACATTTCCTCGTTGCCAGTATTCGGACCCCTTGCCGATCACATCGAGGCGCCGGTCGTCCTGAAAGTGGGTGACGACATTTCGACCGATGGGATTCTGCCGGCCGGCGCGAAGGTCCTGCCCTACCGCAGCAACATCCCCAAGCTCGCCGAATTCACCTTCGGCCAGATCGATGAAACCTACCCCGCCCGCGCCGCCGAAACGCGCGATGCGACCGGCCACATTATTGTCGCCGGCGCCAACTACGGGCAGGGTTCCTCACGGGAGCACGCTGCGATCACCCCCCGCTTCCTCGGGTTGCGTGCGGTGCTGGCCGTCTCCTACGCACGTATTCACTGGCAGAACCTCGCCAATTTCGGTGTGCTCGCCATCGAGTTCGCAGAGCCGACCGATCACGATCGGATCCAGCAGGGCGATGTGCTGGTGCTTACCGGCATCCGTGAAGCCCTCGTCGCCGGAACCGCGGTCACCGTGCACAACAAGACCCGCGATGAGGACTATGCGGCGCGTCACGGCCTCTCGACGCGACAGGTCGACATGGTCCTCGCCGGCGGACTCATCCCCTGGCTCCGCGAACGACAAACACGCGAAACCGGCGCACGGGACTGAACCACGCCGCCAGGACGCCGGTCCCCGTGGCGATGCTCGCGTCAAAGTCACGCGAACTGAACTACCGCCGCTTCGAGCCGAGCCGTGGCAAGCGCGGAACAGTGGCCGCGGCGCCAGCGCCGGGCGGTACGATCACTTCCTGCGCGGCTGGCACATCAAGGCTGCCGGTGCGCACGAGGAGTTCGGCGATTGGGTCGGTGCCGCGTCTGATGACCGCGAGCGCAACCGCTCCCAGTTCGTAGTGGCGGGCAACCGAGGTGACATGGCCAACAGTCTTGTCCCCGAGTACGACGTCGTCCCCCCGCGACGGCAGCACGGCATCCGAACCGTCGAGGTGAAGCATGACGAGTCTGCGCGGCGGATGGCCGAAGTTATGAACCTTGGCCACCGTCTCCTGACCAAGGTAGCCGCCTTTGCTGAGGTGCACGGCCGTGCGCAGCCAATCGAGTTCATGTGGGATCGTCTTCTCATCGACCTCGGTGGCGAAGCGCGGGCGCCATGCTGCGATGCGCAGCGCTTCGAGAGCGAGCATTCCGGCGACTGGAACAGCGGATGCGGCAAGCTCGGCGAGCTCGGTGCGGTGCAGCAAAAGCTCGCTGTAGGTCCAGCTCGCCGCCGGGTGCCTTTCCGCCGCCGCGTACTGGTGACCACCCCGAGTCACACTCATCCACGGGTCTCGCCAGGCGAGTGGGACGCCATGAGGCGCAGCTACCGGAAGCGCAGGCTGGCCGAGGGTGCCGACAGTCGCGAAATCGGCGGAGCGATCCGCGAGTTCCACCCGCAACATGAACCGCATGCTGTTGAGCCACAGAAGCAGCCCACCGATTTCCTCTCGCTCGAGCAGCAGCCAAAGTTCAACACCGTCATCGATCAGACGAACCGCATATTCGAGCCGACCGGTCGCATTGAGCAGCAGTGTCTCGCTGGACTCGCCTGGCGCCAGGCGGGCGACACTCTGGCTGGTGAGCGAGTCGATCCAGCTGAGCCGATCGGGGCCGGAGATGGTGAGCACCGACCGGTGGGAGAGGTCGACGATCGCGGATCCTGCGGCCAGTGCGCGCTGCTCGGAGAGCGGATCGCCGTAGTGGGCGGCCACACCGGCGTCGGGCGCACAACCGGCCGCGGGGCCACTCTCGACGGCGCCGTACCTGGTCAGGAACTCACTCGACACGAGCGAGTCGCCCTGAAACATGATCGGACCGGCCTAGGTCGCAAATTCCCAGACGGTCAAGCTCGGGACGGTCAAGCTCGGGACGGTCAAGCGGGACATCAAACACATTCGCTCTTCTCCAACTCACAACAACCCGGACATCAGTCCGGCCATTTTGTGACAGGCCTCCAGCAGGAGAACTTGTCACGTGACGAATCCCGCGCTCATCCGCCAATGTAGGACATCTCGATCTTCGACTTGCCTGTTGCGCGTAGCCCGTTGGTGTTGGCACTGCGCAACTCCGAATAGCGATCCGTACGACCCCGCCAAATATGGGCCATGACGGTCGAGAGCTGTTCGTCGGAGCACCCGCCGCGCATGAGCGCACGCAGGTCATGGCCGTCCGTCGCAAACAGGCAGGTGAACAGCTTGCCGTCCGTGGAGACTCGCACCCGTGTGCAGGAATGGCAGAACGACTGGGTGACACTCGAGATCACCCCGATCTCACCGTCCCCATCGCAGTAACGCCATCTCGCGGAGGTCTCCCCGTTGTAGTTCGGCGCGACCGCTTCGATTGGCAGCTCGGCGTTGATGCGGCTGATGACCTCGGCCGATGGCACCACCTCTCCCATCTTCCAGCCGTTGCTCGTCCCGACATCCATGAACTCGATGAAGCGCAAAATGTAGGGCGAACCCTTGAAATGGCGTGCCATCGCCACCATGTCCTGATCATTTTGACCGCGCTTCATCACCATGTTGATCTTGATCGGGCCGAGGCCGACCTCATGGGCCACGTCGATGCCGTGCAAGACCTTCGCAACCGGGAAGTCCACGTCGTTCATGGCCTTGAAAGTCGCATCGTCCAACGAGTCCAACGAGACGGTCACCCGTTTGAGACCGGCGTCTTTCAGCGACTGTGCCTTGACGGCTAGCGCCGATCCGTTGGTGGTCAACGCAATGTCGATATCACGACCGTCCGGCGTCTTCAGCGCGGCGAGCATGCCCACCAGCTCCTCAAGCCCCTTGCGCAGCAGCGGTTCGCCGCCGGTGAGTCGGATCTTCTCGATTCCGTGTGCGACGGCGATCTTGGCGAGCCGGGTCATCTCCTCGAAGGTCAGCAGCTCGGCGCGTTCCAGGAACGTGAAGTCTTTGCCGAAGATCTCCTTCGGCATGCAATAGATACACCGGAAGTTGCACCGATCGGTGACCGAAATACGCAGATCCCGAAGTTGCCGGTTCCGGGTGTCAGTTATCGTGCCGGTCGGCGCTTCGAGCCCAACGGGGATATCCGACAGTTCACGGAAATAGTGCGGCCCGGATTCGATCACACCATTGTCCTCAGCGCCATTGTCCTCAGCACCCTTGTCCCCAGCACCCTTGTCCCCAGCACCCTTGTCCCCAGCACCCTTGTCCCCAGCATCTTTGTCCCCTGCACCGTTGTCACCAGTGCCCACCGTATGTCCTGTCATCGTCGGCTCAACTTTCCGGTGAGTGCGGCAATGGGGCGGAGGAAGAGCGGCTGGGCGGCGATCCAGACGGCGATCATGATGACAAGTGAGGCCGCGAAGATCCAGAACCCAACCCAGCTGGTGTCGTCGCGCACCGCATACATGTGGTTGAGGTTGCGGAGAGCGCCTGTGGCCACCACCAGGGTGACGTGCGCGATGATGAAGAGGACGAAGTAGAGCATGACGGGGTAGTGGATCGCCCTGGCGACTTCGATCGGGTAGAGCCTGTTGAGCTTCCTGGCTTTCGCCGGCCAGGCTCCCGACATGCGAATTCCGGTGATCACTGCGAGGGGTGCGGCAATGAACACGGTGGTGAAATATGCCAGCAGCTGGAGGCTGTTGTAGTTGACCCAGCCGTTCTCTGTCGGCCAGTTCAACGACGCGTACTGGATCACGGTGGACAGGGCGTTGGGGAACACGTCCCAACTGGTCGGGACCAGGCGCATCCACTGCCCTGTGGTGAAGATCAATACGAAGAACAAGATGCCGTTGACCAACCAGAGTGCGTCCAGGCAGAGGTGGAACCACAGGTCCAGGCTGATCTTCGTCGGCGCGTTCCTGGTGCGAATCAACCCCTTGTTGTTGCGGGTCCAATAGGCGCCCGGACGTTGGTTCGTGCGCACCATCCACCCGGATCGGACGATCAACAAGATGAAGAACGAGTTCAGGAAGTGCTGCCAGCCCAGCCAGGCGGGGAACCCCAACGGGGCACCTTCCGGCAGCTGGGACTCACCGGGGAAGTCCGACATGAACGACTGAACCTCGGGGAGCCGGCGCAACCATTGGGCGAAGAGGACAACAGCCAGCAGGAGTATGAGCGCGATCGGGATGATCCAGACGAGCTTGAGCCACCTGTTCGTCCTGACCGGGGACACCTTCGTCGACGTGGACTGCATGAAAGTTCCTTCAGTGAATTGATCCGGTGGTTGAGGGCACGCAGGTCATGCGACTGACCCCGTCAGAACATTCCGAGTTGGAGCCGGGCAGCGTCCGACATTCGGTCCTGCCCCCACGGCGGATCCCAGACTAGTTCGATGTCGACGCCGCTGACGCCGGGAATCGATTGGACCGCGGAGCGCGCGTCCTCTTTGAGCACGTCACCCATGCCGCAGCCCGGAGCGGTCATGGACATCTCGATCTCGACCCGGTGGGTGCCATCGTCGAGCGGCTCGGCTTGGCAGAGGTAGATCAGCCCCAGATCCACCACGTTGATGGGGATCTCCGGGTCGAAGACGTTCTTGAGCTGCGCGATCACCTGATCCAGTTCGAACGGCGCCCCGTCAGCCACCATCGCTTCGGGGGTAAGGCCGCTCAGTCCAAGCGCGGCGGTGTCCTCGGCATTGATCCGCACGAGGTATCCCATGGCGGTCTGGACGGTGACGCTGCCGCCAAGGGTCTGCGTCACGACGACCTGCTCGCCGCACTGGAGCAGCATCGGTTGCCCGCCCGGAATCACCGTCGCCTGGCAGTCCTGGTCGAGCTCAATTATCTGGTATTGGCCTGAGTCCATGGTTGTCTACTCCATCCCGTTCGGGTTGCCGGTGTCTTCGAGAGCGCTGTCTTCGAGAGCACTGTCTTCCAGGGCACTGCGTAACGCCTGCCAGGCCAAGGTGGCGCATTTGACCCGCATCGGGTATTGCCAAACGCCGGAGAGCACAGCGAGCTTGCCGACCTCGGCCGGCGGCGCATCGCCCTCGGTGGTGAGCATCGTATGGACGCGGCTGAACAAGCCGAGGGCTTCTTCTTGTCGCAGGCCCTTCACCGCCATGGTCATCAGCGAAGCGGAGGCTTGGGAAATGGAGCACCCATCGCCCTCGAAGGCGATGTCGGCGACGCCGCCGTCAGCGAGTTGGATGTAGAGCGTCAGCTGGTCGCCACACAACGGGTTGACCACCTCGACCCTCCGGGACGCATCCTCAATATCACGGAAGTTTCGCGGGCTGCGGGCATGATCGATGATCACTTCCTGATAGAGGCTCGTGATGCCGTCACCCACAGCAACAGCCGGCGCAACCCCGCTCATGGCTCGACCGGATGGTCGCCGTCGGCGAACCGGGCGGCTACTAGGGCCTCCAGTTGTGTCCGGAGCGGCTCCAATTCGATCCGGTCCACCATCTCGTGCACGAAGGCGTAGATGAGCAGACCGCGGGCCTCCTCGAGGGGTAGTCCGCGCGCACGCAGATAGAGCAACGCCTCCTCGTCCAGCTGGCCGACCGCGGCACCGTGCGTGCATTTCACATCGTCGGTGTAGATCTCGAGTCGCGGGCGGGTGTCGACCTCGGCCCGGTCAGAGAGAATCAGGTTCTTGTTGTTCTGATTCGCATCGGTTCCGTCCGCACCGGGACGAACCATGATGTGCCCGTTGAACACGCCGTGCCCGCGCCCATCGAGCACGCCCTTGTACAACTGGTGACTGGTGCAGTCGGCCGCGGCGTGATCGACAAAGATCGTGTTGTCGTGCAGTTGCTCGCCCTGGGGCAGGTAGACGCCATCGAGGCTGACCTCGGCCCCCACGTCTTCAAAAAGCACGCGTACCTCATGGCGGGCAATGCTGGCGCCGAGCATGACCGAGCGCGAGGAGAACCGGCTGTTGCGTCCTTGCCGGACATCCAAGAGCGCCAGATGAAATGAGGTCACGGGCTCGTCCTGCACCTTGTAGTGCTCGATCCGGGCGCCGTCGCCGAGGACTGCCTCGGTGACGGCATTGGTGCAATAGACGTCGCCGTCGATGCCGGCATAGGTCTCGACAATCGTCGCGCGGCTGCCCGCCTCGGCGAGGATCACCGATCGCGGGCTGGACATGAGCTCGAACCCGCTGGTGTTGGAGAAGAAGACGAACTGGATCGGTTCGTCCACGGACGTGCCGGCTGTGAGGTGGACGAAGGCCCCATCCTCGGCGAGTACGTCGTTGAACGCGGCGAAAGCGTGATGCTCTCCCGGCGTATGGGAGAAAAACGGTTCGAGGCGCTCTGGCCCCGCAGCCAGCACCGAGGCCAGATTCGTCACCTCGGCACCGTCCGGCAGACCGGTCAGCCGTGATAGCTCGGCAGCGAAGTGCCCGTTGACGAAGACCAGTCGGGGACCGCCGAGATCGACCGCGATCTCGTCGATCTCGTCTGGGGACACCAAGCGACCTGACCCTGCCGTGGCAGCCTCGAAAGGCACCGCCAGGATCGGGCCGAGCCCGGTGTATTTCCAGTCCTCGTCCTTGCTGGTCGGGAAGCCATGCTCACCCACCCAGCCGAGGGCGGCCCGCCGCGCCTCGGCGAGCCAGGCGGGATCGCCGTCGCCGCGCTGGGGTTCGACGCGCGCAAGCACTCCGCCGACAGCCGTCACGATCGTCATCGGGTCACCCCGACCGGCGTCGGACGTCCCTGGTCCGCGTAGCCGTGTTCTTCAAGCTCGACGGCAAGGTCCTTGTCGCCGGAGCGCACGATTTGGCCCGCGGCCATCACATGGACCCGGTCGGGGACGATGTAGTCCAGCAGCCGCTGGTGGTGGGTGATGACCAGCATGGCGCGGCCCTCGCTGCGCAGCGCGTTCACGCCGTTCGCGACGACCCGTAGGGCGTCGATGTCAAGGCCTGAATCGGTTTCGTCCAGGATGGCGAGCTTGGGCTCAAGGATCGCCATCTGCAGGATCTCGTTGCGCTTCTTTTCGCCGCCGGAGAATCCCTCGTTGACCGACCGGTTCATGAAGGACTGGTCCATTTCGACGAGCGTCATACGTTCCTGGGCCAGCGCAAGAAAGTCCACTGGGTCCAGCTCCTCCTGTCCGCGCTGACGGCGCAGGGAGTTCAGGGCCGTACGCATGAAGTACATGTTGCCGACGCCCGGAATCTCGACCGGATGCTGGAAGGCCAAGAACACACCCGCCGCAGCGCGGTCCTCGGGTGAGAGGGCGAGCAGGTCCTGGCCCTCGTAGGTGACACTGCCGGAGACCTCATAGCCTTCGCGGCCGATCAGCACACTGGCCAGCGTGCTCTTGCCTGACCCGTTCGGGCCCATGATCGCGTGTACTTCACCCGCGTTGAGCTCGAGGTTCACCCCTCGCAAGATCTCCTTGTCCTCGATATTTGCGTGCAGTTCTTCAATCTTCAGCATCATCCAACACTTCCTTCCAGGCTCACGGTCAACAGTTTTTGCGCTTCGACGGCGAATTCCATCGGCAGCATTTTGAACACTTCGCGGCAGAAGCCGTTGACGATCATCGACACCGCCTCTTCTTCGGGTATGCCCCGCTGCCGGCAGTACAGGAGTTGTTCCTCGCCGATCTTGGAGGTGGAGGCTTCGTGCTCGACCTGCCCGGTCGGGTTCTTCACCTCGACGTAGGGGAAGGTATGCGCGCCGCAGTCCTTGCCGATCAACAGCGAATCGCACTGGGTGAAGTTCCGCGCACCCGCAGCCGAATGACGGATCCCCACCAGCCCCCGGTAGGTGTTCTGGCCGTGGCCGGCCGAAATCGCCTTCGAGATGATCGTGCTCTTGGTGTTCTTACCGATGTGCACCATCTTGCTGCCGGTATCGGCCTGCTGATGGCGGGCGGTCAGCGCAACCGAGTAGAACTCGCCGACCGAGTTGTCGCCCTTGAGAACGACGCCCGGATACTTCCAGGTGATCGCCGAACCGGTTTCGACCTGGGTCCAGGAAATCTTCGAGTTCCGGCCAGCGGCCATACCCCGTTTGGTCACGAAGTTGTAGACGCCGCCGTTGCCGTTCGCGTCACCCGGATACCAGTTCTGCACAGTCGAGTACTTGATCTGAGCGTCATCGAGGGCGACCAATTCGACCACCGCCGCGTGCATCTGGTTCTTGTCGCGTACCGGCGCGGTGCATCCCTCGAGGTAGCTCACATACGCACCCTCCTCGGCGACGATCAGGGTGCGCTCGAACTGACCGGTATCCGCGGCGTTGATGCGGAAGTAGGTGGACAGCTCCATCGGGCAGTGCACGCCCTTGGGGATGTAGCAGAACGAGCCGTCGGTGAACACCGCCGCGTTCAGGCAGGCGAAGAAGTTGTCCTTGTAGGGGACCACCGAGCCGAGATACTTCCGGACCAGATCCGGGTGGTTCTGAACGGCCTCGGAGAAGGAGCAGAAGATGACACCGACATCGGCCAGCTTCTCTTTGAATGTCGTCGCGACTGACACGGAATCGACGATTGCGTCCACTGCCACACCGCTGAGACGTTCTTGCTCACCCAGCGAGATGCCGAGCTTGTCGAACATCTCCCGCATCTCCGGGTCGACCTCGTCCATGCTCGCCACTTGCTTCTTCGGCCTGGGATCGGCGTAGTAGATGATGTCCTGGAAGTCGACCGGCCCGTAGGCGACGTGCTGCCAGGTGGGCTCGGTGAGCGTGGTCCAGTGCCGGTAGGCACGAAGCCGCCACTCGAGGAGCCAATCCGGCTCATTCTTCTTGGCCGAGATCAGCCTGATGATGTCTTCGTTGAGCCCCTTGGGGGCGACCTCAGTTTCCAGATCGGTGACGAACCCGTACTTGTAATCCTGGTTCGCCAGCTCGCGGACCTCATCTGAGATACCAGGCGCGGTTGTGGGTGCACTCATCTTTGTCTCCATGTCAGTTGATGTCGGCCGGTGCGTCGATCGGTACCGCTTGCGGGGGCAGTGCGGCCACGAGTGGGTGGTCCTTGGGGATCGGGCCGAGCTTGGCGGCACCGCCGGGTGAGCCGAGGTCGTCAAAGAACTCGACGTTCGCCTGGTAGTAGTCCTTCCATATGTCCGGTGTGTCGTCCTCGTAGAAGATCGCTTCGACCGGGCAGACCGGTTCACAGGCCCCACAGTCCACGCACTCGTCGGGCTGGATGTAGAGCATGCGGTCACCCTCGTAGATGCAGTCGACCGGGCATTCATCGATGCATGCCCTGTCCTTGAGATCCACGCATGGCTGCGCGATGACATACGTCACGATGCGGCTCCTTCTCGTACGGTCGGCGCTCGACGGCGCCGGGTGGTCGCGGCGGCGAAGGCTGCCGCGGAGTTCGTGTGGGCGTGAGTCCCGCCCTGGGGTCGGTGCACGATGATCTGCTGATGGAGCTGCATCAGACCGCCACCCCAAACACCGCGGGCACCCGGTCGAGAGCGGTCAACAGCGCGTCGACCTCAGCAACCGTGTTGTAGGCCGCGAAGCTTGCCCGCGTCGTCGCCGTGGCGTTCATCCGCTGATGCAGCGGCATGGCGCAGTGGTGACCGACCCGAACGGCCACGCCGGCATCGTCAAGAATCTGGCCGACATCATGGCTGTGGACACCCTCGACCACGAAGGCGACCGCGCCGGAACGGTCCCGGCCGTCGGCCGGTCCGATGACACGGACCCAGGGACGTTTCGCAAGACCGGCGAGCATGGCCTCGGTGAGGGCGTGTTCATGGGCCGTCACGCGGCGCATGCCCAGGCTGGTCAGGTAGTCGCAGGCCGCGGCCAGGCCCACGGCCTGGGCGGCCATCGGGACACCCGCCTCGAAGCGCTGCGGTGGAGCGGCGTAGGTCGAACCCTCCATCCGGACGACCTCGATCATGGAGCCCCCGGTGAGGAACGGCGGCATGGCCGCCAGGAGGTCATAGCGCCCCCACAGGACACCGACGCCCATCGGGCCGAGCATCTTGTGACCACTGAAAGCCAGAAAATCGACGCCGAGATCGACTACGTCAACGGCTAGGTGCGGCACCGACTGGCAGGCGTCCAGGACGGTCAGCGCACCGACCGCCCTGGCCCGATCCACCAGGGCAGCAACGGGATTGATCGTGCCCAGGACGTTGGACACATGGGTGAACGCGACGACCTTGGTGCGGTCGGTGATGACCGTGTCCAAGTCGCCCAGGTCAAGGCGGCCATCGTCGGTGACCCCGATCCAGCGCAGGGTGGCACCTGTGCGCCGGGCAAGCTCCTGCCAAGGAATGAGATTGGCGTGATGCTCCATCTCGGTGACAGCGATCTCGTCTCCCTCGCCGAGCGCGAACCGCGCCGCAACATCCGCGTCGACGCCATCCATGGCCCCGGGAGCCGCGGCATTGCTGAAGGCATAGGCCACGAGGTTCAAGGCTTCGGTGGCGTTCTTGGTGAACACCACCTCCTGGGCCTGGGCGCCGATGAATCGGCCCACCGTCTCGCGAGCGGACTCAAAGGCATCGGTGGCCTCTTCGGCCAGCTGGTGAGCGCCGCGATGAACCGCCGAGTTGTGCTGCTCGTAGAAGGCGCGCTCGGCATCGAGCACCTTGCGCGGCTTGTGCGACGTCGCGCCGGAATCGAGATACACCAACGGTTTCCCGCCGCGCACGAAGCGCGACAGGATCGCGAAGTCGTCGCGGATGGCGGCCGACTCCTGCCTGGTGAATGCCCTGCCCAAAGCGAAATCTGACCTGGCTGTCCCCGTAGGAACCGGGTTGAGCCCTTCAACGGTGCTCA
>Ga0307487_1001661_pt1 | contig 15474 bp, 15 predicted proteins | sample CBIW12metaG_FD_203665 | JGI IMG/M metagenome (GOLD analysis project Ga0307487, IMG submission 203665) | Sea-ice brine microbial communities from Beaufort Sea near Barrow, Alaska, United States - CBIW 1.2 | ecosystem: Environmental > Aquatic > Marine > Coastal | place: USA: Alaska | collected... | reverse complement strand
GCAGCTGCGGGAGAAGGATTTTCCCGCGCGCAAATTCTTGGCTGTTGTGCTGAGAGTATCGGCGGCGGTCGGGGAGAAGGTTCCTGTGCTCGTCAATGATCGGGTTGATGTGTATCTGGCGGCACGCGAGAGGCGCGCCAGGGTTGCGGGAGTGCACGTCGGTCAGAGTGATCTGCCGAGCGCGTCGGTGCGGGCACTGATTGGTGAGGACGCGATTCTGGGGCTCAGCGCATCGACTCCCGAACAGCTGGAAGATGCGGGGCTCGCCGCGGCCGGTGTCGACTACGTCGGTATTGGTGCGCTGCATCCGACGACGACGAAGAAGGATGCGCCGGACGCGCTGGGGCATGCGCGTATGGCTGAACTTGTGGCGCTGAGCGCCCTGCCAAGGGTTGCGATCGGTGGCATTGGCGTGGATGACCTGCCAGTGCTGCGGGCAGCGGGCGCGGATGGCGCGGCGGTTGTTTCGGCGATCTGCGGTGCGGCGGATCCGCGGGCTGCGGCTCGGGAGCTCGCGGCGGCGTGGGCTGGCGAGCGAGTGGGAGAGAAGTCGTGAGCGCGGAAGATCTCGTGAGCGCGGGAGCTTTGCGCGCTGGTACTGCTGACCCGAATGGCATGGCTGACAAGTCGGGCGCGCGCCGCGTACCGCGCGTTCTGAGTATCGCTGGCAGTGACCCCTCGGGTGGTGCGGGTATTCAGGCTGACCTCAAGTCGATCGCCGCGAATGGTGGCTACGGGATGGCCGCCATCACCGCGTTGACCGTGCAGAACACGCAGGGGGTGCGCGGGGTGCATGTGCCGCCCGCCGAGTTCTTGCGGGAACAGTTGGATGCGCTCAGCGACGACGTGACAATTGATGCGGTGAAGATCGGGATGCTTGCCACCACCGAGGTTGTGGGTGTCGTGCGTTCGTGGTTGGACGCCGTCCGGCCGCCGCTGGTGGTGCTTGACCCGGTGATGGTCGCAACGAGTGGTGACCGACTGTTGGATGCCGAAGCTGAGCTGGCGCTGCGAGAGCTGGTGCGGTTGTGTGACCTGGTGACTCCGAATATTGCGGAGCTGGCCATCATCGCCGCGGAACCCGCCGCCGAGTCGTGGCCCGAGGTGCTGGCGCAGGCGGCGCGGGTGTCTGCCTCCTACGGGGTGCGGGTGCTGGCTAAGGGCGGACACTTGAGTGGGGCTGAGGCTCCGGATGCGCTGGTGGATGCCCGTGCAGGGAACGCACCGGTCGTGACGGAGTTTGGCGGCATCCGTATTGACACCACCAACACGCATGGAACAGGCTGCTCGCTGTCGAGTGCCCTAGCCACCCGCATTGCGGCGACCGGCGATTGGGCTGCTGCGGTGGGGGAGTCGAAGCGGTGGTTGGCTGAGAGCATCCGTGCCGGTGCGGCACTGCAGGTGGGGAGTGGTCATGGACCGATCAATCATTTTGCGGGGTTGTGGGAGCGCGGGGGTGTGGTGACGACGCCGACGCCGACGCCGACGGAGGTGCGGGAGCACTGGTGGGCTGAGGTGGCGGGCATCCGGGCGCAGATTGATGGGGGCAACTTTGTGCCGGCCCTCGGCGATGGGTCCCTCGACCGTGCCGATTTCGTGTGGTATTTAGCTCAAGATGCGCTCTATCTGCGCGATTATTCGCGGGCGCTCGCCGAAGCTGCCCGTTTGGCACCCACGGCGGCGGAGCAAGCGTTTTGGGCGTCGAGTGCTGAGGGTTGCATTGTGACGGAGTTGCAGTTGCACGAGTCCTGGGCCGCCGACGGTGAATTCTACGGGGCGGCGCCCAGCGCAACAACGACGGCATACCTCAATCACCTAATCGCACCCGCTGCCCGTGGTGACTATGCAGTGCTCGTGGCGGCCCTTCTGCCGTGTTTCTGGGTGTATCACGACGTGGGTTCGCGCCTGCACCCATTGGCGCACGCCGAGCATCCATACGCTGACTGGTTGATGACCTATGCGGACCAACAGTTTGCGGATGCCACTGAGCAGGCCATCACGGTAGTGACGGCGCTCGCGGCAGACGCTACCCCACAGGTTCGGGAGGCGATGTTCACCGCTTTCGCGGCGTCCACGGAACACGAACGCGACTTCTTCGCCGCGGCGTACGGGGTCGCGTCCCGTTGATCTCCGGCTAGCTCGAGTTTTGGGCCGAATGTGAACACGCCCACCCTGATTCCACGGTAAGCTATTTGAGTTGTCACGGGCTGTGGCGCAGCTTGGTAGCGCACTTGACTGGGGGTCAAGTGGGTTAGAAGCGCAAAACGGCATTCTTCGTGGAAATAATTCAATAACGGGCTGTAGCGCAGCTTGGTAGCGCACCTGACTGGGGGTCAGGGGGTCGCAGGTTCAAATCCTGTCAGCCCGACAGAAAAGGCCTGATCAGACGCAAGTTTGGTCAGGCCTTTGTCGTTTAACCTTGAGGGGTTTTTGATGACCTTGGCCCGGTCGAGATCGCTCGGCTTGTGTGAAGGCACGTGTGGTTGATCAGGCGCTGTTATCGCCAAGGGGGACCAAAAGGGGACCAGAACGCTGCCTGGCCCCAATCGGACGCCTCCGTTGGACGCTTCTGAGGAGTGCGCTGTCGATAGCATTGCGCGCCTGGGTTACCGGGCGGGGATACCGCGCTGAGGGGACGGTGTGGGGGTCTCCGCTGTGGGTGACCATCCGGTGAGGAAGGCGTTCGCTTGGGCTGCTGCTGCGGCCAAATGGCGGTGATCGGGGTGAAGGTAGCCGCGGGTGGTCTCCAACGATTGGTGGCCGAGAATGCGCTGCAGCACGTGAAGCGGGATGCCCGCGTCGGCGAACCAAGTTGCACCGGTATGGCGGAGCCCGTGGCGGGTGAGATCCGGAAGCCCCAGTTCGGTGACGATGGTGTCCCACTTGGTGGCATCACGGACTGTCGCGGTCGTGAGGACTCCGCCGCGAGGTCCGGTGACGAGTCTGTCTTCGGCCTCTCGGCTGTCCGTGAGACGTTCAAGGACTGGGGCGAGGGGTTGCAGGATCGGGACGTGGCGGACGTTGCGTCCTTTGGTCTGCTTGGTCACGAGCCCGCCGGCACCAGGGAATGTTTGCCGTCGGATCGTGACGATCCGGTTGTCCCAATCGATGTCTCCGACTTGGAGGCCGGCAACTTCGGAGCCGCGGGCAGCGAGCAGTGCGCAGAGCATGACGTAGTCCGAATAGCTCTGATGAACCTTTCCGCACGCGACCGCGAGGGTCTCCAAGCTCTTCAAATCAGGGAGGGCATGTGCGCGGGGCGAGTTTTCGTCGGTAATAGTGAGGGGGTTCTTCCCCAGGCTTCGCCGGGACCGGTTCCGGGCGGGGTTTGTCGTGAGGAGGTCGTCGCGGACGGCCTCGTCGAAGACGCGAACGAGCGGGGCGATGGTGTTCTTGATGGTGGAGGGGGAATGCTGGGCTTCCCAGCCGTCGATGGTGCGGTCGATCATGCCCGCGGTGATCGATGCGAGGGGCAGATGGCCAAGTGCGGGGAGGACTCGAAGTTTGAGTCCGCTGGAGTAGCCGTCGGCGGTGGAGGTGAGGTCCAGGCCGCGTTTCCAGCGGTCGCCGATCGAGGTCGCATAGTCGGTGAGGGTGATGTTGCGGTCGATGCCGATTGTGGTGGAGTCCCGCAGTCCGGCGAAGAATGCTTCCGCGGCGGTCTCGTCGAGGACGATGCTGCTGCGGATGATGCGCTTCTTCGTCTGCGGGTCGGTCCACCGGGCCCGGGCGCGGATCCCGTAGCTGCGATGCTCGAGGTCGGTGGAGACTTTCACCCCGATCGGTGGGACTGGTGGCGGCCCGTTTGCTTCAGCGGTGCTCATGGAGTTCGAGGGATGCCAACCAGGCGTCGACACTGTCGAGCCGATACCTGGCGATTCCGCCGAGGCGAAGGTAAGGCGGTCCCTTCTTGTCCGTCCGCCACCGGGACAGGGTCGACTCCGACACTTTCAAATATCCGGCAACCTCGCGGCTGTCCATCAACGCTGATACCAGCACCGCTGCTGCAGGTGAGGTGTCGGTCATGGGTGCTCACTCCATTCGGACTGGATCGTCTCCCGGATGACTGCATCCTGCTCGGCCTGCCGGGCGTGGACTTGCTCTTCGACAAACGAGATGAAGTCTGCGGATCGTGATGTCACCGGCTGCTCGTTGGTCTCGGGCATGACCCAACCCTCGGGTTCGCCTCCTGGCCATTCGGTGACGCGCGTGGGCCGGTCTCGATCCAGACGGGTGCCAGAGATCGTGACCCAGTCGCGGAGGCGTTCCCGTGTGATCGCGAAGTCATGATGCCAGGCGAGGGCCTGGTTGCCTTTGGACTGCGGATCGAAGCAGAACAGCCAGTGCTGGCGGAGCGCGGAGAGTTCCCAGAGAAGCTCGGGGTGGCGGTGCCACATTGGCGGGATGATCTGCGCGGGCAGTCCGTACTCGTGGCGAAGCCAGTTCACCCAGCTGTTGAGTTCGAGGAGCTCGTGTTCCAGATCGTCCGGAGGCAAGGTCCGCCAGTTGATCGGACGGGGTATTGCACCGAGCTGCGAACGTAAGTCTCGGGTGTACTCGGCCTCCACCAGCCGCTGTACTTCCGCGGCGGCTTCTGGCGGCAGATCCCTTGGAACGGCGGGATCGGGTTCTGAGGTGTTCTCGCTCATGGGGTATCTCCATCGGTCCGTAAGCAGGCAGGTCGGTAGAGGGGTGTCGCGTCCGGTCGAAGCCGGTCGGGTTCGTGGACGCCCCGCGCCGACTCAGCGCGCTACTGCCTCCCGAACAGCAGACGGGCTGCTGGCTGCGGGTGCAGGCTCGGGGTCGAGTTGCTCGGCACGCTCGGCAAGCGCTGCGGTGACAGCGTCCTTGTCCGAGGTGCGGGCGGGCCGGTCGACGGTGTATCGGGTGGTGTTGTTGTCGTGCCCGATTCGGGACGCGATGAACTGTTCCCGCTCAACCTCCTGTCCGTCCTGGGACTGGGTGTAGTTGCGAGTTTCGCCTTCGCCGATGAACGCGTCGCCCTTGTGGAACTGGGCATGCGCGCGTTCGGCGGACTTGCCGAACATCACCAGATCAGCGAACGTCGGCTCCAGCTTCGTGAAAGCCCCGTCTTCTTCACGCTGGAAATGGTCCTGCCCGACACGGGCGTACAGGCGGGCGTCGCCGCTGCTGGTGAACGTCAGTTGCGGGTCGGACGCGATGAACCCTGAGAGGGATTCCTTGGTGCGGATCGTCATTGTCACTACCTCCGGTAGTCGTCGGTGTGCACCCGGCCCGATGCCAGGTGTACAGGACAGGTACGGAGTGGCTCTGGTCCGGGTTCGATGTCTGAGGTGGCTGAGATGATTCGCTTGGGAGCTCCCACATAGCAGAGTCGGAAATGAGGTTGGTGACATGGCCAAAGGTGATGTGTCGACATACAACGAGGACAACGTCTGGAAATCAAAGGTGGAGGGCAGCACGCGAGCCGCTCACGTCGGTGGAACAAAAGCAGAGCAAACCGCGACCGGCAGGCAGATGGCCAAGGATCGTGGTGTGGAGCACGCGATTCGCAAACTCGACGGAACGATCGGAGAGAAGAACTCCTATGGCAACGACCCCCACCCGCCTAAGGGCTGACGCGAGCGCCTCCCTGAAGTGACCGTTCTACTGCCGCACGATCGAGACTTAGCGCCTTCGCGTCGGCGCGTTTGGGCCACGGGCGCAGGTTCGTGATGATCGGGCGGGCGGTGCGCAGCATCACCACGCCGGTGCCGAACGGTAGCGTCCGCAGCACGTCAGGTGGGAGGATCGGGACGCGCCGGATGGAGCGTTGGTTGGAGTGTGCGCCGTAGGCGTCAGTGGTGATGGAGTCGGTGGTTTCGTCTCGGTCGCCGATCAGGGTGGAGAGGTCTTGTAGGTCGCGGCTGTTGGATGCGCCGCCGAGGATGATCTTCACGATGGAGGCGTCCCAGATCGCGTTGGCCTGGTTCTCACCCCACTTCTCCCGCGCCTGGGCGAGGGACTGCAGCACCGGCAGCGGAGTGATGCCGGTGCCGCCTCCTTCCGCCATCAATGTGGGCAGGCTAGGCAGGGGTGCGAGGTTGCCGATCTCATCCAGCGCGAGCAACAGCGGCGGATCCATTCGTGCCCCAACCGAGCGGGCAGCGATCTTCCGTGCAGCCTCGACGAGGTCTTCAATGAACCCCGCCACCAATGCCGATGATGCTCCCGCCCCGGCTCCGGTGGCGAGGAGGTAGACGGTGCCGTTGCTGCGGAGAAACGTGTCAGGGTCGAATTCTTCACCCGGGCGAGGCGACACTGCATCCAGCACACGCGGGTCGGCTAGGGCGGAGAATGCGAGGGAGACGCCTTGCCAGATGGAGTCTCGTGTTCGGGGGTCTGCCTGCACCATCGCGTCCAGCGAGTCTGCCCAGCCTTCAGCTGCACCCGGGTGGGAAGAGAGGATGCGCACGGCGTCGGCGGCGAGGGTCGGGTTCAGCGCCCACTGGTAGAGCGTTTTCGCATCCCGCCCGTCCAACGCTGCGGCATGGAGAAGCGTCTGGATCGCCGCGGTGGTTTTCCCTTCCCAGAACCCGGCGTCCTGGACGCCACCGAACCCGGTGGCGGTGGCGAGGCCTTTGGCGCGGATCATCGCCGTGAGCGGATCCTGACAGCCCCGCACCGGTGACCACCGCATCCCCGCGGGAAGGCCGGGTGCCAGCTGTTGCGGGTCGAACACTGCCACAGGGCCGACGCGTTCGCGGGCTTTTAGCGTGGCGGTGAGGTTGTCCGGGCGTGTAGAGGTCGTGATGACTGCGCCGGGTGCGTCCAGGATGGCGTTGATGACAATGTGTAGGCCTTTGCCGGAGCGGGGCGGACCGATCAAAAGGATTGAGTCTTCGACCGTCGCCCAGATCTGGCCACCTTTGCCTGTGCCGAGCAGGTAGCCAACATCCGTTGCCTCGACTTTGCCGTGGAGTGATGGGCGCAACGTGGAGGCCTTTTTCACGAGTGCTTTCGCGGAGGCGACCTGAATGACCTCGCCTGCAGACGCGGTGCCGGCAAGCCGATGCGGGTCGATCTTCGACCGGGCACGGTGGATCGCCCTCCAGGCAAAGAACCCTGCCGTCCCGAGGATGCCGAAGAAGACAGTGACGACAAACCAGTAGAGGATCGGATTCAACTCTTCAGCGCCGAGCGCACTCCCGGGCTGTCCTGGGTTGGCAAGGACGCCAATGCCTGAGGCGATACCGGCTGTCGGTTCTGGTAGTCCGGTGATGAATGCGGTCACGCTCCCGGCGAGGCGGAGTAGCCCGGCGAATCCGGCGGCGGCGACCAGCGCACCGAGGACGAGGTTGATGAATGCATCGTTGGCGGCTCTCGCTTGAACAGGTCCAGACACCGGGGTTCCTTCCTGACCTCACCGCAGATGGTGGGGTCAGGAGAATAGGTGCGACCTTGATGCGTTAGTCGATCCGGCGCACGGACGTGGTGCCCGATATTCGCCCTAGCAGGATCACCTCGCCGGTGAGGAGCGGCTTCTCTTCACGGTCAAGGAGGGCACGGGCTGTCCCGTCGGGTCCTGCGGATGAATGCCGCAGGATGAGGGCAAGAGCGACATCTTCGCCGGGGACGAACCCCTCTGCAGTGAACTGCACCAATGACGGTGGGTTTGGTGTGACCGGAAGATTCGTAGGCGGTGCGAACGGAGATGCGGGGGCTGGTGGGGTGAGGATGTCGGCGTGGATGCTGCCGTCCATTTCCTGTACCTCCACCCGTGTAGGTGACCCCAACCTGGTTACGAGCTCGGTCAGAGCTTGAGCAAGCTTACCCCGTCGGATCGGGGTCGCGGAGAGTGTGTCTCCGTTGATCGTGACGACGAGCGTGTCCGGAGCGACAGCCTCCAGGACGATCTGGGGCAGCACCGCTGGCACTTGTGACGGTACGGACGCGGGTGTGGATCCCTGGGGGTTCTGGCGTTCACGTCGGGTGCGGCGCAGATTCATGACCACACCTGCCGGCCCGTCAAAATGGTGCCTGACCGTAACTGCAAGGTGGCCGCTGTGTGTTCTCTCTTGTGGCTCATGCGAGATAGGTGCGCGGCCCCACCGTCCGTGAAGCCTCGCGCCCGGGCGGCGGTGCGGGGGTGAGAGCTTCGGCTCGGGCAGCCAGCCTGTGGTTGCTGCCTGCCCACGTTTCTGCCAGAGCGATCAGATCTGCAAGATCGTCACAGGAGACCTCGCCCCTTCCGCCGGTCGCCCACAGGTAGGTGCCATCGCTTTGTGGGAGGTGGGATTCCGTACGCCAGGTCCATGACGTGGGGACTCGGTCTGGGTCGGACCAGTCGGTGCCGGTGTATTGCTCTTCGATCGCGAATCGGGAGTTGGAGTCTGACTTTGGGTAGAAGACGAAATGCCCGCTCCCGAAGGTGACCGGATCCTCATCGAAGAGCACGATATGTTCCCCGTAAGTCTTCGCGATCTGCTCCAACCCCGCGGTCAAAGCGTCCAAGTTGCGGACAAGCCGTTCATCCTCGGGACCAGTCATTGTGAGGCCCAACGAGTGCGGAATTGCGGAGAGAACGGGACGCTCGACCGGTCGTGACAGTGACCATGATTGCCCAGAGCCCTGTTGCTTCCGCCGCTGCTGTGACGCCGGTTCATGCCGCGCCACCAGAGTTGCCGGGGTTCGTGTGACTCCGCGGGTTTCCGGTCATCCGCTGGGTGGTGTCGAAGGCTCGGAGCTCGTCGGGATGCAGTTGATGCTGCACGACGAAACTTGATTCCTTGATCCGCCAAAGCCCTTGCCCGGTGCCGAGACTGGGGAGGAGTTTCTGCTCGGTTCTGGTCAGCCCGAGGGTCTTGCCGGTGGATCCGATCTGGTCGGATTCTTGCCGGTAGATGATCCGCGACTCTGCATTCGCCAACAGACTGTTGGCGAGGGATCGCATGGCGGAGCCTTGGTCTCCGACGTTGTCGAGGTCGGTGAGCTTGTGGAAGATCAGCAGGTTCGCGATCCCGTAGTGGCGGGCCATCCGCCAGTGCGCATCCATCCGTTTCAGGAGCGCAGGGTGGGACATGAGCCGCCAGGCTTCGTCGTAGACGACCCACCTCTGGCCACCGTTGGGGTCCAGGAGTGCGGATTCCATCCAGGCACTGGAGCACGTCATCAGCACGCTGATCAGGGTCGAGTTCTCCACGACGCGGGACAGGTCCAGGGTGATCATCGGCAATGTCGGGTCGAAGGTGACCGTCGAAGGGCCATCAAAGAGCCCGGCGAGGTCCCCGGACACCAAACGACGCAGAGCGTGGCCGACGAGTCGACCGTCTTCAGCAAGCCGTTCGTCGTCGCCGGCATCCGGGGTGAGGATGCGGTCAACGATCATCGGCAGGATCGGCACCGACGCCGTTGCAACCACCGCTTGGAGGGCGACATCGATCACCGTGTGCTCCAATGGCGACAACGATCGCTCGAGCACTGTTTCTGCGAGTGCCCCGATCAGGTCGCGGCGGCGAGATGCAACGGTGGATGCCCATTCGACGTCGGAGAGCCCGCCCGGCCGGTATCCCTCATCGAGGGGATTGAGCCGGTTCCGCAGCCCATGGCCGAGGATGATCGCTTTCCCGCCGACAGCCTCAGCCACTGCGGTGTGCTCACCCTTCGGGTCACCGGGGACATACACGCGCCGCCCGAACGGAATCGATCGCGTGTAGAGGGACTTCGCGAGAGCCGATTTCCCGGAGCCGACGATGCCGGCGAGGACGAGGTTTGGGGCGGTGATGATGCCACGTTGGTAGAGCACCCAAGGGTCGTACACGAAGGAGCCGCCGGAGTATAGGTCTTGTCCGACGAACACGCCTTGGGAACCGAGCCCACCTTCGGCGAGGAACGGGTATGCGCCCTGCAATGTTGCACTGGTGTCCTGATGCGGGGGTATCCGAAACCTGCGATACGAGCGCAGCGCTGCCGGCCCGGCCTCGCCACCCTTCGGAAGGTAAAGGGTACTGCGGGCCTCGGCCCGTGCCACCTCGACCTTGTCCTTCTCGGCTTCCTTCTGCGCGCTTTGGTCACGGGCGATGACTTGCTTGGCCGCGCGTTCTCGGGCTTTGCGGGCTCGGCGTTTGCCTTTGCCATCCTCGATGAGGACGGTGGAATAGAGCTTCTTCGGTGTGCTGTGCTGCCCCATGGGTAGGTGTTCCTTCCGATGTGTGATCCATCGGATAGGTGCGTCCCGGCTCAACCTTGCCCCCGATACAGTCGCCGCGCGGGCATTGATGGGTGATTAACAACGCGCATATTGTTCTAGTAGGATTATGAACATGTTGTTTCGGGTGGATCATGCGTCAGCGGTGTCGCTCGCGGATCAGATCGCGGTGCAGGTGCGCGCGAGCATCGAAGACGGGACGCTGGCTCCCGGCGAGCGGTTGCCTCCGGCGAGGGACCTGGCGACGTCGCTCGGGATCAACATGCACACGGTCTTGCGCGCGTATCAGGCGCTGCGGGAAGACGAGATCATCGAGATGCGACAGGGGCGCGGGGCGTGGGTACGCGCCGATGCCGGACCCGGCCTGATCCGGATGAACGAACTTGCTCGCCAACTGATGGATGAGGCACGGAAACTAGGACTGTCGCAGCCGGATGTCGTACGGCTGATCGAAAGGACACAAACAGCATGACGGGTACTGAGAACGCGGGGCTCGCGAGGAGGCTCCTCGCCGGGCTGACGCTCGTCATCCCGGTGCTCATTGTGGTCGCCTCCTGGCTGCTGCTGCGGGACCAACTGCCGGCGGAGCTCGCGTCGCACTGGCCCGGGCTCGGCAAAGCCGACGGAGCAATGCCGGTCTCTGAGTCGTTGACGATCTCCCTGGTCATGTCGGGGCTGGCCGCCGTCGCAGGGATCGTGATCGCCGTGTGGCCGGGGATGAGCGCGGCGCTGCGCCGGGGCGGGTTCTTCTTCGTCGGCCTGTTCGCCGGGATGGGGGCGGCGACGTGGCTGCTCTCGGCGGGCCTGACGCTGCAGGCTGGCGACCCGTTCGAGGCGGTCCTTGGCGGATGGATCGTGCTGCTGGCAGCCTCCGCGGGATACGGGATCTTCCCGTTCCTGATCGCCCCGAAACCGGTTCCGACAGGCGTCGACCAGGCCGAGCGGCTGCACTTGGAGCCGAGCGAGGCTGGTGCGTGGTCGCGCACGATCACCGGCACCATTTTCGTCTGGGCGACTGTGGTGCTGATCATTCTGGGCGGGGTGATCTACGCTGCCCCGATCATTGACGGGCGGGTGGGTGAGCAGTTGTTCGGGATCATCGTGATGGCGGCAGCGATACTTGTAGTCGCCGCGTTTATCCAGCTGCGGGTCACCGCGGACTGGCGAGGCCTGCGGATCGTGTCGACCGTGCTGCGCATTCCGCTCAAGCGCATCCGCCTCGATCAGATCGCCGCCATCGAAGCCGTCGACGTTCTGCAGCCGACGGAATGGGGTGGCTGGGGCTACCGGGTCATGCCCGGACGGTCCGCATTGATCCTGAAGAGGGGGCCAGGACTGGTCGTGACGACCACACGCGGCAAGCTGTTCGCAATCACTCTGCCCGACCCGCAAACACCCGCGGCATTGCTTGCGACGTTGAAAGACAGTACACACCCCGTGTCGACCTCAAGTGAAGGAGCCCGATGAACGCCCGCGACATCCGCTCGGCGATCGCCTTCCTGCTGCTCGCAATCGGCCTGTCCTGGTTGATAGCGCTGCCGCTGTGGCTCGGCGAGGGGCTTGCCAGCCCGTGGTTCCTGCCCGTCTCCATCGGAATGATGCTCACCCCCGCGGTCGCCGCCCTCATCGTCGTGTTCTTCATCGACCGCCCCACAGGCAAGGCGCGGGTGTTGGGGCTGTGGCCGATGAAACCGGTGGGCAGGCTCATCGGGTATCTGGCGCTGGGGCTCGTCGTGCCCGTCGCGCTCATCCTGGTGGCGCTGCCGATCGGAGCCCTGCTTGGGGTGTACCCGGCGGACTTCGTACACTTTTCCGCGTTCCAGCAGATTCTCGATTCGCAGCTGGCTGCTACCGGAGCGCCAGAGTTGCCGATCCCGATCGGTGTACTCGTAGCTCTACAGTTCGTGAACATCCTTATCGGGGCGTTCCTCAACCTCATCCCCGCGCTCGGTGAGGAACTCGGCTGGCGCGGCTGGCTGCTGCCGAAACTGATGCCGTTGGGAACCATTCCGGCACTTCTGATCTCCGGCGTGATCTGGGGACTCTGGCATGCACCGCTAATCCTCCTCGGCTACAACTACCCAACGGCCCCGGGCTGGCTCGGCCTGACCATGATGGTCGGGATGTGCATCCTCGTCGGCACAGTCTTCGGGTGGCTGCGGCTGCGATCCGAGTCGGTATGGCCTGCAGCCCTCGCGCACGGCGCATTCAACGCCGCAGCCGGCTCCTACCTTCTTTTCTCCATGGCCGGAGAACGCATCGACACCACCCAGGCGACGATCCTCGGCTGGACCGGATGGATCGTGCCCCTCATCCTCGTCATCGTTCTTCTGGCCACCGGCCAGTTCGCCCCCGCGACCCGAAAGACGATAACCGTTTCGGAGAGCGAGAGAGCGTGAACACCGAAGCGCTTGTGACTGCGCTCGGCCCGGTTGCCGTCGCTCTCCTCGGCATCTGATTCGGTGGTGGGGTTCTCGCCTGCCGTCGAGGTATCTTCCTGAGCAATCTCATTTCATCGGCTGTCGCACCTTCGCGGCGCTGCTTTGGTGGTCATCTGGATCCCGCTCGGAATCATCCCCCGAATCAAGCGCTGAAGGTCCAGATTCAGCACGAGCTCATGTAGTCGCCGACAAGAACGAAAGGGATATCAGATCCCTCGGCACAACGGTAGTGCCGCGGCGACGAATGCTTGCGCCTGCTGACCGACCAGGCGTCGGGTCTCGCAGGATGCCTGGATCGCGGCCTGCTCGATCGCGGAGACCGCGGCTTCGAGCTCATCGTTGTTGGTGGCGGAGACGGCGATCAGGCCGGTGTAGCGCAGGACCCCGTGTCCGGAGGTGAGGTCGGCTTCTTGTTGGAGGACGTCGTGGTATTCGGCGGTTTGGGAGGCGTCTTCGATCTGCCCGACTCGCTGCCTTTGCGTCGCATCCGAGATGTACTCGGTCTTCTTCTTCCGGATATCCCGCGCCGCTTGATCCGAGCGGATCGGGTCGCACAGCAGCGTGAATGAGCGCCGGATCCCCGATGACAGCAGCAACGGGGACAGGAATCCCGGGTAGACGAGCGACCGTGGCCACTCTGAGATCCACAGCACTGCGTGGTGGGCGGAGTCGGAGCGCAGCCCGTCCCAGGTCTCTTCGACCGCGACGGGACCCGCGGTGGCAAGATCCTGGCCGATCGTGCCGGAGCGTTCCAGGGTTGCGGCGACGCCGGGGTCGTAGGCGCTTCGGAGCATGACGGCGAGCTGTCCGGGGGTGTACCAGTCGGAGGGTTTCAGATCCGCCGTGCGTAGCGCAGTGGTGAGGGTGTGCATTTCCTGTTTGAGGACTTCGGCTGCGCCTTTGATGCCGCCGCCTGCGGTGCGGATCGCTCGGGCGGCGGCGCGCATGTCCAGGGACAGGGAGATGGTGGTGATGTGGCGTTCGCCGGCGGGGCCGGCCCGGTCGATGAGCTCCCGATAGGTTCGCGCAACCCAGGATCCGTCGTCGTTGCCGTGCTCGGCCCACCACTGCGACAGGCCCGATCCAGAGTCCGGCAACGTGCGCTCCAGCACTTGAAGGCGCGCGATGCGGGTGGAGCGGCAGGTGGTGGAGAGTACGCGGCCCCAGGCGTGGACGCGGCGTTCCTGCTCTCCCGGGTCCAGCAGGATGAACGATGGGTGTGTGACCTCCAGCAGCGCCGTCAGTGTTTGTGCGTGGGGGTCGTGGACCATGACCGCTCTGCTCTCGGTGTCCTCGAACTGTCGCAGGGCTGCCGCATCGCCGGGGAGCGCGAGCGTGCCCGCTGGGCGGGGCTTCACGAGTCTGCGCCGGTAGGCGGTCTGTCGGGCCTGGGTTCGCCAGACCCAGTGCAGCGTGATCGGAACCCACTCGATCATCTTCCGACCACCGATCGGTACGACGGCCAAAGCGAGGGCGGTGCCCCAGACAGGTGCCGTGTAGAGGGCGGCGGGACCACCGGTATAGAGGGAGGCGACGAACACGAGCGCGGCCACACTGACCGTGATCACCTGGGGCAGGGAGAGGCCGAGGATGATGCCGCGCTTGGTCAGCCTGGAGAACTTCACCGGTGAAAGCTCAAAATCTTTACTGGATGCGGTGGCCATGAGTGCTCCTCGATCGGGATTTGTGTTCGTCGGTCAGGTGCGAAACCCCAACACGCAAGAACGCGGTGGCAGTGTGCTGGTGGTTGCCGGTCGGGTCGCTGTCTGACCGGGCTCTCGCACACCGCCACCGATACGGGCTATATTCACCTCCTCCCAAGATCTACGTGGGGTCTATTTCTTGGGGTCCGCCGGTGAGGGGGCCGGTGGTGCCTGTGAGGTGCGACCCCCACCCGGTGACGAAGGGTGCAGTTGGGGCCGAAGCCGGGGCTGACCGGTCAGGGTGGTGGTGGTGTCTGGCCTTCGGATGCTGCGCCTGCGTGTCCGTCGGCGGTGCGTCCGATCGCGCCACCGAGTTTCGGGCCGGCTTCGGCCGCCCCTTTGGCGATCTTCGCGCCGGCGACGGCGGCGATCCCGATGGGACCTGCCGCGGCTCCTGCGCCTGCGGCACCTCCCGCTGCTGCACCGCCCCCGCCTGCGGCCGCAGTTCCGCCACCAGCGTTGGTACCCGCGCTCCCACCTCCGGCATCTGCTGCGGGTGCGGAATGCTTCGGTCCCGAACTGGGCGGCGGCGGAGCCCCACCACCCGGGCCACCACCGGCACTGTCGCCACCCCCATCGAGGACCTTCTGCGGCCCGGCCCCGTCTGGTTTGCCGGGGAGGGGCATGGGCCGGTTCATGGCTTGTTTGGACTCTTGCTCGGCACTCATGACGTGGTACATGTCGAAGCCGACGAAGGAGATGAACTTGTAGACCATGTAGGGGGCGAACGCGGCGATGAACATCAGCACGATCCCCGCGATCGGATCCGCAATTGAAGACAGGTCCATATCGATCGGTGCGTTCACCTGATTGATCGCCACCAGGAACACGACGACGATCACGAGCTTGGAGAAGATCAGCGCGAGCAGGAATGATGCCCATTTCCCGAACCAGCCCTTTGTCGCATCCCAGGAAGCCCCGGACAGGGCGATGGGGGCCATCACCACTGCGACCAGGATCAGCGCTTTACGGATGAGGAGGGAGAACCAGACGATCGCCGCCGCACAGATCGCGAGGAAGGACAGGAAGATCGTGATGATCGCCCCTGCCCCGGGGGCAGTGAGGTTGATGGCGGTGAGACCGGCGACCAGGAGCCCGATCTTCCCACCCATCTCCTCCAGTGTTGTTCCGGTGGCTTGGATGATTCCGATCGAGAGTTGGT
>Ga0307487_1001657_pt1 | contig 15500 bp, 9 predicted proteins | sample CBIW12metaG_FD_203665 | JGI IMG/M metagenome (GOLD analysis project Ga0307487, IMG submission 203665) | Sea-ice brine microbial communities from Beaufort Sea near Barrow, Alaska, United States - CBIW 1.2 | ecosystem: Environmental > Aquatic > Marine > Coastal | place: USA: Alaska | collected... | reverse complement strand
AGATTTGGTAAAATAAGCCGCATTGATTTTTTACCGACCTCCTTGACGATGGCCTTCTGATCTTTAAAAGCTCCTTTGGAAATAGTGATCCTATCTCCCGCGTTTAACGCTTCAATTTTAGCTTCACCCACACTATCACCCTCGAGCCACTCCCGGATCAGCTCAATTTCTTCATCTTTAACAACAGCCCGCTTACCCAGCCAGAAAAGATAAGATACCACCCCGGGAACGTCAAATACAAGATTGTGATTTTTCTTTTCCATCCTCACAAAAACATAGGACTTGAACAAGGGGACGATCACCTTCTTTTTGCGATCACTCCATTGATGGAGTTCTGTGATTACAGGACAATAAACCTCATACCTCAAGTCGTTAAGACGACCTGCCGTTTTTATCTCGGTCCTGGATTTTGTATATAATACGTACCACTTCATAAAAAACATTTAAGCTTTGTTTAAGACATTTAAAGCTTTGCCTAAATATTCCTCACAGTAGGGTTTGGAGAAAACATATAGCATTTATTGCTACTTAGGGACTTCAAAATTACGATGTATATTATAAATTTCGCTTGTTTTTTTAGCATTAGTTAATAAACAATTGTTTATGACCTGACAGTGAGCGAAGTAAAAAGAGTTAAATAAAAAAGTTGAAATGTTGAAATGTATAGATGTTTAGATGTTTAGATGTTTAGATGTTAAATAAGAAACAATATTACACTGAGCCCGCTGCGTGAAAAAGAGAACTTGGGAAATTTGAGAAAAGAGATAGGAGATAGGAGATAAAAAAAAACTAAAAAAGCCGGAAAAGCATCTAATAGGTAAGTTTAAGCAGAAAACGGTCTTACTTCGTATTAGCTTTGAAAGAAGAGGAAAACCAAATTCATCAAGCAATCCCGAAGCATCGGGGGAGGGGACCGAATTAACGCACGCCAAATATTAAAATTCCTTTTTGATCTTTATGCCTGTGCCAAGATTTGTTCTTTCAGAGTATATATCAGCCCCAAATTCCAGGTTTACTTCCATAAAAGATTGAAAAATATTTAGGTCGAGAACTGTTGAATGTATTTTGTGGAATTTTAAAACCCGGAGGCGGAGTTCTGTAATCTCCCCCGTAATTTTGTCTGTAGCTGAGCAGGCATTTATAGGGCAGCTTATTAAAGGCCCTGCCTTCCACTCCAAAATGATGAACTATAATCCTGTTATTATCAATTTTATTCCCTCCGGGATATAATTTATCGTCATAAAAATCGGTTGTAATAAAAGGCAGGCCTATAACCCTGTCTTCATAGGTCCACCCGGAGGTATACACCCCATTATTGAAATAATTATCATAGGTAAGCACCCAGGAAGAATTGGAGGTATAATGTCCATTGGTATAATAAAATTCATACATCAGGCTATTGATCCGGCCTGTTTTATTATTAAAATCTGCAAAAAGCCCGTAACTGCCATCTAAATAATTGTAATACATCATGCCGGAGCCATCCTCAAACATATGGCTGTACAAAAATTCAAGCCTGACTTTTCCAAAGGTTTTACTCAGTCTTATTTCATAACTCTCAAGGTGGTTCCCCAAAGCATTCTCCTGATCACTCACAAGGGATTTTTCACCTCCGCCATGACCAGCTATTATCCTTAAATAGTCCAAGATCCCGTCAGGTTGTTTCCCATAATAGGGGTCCCCGGAGGTCCCTCCCCATTGTGCGAAATGCTGGATCCCAATTTTGATCTCCAGATCTCTCCTGTTATTATAGATTAAATACAAGCTTTTATTATGTAACCTGGCGTGACTAACAGACCTGTCCTTCTCCATAAAATATTCACTAAAGTAAGCCTCACATCCCCATCTGCTTCTAGCCGAAAAAAAGATGGGACGGGTAGTCCCAACCTGTAAGCCCGGAAGCGGCCTGGCATTAAGTGTCCATAAAATATTGCCATTCACGGCACTTAAACCATTATACAATTCAGTATGTTGTTTTCTTCCCGCCACCACTTCCAGCCACGAGTTTTTATAGGAGGCATAAAGTTCATCCAGAAAAACCTCATCAGAAATCCCGTCCTGATATAAAACCCCAGCGCCAAATTCCAGGTGCCGATCCTCATTGAATTCATAAATTCCTTTCCCGCTAACCCAGCTTGCCACATTCGTACTATCGGATATTCGTCCGCGCTGATTGTGGGACATCCAGAATGGCAACGCTTCTTTTGTGGAAGCTAATCCCTTTAGATTAATTTCTCCCGAAAATTCCAATGACTGAGAAGCAACCTGGATTGTGGCTACCCCAAAGAACAAACAGATTATAAAATTCATTTTTCCCATAAAAACTATTTAATGAACTACCTCGATGCAAGCATCCGAGGTATCAAATTCCAAAAAAAAAACAAATTCCAAATTCCAAAAATAAAAAATAAAATACGATGCAAGCATCGGGGAATTAAACCCTTAGAGATTAAATATAATTTTGTTTTGGGGATGATCGTATTATTGGTGGGGAGTTAATAAGCTTTAATGATGGGGTAGGAAACGTTTCTCACACAGCTGCACTAAACAGGCTCCTCACTCCAATTCAATTTCCTTTCGGAAACTGTATTTCTGTCGGAATGACCCTGAATCCGTAATTCAGCAAAGTAAGATTTCATATCCAGATGAAATCTTCTCAACTAAAATCAACTCCTGTATGGAAACTGAGATTTCTAAACTGCCTGCATTCTGAAGTTCGGTAAACCTTGTTTGGGGAGAGGAATACCTTTGTCATTTCTAAAGGCTCTTGGTGCGTTTTAAAAATCTCATATTGGAATTTAATCAAATGATATTGACAAAAACAGCTTTTCTTACAACAAAAAAATAATTGAGGTTGTAATTGTGGATTTTTCTGATAAAGAGAGTGAAAAAAAAGAAACAAGAATAAAGAAACAAGAATAAAGAGACAAGAAACAGGACTAAAAAAAATAATTTGGAATTTCGAGTTTGGAGTTTGAAGTGTGGAGTTTGGAGTTTGGAGTTTGGAATTTGGAGTTTGGAGTTTGGAGTTTGAGGTTTGGTGGAATTTGGAGTTTGGAGTTTGGAATTTGGAGTTTGTCCATGCCTATATAACATTGACCGCTTTTAGTTGAATGTTAATATACATTTATCGATTCTTTTTCTCCCTTCCATCCTGAGTGCAATCGGGGATGGGCAGGGATGAAACGCAACAAGATTTTAGAAAAAGAGCCTGAGATCTAAGTCAAAAGCAACAAACAGAATGGAAAATAAAACTCCTCTACCGCCTTTGCATGAAAAAGTGAGGAGTTGATTTAAAAACTCTTTTTTAAGATTTTGGCAAGCCCCTTACAAAACCCGGATTTTTGAATATTTATGCGGTTAATATATATATTTTCTGATTATAACCAATACAAGGACAGAGTCGTAACAATAAATAGCTGTGCAAAAACCAGGAGCAAAAACCAGGTTTTCAGTTTGCCTTTTTTGATTGGTTCCTGGAGATCTTCTTCCACCTCTTTAATCCCGGATTTAATCCTTTGGGTATACACCTTAAAACTGACATTGTTTATTACATCGCGTCCTGCTTCGGTAAGAACATACAGGTTACTTTTTTGAACAATAAAATCGGAAATTTTAAGTTTATTTAATATCTCCTCTTTCCAGGGTTCATAATACTTATTTTTGGGGATACCTTTATTGTCGCTAATTTCATAAAGGACATTGTCCATCTTATGATAAGAAGCTGAAGATGTTGAAGTTGACAGAACTGTAGACATAGATTTAGGTTAGGGCTAAAAATAATAAAAAACACCACCGCTGTGGCGAGATGGTAATTTAACAAAATTTTTGGTATTTTTCCTTATTTTTGAAATCTTATTTTTAATAATAGGGTTAAAAAAGAAACAAGAATAAAGAGACAAGAATAAAGACTAAAAAAAGTTAGAAGTACGAAGTTAGAAGTCTTTTCCACTCCGACACTTCAGGGCAACTTTCCTCTCTCCTCTTTCCTCTCTCCACTCCCGATACTTCGAGGAATTTTGAATTTTGAATTTTGAAGTGGGATCAAAAAAAATCCAGCATCCGGAAATTGAATCCGAAACCTGGAAATATAATAACGAAGTTAGAAATACGAAGTTAGAAGTCTTATATAATCCAGACCCTCGGGACCCTGAACTTCTCTGATTAGTGTTGACCGGTTTGGCTATGTTTTAGAACAATGTGGATTATTAATTGGTCCCTATTGCGAATTTTAATTTTGCATGTTCCTTTTTAACCGCAAAGGTCGCCAAGAAAAAAAATCGCAAAGGTCGCAGGGAAAAAACAGGCACTGAAAATGTAATTGAAAATAAAACTATCAGTTTAACTATTAGAGTGAATAGGCAAATCTACCTATCTATATAAAAAATAGTAATCATATAGACAGATTGCAATTCTTTGCGTCTTTGCGTAAACCTTTGCGCCCTTTGCGGTTAATTTTTTTCTACAATTTTCTAAAACAGAACCACCGGTTTTAAACATTAATTCATTGTAACCTGTATTTTATTTCCCGCTCCCGATAGCTATCGGGACGCAGATTTTCGCAGAAAATAATCTTCACTGTTTTTTTTAACCACTAATGCACTAATATTTTTTATCTTCCTGAACTTCTCTGATTAGTGTTGACCGGTTTGGCTATGTTTTAGAACAATGTGGATTATTAATTGGTCCCTATTGCGAATTTTAATTTTGCATGTTCCTTTTTAACCGCAAAGGTCGCCAAGAAAAAAAATCGCAAAGGTCGCAGGGAAAAAACAGGCACTGAAAATGTAATTGAAAATAAAACTATCAGTTTAACTATTAGAGTGAATAGGCAAATCTACCTATCTATATAAAAAATAGTAATCATATAGACAGATTGCAATTCTTTGCGTCCTTTGCGTAAACCTTTGCGCCCTTTGCGGTTAATTTTTTTCTACAATTTTCTAAAACAGAACCACCGGTTTTAAACATTAATTCATTGTTAGCTGTATTTTATTTCCCGCTCCCGATAGCTATCGGGACGCAGATTTTCGCAGAAAATAATCTTCACTATTTTTTTAGCCACTAAGGCACTAATATTTTTTATCTTTCCTCTTGGCCATTTCTTCAATCTTCAATCTTCACTCTTCACTTTCCACTTTCCACTTTCCACTTTCCACTTTCCACTTTCCACTCTTCGTACTTCTAACTTCGTTTTTATTCTTCAAAACAGTTTTTTCCTCAACTTCAGCCCAATCCCAAAACCGGGGGATTTCAGGCTGTTGAACTCTGCACTTAGGTTAAAGCTGAGATCCACAAAACTTTGAAGTACCCTCATTTCAAAATCTCCATAGAAAACAGATTGTTTTCCGAATTTGCCTGCTTCAGCTTGATATTGCACGGTGCTTAACATAAGCTTGTAGGGAAACGTGTTGAAATAGTCTGAGAACTGACCTGAAATTCCAATGTGATGTGCTGAAAATGCATTCCTGAGGATCCCTTCCCCATTTGGATCTTCCGTAAAAAAGGGAACCCCCAAACCCCGATCCAGGTGTGTCCAGCCTGAGCCGTAAACTCCGCCATTAAAATAATTGTCAAATTCCGGGCTCTGACTCCTTTGTTTGGTGTAATAAAATTCATATATAAACGAACTCACGATCCGGTCCGGATCCTTACTTTCCAGATAGATCCCGTAACGACCGTCGGGTGCATTGTCAAATTTGCTTCCTGAACCGTTCTCGAAGATATGATTGTAAATTAATTCCGCCTTAAACTTCCGAAAGGTTTTGCTGATGTACAACTCATAACTTCCCATGTTTTTTCTAAGGGCATTCCCCTGATCTTCCTCACCCGATCTATCCCTGCCCAGGCTTCCCGCAGTAATAACATTTAAGTAATAATTAAAATTCTCCTCTCGACCGCCAAGGTTTGAGGTAGCACCTCCCCATAGGGCCGTGTGCTTCAGCCCCGCCTTTATCTGAAAAACTTCGGTAGGTCGATATACAAGATAAAAACTCTTTTGATGCACCCGGGCATAACTCACTGCCCGGTCCTGCCCCATCAAATATTCACCCCAAGAGGCTTCAAAGCCAATTCCATCCTCCGGAAAAATATAAGTAGGACTACTAATACTCAAACAGACTCCCGGCATAGGCCGTGCATTCAAAGACCACGAGATACTCTGGTTGGAGGCGCTTAATCCATTGTAGTATTCCTTCTGTTGTTTAATGCCTGCTGTTAGTCCAAACCAGGGATTTTTAAATTGGGCATATATTTCATCTATAAATACCTGCTTTGAAACACCGTTTTGATAGAGAAGTCCTCCCCCGAATTCCAGGGAAGTATTATCCTTAATATCGTGAACCGCTTTCCCGGAGATCCAGCCGGCGACATTCGTATTTTCCGAGATCCTGCCCCGTTTATTGTGGTACATCCAGAACGGTAGCTCTTCCTGTGTGGAATACATCCCCTTCAAAGTTGCCTCACCGGAATATTCAGTTTGGGAAAATACCGGGAGGAAAAGGGCTGATAAAAGTAAAGTGAGGAGTATTTTTTGGATGGGGTTGTATTTAGCATTGAGTATTTAGTAGTGAGTAGTGAGGGAAAAATGCGGATTAAAACGAATTACGCGGATTTGGAGTTTGGGGTTTGTAGTTTGGAGTTTGGAGTTTAGGGTTTGGGGTTTGGTTTTTGGAATTTGGTTTTTGGAATTTGGTTTTTGGAATTTGGTTTTTGGAATTTGGTTTTTGGAATTTGGTTTTTATAACTGTTATCTGTTTAAAACGATAACAGATTATAGATATTTGATTTGGTACCGAAGCTTTGGGAAAGATTTAAGACTGGAGAAAAAAGAAACAAGAATCAAGAGACAAGAATAAAGACTAAAAAAAATATTAGCACAATAGTGGCTTAAAAAAAAGAACAGTGAAGATTATTTTCTGCGAAAATCTGCGAGATCTGCGGGAAATAAGACAAGTAAATTAATGTTTAAAACCGGTCAACACTAATCAGGGAAGTTCATAAAAAGAGGGGTTTGGCCCCTATACTAAGCGGAATTTCGGAGTTTGATTCCGAAGCATCGGGGTGGAATTTGGAATTTGGTGATAAAAAAGAAACAAGAATAAAGAGACAAGAATAAAGACTAAAAAAAGATTTTGGTCCCGAAGGGTCGGGGTGGAATTTGGAATTTGGTTTTTGGAATTTGGAATTTGGAATTTTTTTAAGTGCAATCAAAAAAAATCCAGGTTCCGGAAATTGAATCCGAAACCTGGAAATATGATGACGAAGTTAGAAATACGAAGTTAGAAGTCTTTTCCCTCCCGACATTGCCGGGCAACTTTCCTCTCTCCACTTTCCTCTCTCCACTCCCGACACTTCCGGAAATTGAATCCGAAACCTGGAAATATGATATCGAAGTTAGAAGTTAGAAATACGAAATTAGAAGTCTGTCCACTCCCGACACTTCGGAACAACTTTCCTCTCTCCACTCCCGACACTTCGGGGAATTGAATCCGAAACCTGGAAATATGATAAAATTATAATGAAATTAGAAGACAGAAATACGAAGTTAGAAGTCTGTCCACTCCCGACACTTCGAGGCAACTTTCCTCTCTCCACTTTCCTCTCTCCACTTCCGACTCTTCAGGGGAAACTTTTCAACATTTCAACTTCCTACCAAAATGCCGCCTTCCCCTTCATCTTGTCCCAAAATCCCTCTTTCTCTACTCCATAAGCGTAACCATACTTATTGCCGTATCCAAAATTGGCCATTTTCACATCGTTCAATACAAAGCTTACATCATGAAGTTTTCCGTCTTTTTTGGCATCCACGGCAAAATCGAGCAATTTCTTCTCGGTATAGCCGGCACGAACCACGTATAAGGTGAGATCGGCGAATTTGTTGATCAGGAAGGTATCGGTTACCAGCATCACCGGTGCGGTGTCTACCACGATATAATCGTATATAGATTTAATGCTTTCAAAGAGTTCGTCAGCACGGCTTCGTCTCCATAATTCCGAAGGGTTTGGAGGAATACTCCCGGATGGCAAGAGATCCAGGTTAGCATGTAAACTGGAGGTAATTATAAGCTCATCCAGCTTCAACTCTTTGTTTACCAGGTAATCACTGATCCCTTTATTTTGCTTCGTTTCAACCTGGTAACGGTGCAACTGTGGATTCCGGAGATCGGCACCCATTACGAGGACTTTTTTACCTGAATTTGCCAGGGTAAGAGCAAGGTTAATGGCTGCAAATGTCTTTCCTTCCCCTTTTACGGTAGAGGAGACAAAAAGGGTATTTCCAATTTCCTTATTTTCAGAATTTACCAGCAAATATTGCAAATTGGTGTGCAGGATCCTGAAGGCTTCGGAGAGTACAGAACGGTCATTCTCAACGATCAATTCCTCTTCTTTTCCGTTAAATTTGGGGATCTCCCCTACCAAAGGAATAATTCGAAGTGCGCTTTGCATATCCTTCTGACTATTTACCTTGTTATTGAAAAGTTGTTTTAAATAGATGATCATAAACGGGATCAATACTCCCAGGATCAATGCTGCGAGCAGGATGATCTTATTTTTGGGGGATACCTGTGCCGCAAGGCTGTAGGCGTTGTCCACGATCTTGGCTTTGGGCGCGGTAACCGCAAGGGACAAACTGGTCTCTTCGCGTTTCTGCAATAGGAACAGGTACAAGGCTTCCTTGATGGCCTGTTGCCTTTCTATTCCCCTGAATTGTTTTTCCTTACCCGGAACTGAGGCGATCCTGGAATCTATGCTTGCCGACTGCCGGTCCAGTTCTTCCCTGACAATTCTCAGGTTGGACCGCATGCGTTGCAGGCTTCGCAAAACGTTGCCCTTGATTTGTTCTACCTGACTGTTAATGCTTATCACTACCGGGTTTTTGGGAGTAGATCCGCTCAAGATCCGGTTCCGTTCCAGCACCAGGCTATTGTATTCCGAAATTACAGAATTCACTCCTGCCTCCGATATACCGAGATTGGCAGGCAAGAGGTCGCTTTCTGAGTTATTGGCGATATAATCCAACATCGCATTGCTCAACTCCAGTTGCGTGTTCACTTCCTGGCTTTTCTTGTTGAATTCACTGGCGTTTGCTATGAACATCTCAGATTCAGCCTGGATATCGGTAAGTTGATTGTTCTGTTTAAAGTCTTCTTTCCCTGTCTCTACTGAATCCAGCTCGCCGGTGATAATATTCAGCCGCTCCTCAATAAACCGGGCGGTATTTAAAGCTACCTGGTTTTTGTCCTCAATGGCCTGGCGGTTGTATTCCAGGATCAACTGGTCCAAAATATCCCTGGCTTTTGCTTTCACCGGGTCGTTCAAATTAAGTTCTATCAAACTCGAATTCTTATCGGTCAAATTCAACTGGATTTTTTCGCGATATCCGGCAGCTGCTGCCTCTAGCGTTGAAAAGCGTACGGTTAACGGCTCTGCGTTTGAATGAAATTCTTTTAAATTGGAAGTGGGGTTCTTATTGATCACGATGGTACCAAAATTGAGATCTACCGGCGCTCCATAATTTGCCGAAATTTCTTCCCCGGTAAGTTCATCTGTTATGCGAACTCCTTTTTCTCCTTTAGCGTAAATTTTAAAAGATTGTCCTTTCGCCAGGGCCTCGTCATCCTGTTTCAGGATCTGGATTTCTATGGGTTTGTTTGAATAAAGCTCGGTGGCCTGCACATTGCCCTCCATAAAAGTGCGGACATTCAGTTGCAATTCTTTAGCCACATCGGTAATAAGACGTTTTGATCTTAAGATCCCTATTTCATTTTCTATGCTACTCCCGCCCATTCCGGCTAAAAGTCCCAGACCTTCAAAGGCTTCAAGGCCGGGAATTGATCCGCCTTTCTTCTCGTCCTTTATGATAATGGTCGCGGTAGATTGATATACCGGGGTGGAATAACGCAAATATAAAAATGCGGTGAGCGCGCACAAAAGTACGCTGCCCACAAACCAGGGCCAGTACCTGAAATATTTTCCGAATTCTTCCCGCAGGTTGATCTCTTCTTCCTGCTGAAATTGTTGTTGGGGCTGCTGTGGTTGTTGATTTTGGGGTTGGTGCGACATATTATCGGGTAATCAAAATGGCTAATGAGATTAATACGGAAGCTATGGAAATATAAACAGAGGAGTTTCGGTTATATCCCGAGCCTTGTTTCTGGGCATTGTTGGGTTCAACATATACCACATCGTTTTGTTTTAAATAATAATAAGGGGAATTCATCACCTCAGCATCGGTAAGATCCAGGTAGGCATAAGTCTTTTGCCCGTTTTCCTCCCGCACCACCAGCACGTTTTCACGCATTCCGTAAATACTCATATCCCCGGCCAGCCCAAGGGCCTTTGGTAAACTTAAATACTCGTCGGGGACACTGAATGTTCCGGGACGATTAACCTCTCCCAGCACGCTTACCTGGAAGTTCACGATTCTCACATTAATGATGGGTTCCTTTACATATTCAGAGATCAGGGTTTTCAATTTTCCTGAGAGTTCTTGTCGGTTCATCCCTGCAACCTTTAGTGTTCCCAGCTGCGGGAACTCTATATTCCCATCACTATCCACCAAAAATGGCTGTAATTGCGGGGTACCGGAAACCCTTAACCCGGCATCGCCGACGCCTGTAGCAACTCCCACCACCGGCAGGTTAAATGGCACGGCAGCTTCCATATTGTATGCGGAAACAGAGATGGTAAGTAGATCGTTGGGTTTAATGCTCAGGCCTGTTTTTGAGGCTTCGGCAAGTTGTTGCAGCTGCTCCATGTTCTGGAAATAGGTGATCTTTTTTCCGGAAACACAGGAAGTAAAGGAGCAAACGCCCAGAAGGACCAAAATTGCCTTTTTAATAAAATTTGGGATTTTCATTTTTTGATATTATCTGCGAAAATAATTAAATAATTTTAACTAAACTTTAAGAATTTGGATTAATATGCCCTAATTTCAAACTTTAACTAAGAATTGCCTTTAAAAAATTCATTTTAAAGGATTTATAAAATTTTGATTGTATTGTCTTAACACTTCAGACAACCTCGGCATTCCCAATCTAAAATCATGGGCCACAGGTTCAAAATTATTATAGGTGTATTCCCACCTGAATTCTTCGGTAGTTCGCACCTCCAGCTTTTTGTTTCTATATAATTTTCCCGGGAACAGCGAAAATGCAAATTGAAAACCGGTAGTAGTCCCAATATTTGTAGAAGATGCAAATAAGCCAATCTCTGCGGCGGCATATTGTTTAACAAGGTCAAACCTCAGCCCTTTGTCTTTATATAAAAATTGTCCGGCAGTTAATTTAAGGCTTAGGTTTTCAAATGGAAGCCTATATTCAGCGTCTGCCTTTAAATAAATATCATCCAATGGTTCATTATATAAACCCAAACCGTTTAACCAATAAAATCCTGTTAAGCCGGCAGCAAAACCAAAACTCCATCTCTTGTTGAGATCTGCATGCCTATATTCAAAATCAATTCCATACCTGTTATTGTAAAAGCTGCCCAGGCTTAAAGAAATAAAGTGATGATCCCGGGCCTGGTTAAAATAATGGATCATGGATGGGGCCAGCCTTAATTCCAAACTTTGGTTATCCAGGTTATTGACAACAGGAACAGTAATTCCTGTTTGGAAACTTAAGCCACGGGCTATATATATTCTGGAGTTGAGATTAATATTGAATTTTGTTTCAAAAGGATCTGTATAAAATCCAAATCTCGCAATGACCTCGGGCTGTATTCTTAAACTTATTCTATAATTTTTTAAAACTTTATTATGAGTTTGAAAAGCTTCAGTTTCCAATTGGGTCAAGGATGAATAGTTATAGCCTTCAGCAGTGTATTTTCCAATGGGAACATTATGATACATAGGAATAAAACTAAGCTTAGTATAAGGTTGCGCATCTGAATTATCTATTATCAGTTTTGCCAATTGCATACTATGATAAGGCATCCTGAATTCACGATGTTCAAAAAATACTACAAAAGAATCATTTGCTCCAAGTACCTGTACATTTTCAAAACCTGCATTGCGCAAGGTTTCTTTAAACTCCTGTGACTTAACAATTAAAGTGAAAAAGCAAAAAACAATGTTAATCCAGATCTTTTGCATATTTTCTTAAAGTGTTTGGAGAAAAATCTAGAGAAAAATTAATGGAAGTTGTAAATGCTATTTTTTTAGCCTCAAAAGTATAAGCCTGTAAATAAAGCCATTCTTTATATTTAACAAAAATGCCCGCATTAAAAGTTTGCGTATCATGTTCTATCATGATTCCTCCAAAGTTTACAGGCATATAAGAAGCAGCTCCATAGAAACCTGTCAGATATGTTACTCCCTTATAGTCTTTCTTTTTTTTGATTTGAAGATCTAAAAAATTGCCTTCCGGACTTCTTACCAGCACATACGGAGAACCATAACCCAGGCTTGCAGAAAAGTTTCCCAGCGAGGTATTAAAATGTTTGGTGGCTACCAGGTAATCATGGGCTAAAATAGGGGAGATGGAACCCGGTGGGGTCCAACCCAAAACAAGTGCCGGCCAATGCTCTTTTTCTTTTAATAACCTGAACCTAAAATCCAATTGCCGGTCTCCTACCCCAATCTTATCCGGAATTTGAGGCCTGCGGGCTATGCTCAGGTTCACTTCCATAAAAGAAGTAATACCGGCTCTTACATTGTAAAAATTCAGTGTGTTCTTATCAACCGGAGTTTCAAATAATGAATATTCATTTGGCACATAGGAAAAAGTAAAACCAAGAGGTTTTTCCTCAAACCAATCTGCAGATGGCGTCATCATATAACCGGGCTTCCCCATAATATTTACCTGAGACTGGATATTATTGGTGAAAAACAGCAAAAAGAAAATCAAAAAGTAAGCTAAGCGCCTGGAAGTCATATATTTTAATAAGAAACTCATTAAATAACTTATAAAAAAAAAGGCTTGCCTAAATAAAGGCAAGCCTAAAAATGAAGTAGTACCTGATTTAACTTCCAGATCCCTGGTTATGGCAAGTTCCATAAGCAGTAGCTAATAGTGCATCTGCTTTTGCCTTAACAGTATTAAAATTGCTTTGGATCAACTGGGTTTTTTCAGTCTTGATAGTTTCAACACGAACCAATTCCGTCGCTTTTCTATCAACCAATAAACTTGTGGCTTCCGTTTTAAATCTTTTTAGCAGCGAATAATTGTGAATTACAAAAAATATAGCATAGCTTCTAAGGTGAGAAGCTAAGGCTGCATCTGAATCCTTAATAGAATCTGCAAGGGCCAAAATAGCAACAGCAGCATCTAGAACATCCACTTTATAAGCATCTATTCTAGTATTTAAAGTAGCTAGCCTGCTAGTATACCTGGTATCGGCAGCAGTAACCCTGGTGTTGTAATTAGTATTGACAACACTCATTTGAGCATCCCTTTTTTCAATAGGCGCTTTCATAGCTTTAGTATAAGCTATCAGGGCGGCATCATAACATGGTCCTTGACTAGACTGGCTCAATAAATTTAACTTCAAATCGTTTATAACAATACCCGCTTTCATTTGCTCCTGAGCCGCCCTGTTATAATCATCGGAAAAAGCCAGAGTAGGAAATAAGGCAGAAACACTAGCCGGAAGGGTTTCTAACTCTGTTGCCAAAGTCACAAAGTCTCCGGTTAACTCGCTGGCATTGAGAATTGCGTCTATACCCGCAGCATCCAAAGCCTGAGCTTCATCATCGATATTTGTTGTGAGGCCGTCAGAAAAATCACCAACTGCTGTTAAGTTGCTTTTTGAAGTTTCATCAAGATCTCCGGAACCATCCTCAATATCCGTAAACATTGCTTGTGCTTCCACAGACGCCTCTACAGAACCAAGATCCGGGTCTGTAAATTCAGGGTCTGGATCGTCAACATCCTCTAATTCACCTAAGTTTTCGAATTCATCAAATTCAAAAGTTACAGGATCATCATCCTTGCTACAATTAACAAGTAACAAAGTGAATAGGGCAAAGCCAAGAAATCTAAAGCTTCTTTGGGTAAAAATTGTAAAGTTCTTTTTCATAATTATGGGTAATTGATTAGTAAATATTAATTGATTGATTAAAAATTATAATTGTGGTTATTAAAGTTAAAATGTAGCACATCATACTCGAATATACCATATACATGGGGTCTTGTTGCAATACTACTACTAATATTCTTAAATTGTGGAAATAAATAAATTTCTTTAGTCTTGTCTCTTCCCCGAAAACTATCGGGATTGCTCCTCTTTCCTCTTTCCTCTTTCCTCTTTCCTCTCTCCTCTTTCCACTTTCCTCTTTCCTCTTTCCTCTTTCCTCTTTCCTCTTGTGGGTCTCCTGGACAAACTAAAAACTACAAACAACTTCGTTCGTTCTTCTAACTTCCGTTTTACCCCGGCCCTAAAGGGAGAACAAAGATATTTCTATGGACACGTTTTTAACAACAAACCATAAACTACAAACAACTTCAGTTCCGTTTTACCCCGGCCCTAAAGGGAGAACAAAGATATTTCTATGAACTTCCGTTTTTAACAACAAACCATAAACTACAAACTACAAACACTTTTTTTGTCCTGTTTCTTGTCTCCTGATTCTTTTTTCTAACTTCTAACTTCTTTTTCCCGCAGATTTAAACCGCAGATTCCCGCAGATAGAATTCAGTAACTTTTAACTACAAACAACAATCATTCTTTTTAGTCTTGATTCTTGTCTCTTGGCTCTTGATTCTTCTCCTCACTCCTCACACTTTCAAAAAGTCTCTTCTCTTTATTCTATTCTCTTTTTTCTAACTTCTAACCTCGTACTTCTAACTTCTGTTTTACCCCGGCCCTAAAGGGAGAACAAAGATATTTCTATGAACTTCCGTTTTTAACAACAAACCATAAACTACAAACTACAAAAACTTTTTTTGTCCTGTTTCTTGTCTCCTGATTCTTTTTTCTAACTTCTTTTTCCCGCAGATTTTCGCAGATTTAAACCGCAGATTCCCGCAGATAGAATTCAGTAACTTTTAACTACAAACAACAATCATTTTTTTTAGTCTTGATTCTTGGCTCTTGATTCTTCTCCTCACTCCTCACACTTTCAAAAAGTCTCTTCTCTTTATTCTATTCTCTTTTTTCTAACTTCTAACCTCGTACTTCTAACTTCCGTTTTACCCCGGCCCTAAAGGGAGAACAAAGATATTTCTATGAACTTCCGTTTTTAACAACAAATCATAAACTACAAACTACAAACACTTTTTTTGTCCTGTTTCTTGTCTCCTGATTCTTTTTTCTAACTTCTAACTTCTTTTTCCCGCAGATTTTCGCAGATTTAAACCGCAGATTCCCGCAGATAGAATTCAGTAACTTTTAACTACAAACAACAATCATTTTTTTTAGTCTTGATTCTTGTCTCTTGGCTCTTGATTCATCTCCTCACTCCTCACACTTTCAAAAAGTCTCTTCTCTTTATTCTATTCTCTTTTTTCTAACTTCTAACCTCGTACTTCTAACTTCCGTTTTACCCCGGCCCTAAA
>Ga0307487_1001655_pt1 | contig 15511 bp, 13 predicted proteins | sample CBIW12metaG_FD_203665 | JGI IMG/M metagenome (GOLD analysis project Ga0307487, IMG submission 203665) | Sea-ice brine microbial communities from Beaufort Sea near Barrow, Alaska, United States - CBIW 1.2 | ecosystem: Environmental > Aquatic > Marine > Coastal | place: USA: Alaska | collected... | reverse complement strand
TTAATGCCTTCTCCTATAAGTCGACACTGGCAGGTCGGTTCTACCATCTTAATTACAGTTCACAATGACTATTTATTGCCGTCATTGCTTGCTCGGCACACTATGAAAAGTAGCGCTGAAAATAAGCTGTTACTTTTCGGATGAAACACAAGCCGAATTTTTAAATTTTACTATTTATTTTTTTAATTGGAAATCGTCAAATTTAAAAATTTGGCGACTTTCCAAAAATGCCCAAACCTTTGTGTTAGCAACGACTTGCGTTATTTTTTATATACATTGTTAGCAACTGTTATTTTCGCGTTTCTATTAATATTCTTGGTTTCGGCTTATTGTTTTTTCCGCCGTGATAAATTCCGTTATTAGAGTAACTTTCGATTGTAATTTTAATTTCAGGATTTAACTCAATTTGATATTCAGAAGTATTTTCAATCAAAATTCCGTTAACAAAAACTTCAATTAGTTTTTCGTCTTTCAAATTTTTGATTCCGTTCTGGATATCGGTTGCAAACTTAAAAAGCGTGACAAATTCATATTGCTTTTCTCGCTCTATTATGGTTGCTCCAATTGCTCCGCTAAAGATTTTTGAACTTTCTCCTTTAACTTTTTTTATCGTCTTTATGTTTTCGTTGTGCAGAAAGGTTTTTCCCATATCTACCTTAATTCCGTCGATATAAAATTCGCCAGGTTTAGCTATCAAACTATCATTAATAATTATGTTCTCGTCCATATCTGGAAGAGTATTCTGTCCAAATCCGATGCTTGAAAACAGAAAAATCATAATTAGTTTAAATAGTTTCATTTAGAGTTACGATTTTTTTTATAATAGTTGCTAACGTCTCGTATAAAAATAGTGCGGTTTTGTGTGCGAGGATTTTCGGAAGGAAAATCAGACGTAACAAAACCGCACGAACTCTTGATTAAGCACCTAATTTAGCATTATTTTTATACAATGTTGCCCACAGTATTTTTTACTTTTTTATATTTCCGTTTTTGTACTCTACTTTTTTTTCTAAAATTCCATTATTATTAAAATAGAGCCAAGTTCCGTGAGCTTTTCCTTTTAAAGTTTTTCCGATTTCTTTTATTGTCCCATTTTCGTGAAATTTAATATGTTGGCTGTCATTAAATATGTCTGCACTTCTAAATGATTTTATAGCCCCATTTTCATAAAAGGAAATTAATACTCCATCTCGTTTTCCTTTATTTGATTCGTAAAGATATTGAGGTTTAAAAGTCTTTTCGTAGAGTAAAAATCCGAAACCATTCAGAGTGTCATTTTCGAAATGTTTTAGTCCGATAATATTTTCGTTTTGGTCAAATAAAAATCCATTTCCGCTTTTCAATCCGTTTTGAGTTTTAACCTCAAATTCTTTTGTTCCGTCAATCCGAAACTTTGTAATTGTATCGATTTTTTCAATTTGAGTAGAGTCTGATTTTAGTTCATTTTTTTGGGAATATCCTTTACAACTTAATAAAGTCAGAGCAATTATGGTATGTAGTAATGTTTTTGTCATATTGTGGGCAACGTAAGAATAAACACATTACATTTATATCCCCCTTGTCTTCTACGAATCTAAAGGATTTTTTATGTTAAAAAAAACATTTGTTGCCACATGCGTATATATTTCAGTCGTTTTTGTGCTTTTATGTCCTAAAAGGACCTGGATATATCTTAAATCCGTACCGGCTTCCAATAAATGTGTTGCAAATGAATGACGGAGCATGTGAGGAGTAACTCGTTTTTTGATCTTTGCCGCCTGTGCTGCTTTGCTTACTATTTGAGCAACACTTTCGGCAGAATACCGCCCCCCGGTTTGTCCTTCAAACAAATAGGTCGTTGGTCTCCACTTTACAAAATACGCTCTTAACTCTTTAAGCAGTGTCTCAGAAAGCAAAGTATACCTGTCTTTATTTCCTTTTCCCGAGCGTACCTTTATCGTCATACGCTTACCATCAATATCCTCAGGCACCAAATTAAGTAATTCATTTCTTCGCAGTCCTGCTGAGTAAAGCAGGCTTACCACACAGCGATGCTTAATATTATTGGTATGGGCTATGATAGAAAACACCTCTTCTTTTGATAGCACTTTGGGCAATTTCTCCTCCATCCGGGGCCGCTCCATCCCGTAAAACCGGTTAGGCATTTCCATAACCACTTCATAATAGAACTTTATGGCATTTATGGCCTGGTTAATATATGAATTGGAACTTCCTTCCTGTATAAGCTTTTGAAGGTAAGCCCTTATATCGTTTTCATTGATGTTTTCGGGTTCAATATTGCGGTAGTGATTGATGAAAGCCTCAAAACATGAAACATAAGTTTTTACGGTGTTGTTGGCATACCGCTTTAATTCGAGCTTTAACAGGTAACTTTCAGGGCAGCGCCGATATTCTGCAGGATGTTTGCGTTTCCTGAACCAGTCTACATTAATAGCCTCATTGTTTCGGCTAAACCCGCTATTGGTAAAAAAATGGTTGCAGTTCACCCAGGCCACTCCGCGAAATTGTTCAAAGATCCCGTCCAGGGCCGCTGGTGATTTGGGCACATAGTTCATATGGAACTCATCGCTCCATGCTATCCCGGGAAGTTCATTGACCAGCGCCTGCAGCACTTTATCCTGGTAAAACTTGAGGCCTATGCATTTTTGCCCCGCTATCATTAAGTTCTTAAGGGTGATGTATTTACTATCCATGGTCGTAAGTATAATTCAATAAAAATAGACAGGGAAAATGACTACAGCCGTGGAATAGTCGTATATTATACTGATAAACAAGAAATAACCTGTGAAAATGGAGGAACGGAAATGCCCGGTGTGTGATAAGCCATTGAAGGGAAGAACAGATAAGAAATTTTGCGACCCTTCCTGCAAAAGTGCCTATCACTACCAGGCACTTCAGGAAGAAGGCAGGGGGTTTTATGCGCGGGTAGACCGACAGCTTAAAACCAATAGAAGGATCCTGAAAAAATTCAACAAAGCAGGGAAAGCCACTGTAAGATCTGAAGTTTTGATCGCACAGGGATTTGATCCTCACTTTTTTACCCATTACTGGAAAAATGCCAAAGGCGAGGTCTATCTCTTTGTGTATGAATTTGGATTTCTTAGCAGAATGGAAAACGGCAAGAAAAAATATGTCCTGGTCACCTGGCAACCGTATATGGAAAGATGATGGAAAAACCGTATGTTGATCTTACCGAACATTCAGTTTTTAATGAATCAGAAACTTAATAACATTTGGGAAGGATGAGATTAATTATCATCCTAAAGGTCTTGTGGAATTCTGGCTGGAAGATTCACCAGTACTTCAATTAGACCATTCTCTTTCAGACCCGGAATAGCTCGCCAAAGAAAATATAGCCCAAAGAATTAGTGTCCCCGGGGTACAACCAAAACTCTCTTTAAGATTTAAAGCACAACAAGAAAGTAATAGATTAACCATCGCAGGAGCTTTGGATACCAGCCATATTTTAAAACCTCCACCCACAATATCCCAAAATGTCCGAAATTGAATCGCTATCAATGCTTATGGCCCAAGCTTGTGGAATTGTAACAGTTCCATTTCTATTAATTCCTTTGAAAGACGGGGAATTTGCTTATCTACCCCGAAGAATAGACCGGGATAGGAATGGAAAGGGAGTGAATTTCTGAGCAAGAGTTTTCTAAATAATGAAAATAAAACAAAATTGGAAGAGCTTCTAATTTTGAAAAAAGAGCGGATACTATAACTGGCTTTAATAGTATTACAAAGATTTAATCAACTGAATTGTGGGTACAAGCATGATTTCTAATAACATAAATAAGATAACCTCTATTTGATCCTAATTTCCTAACCTATGCCAGTCCTGTACATCGCTTAAAAATTGGCAACAGTATAACATAAAATCTCAGGTGGACACATTTGAATCCTTTAGTTTAGCATCCTTAATCTAAAATTTTATCATGAAAAAACTTGTTGAAAACATCCAAACTATCTTTGAATCTTTCCAAACAGAAGCTAATGCGCAATTAGACGGTAATAAAGCCGCCGGAACCAGAGCAAGAAAATCATCTTTGGATTTGGAAAAGCTTTTAAAAGAATTCCGTAAAGTTTCTGTTGCAGAATCAAAAAAGTAAAAAAACAGCCTCCTTTTTAGGAGGTTTTTTTTTGTCATAAGAATTAGTTCAATCAAAACCTCTTAACTTCCCGGCCTTACACTAACACGCATTACGCTGAGTCTTTTTTAGTTTTCCTTTTTTTATGCAGGTTTGCTTATCTGTTCCAACATTTCTCCTTTAACTCCCCTCTTTAAATTAGATTTCCAATAGTATTAGAGAATTTTTAAAAATTCCTGTTTTTTAAACGGGAAACCCTAACTACATCTCGCTCCATAGTTATCTCAGGCCTGAATAAGGTTCACTTTTTTTTATCACTTCATAACCTCGTTACTTCATCAATTCCTCACTCTGGTATAATTTCCTTAGTTTTGAAACAAAAAATCACTATACCCTCCAACTGGCATAATGCAAAAATCCTGGCTCCTCACCTGTTTGATCAATTTTTTAATCGCGGCCCTTTTGGGGCTTTTTCTGAGGTTTGTATTTGTATTCCCGGTTGGAATTAACTTCCGGTATTTAACGCACGCCCATTCTCACGTGGCTATGCTGGGCTGGGTTTATTTGATGCTGTTCAGCTTTATTGTCTATTATTTTATTCCGAAAGCTTCCAAGGCATATTCGCGGTTGTTTTGGATTACAGAAATCGCTGTTGTGGGAATGATGCTGAGTTTTCCATTTCAGGGCTATGCGGCCATTTCCATAAGTTTTTCCACGCTTCATATTTTTTGCAGCTATTATTTCTTCAGGTTGGTCTGGAAATACCAGGCAGGAAATGATCTTCCTGAACGCGCTCTTTTAAAGACCTCTTTGGTATTTATGCTGCTTTCCACCATAGGGATCTGGTGCCTGGGCCCGGCGGTGGCGACCATGGGAAATCAGTCAGCTTTTTTCAATATCGCCATCCAGTTCTTTTTGCACTTTCAGTTTAACGGCTGGTTCCTGTTTGCTGTGTTGGCCGTATTTTTTAAAATTCTGAACAGACTTGATCTTAAAATCGATCTCAAAAAATTCAAATGGTTTTTCCGGTTTCTGGTTATTGCCACCGTAATGACCATGGCGCTGCCGGTAAGTTGGTATGCTTTTCATCCTATTTTATTATGGATCAATGGCCTGGGGGTTATTTTTCAGCTTATCGCAGCAGTATTTTTTATAGTGCTGCTCAAACCTATCTGGCCATTTTTTTGGCAACAAATTTCAAGCCTTGCCAAACTGATGTTCAGCTTTGCCTTAATCTGTTTCACCTTTAAGATCGGGATGCAAACTACCTCCCTGTTTCCTGAAATAGCACAACTTTCGGCCCAGATCAGGAATTTTGTAATCGGGTTTATTCACTTGTTGATGTTGGGGATGATCAGCGGATTTCTGTTTGCTTTTTTATTGCAAAGCCGATTTATCAACTTCAAAAGCCAACTTCTAAAATGGGGAATAGCCACTTTTCTTACCGGTTTTCTGTCCACCGAACTCCTGCTTTTTATCCAGGGAGGAATGTTCTATTTTGGCTTTGGACCAATTCCGCATTATTACCTCGGCTTGTTTATTTTCAGCGCATTTCTGGCTGTTGGGATTTTATTGATCGCTACAAGTATGTTCAGGGGAAATAAGTTAGAAGTACGAAGTTAGAAATACGAAGTGAAAGACCGGAATAAAGGGACAAAGAATGTATATGCTAAAGGGAATGGAAAATCTATTTTCATTCTTTCGGAATTCACATCTATTAACAGGAAACGTATACCAAATTCCCTTTCAAAACACGAGTGTTAGTACAACGCTAATATCACCAAAATGCTAAATATAATTTGAAACCCTCCCGACTTTTATAAAAAAAAGAAAACCAATCACGTAATTAAACGAATTGGTTTTCTTCACAATCAACTAAAAAAACATAAAATTTTTATGCTGTCTGAAATAATATAAGTTGCAAAAAATGATTTACATATTGCTTACCGCTTCCTCGATGTTTTTGATGGTATTGTTTGAATTAACCCCGAGTCCCTCCTGCTGGAAAACGAGTTCCCCTTTTTCATTAAATACGCTTATGATATTTGAATGGGAAAAATTTATGGGGGAGATCTCTTTGTAGTTTACCGCCAAAACAGCAGCAAACTCACGTGTATTAGCTTCGGTAGATCTCAAAAACAACCAGGGCTCTTCATCCATTAAATTTTCTTTGGCGAAAGCTTTCAGGCGTTCCGGAGTATCGGTTTCGGGATCAATGCTTACAAAAATCATTTTTACTTTGCCTTTTATGTCTTCGGGCAGTTGTTCCTCAATGTTCCGCATATCGGCGACCAACCTGGGGCAAGCGGCTTTACAGGTGGTGTAGATCATTACCATCACCAAAACATCACCCTGCAAATCTTTTATCTGAAGTTCTTCCCCATTCTGATTTGTCCAGGTAGAGGGCAGATTGTAGATGGACATATCGGTAAATCCCGCTGTATCTGTTTCCGCTTCAATTTTTGCTTCAGTTAATTCTTTATTTTTTTTATCTGAAGCCTGATTGCAGGAAGCAAATAATAAAATACTTAAAATACAAAGTGCTGATATTTTTTTCATCTTTAATTTTTTTTGCCCTTATTGTTTTTTGAAAATTTGAAACTTCCTATTTCTACTTTGTAGGCTTACGGATTTCTTTTCCTCTCTCAACTTTTCACAAAAGCAATAAACAACTTTCATCTTGGTTCTTGATTCTTGACTCTTGTTTCTTTTTCTAACTTCTAATTTCTAACCTCAAATTTCGTACTTCTAACTTCCGACTTTCCCGCATCCATAGCGCATCTGAAACCCAAATTTTTAATGGCATATCGCGCTTTGATACTTCCTCTAAAGGCATAGCGCATAAAGGCAGCATAGTCCATCAAATCTGTGGCGCCTACAGCACCTCCACAAAACAGGTTCCTGTCCGTGGAATTGCCTTTTCTGGATTCCCCGGAAATTAAAACCGAATTAAAATCCATTGCCCACTCCCAAACCAGTCCGTGCAGATCGTAAACTCCCCAATAATTCCGGGAGTTGCTCCCTATGGGATTGTCAAAGGTTTTTGGGGTTTCATACCATGAGAGGATCTTTTGGTTATAGCTGTCTTTTATTCGTGCATCGGGCGAGGTTTCATCGGCCATTGCCGCATATTCCCATTCATCCAGAGTGGGAAGCCGTTTTCCCTGGCATTCGCAATATTTTTTGGCGGCAAACCAGGAAACATTGGTAATGGGAGCATTGGGCAAAGTTTCCTCGCCAATGTTCAGATCACTTTTCCAATGGTACAGATATCTTTCATCAGCAAAAAGTTTTATCACCCGGGATTTGCTCCAATCCGGATTTTTTTGGACAAACTGCAAGAAATCTGAATTGGTGACGGGGTATATATCCAGAAGAAAAGTTTTTACCTCTACCCTGGCAGAATCGACACCATAAAGGGGCAGGAATTCTCCCCCTTTTATTCGTGCCATTTCATTTTCCCTTTCCTGCGAAAAAGATGCTGAACAAAAGAATCCGATAATTACAACCAAGGCGATTTTGAGGTTTTGACCAGGCATTTTCATTTCTGTTTTTAGTTTGGGGTTTATGGTTTTTTTGTTTAGGGTTTAGGGTTTAGGGTTTAGGGGTTAGGGGTTAGGGGTTAGGGGTTAAGAGTCAAGAACAAAGACTATAGACTAAAAAAAAATTCCTTTCCCTTTGGTTTTCAATTTTGAACTTTGAACTTTGATCGGAAAACAGGGATCAGTAAACCAACTCACGTAACTTCTGGACCTCTTTTTTTCAGTCCTAAACTACAAACCTAACAATTTTCCACTCCCGACCCTTCGGGGCCACTTTATTTACTTCATCACAACCTTACTTCGTTACTTCATCACACTTTACTCCAAAAGGTCTCTTTTCTATTCTCTTTATTCTATGTTCTTTTTTCCTGCACTTTCCAACTTTTTAACTTTTTTATTTTACTACTTCTAACTTCGTACTTCTAACTTTTTTCTGGTGTTACTTTCTATGAGATTTCACCATTTCCGGGGTTACAACGGTCTTGTTGTTTCCCCAACTGTTATAAGCGTAGGTGAGCACATCGGCAATTTCATCATCGGTAAGGTTTTGGCCTGGCATGACACTATTAAATTTAGTGTCGTTTACAGTGACCTCACCCGTTAATCCATTTAAAACTATACCAATAGCCCTGTTTGCATCGGCATTTAAGAAATCTGATTTTGCCAGTGGAGGAAAAGCACCGGGAATTCCTTGTCCTGTAGCCTGGTGACAGGCAAAACAAGTTTGCATATAAAGTTGTTTCCCGTGTTCCATTTGTTGAGCCAAAGATTTTGGAGGTACTGAAGCAGAGGTTTCTTCAGAATCGGCTACCGGCATTTTTTGGATCACGCTTCCTTCAGGCAAATAAATTTTATCCAATTGTTCTCCTGAGTAAAGTTTAGGATCTTTCTCGCCTTCAACCTTTAACATACCCAAAGCACCTTTATTGAAGGCACGAAATATGGAGTGGTCCACTAAAAGGAAAGTTCCGGGAACTTCTACCTTAAGCTCGATCATCGCAGCCCCTCCCGCAGGAATCAGTGTTGTTTGTACATTTTCATTTATTAAACTCCCACCTTCTACATGGACCCTGTCAAAAATTTCTCCTATCATATGAAAAGAAGACACTAGGTTTGGTCCTGCATTACCCACAAATAAACGGATGGTTTCCCCCACTTTGGCAGTGATGGCGTTGTCTCCGGTTAAGGCGCCCACCTTTCCATTAAAAAGAACATAATCCGGGTTTTCATCAATCGCTTTTTGCATATTAAAAGGCTGCAAACCCGGTTTTCCGTAAGCATCCTCTGTATAGAAATCGCCTTGCATGACATAATATTCTTTATCTACCGACGGAAGTCCTCCTTTGGGTTCTACCAGGATCAATCCGTACATCCCGTTTGCGATGTGCATTCCCACTGGCGCTGTTGCACAATGGTACACATACAAGCCGGGGTTTAATGTTTTAAATGAAAATACTTTTTCGTGTCCCGGAGCGACAAGGGAAGATTCCGCTCCACCTCCTGGGCCTGTAACTGCATGCATATCTATATTATGTGGCAGTTTATTGTCCGGGTGGTTTTTAAGATGAAATTCTACCTCATCCCCTACCCTGGTCCTAATAAAACTTCCAGGAACTGTTCCTCCAAAGGTCCAGTACATATATTGAACTCCGTTGGCAATTTCGCCTACCTTTTCAATAATTTCCATATCAACCACGAGCTTTGCGGCTTTTCTTGCACCAACCGGTTCCGGTACATTTGGCGGGGAAGTAAGAACGGCTTGTATTTTTGAACTTATTTCGATATCTGTTGAATTTTCTTCATCAGATTTACACGAAACAATTGTCGATACAAAAACAAGTACCAATACTAACATTAAATAGATTTTGAAGCCAGAACTTCTGTTGGAGTAATTATTTCCGTTCATAAAATTTGGTATTTAATTATGTGAAATGCAAATTAAGACTTTTTTGTCCGATTAAATTATGACCCAAGTCATATCAATCGTATTTAAACTCATTAAAAATTAAAACCTTTGAAATTAATTGTGGTTTCCTGAACAAACCTAGAAAATTATAAGAAAAAAGTGGAACAAAACTTAATATTTTTTATAAATAATCTGGGTGAAGAGGTGCAAATTGTGATCAGGAATGCTTATTCCTTATTCAATGTATTAAAAATGAAGTGAAAGGGTTTTGGTTTAAATTTTTCTATTTGTTACAAAAAGATTGAATTTTAAATTGTTAGAATATTTCTGATGCTATTTATCTATTCATATTAGAAAACAATTTCCAAATTTTAGGGAAATCCAAAATTCAATAATAAATTATCCATTTATTCATTTCCTCACATTGAGAAAAATTTTTGAGTATATAATCAAGGGAATCGTTCATCTGGTGACCTTTTCTCTCAATAAGTATATTGCCTTTTTCCAGCATTAGATCCTTAAACCGCTGTAAATCTTCCTTTTGTTTTAAATCCAAAAAATTTCTTTTATATATTGCAGCTTTTTCAAACCTGGTCTCCCTTTGCGCATTAAAATTGGTGTTTTCTACGGTGACAATTTCATCGTCTAAATAAAAAGAGGCTGAAGGAAGCAAATAATCATAAACGATCAACCTGTTTAAATCCTTTCCCGATTTTTGCTTTGCAAAACCCATCAATTCTTTCGCAGAATTTATCATATATGGATTTCCGGCGCTGAACAACGCATCGGTTAACAGCAAGCAAATGCTAAAAGACATTCCCAGATATATCAACTGAAAGTGCTGATTTGTACTGGAGTATTTCCACAAATAAATCCCGATACCCGCAGTGAACAGGATAAGCAGGATCGTATATATCCCATCCATGAAAATCCAACTGCCAAGCCCTCCCACGATCAAACCTAAAAGAAGTAAAGCAAATAGAACCATGTAAATATTGACATATATATTGATCCATTTCCCGGTAGAATTAAACAAAATATACCCGGCCAACAAAGAGATAAAGGAATAAATGGGAAGTATGTACAAAACCAATTTTGAAGAAAACGCGGAAAATATTAACATCAATATAACAATAGTGATGGATAGCATAATAGCTATGGATCTTTCCTTCACAATGGCCCTGAATTTTCTTTTAAGATCCAGGACTATAAAAAACAACCAAGGAAAACCTAAAAGCGGTGCTAAAACCAAATAATACCAAAAAGGCTGGTTTCTATGAAAACTTTGTGCGGCAATCGTACGTTTGACAATTTGTTCATCTATAAAGTAATCCCATAATTGAGGTTTATCAATAATAATTGCCGTAAACCAAGATCCCGCGACGATTAAAAACAAAAGGCTTCCCAAAAGGGTACGTATTGAAAATTGTAGCTTCTCCTTATAAACCAATTTCCAGCAACCTATAAATACAATTACCGGAAGGAGTGCTACCGGACCTTTGGTAAGAAAAGCAAGACCAAGCAAGGCATAAAATCCGTATAGATAAAACGCTCGTTTTCCATCTTTATATTGAAGCCAAAAATAGATACTCCATAAAATAAAGGTGGTCAAATAGGCATCTGTTGTCAAATTACGTGCTGCGATAAGCACCACGGGAAAGGAAAAGTAAATTAATGCCGAGAAAAAGGCAATTTTTTCTTCTTTAAAAAGAAGCTTGCCGATTTTAAAAACAAAAAACAATTGCAGGATAAGTGCTACGCTAAGAAAAAAACGGGCCCCAAATTCATTAATCCCGAAGATTTTATATCCAATCGCGGTAATATAATAAGTTGCAGGTGGCTTGTGATAATGTTGGATCCCCAGCAAGGTGGGATGAAGGTAATCTCCACTTAAAACCATTTCCCTGCTTATTTCAGCATATCTCGCCTCGCTTGTTTCCGCCAGTCCCCAGCTTCCCAGACCAATATTTAAAAAAACAAAAATCACCAAAAGAATAAAATAGAACCTGTTTTTCATTTTTATCGATTAAATAAATACAAAATCGGCCGCAGGGAACCAACTACAATTTATGATTATTTATTAATATCTATAAATAATCCTTAAAATTTATAGAAGAATATGGAGCAAATAATTAATTTGACAAATTCCGATAACTTTTGCGGTACTTATCCCTGACCCTTATTCTGAATTAAGTTTTGGGAAAAAATAGCCCCGTCGCACCCATCCTCTTAGACTTCTTATTAAGGTTAAGGATCAAATGGAAAGTTCCAATATAGAATTTAAGATCATACCAAAAATTTGATAAATGAAAGTCAAATCATTCAGAAGGCTAACAAGACTAGGAGAGTTTAGAAAAAAAGGTAACCGAATAGGTAACTTTTAGGATGATTTTAAATATAAAAAAAATGACTTCAATTTTCTATTAAGGAGGATTGAAAATCATTAGTTTAGATATTATTTGATGTCATTCGACACGTAAAAAGTCTGGGTGGCAGTCCCAAAGCATCGGGAGAACCTGCTATATTTGATAATTTTTTAAACAAAAAAAAAGCCTCAAACTTTCGTTCAAGGCTTTTTGTGGTCGGGGTGGCAGTCCCGAAGCATCGGGAGAACCTGCTATATTTGATGATTTTTTAAACAAAAAAAACCTCAAACTTTCGTTCAAGGTTTTTGTGGTCGGGATGGCAGGATTCGAACCTGCGGCCTCCTGCTCCCAAAGCAGGCGCGATAACCGAGCTACGCTACATCCCGAATAAACAGCTTGCGCTGTTAAAAACAATAAGTCAAATTCTAAATTCCGATAAAAGTATATCGGGCTGCAAAGATAGCATTTCCTTTGAGTCCTCCTACAAACAATTGAATTAATTTATTTTATTTTAAATTCTACCTTAACACAAGTTTCACAACCTCAATCCTCAATTTTTTTTAACTTATGTCCCTAAATTTATTTGATGAAATGTTCCTAATGAAAGATTGTCAATAACAGCAATATAAAAAGGGTTATCTTCCAGATATTTTTTTGAGAACCTCATAAAAACAATAAAAAGACAAACATATGAAATCCACTTTAATCCTACTCTTAAGCGTAACGGCATTTTCCCTTACCGCCTGTGCCCAAAAGGATACCACCATCAAAGATCCCGCAACCACATTTGATTTTGAAATTGTGGTTGGCGAACTGCAGATTCCCTGGGGGATGGCCTTCTTACCAGACGGAAGCATGCTCATTACCGAAAAAAGCGGGGAACTTATTCATTTTAGAGATGGCCAAAAACAGTTGATCACGGGCGTACCAGAAGTATACCAGCAGGGCCAGGGCGGTTTGCTAGATATTGCATTGCATCCCAATTATGGGACAAACGGATGGATCTACATTACCTATTCCTCTTCTGAAGGGAAAGGTGAAGGAGGCCATACCGCCTTGATGCGGGCCAAACTCGACGGCAACCGGTTAACAGATCAGAAGGTGTTGTACAAGGCAACTCCAAACACCACTGCGGGTCAGCATTTTGGCTCTAGGATAGCCTTTGACAACAATGGTTATTTATATTTTTCCGTTGGGGAACGCGGGGAAAAAGATATAAACCCACAGGATATTACCCGCGATGGGGGAAAAATTTACAGGTTAAATGATGACGGCAGCATTCCATCGGACAACCCTTTTGTGGGTAAACCTAATGCCAAAGAAGCTATATACAGTTATGGACACCGCAATCCTCAAGGGATGATCTTAAATCCTGATACCGGGGAGATTTGGGTACATGAACACGGCCCAATGGGTGGGGATGAAATTAATGTCATAAAAAAAGGCGCCAATTATGGATGGCCCGTCGTAACCCACGGAATAGATTATACCGGACTCCCAATCTCGGACGAAAGTTCCAGGCCAGGTATGGAAGATCCCATTTATTTTTGGGTGCCTTCCATTGCTCCCAGCGGAATGGTATATGTTACTTCGAATAAGTATCCACATCTTAAAGGCAATCTATTGGTTGGTTCCTTGAAATTCCAGTATTTGGAACATCTTGTTTTGGATGGAAAAGAGGTTATTAAAAGGGAGAAGTTGTTAAAGGATATCGGCAGATTAAGGGATGTAAAACAAGGTCCAGATGGATTTATTTATGCGGCTGTTGAAGGAAAAGGAATTGTGAGATTAATTGAAGCAAAAACGCCTGGAAGCAAAGAATGAAATTAATTTTCAGCCTGATCCTGATCATCCTTCTCATTGGTTTTAAATCATTTGGAAATAAAAATTCGGTATTTATATTTCCATTAATAATGCCAATGCTTCCCATTTTCCCGGCAGATTTATGCAGATTGAAACCGCAGATTTCCGCTGATAGGCTCAGCAACTTTTAACAACAAACTAGAAACAACTTCTAACTTCTGTTTTCGGCCTGAAATGCTTAATTTCTCGTTTTGGGTATATTAGCGGATAAGCATTTTAATTTAAAAAGCAACCCCCGGCATTTAAAAGGAATAATTAACTTTGTCACAAACTTTTCGACTTATGCTAATTATTGGAATTGCCGGTGGTACCGGGAGCGGAAAAACCACCGTTGTAAGCCAGATTATTGACCAATTAAAAAACGAAGAAGTCGATGTGATTTCACAGGACTCTTACTATCAGGAAACCAGTCATTTGCCAATTGAGGAACGCAAAAAAATCAATTTTGATCACCCAAAATCCATCGATTTTGATCTGTTGGTTTCGCATCTCAAGGACCTAAAAGCGGGAAAAACCATTCAGCAACCCGTTTATTCCTTTATAGATCACAACCGAACAAGTGAAACTATAACGATCCACCCCAGGAAGGTTATCATAGTTGAAGGGATCCTGATCCTTACACATTCAGACGTCAGGGCGATGTTCGATATAAAAATATACGTTCATGCCGATAGCGATGAACGCCTGATCCGAAGATTGAAAAGGGACATCAACGATCGCGGACGAGATCTGGAAGAGGTTTTATGGCGATACCAAACCACCCTAAAACCAATGCACCAGCAGTTTATAGAACCCACTAAAGAATTTGCCGACATTATCATTCCAACCAACCGGCCCAACAATGTGGCTGTTGATATTGTTCAAACCATTATTAAAGACAGATTGACCTAATTTTGTACCTTTAGACAAAATGAGAGAAAGTCCGGAAAGAGCATAAATTAAAAACAGCGAAAGCCATACTACGTACTATTGACATTAAAAATTAAAGTTAAATGAGGCTAAAAGAGCTCCGCAGCAAAAGATGGTTTAAAATAGTCAGCAACAAATACGTGTTGCTTTTGCTGATCTTTACCTTCTGGATGTTCTTTTTAGACAGCAATTCCTGGTTTATCCATCACGAACTCGATGTGGAAATTGATGAATTGGAAACCAATAGGGAATATTATAAGAAAGAGATCGCCAAAGACAAATCCACCATCGAAAAATTAAACGATTCCTTTGAAATGGAAAGTTTTGCAAGGCAACAATATTATATGAAACGGGCCGACGAGGATATTTTTATCATTCAATACGATACCATAGATTAAACAGGGATCTAAATTGATGATTTTCGAAACCTTTCATTTAAAAAATAAAATAAAATGAGTCAGGATTTATTTCAGGAATTTGAAGCAGTAACAGCAAAACAGTGGAAGCAAAAGATCCAATTCGATTTAAAAGGTGAAGATTACAACGAAAAACTTGTTTTTAAAAGCCGCGACGGCATCGCTGTAAAACCTTTCTACAACGCCGAAGATATTTCAGAAACCACTCAGGTTGACTCCCCTAAAAACTGGGAGATCTGCGGGAAAATATATGTTGCTTACGCAGAAAAAAGCAATCAAAATGCACTTGAAAGCTTGAAAAACGGGGCTGAAAGCCTTTGGTTTATAATCCCTTCGGAAAAAACCAATATTAAAACCCTCCTTCAAAATATACCTTTAGAAAAAACCCCGATCTATTTGGGTTTTGAATTCCTTTCTG
>Ga0307487_1001652_pt1 | contig 15520 bp, 15 predicted proteins | sample CBIW12metaG_FD_203665 | JGI IMG/M metagenome (GOLD analysis project Ga0307487, IMG submission 203665) | Sea-ice brine microbial communities from Beaufort Sea near Barrow, Alaska, United States - CBIW 1.2 | ecosystem: Environmental > Aquatic > Marine > Coastal | place: USA: Alaska | collected... | reverse complement strand
CTTGATTTACGCTCTTCCTTTTTCTTTTTCTTCTCTTCACGCTTTTTTAAACGCTTTTTTTCTTTTTCAATCTTGTTAAATGTCTGTTGCGACTTTGCCATTTGTTTATTTAAATTATACTTTACTTTTGCAAATATACGGCTTCTATTTTAATTTTTAAAAAGTAAATCCTAAGATTGTTTAATTGAAGTTAAAATATTCTTAAGATTTTACATTAACTTTTTGAGTAATGGAGTTAGTGAGCATTATATTCGCTTTCTAGCAAAGAAGCGGATATCAATTATTTTGTCACTAACAACTCGGGGAAACCTTTTGGGAAGTGAGTTAAAAATTGATGAAATTTGAAAAACAAGGATTTCAATTGTTATTCTGAATCACTTTTCCTGAACAACTGTATCTTTACAACTTATTAAAACCTTAAACCAAGACAGATCCTGCATCCAAAAAATATCCATATTGCTTCCTATGATTTTGATGCTCTTGTAAACAAGCATAAGGAATTGGGGAAGTATGTTCGTATAAATTCTTACGGAAACAAAAGCATAGCTTTTTCAGATAGTAATGCGGTGCTTCATTTGAATAAAGCCCTTTTAAAATATCATTATCAGCTGAAAGACTGGAATATACCCGAAAATTATTTATGTCCACCAATTCCCGGAAGAGCAGATTATATTCATTATATCGCAGATCTTCTCAAAGGTGACGGGATCAAAACTTCCGTAAAAGGATTGGATATTGGAGTTGGTGCAAATTGCATTTACCCGATCTTGGGAGCAAGAATATACAACTGGAAAATGGTAGGAGCTGAAATTGACACAAATGCTATTGCTGCGGCCAAAGCCAACGTAAATGCGACTCCCGACTTAAGGGAATTTATTGAAATCAGGCAACAGGAAGAAAATGCCCATATTTTTAAGGGAATTGTCAAAGAAGGGGAAGTTTATCAATTTACCATGTGCAATCCTCCTTTTCACCCCTCAAAAGAAGCGGCAACCAAGGGAACCATGCTCAAACTGAAAAACCTTGGGCAGGATAGATCATTCGCATTAAATTTTGGAGGGCAAGCCAACGAGTTGTTTTGCAATGGTGGTGAAGCCTTATTTATCAAGCGAATGATCAAAGAGAGTATTCTTTATCGTTCACAAATAGGTTGGTTTACTTCCCTGGTATCCAAAAAGGAGAATTTGCCCAATATATATAAACAACTCAACAGGTTAAAAGCGACCCATAAAACCATTGAAATGCAACAAGGCAACAAACAAAGCAGGTTTGTCGCCTGGAAATTTGAATGATATTGATTTTAAATTTTTAGCAGACTTTGCAACTCCCCCACTACGGTAATTTGTTTCAATTAGTTTTATTCATTAATAAATTTAAAAATCGAGGAAAAATCCAGATCTCCCTGGTTTTTCTGTTTAGCAAGAGCATATATTTCCTTTGCGACATTGGTTAAAGGAGTGGATTTTTCATATTCATATGCCGTGTCGGTAAAAAGCTGAAGGTCTTTTTGAAGGTGTTTTAAAGGAAAATTTGGTTCGTAATTTTCATCTTCTATGCGGGACCTGAAGGCTTTTAGTATTGGTGGAGTTACGGCGGAATCCAGGAGGATATCCATGGCTTTGGATTTATCGATCCCTAAAGCTATTCCCAGGGATAAACTTTCTGAGAAAGCCAGCATGCTTTGTCCTAAGAGCTGGTTGATCATTATTTTCATTACCGATCCTTTGCCGGTATCTCCTATGTGAATGGTTTTATTGCCCATAAGATCCAATAACGGCTGAACTTCGTCAAGATCATCGGCCTTTCCTCCTACCAGAAAGATCAATGCTGCCTTGGCGGCTGGTTCTTTTGAACCGGAAACGGGAGCATCTAAAAACCGGACCCCGTGTTTTTCGGCCTCCATACCCATCTTTTTGCTGAAGGAAGGATTAACGGTACTGCAATCTATCCAGATACTTCCTTTTTGTAGTGCCGGCAAAAAACCATTTTTTCCCAAAGCCAGGTTCTCAACAACATCCGGATTCTCCAACATTGTTATAATTACATTTGCCCCTTTTGCAACTTCTTCCGGGGTATCTGCCCATTTTGCACCGTTCTTTAAAAGAAATTCTGCTTTATTTTTTGTCCGGTTATGAACTGAAAGACTATGTCCTCCATTTAATACATTCGCAGCCATGCGGCTTCCCATTATCCCTAAACCTATAAATGCTATTTTCATCTGTATATATTGTTTTTATTGGGGATTATTATGAATTTTCATCAAATATGATTTTTATCACCAACCTGTTTCAAAGTTAAGTTTTAATCCAGGGAAACCGCTTTAAAAAGTGCCTAAAATCAGAATTATCTGGATTAAAAAGAAACATATTTTGAAAATAAATTATACCGCCTATTTTAATAAATAAAATTTAAAATTTTGAATGCTTATTTTATGTAATTTGCTTTCACCATAAAATCTCAATATGAAAAATGTTTTAAGCTTGTTTATAGGTCTGGCACTTATGACTGCAAATGCGCAAAATTATTTTGATATAGGGAGTATTTCCTATGCAAATACGCCCTCAAATAAATTTGAAAACAGTTTGGAACAGACCAAGGTCGAAGAATTGGGATTAGAATTGAATTTTCCCGTGGTGCTCAATGAAAAGAATGTATTGTTAACCGGTTTATATGCTAACAGGATACAGGTAAAATTGGATCCGGATATTTCGGGAAATACCAACCTGAATACCATTGGTATAGTGTTAGGATTAAACCATACTTATTCCGAAAAATGGTCTGCAACCTATATGGTCCTCCCTAAAATTTCTTCCGATTTAAATGAGCTCTCCGGGAAGGATTTTCAGTTGGGATTGTTATCCTTGTTTAATTACACAAAAAGGTCAGATTTAAAATATAAAATTGGGCTTTACGCCAATACAGAAAGATATAGCCTATCGTTATTGCCTTTGCTGGGATTGTATTACCAGAGCCCGGATAAGAAATTTGAAGCAAATTTCACTTTGCCCATCAGTGCTGATGTCAATTATCAATTATTTGAAAAAACAAAAGTGGGGTTGAATTTTGATGGATTGGGTTCCAGTTATAATATGAATAAAAGAATTTATATCAACAAGGATACCTATGCCGTAAAATCTTCCAATGAATTGTTCGCCTATTTGATGTTTCAATTAGGGACTTCATTTTATGTCAAACCAAAGTTGGGTTATTCAATTTTCAGGACTTATAAAGTATTTGAAAACAATGACAAAGTAGATTTTTCAGTAGGCCCATTTTATATGGGAGATAACCGGACCCAGTTAAATACAAGTTTTGAAGATGGGGCCATCTTTAAAATTGAAATGGTGTATAGGGTTCATTTTAAATAAAATGATGAATATTGTTTTTATTCTAGGTTTCCTGAAAAACACCGGATTATCAGGTTTTTAGAGAAATGTTTTAACAATGATCATCAACGAGCTTATAGATATAAAAACCCACAGGAATACCGCAAGAAGTATTGGTTTTGCACCAACGTCCCTCAGGGATTTAAAGGTTAGTCCTGAGCCAATAAGAAAGAGGGTTATTGTAAGTCCGGTTTTGGCAACTTTTACAATGTAAGGCGACATGGCCTGTACAGAAGGCATATAGGTATTTGCAATAATGGCAAGTATAAAAAGGCCTATAAAATACGGGACGCGTACTTTAGTGATACCGGCCTTCGAAAAAACGGCAAATAAAAGCGATACCGGGATGATCCAAAGTGCCCTGGCTAATTTTACGGTGGTTGCAACTTCCAATGCTTTATCCCCATATATTTCTGCTGCGCCAACTACTGAACTTGTGTCGTGAATGGCTATGGCGCTCCAAATACCAAACTGATGTTGAGAAAGTTCCAACAGATGCCCTATTGGGGGAAATATGAAAAGGGCTATTGAGTTTAACAAAAAGACGATTCCGATAGAAATCGAAATTTGTTTGTTGTCAGCTTTAATTATCGGGGAAATCGCTGAAATGGCACTACCTCCGCAAATTGCTGTTCCGCAGGATATAAGCTGGGAAATCTTTTTATCAATACCAAAGTATTTTCCAATTAGGAGGCCAAGGGTGATAGTGGTTGTTATAGAGGCTATAGTGAATAAAAAACTATCCTCTCCCGCTCTAAAAGCACTGAACATATTCATTCCAAAACCAAGTCCAACTACAGATATTTTCAATAACCAATTTACGGCTTTGCCGCTTATCTCCATAAAAGGATTCCCCATGAGTTGGGCCGTTACCAAACCTAAGGCTAAAGCAATAGAGGACGAAATCCAGGGAAAAAGGCAAACAGAAGCAATTGCGATAAACAAAATTTTGATGACAGAAAAGGATCTTCCAAAGATTTGAATTGTTTTGCTTTTCATCCTTTATTCATAAATTGGAAGGTAAATTTGGCTGTTCAAGAAATGCTAAGGTACTTTAGAAACCCATGAAAATGAACATTATTACCGATAAGAATTAACTTTCGTGAAAATTCACCTGTTTGAAATTGAATCCTCCCTCCTATTCAAATAATTCGGGAAATTGTTACCCTGGTAATTTTAGCTGATTAAATCAGTAAAAGCAGAAGACGAAAATCGTCCTTAACATTCCTTAACAACCAATGTTAAATCATTCTCAAATCATATAACATTAATAATTTTCATCATTTTGGAATCGTATATTTAGTTAAACCTTTTAAAATCAAAAACTTATGAAAACTACAAGAGAGGCGGCTAAAGAAGAAAGCCACAAAGAACATGCGGAGGCCTTACAGATGTTATTGCAAAAAAATTATGATGCTGAAAAGGGATTTAAAAAAGCGATAACAAAAACCGAAAGTGGTAGCTTAAAAGAATTCCTAAAGCGACAAGCTTTAAAGCACAATCGTTTTGCCACAGAATTGGATAGGGAAATCCGTTCTTTGAATGAAATTCCAAAAGAACAGGGAAGTTTTACCGGAAAATTGAGCCGGGCCTGGATGGACATAAAAGTAGCGGTAAGCGGTAATCATGATGAGGCAATTTTAGAAGAATGCGTTCGCGGGGAAAAAGGCAGTGCAAAGGAATATGAAGAAGCATTGAATGAAAATAAATTCCCTCCACACCTTGAGGAAGTTTTGAAGAAACAATTAAGTGATATAAACACTATGATCGCAGAGGTCAAAACGATGGAAGACCTGACTTAAAGTTAGAATTATTCGTATTATTCGGATTGAATCCTGAAGCTCTCCATGGCTTGGGTATTTTTTTGAAGTGTTACTTTCAAAGCCATTTGTGAATTGTATTCTTCCGATAAAATGAGTTCATCAGAAATAAAAAGCAGCGATAAAATACATTATATTTTATTGCTACTTTTTATTCTTGCTGCTTTTTCAATTTATTTTTTTTTTGGTTTTATATTTTGGTTTACCCTAAAGAAATTATAGGGATCATATTTGTGTTTAATTTCCGCTAATCTTTCATAATTATCTTTATAACTGTCTTTTACCCGGTCTTGACCTTCCTCCATCATGAAATTTATATAAGCCCCTCCTGCAGAATATGGATGTAAAGCTGACCAATAATCTTTACACCAATTGGTGATTTTTTCAGCATTTTCAGGGATCTGGATCTACCCCAACAATTACTCCGGCATATTTTGCATCCCTGAAAGCATAGGGAGTTTCATCATTTCCCACCCTTTCGGCAGCACCACTAATGGGATACAAATGCATAGCAGAGAAAGGGGTAGGTATTTTGGAACCAAATTTTAAATGTTCCGCTCTTGCCTCCGGGGTTATTTCATTAAAAAAGTCGGCTCTCCAATACCATTGAAGTCCCGGGGGATATAGCCCATCAAATAATGTTTGAATTGATGGGTAGGGCATTTCTCCCATATGTTCAAATACAGGCTCCAGGTCCCTCACAGGTTGAAATACTTCATCAACTTTTTTCATATCTTCCGTGTAACACCACACAATTCCGCAGAATTTCTTGTTATGCAGATGTTCAGGATAAGGTGCTCCCGGAATGATCAATGTTGCAATAAGCCCATTAAGTTCATCAGGAGCTTGATGAATAAAACTGTCAAACCATTTCATGATTTCCTCGGTTTTTTCAATTGGCCATAAAGTTGGTCCTCCAAAAACAGTTTTGAGTTCATGTGCCTGAAATTTAAATGATGTGATTATTCCGAAATTACCGCCTCCGCCACGAATAGCCCAGAACAGATCGGGATAATTATTTTTATTTACGGTTACAAAGCTTCCAACGGCAAGAACCATATCGGCTTCTAATAAATTGTCGATAGTAAGTCCGAATTTTCTGGATAAATAACCAACACCCCCACCCAGGGTCAAGCCTCCCACTCCGGTGGTAGAAATAATTCCTGCCGGTATCGCAAGACCAAAAGCATGTGTGGCATGATCTACTTCGCCCCAAACATTTCCACCTCCAACTCTAACTGTTTTCCCGGCAGGATCAACACTTACATATTTTATACCCGATAGGTCTATCAACATACCGTCATCACATAAACCGAATTCCCCACCATTATGGCCGCCTCCCTTTACGGCCACCGGCAAATTATTTTCCCTCCCAAAATTCACCGAATAAATAACATCTGCCACATCAAGGCATTTTACGATAAGACCCGGATGTTTATCGATCATGGCATTATACACTTCACGCAGTTTATTATACGATGCATCTTCAGGAAGAACAACTTCACCTCTAATCTTTGAAGAAAAGTCTTTAAGGACGTTTTTATCTAAATTTTTTACTAACTGTTCCATAGGATTTTATTTAAAGATTTTATTTTTGTTCAAGCTTTAAAGAAAAATAGAAAGCTGTAAAAAAAGATAGGGAGAGAAAGGAAAGTTTTTTTAAATATTTAACTATGGGGAAAACCAGTATATTATTGATAAAAAAGACAAATTAAGGATTTAGGAATTGAGTAAATTACAATTAGTGCGAGGGTAGAAGTATTAAAACGATTGCGATGTTCAATTATTATTCGTCCAATCAGTACGCGGGATTCTTCGCTAACGCTCAGAATGACATTTCGGGGGTGTTTTTTGTTATTCTCAATGAGCATTTGAGTGAGGAAGAATGACAAAAAAAGATGATTCAAGAAAGTTAAATAAAAGTCAAAGTGATTGGGTTGGATTTTTACGTTTGAAGTTATCCTTACATTTAAAGGTTATGTCTTAGAAAAAGAGAAAATAGAATAGAGACAAACTCAAATCACAAATTAACGAACCCCAACTTTACGCCAGTTAAGGAAAGAAATTTTCTAAAACCGAACCCATTTAAAATAAATCAAAAAATATTGGTTATGGATTTTAAAAATAAAAAAGTACTTATAACAGGAGGAAATTCCGGAATAGGAAAAGGAATAGTAAAGGAATTAATAGACCGGGGAGTTAAAGATTTTGCTGTAATAGGCAGGAAAAAAGAAAGCCTTGAAAATTTAAGAACAGAATTTATGAATGCCAATTTCATAACCATTCAGGGCGATGTTTCAAAAACCGAAGATTTAAACCGGGCTTTGGAAACTTTAAATAAAGAATGGGGACAATTGGATATTTTGATCAATAATGCCGGAGTAGTAAGTGCCGGAAAGCTTCAGGATATTTCAGATGAGGATATAGCCAATCAAATAAATATAAACATAACGGGATTGATTTTACTCACCAAAAAGGCCCTTCCGCTATTGTTAAAAAGTAACGAAGGAGCAATTATGAATGTTTCTTCCGGACTTGGTTATGTCGCAATGCCCTTCTATAGCGTTTATGCCGCCACTAAAGCAGCTGTTAGACATTTTTCTGAAGCGATGCGCAGAGAATTGGTAGGCCACCATATTCATGTTATGACGGTATATCCTACCGTAACAGACACTAATATGATGAAAAATGCCGATGTGAATAATATGGACAGTCCTGAAAAAGTTGCAAAAGCAGCTATTAACGGACTTATAAAAGGCGAAATTGATGTTATTTTAGGAGGAGAAAACAGAAAGGAACAGATTGCACTAAATTTTAATCATCCTGAAAAAATAGATGAAATGGCCAAAAATAATTATGAAGCTTTGAAAAAAAGAACCAAAAATCATCGCTCCATGTAAAATAAGGATCTTTAAATGAATTGGTTGCGTTTTAGACAAGGTGGATTATTTAATAGTAACTAATCAGTTCATAAAATTTTGAGAGCCTAAAATGCTTAAAGTAAAGTTATCCTAGTTTGGTTTAGCTTTTTATTATAATCCTAAAAATGGTTAATGTTCAATTAAAATTGTAAATCCAAATAGTTACTTTTTTACCGGGACCATAAATACCGGGACTTTGGTATGTTTGAGCACCTTGGAAGCCACATCGCCCAACAATATTTTTTCCAGGAAATTGTGACTATGTGTCCCCAACACAATAACATCGGCCTTCCACTCTTCGGCATATTTCAATATTGCATTAGCGGCATCGCCATATCCCAGTTGGGTACCAACAGACGGGTCATTTAAATGTTTTGCCACGGCCTCTAAATAATTTTTGGCCACATTCCGCATTTCCGTGGCTAAATTCAGATCTATGGAAGTATCAAATCCTTCGTAGCCCATAAAGGTGGGATATTGTATCCCGTAATATGCAACATCTGCCACTACGTGCATTAAAACTACTTCAGCGTCCATCTGTTTTGCTAACTTATAGCCTGCATCTACCACTTTTTCGGAAACAGGATTATAGTCTATGGCAATAAGTGCTTTTTTCATTTTAATTCGAATTTGATTATTATTAGAAAGATATGCCTAGGACTTTCTTTATAATGTCCCATAACTCTTCTAAAATTAACAAATTTAATCCGGGTTTCATATTTCTTTTTAATAATTATGTGTAGGGAATATATTTTATTTAAAATTAATTCCCAGCCAGCATTCGGAAACCTAAACTGAAGGGAATTCATCAAAAAGTAAGCACAAAAAAATACCGCTTAAAAATAAAATTTTTAAGCGGTATAGGATTTATTTTTTAATGTCTCAGGACATTAATTTTGCTTTGTTTTAGCCTGGTAATCTAAATAACCTTTGGTTCCGGGAGTATAAAAAGTGTCCTGGTTCCAATCTGTTAACGGAAGGTTTTGTTCAAAACGCTCTGCCAGATCGGGGTTGGAAATATAAGGTTTTCCATAAGCTACCAAATCGGCATTACCGGCTTCCAAAACTGCATTTCCCTTTTCCTGATCAAATCCACCATTAATAATTATTGTGCCATTATATATTGGGCGGTAACGTTTGGCTATTTCCGTTTCCGCAAAAGGAACTTCAGAAACATCGGTAAATGGTTCAGAAAGATGTAAATACGCCAAATCGTACTCATTTAATTTTTTGATGATATAATCGAACGTTGGAATGGTTTCTTTGTCCAGGGTCATTCCAAAAATTCCGTGCAATGATGGATTCAATCGCAAGCCTATCCGGTTTTCCGGCATCACTTCTTTTATGGCATCGATCACCTCAAACAGGATTCGCGTTCTGTTTTCAATATTCCCGCCATACTCATCGGTGCGATGATTTGAAGTGGCGTTAAAAAACTGGTGAAACAAATATCCGTTGGAAGAATGTATTTCTACTCCGTCAAATCCGGCTTCCATTGAATTTTTTGCCGCATTTGCAAAATCCTTCACCGTAGTCTTGATATCCTCAATGGTCATCGCTTTTGGTGTAAGGGTATCTTTTAGACCTTCAGATGTAAAAGATTTCGCGTTCGGATTTATCGCGGAAGGTGCCAAAGGCAATTCGCCCTTGTGGAAATCGGGATGGGACATTCGGCCCACGTGCCAAAGCTGAATAAAAATCCGGCCATTTTCCTGGTGAACCTTTTTGGTGACTTCCTTCCAGCCTTCAACTTGTTCTTTTGAATAAATTCCCGGGGTATTGATGTAGCCCACTGCCCTTTCGGAAACCTGGGCGCCTTCAGAAATTATCAATCCTGCCGATGCACGTTGACCGTAATATTCCCCCTGAAGTTTCCCGGTAGGTATATTCCCCGGATTATCGGCCCTGCTCCTTGTCATTGGTGCCATTACCAACCTGTTTGGCAAATCCAAAACCCCGCTTTTATATTCTTGTAATAATGCTTGTTCACTCATAAATATAGATCTTTATTTAAGGTTCTTTTATTTCAGCTTTTCCAATAGTTTTTCTGCAACCAATTCTGAGGAAGCCGGATTTTGACCTGTGATCAATAATCCATCTTCCACGGCGTAGGGTTGCCAATCTCCAATTTTACTGTAGTTTCCGCCATTTTCCTTCAGCATATCTTCCAAAAGGAAAGGAACAACATCTGTAAGTGCAACGGCTTCTTCCTCTCCATTTGTGAAACCGGTAACTTTTTTGCCATTTACAAGGGGTTTTCCATCGGTTCCTTTTACATTTTTAAGTATGGCCGGCGCATGACAAACAAAAGCCACCGGTTTATTATTGGCGTAAAATTTCTCGATGAGTTTCAGAGATCCTTCGTTATCTACAAGGTCCCAAAGTAAGCCGTGACCTCCTGGATAAAATACCGCGTCAAAATCGGCTTCATTTACATCGGCAAGTTTGTGGGTATTGGACAATACCTTTTTGGTCACTTCGTCTTTTTCAAATCTTTTGGTCGCCGGAGTGCTCATATCTTCGGTATTGCTGGCCGGGTCTATTGGCGGTTGTCCTCCTTTTGGAGATGCAAGGGTCACCTGGACTCCTTTGTCTTTTAAAAGATAATATGGCGCTGCAAATTCTTCAATCCAAAATCCGGTTTTTTTGCCTGTTGAACCTAAGGAATCATTACTGGTCAATACAAATAATACGTTTTTCATAATTTTATTTTTTATGGTTATTGAATCATCTTTAATATTTTAACTGATCGAGCTGCTGATCAATTTGACTCCTTCATAGAGAGCAAGCTCAAAAAGTAATAATATACAAAGTTAAGGAATGAGTTGCCTTATTGCGATTGATGTATGTTAAGAAAGGAAGTTAAAAACTGTTAAGTGCGTACCAGCTTTTTTCTAATCCTACTGAGACTCTCGGGTTTAATTCCCAGGTAATTTGCTATATGGTAATTTGCGACGCGTTGTTCAATATTGGGATAGGCCTCACAGAATTCTATATAGCGTTGTTTGCTGTTTTTTTGTAAAGATGAGAGGATCCTGCTGCGAAGGGAAACAAAAGCATTGGTTATTTTAAGCCGGAAAAAGCGTTCAAATTGAGGGATGCGTTCATACAAAGTATCGAGGGAATCTTTATGAATTCCCAATAAAACCGAATCTTCAAGGCATTCAATATGAAGTTGTGCCGGCAAGTCATTAAAAAAGGCTTCAAAATCACTGATCCACCAATCTTCTATGGCGAATTGGAGTATGTGTTTATTGCTCATTTCATCTATATAATAAGCTTTTAAGCAGCCTTTCACAACATAAAATTCTTCCATGACCTTATCTCCGGGCTGAATTAAAAACTGTTTTTTTGAAATTTTTTTCTCGGTGAGTATCCCTGTGAATTCTTCTTTTTCCTGAGGCGAAAGGTCAATATAGCGGGAAACGTGCTGTAGTATTTTAGTGTACATAAGAGTTTAAATGCTAGTTGATAATTCCGGTTTTATATAATAAAACAACATAGTTCAGTCTAATTTTGAGGCTTGGAACTTAAAGCTCCCCACAATTTTAATTTACTCCTTTACCACGATCATACTGGCTTTTGCACCGGTGAGCAGGTTCCATTCGCTGGAGGTGATCATTTTTCCGTCTTCCCCAATTACCTTGAAAGAAGCAGTGTTGGGACCGGAAGTCCCCTGGTTTAATGCTTCAAATTCCACGGTGTTAAATCCGCTTTCAAGGGTTACAAGAACGGGCGTGTAATTTGCCTGAAGTAGAATACTTGAGTGAACCATCTTGCCATTTACATATACCCTTACCCGGTCTCCATCTACATATTGATAATCGCGGCAATAGATCTCCACAAAATTACCGTTGGTTTTAAAATCACCTAAATATTGGTTAGCCGCATATGCTTCACTTGCCTTTTTGTCCTCGGTCCATTTTTTTTCTATAAAATCCCCGGCGGTGAGCAGATCGTTCCCCGTTCTCATATTGAGTTCTTCCTTTTTTTCAACCGGAAAATCAGAAGGTTCATTGGTCCTACCTATAAAGGGGTTTTTTGAAGCGGGATTGGGCGAATCTTCACGTGGAATGGAAAACGGGGAATTTCCTGAACGCTCTATAGGTTTTGGGAGACTGGGAATATCAATCTGTGCAAAACCATTGATTGAGAAAATCGTGGATATAATTATTAAAAGAAATAATTTCATATGTAGATAATTATTGTTTTTTATTGGTCTACCGATAACTATCGGGAGTAATTCGCATATCGTCATTGGTGTTTGCATCGAGTTTCCGTTATGCTCATTTCATATGTTTTTTATATTTGATGGTCCTTCGGTTGCTATCGGGGGTAATTCGCAATTCATATTCAGTGCTTGCATCGGGTTTAAGTTATGCTCATTTCATAAGTGGTTTTATGGTTTTCTTCTATCTACAACAGCCATTTTGTGTTTAAGGATGCCTCTATAACTCAAATCGAGCCTAACAAGCTAAGTTAGAAAATAATCCCGGGCTATTTTAATCAAAAATATAACCAAAATATCAAATTGAAAATCTTTTCTGCTGAAGTTAAATTTTTTACCCAAAAATTTCTGCCTACTTTTAACAAAAAAAGATAAATATGCAAGTTTATAATCTTGAGGAACAAAATTCTGTATTAAATAAATTCATTTCTGAACTTCGCGACGTATCAATTCAAACCGACAGAATGCGGTTTAGAAAAAACATTGAACGCATTGGGGAAATAATGGCCTACGAATTGAGCAAAAACCTTAATTATAAGGAAGTTTCGGTTAAAACTCCTTTAGGAACCTCAAAAATCCAATTGCCCGAAGAGGACCTTGTAATTTGCTCTATTTTAAGGGCCGGATTACCATTACATACTGGTTTATTGAATTATTTTGATACTGCAGAAAACACTTATATTTCTGCTTACCGTCATTATACCAGCGAAACCGAATTTGAGATCAAAGTAGAATATTTGGCTTCTCCTTCCCTGGAAGGAAAAACACTTATTCTTGCAGATCCCATGCTTGCAACAGGACAGTCATTTGTAAATGTATTAAAAGCATTGGAGCCAATGGGGAAACCTAAAAAGATCCACTTGGTTTCAGTGATAGGTTCCCAGCCGGGGATTGAATTTATGGACAAGCATTTTCCGGAAGATTCCAAATTATGGATAGCAACAATAGATGAGAAACTTAACGAGCACGGCTATATTGTTCCAGGATTGGGCGATGCAGGAGATTTATGTTTTGGAATGAAACTTCAGCATTAAATTTTTGTCCTCTTAATATTGGTTTTCTTGCCGGGACAGGTTATTGAGTTAATAGCAAAAGTTAAAAACATATAAAGAAGGGGAGGTTTTTTAACCTAGTTTAATTCCTCCCCTTAATTTTTCGGCTTCCTGAAAAATTTATTCTATTCCCAAACTACACCAAACCACTTTCCTCCTTATATCTTAAAATCACACTTTCCATTCACATGTTTTTGTTTCATAAAAAAATATTTAAAAACAGGAAATGTTAAATACTGCTTTCTTGATTTCACGATCAGAAATGAAATTTCCAGGAATGACCTTTAAAATGACACCTCGCAATCGGCTAATTAACAATGTTTTATAATTAAATTAACGTATTTGGTCAAGATTTATTTAGGGAAAATTTTTAATTTTATAGGAACGCCAAAGTTTTGTTAAAGCAAAAAATAATTATACGATACAAAAAAAGGAGTCGTTTTATGTTCAAGACTCCATGAAAATTTATTAATTAGGAGTCATAAATTTTAAAGTAACCAATATGAAAAAGATTTTATTATTAACTGTATTATCTGCAACGATGCTCACCTCGTGCGTATCCAAGAAGAAGTACGTTGAACTTGAAACCGAACTATCGAATACTCAAAGCAATTTGCAGCGCACCGCAATGGAAAAAGAGGAAGCTCAAAGAAAGCTTGATGCGATAGAAGTCCGCGTAGCAGATTATAACGCGAAAATCAATTCCCTTAAGGAATCGAATGATGACAAAATGGAAATGAACGATCTTACCGCCATGTCCAACAATACCAAGTCTAAAATGAGAACTACCCTTGCAAAGGTGGATCCATCTGAACTTGCCAAAGCAAAAACCCTTGAAGATTCCATCAATCTTGCCGTTTCTTATAATTTGAAAAAATCGATTACTGATGATACAGAAAGCGATGATGTGCAAATTACGATAGATAAAACGGTAGTGATGATCAATGTTTCTGACAAATTGTTATTTAGGAGCGGAAGTTACCGGATTAACCCTAAAGCCAATAACCTAATGCAAAAACTGGCCGAGGTGATCAATTCCGAACCAAGCATGGAAGTAATGGTTGAGGGACATACCGATTCTCAAACTTTGGTTCCCGGTTCTTACATACAGGATAACTGGGATTTAAGTGTGCGCAGGGCTACCACAATCGTGAGATTGCTACAAGACAAATACAATGTTGCTCCCGAAAAACTGATCGCGGCCGGAAGAAGCAGTTATGTTCCACTAGTGGAAAACTCTTCAAAAGAAAATATGGCTAAAAACAGAAGGACCCGCATTGTGATCATCCCTAATTTGGATAAATTTTTCGCTTTGCTGGATTCTGAAGAATAGTTGGTAATCTAGCTTTAAACAAATATTTTATAAAAAAGAGGTCGGAATTTAATAATTCCGACCTCTTTTCATTTTGTTAAAAATCTTGGGTACGAACCTTCAGAAAACAGGTAAGGATTTTCAAATTATACTGCCGATAGGATCTCTACCTTTTCGATCTTTGGGGCTTTCAAAAGTAAATCTGCCGCCAATCCCATTATCCCGGAGGCTATAGATCCCTGTAAATGCGCCTCTCTCCCCGATTCATTTTCGAAGGTATCAAAAATCCCGAAGGTTGAGTGATCAATTCTAAAGGAATACCAGGTGATGGTTTTCTCTTCCCTTCTTGCAAGGTTTACCGCTTCATTCAAAAAATTTGAAAGTTCCAGTTCTTTTCCTTCTTTAGCTTTCAATGTTACCAATAACCCCAACTTTTTCATTTGTATTTTTTTTGATTATATATTCAGTATTGATTTCTTCTTATAAAATTACTCGATTCCAGGGATATTAATGCTAATTAAAGGGATTAAAGAAAGCTATGCTTCCCTTTATCCAGATTTGCTCAATTCGTTTTTTTCTTTCCTTTTAATAAATAGTGATCCAGGGCGTATTTGCCGCTGCCGGTAATCAATAAGGTGGTAAATATCAATAAAAAGACAAGGGCCAGTTCCTTGGCCTTAAAAGGATCCTGGGCGTGGAAAATAAAATAAGCCACGGCCATATTAATTGTCAGGGGAATTGCTGCTAAACGACTGGCAAGACCTAAGCCGAGCAAAACGGCACAAATAACTTCCGCAAAAA
>Ga0307487_1001649_pt1 | contig 15529 bp, 14 predicted proteins | sample CBIW12metaG_FD_203665 | JGI IMG/M metagenome (GOLD analysis project Ga0307487, IMG submission 203665) | Sea-ice brine microbial communities from Beaufort Sea near Barrow, Alaska, United States - CBIW 1.2 | ecosystem: Environmental > Aquatic > Marine > Coastal | place: USA: Alaska | collected... | reverse complement strand
CAGGCGCCTGCGTTTGGGGCTCGTTGAATGCGTTCAGGGTATCGCGAAGCTCCCGGAAGCCACTCGCCTCGCCCGAGACCTGGCGAATTTATTAACTCCCCAGGACCGGCGGGCGCTCACGATGACCATCGCCTGGGCACGGCTGGCTCGGTTGCGGCTCGGTGAGTCGGGATTGCTCATCACCGCTGACGTTGCTGCCGCGCTGGCGAACTGCGGTGTTGCAGAACAAACTCGCTTGGTCGAGGCGGTGCGCGCGTATTTGTCGACGGGGAGCATCGCCGCGTCGGCGGAGGCCGTGTTCTGTCATCGAAACACGCTGATGAATCGCCTCCGTAGGTTTGCGGATGTCACCGGGGTCGACGTCACCGTGCCACAGCAGGCTGCCCGGCTGGTGGTCGCGTGGGCGTAGCCGCGTACCAAACCACTTTCGCCAGGAGTCCGCTAGAAGTGCGCTCCTGCGACTCCGGGCTGCGCCCAGTCAGCGGCTGGGGCCATTCGCCGGGCGCCTACACGACGCGGAAGGTCAGCTCTCCGATCCCGTCGATTCCGCCGACAACCACATTCCCGGGGACGACGGCCCCGACCCCCGCCGGCGTGCCGGTGAAAATCAGATCCCCGGGCATGAGCGCGACGAATCGGGACAGCGACGCGATCACCTCGGGAACCATCCAGATCTGGTCGGCGAGGTCACCGTCTTGCCGAGGCTCGCCGTCGACGGTCAACCAGATCGATCCCGCCGTCGGATGCCCGGCGCTGTCAGCCGATATGAGCGAGGAGCACGGGCCCGAGAAGTCGAAGCCTTTCGACAGGTCCCACGGCCGCTGCAGCGACTTCGCCTGGTCTTGAAGATCACGCCGGGTCAGGTCCACTCCCGCGGCGTAGCCCCAGACATGCTCCAGCGCATCCGCTGGGTCAATGTCGGCCCCGCCGCCGCCGATGGCAACGACGAGCTCCATCTCAAAGTGCAGGTTGCCCGTCTGCGACGGGTACGGCACCTCGTGGGCCGCCACTCCCCGTTCCGGGAACCCCTCATCGACGGCGAACACGGTGTCGGCCGGCTTGGTGAAGAAGAAGGGTGGCTCCCTGTCGGGGTCATTTCCCATCTCCCTTGCGTGATCGGCGTAGTTGCGCCCCACGCAGTACACGCGACGCAGGAAGAAGCGGTCCGTCGAGTTCACGATCGGGAGGCTCGGAGGCGTGGGCGGCAAGGACACGTCAGGCATCGGACCCCTTCCAGGGTGAAATTCAATATAGTGGGTTCGCACTACTCAATCTATAGTTTGCTCCCTGCTGAGGTCGAGACAGGAAGCAGAGGGGCGCGTCAATGGAGACTCACGTCATCGTGGCCGGTGGCGGCATCGTCGGCCTCTCGACAGCCTATGAACTCGGTCGCCGCGGCCATCAGGTGACCGTCCTCGAGAAGGAACGTCAGGTTGCCGCGCACCAGACGGGACACAATTCGGGCGTCATTCACTCGGGGCTGTATTACACGCCCGGGAGCCTGAAGGCGACTTTGGGTCGGGCCGGGGCCATCTCGATGGAGCGGTTCGCTAGAGACAACGGGGTCGCCGTCGACATCTGCGGAAAACTCGTCGTCGCAACCACACCGAACCAGCGCCCGGCACTCGACAGGCTCTACGAGCGCGGGCAGGCCAATGGAGTGAAATGCCGCATTGTCACGCCGGCCGAGGCCCGCGAGACCGAACCGCACGTCAACGCTGTCGCCGCTCTCAGAGTTGAGTCGACCGGCATTGTGGATTACCGGGGAATCTGCGACGCCCTCCGCCGTCTGATTGAGGAACAGGGCGGGCGCGTCCTCTTCGACCAGAAGATCGTCGGCGTCGCCACGCACAGGGACGCGATCACGGTCACTACACCTACGTCGGAGTTTCGTGCCGACGAGTTCGTGAACTGCGCCGGCCTGCACAGTGATCGGGTCGCCCGATTGGCCGGCCTCGAGCCTGATGTCAGGATCATCCCCTTCCGGGGTGAGTACTTCGAGCTCGCCTCCGAGTCGATTCATCTGGTGAAGGGGCTTATATATCCAGTTCCGAACCCGGCATTTCCGTTCCTGGGCGTGCATCTCACCCGCATGATCAGTGGAGGCGTTCACGCGGGTCCGAATGCGGTTTTCGCCCTCGCACGCGAAGGCTACACCTGGCTGCAGATCAATCCCCGGGATGTGTGGGAGAGCGCCCGATGGCCGGGGCTCTGGAAGTTGGGAAGGAAGTTCTGGCGTAATGGGCTGGACGAGGTCGCCCGTTCGTTGTCCAGGAAGAAGTTCCTCACAAGCCTTCGTGAGCTCGTTCCCGAGCTGGCAGACGACAGCCTGACCCCTTCCCATGCCGGCGTGCGGGCGCAAGCCATGCGACGTGATGGCAGTCTCGTCGACGACTTCCACTTCGAACGAGCACCCCGACAGATTCATGTTCTCAATGCGCCCTCCCCCGCGGCAACGGCCGGGCTCGAAATCGGCCGCGCCGTGGCGAACGAGCTGGCGGCTGTCCGATGATCGCTGGCGGACGGCCCGTCCAGGAGACGGGAAGTGGGCATGTCTCCAGGTCAGGCCAGCAGCGCCGCGATCACGAGCAGAGCCGGAATCGACCCTAGGGTCGTCAGCAACACGGTATCGCGGGTGACGACAAGGCCGCGGTTGTAGCGGGACGAAAAGTTGTAGATGTTCTGCGCCGTGGGGAGCGCGGAAATGGCGACGACCGCGAAGAGCTCACCGTCGGCGAGCCCGAAGACGAACCGTCCGAGGAGAAACGCAATCACCGGCATGACGGCCACCTTGATGCCGGCGGCCACGAGCACCTGCTTACGACCGGTGCCTCGTTTGAGCAGACGCTGGCCGTGCAGGGACATGCCGAAAGACATGAGCACCATTGGAATCGCCGCGCCGCCGATGAGTTCGAGCGGCGCGAGCACCGGAAGCGGAACGTCGATGCCGAGGATGGCGACGACGATGCCGGCCACCGACGCGATGATCATCGGGTTGCGCAGCGGCTGCGTGAGGATCAACCGCACAGACACACGCCCGCTGGTCGCGATGTCCAGAATCACCAGGACGATCGGCGCGAAAACCAGTAACTGCAGCAGCAGCACGGGAGCCACGTAGGACACACTGCCGAGCACGTAGATCGCCACCGGCAGTCCGATATTGTTGGCGTTCACGTAGGTCGCCGACGCCGCGCCGAGAACGGTTTCGGCCACCGGCATCCGAAAGAAGATGCGCGCGATCACGAGAAACAGCACGATTCCGGCGACGACGGTGCACAGCACGGCCAGCAGGAACGTCGAGAACAGCACGGCGATGTCGGCGTGGGAGAGCACGGTGAACAGCAGCGCCGGCGTGGCCACGAAGAAAGCCATCCGGTTGAGTACCCTGGTGGCCCCTGGCCCCGCGATCCCGAAGCGTTCCACGAGGTAGCCGACCAGAATCACGAAGCCGATGATCCCGAAACCCACCAGTACACCGCCCATTCACCCGAGCTTACGACCACGAGCGGGACGCACCTCGCAGAACCCGGAGCGGAGGCTATGCCCCGCACGACCCGCACCGCTACGCTCACACCATGGCACACCTCGATGTTCCCGGCGCGGCACTGTACTACGAGACGGCCGGACACGTTTCGGCCCCCGCGCTGCTGCTGCTGCATGCGGGAATCGCCCACCTGCGCATGTGGGATCCCCAGGTGGTGGCCCTCGCGGCCCGCCACTACGTCATTCGTTTCGATGCGCGCGGTTTCGGGCGTACGGTCGCCGAAGACGCTCCGTTTTCGAATCGAGCGGATGCCATCGCCCTGCTCGATCATCTCGGCGTGGACCACGCAACCCTGATCGGGTGCAACCGTGGGGGCATGATCGCCCTCGACCTGGCGGTGGAACACCCGCAGCGCGTCGCCGGGCTGGTCACGATCGGGGCCGGACCGAGCGGATTTCCCGAAGTTGAGCTGTCCGAGGCAGAGGACACCGTCTTCGATGCCCTAGACGCAGCGTTCACCGCCCGGGATTCCGAGGCCATCTCGCGCTTGCAGGTGCGACTGTGGGCGGTCGGCCCACTTCGTCAGGAAGAAGACATCGACCCGGCCTTCCTACACATGGCCCAGGCCATGAGCCTCGACAACGCGGCGCACTTCGATGAGCATCCGCGCCCGCAACCGCTGGATCCACCGGCCGCCGACCGGGTGGGCGAGATCACGGTGCCGGCCCTGGTGACCGTGGGCGAATTCGACCTCACGCCCGCCCTCGCCGAATACGAGTACCTGCTCGAGGTGATGCCGCAGGCGAGCGGTTGCACGTTCCGAGATTCCGCGCACCTGCCCAGCGTCGAGCATCCGGAGGAATTCCAGCGCGTTCTCGTGAGCTGGCTCGCGCGCAACGGGCTCTGACGCCGCGACCCTGCCGCGCCGACGGGCGGCCATGGGGCCGCTAGTCGAGCGGGATCGCGTCGGGCGCGAGCGATTCGCGACCGACCCAGTCGTCCATCGAACGGTACACACCGCTCCCGCCGGCCACGCGGTCCCAGACGGGCAGCGGCAGCACCCCGCGCAGCGCCCGGGCGAGCGTGACCGTCCACGGCATCATCAGCATCGGTTTGCCGGCGAGCATCGCCCGCCACACCCGCTCGACCACATACTCCGGCGTCATCAGCGGGGTGAGCAGGGGCCCACGCGCGCCGTCGAACATACCGGTGGAAATGTAGCTGGGGCACACCGTCGTCACGCGCACCTGGCCGAAACCCTGCTGCTCGAGTTCGAGGCGCAGGGAGTCGCTCCAGCCGATAAGTGCCGCCTTCGAGGCCGCGTAGACACTCATCTTCGGGTTGGATAGGGTTCCGGCGGCCGACGCGATGTTGACGATGCGTGCCTCCCGACCACCGTTTGTCATCATGTGCGGCAGAAATTCGCGCGCGATGTACATGGGCGCCAGCGCGTTCACCTTCATGGTGGGGCGAATGTCATCGCCGTTGTCGTGCTCCCAGAAGAACTTGCCCCGGACGATCCCGGCGTTGTTGATCACGATGTCAGGGTTGCCCACCTCGGTGCGCACCCGCTGCGCGGCCTGCGCGATCGCGCCGAGGTCGGCAAGGTCCACCACGAAGGGCGCGATGAGCGTGCCTTTCTCGGCGCGCTCGGCCAACACCGACGCGGTGGTGGCCAGAGCGGCCGCGTCCCGGTCCCACAAAATCACCGCCCGGGCCCCCTCGGCGACCGCCCGCTCGGCATACAACCGGCCCATCCCCCGGGCCGCGCCGGTAATCAACACACGTGCTCCAGCAACCGTTCGAGTCATACACCTATCATTGCAACTTCCGCAGCCGTCCTGGCGTTCGCGCCGATACGTTTTTGGTGCGAACTTTTTGCGGATCGACACTGTGCGGTCGCCGGGTGTCGAGCTAGACGAACATGAGAACCACGCCGTAGATGCCCGCTGCCACGCCCACCAGAATCAGAATGAGTCCGGTCATGCGCAGCGCCCGTCCATCATGAGCGGGGTCGTCGGTGCGGCAACGCTCCGGCGAGCGCGGCACAAACCACACCGTTATGTCATCTCCCGGCAACAGCCCGTGGGACTCGTGGGTGTTTTGGTGTCCGGCATGCACGTCGCCCTGACCGTCAAACCAGCGGATGACCGGGCCCGACTTCGAAACGGCGATCACCCCATCCGTCTTCACCCACCGATGACTCACCGCGCGCACGATCAGCCCGGTGATCAGCAGCGGCACGCCAGCCACGAATCCGACCAGGGTGAGGATCTCACTGATGACGCCGGACGTTGAGTGAAGATCCAATCCGCCCGCCATCCATCGTCGCAACTCTCCTGGGTAAATGCTATCGGCTGGTCGGACGCGTCGCGCAACAATGGTCAGCGTGCGTTGTCCTTTTTCGGCGGATACTGGTGCCCACTATGGTTCGGGACGGCCTGCCTCAGGGCCGCTGCGGGCACCAACACGGTCCAGGTGGGATAATTCAGGACAGACGGCCGTTTGGTCGCTCGACCCCGGGAGCACCGCAATGCCCAGCACCACGATCACCGCCGCCGCACCGCTCATCCACTGGGAGGAGGCCGGAACCGCGCACTCCGCCCTCTGGCGCTCCGACAGCGGATGGGCGCCGCCCAAACACGTGGTCATCGCCGACGACACCCTCACCGCGGATGCCGCCTACCGGCTGGCTTCGTCGGGAACCGGCATGTTGTGGCGCGGTGACTTTCACAATGCCCGCCAGCTGCTGAGCGCACTCGCCCGCCGAGTCGAACGCGGTCAACGGACGCGGGACCGCGACCTGACGGCCGCCTTCCGCCGTCACCGCACCGACGCCGTCCGCCGCGCCCACCTGCTGGGGTTGGTGCTGATCCCCCTCGACCCTGATCTCAGTATTCCGCTGCGCCGGGCGCCGAACGTTCGGCAGGCCTGCCTCGAGGTATACGGTCCGAAGGCCCCGGCGTCCGTTGTCGCTCTCCGCGAAGTGATGGGGGTGATCGGTGCGCACGAGTGGCGCACCAAGGGCGTGGAGATCGAGGCGCTCGGCGCTCGCATCCACCCGCACTACGGGGTGTTCTCCCCCGTGCGCGGCGAATACCTCGAGCTGGTGGCAACGGCTCCGCTTCCCGGCACCCGGCTCGCCTTCGACATCGGGGTCGGCACCGGTGTGCTCTCCGCGATCCTCGCCAATCGCGGCGTTGCGCGCGTTGTCGCGACCGACCAGGATCCCCGAGCTCTTATCTGCGCGCGGGAGAATATTTCCACCCTCGGGTTCTCTTCGCGCGTCGACGTGGTCGGCGCGGACCTGTTTCCCGCCGGGCGTGCCGAACTGGTCGTGTGCAACCCGCCCTGGATCCCTGCCGCGGCGACAACGTCTACCGACTTCGCCGTGTACGACCCGGACAGCCGCATGCTGCGTGGTTTCCTGTCGGGGCTGGCGGAGCACCTCGAACCGAAGGGTGAGGGATGGCTGATCCTCTCCGACATCGCCGAGCGTCTCGGCCTGCGCTCCCGGTCGCAGCTGCTCGACCTGATCGACGACGCCGGGCTGGACGTCATTGCCCGCCTCGATACCCGCCCGAAGCATCCGCGCGCCCTGGACGCCAGCGATCCGCTGCACGCCGCCCGCGCGGCCGAGGTCACCTCACTCTGGCGTCTGAAGATCGCGAACTGAACCGGGTAGACACATCATGACGACGGAAGTTCCTGCCCGGTCACGTTCGATGCGCCTCGACGCCTTGCCTTTCACGCGCGAACACCGCAAATTGCTCGTGGGTTCCGGTGCCGGCTGGGCGCTCGACGCCATGGATGTGGGGCTCATCTCGTTCGTGCTCGCGCAGCTCGCCGTGCAGTGGCAGGCGAGCAGCGCCGAACTGTCGTTCATTGCCTCGGCCGGTTTCGTGGGAATGGCCATCGGCGCCGGTCTCGGCGGCCTGCTCGCCGACCGCATAGGCCGGCGCCAGGTCTTCGCCCTGACTCTGCTCGTCTACGGCCTTGCGACCGGGGCGTCTGCTCTCTCGGGCGGCGTCGCGGTTCTTATCGCCTGGCGTTTCGTCGTGGGCCTCGGACTCGGCGCTGAACTGCCCGTGGCCTCGACGCTCGTGAGCGAGTTCGCTCCGCCGAAGATTCGCGGGCGCATCATCGTGATTCTCGAATCGTTCTGGGCGGTGGGGTGGACCCTCGCGGCGGTGATCGGTTTTCTCGTGGTGCCGGCTTCGGCGGATGGCTGGCGCTGGGCTCTGTTCATCGGCGCCATTCCCGCCGTCTACGCCGTCGTCGTGCGCCTCGGCCTCCCCGAATCGGTGCGCTTCCTGGAGTCGAAGGGCCGTCATGACGAGGCGGAAGCCACGGTGCGACGCTTTGAAGCCTCGGCGGGGGTTCCGGCGCCCGCGGAGGCTACACCGGCCGTTCCCGACGATGCGGCCCCGCCCGCGGCACGGCCGGTGTCGCGCGTGTCGGCGCTCTGGTCCCCCCTGTTGCGGCGCCGCACCGGTGCCCTGTGGCTGGTCTGGTTCTGCGTGAATTTCTCCTACTACGGAGCGTTCATCTGGCTGCCGACCATTCTTGTTGCGTCGGGATTCTCCCTGGTGCGGTCGTTCGCCTACACACTCATCATCACCGTGGCACAACTGCCCGGCTATGCCGCATCGGCGTGGCTCATTGAACGCTGGGGTCGCCGCCGCACCCTCGCCGTGTTCCTCGTGGGTTCCGCCGTCTCGGCCGTGCTCTTCGGGCTCGCCGGGGACACGAGCCAGGTGATCGCCGCCGGTATGATGCTGTCCTTCTTCAACCTGGGCGCGTGGGGCGCGCTGTACGCCGTCACCCCCGAGATCTACCCCACGAGTATTCGCGCCACAGGGGCAGGGTGGGCGGCGGGAATCGGCCGAATCGCGGCGATTCTCGCTCCGCTCGCGGTGGTCGTGCTGCGGGAAATGGGCGGCACGGGCCTGCTGTTCGCCGTGTTCGCGGCCTTCTTCGTGGCGGCGGCCCTGGGCGCCCTCGGCCTTCCCGAAAAGCAGGGCAAGGTTCTCGAAGACTAGGGCGCGTCGGCGTCGGCCGCAGACCGACGGCTGCGCTACCTCAAGGCACGGTAGGCCGCGCGTATCTCCGGGCTCAAATGTTCGGTCGCGTAGCTCAGCGCCGTGCGCGGCATCGCCGCCGCATGCTGATCGAGGAAGGTCAGCAGCAGCGACTTGTCAATGCGTCGTCCCACTTCGCGGAGCATCCAGCCGACGGCCTTGTGCATGAGCGGTTGCCGATCGCCGAGCAGACGCGCGGCCAGCTGCAGGGTCGTGCTCGCGTCACCGCGCGTGATGAGGCCGAGGGTGCCGACCATGGCCACCCGCCGGTGCCAGAGCACTTCGCTGTCGGCGAGCTCGAAAATTACGTCCCGCGGCCGGTCGAAAAGGTACGCGCCAACGAGCGTGGGCGCCGAACAGTCCACGAGATCCCAGTTGTTCACCCGTCCTCGTCGCACGGCGGCGAGGTAGGCCGCAGCCAGTCGAGTGCGAATCTCGTCATCGCGGGCGGCCGGCTTGCTCGCCTTCTCGAACTGGGCCACCAACAGAAGCAGACCGGTCGTACGGTGCTCGTGCACCTCACTGTCGAGCAACACGTCGATCTCGGTCTGCGGCATCGCGGTGAAGGACTCCACAATGCTGCGCATGACCGGCATTCTGAGCCCGAGGAACACGTCCCCCTCGGCGTACTGGCCCGGCCCGGTCTGAAAAAACCGGGCCACGCCGGTGGCGAATTCCGGGTCGGCCCGGGCGCCGAGAGCCTCCTGCACCGCGGACGCCGTCGCCGGAGCGACGGCGGGCGGGGCGGGGGAACCGGACGCCGCATCCGTCATGCGCGCGATTCCCCGCCCCGGGTCGGTCGGGACCCGATCAGGAGCGTTTCGATCCCAGCGTCGCGAGCAGACGTTCCTCCGCGTCATGGCCCGGCGCAATGCCGGACGGAATGCGCAGGAAGAAGAACGCACCACCGACCCACCACAGGCCGAACAACACCCAGGGTTCGATGGGCAGCGCCGCGGGCATGCCGGGCAGGTACAGACTGAGCAGGGCCAGGCAGAGCACGGCGGCCGCGACGCCGATCACGATTCCACCGTTGCCCTTGCCTCCGACGCGCAACGGGCGGTCCATTTTCGGTTCGCGGCGGCGCAGCAGCACGAAGGCGATGGCCACCAGGATGTATGCGATGACGATGCTGGGCGCCCCGGAGTCGACGAGCCAGCCGAGCATCTGCGTGCCGAAGAACGGGGCGATGAATGACAGCGCGCCGATGAAGAGGAGTGCGTTGGTGGGCGTGCGGAACTTCGGGTGCAGCACGCCGAACCAGGCGGGCAGCATCCCGGAGCGCGCCATGGAGAACATCAGGCGTGATGCGCCGAGCAGGAGCGAGTTCCACGAGGTGAGGATGCCGGCGATTCCGCCGGCGATGAGAACCTTGGCCATCACATCGCTGCCGAATAGGGCGCCCATGGCATCCGCCGTGGCAATGTCGGCGTTGCCGATGTCGGCGGCACTCATCGACGATGACGTGGTCAGCACGATCATGACGTACCAGATGGTCGCCAGGATCACGGCGACGACCACGAGCTTGCCGATCTGGCGCGGCGGCACATCGACCTCCTCGGCGGACTGCGGGATCACGTCGAAGCCGACGAACAGGAACGGCACCACGACCAGCACCGCGAAGAACCCGCCCATGCCGCCGGTGAAGAACGGCTCCATGTGCGTGGCCGACCCTCCGGTGAACGAGCCGAAGATGAGCATGGCACCGATGATCAGCAGGAACAGCACGACGAACGTCTGCACGATTCCCGCCAGTTTCACACCGAGGATGTTGATGCCCGTGATGACCACGGCCGCGACGGCACCGACCAGCGCCCAGGTCAGGTAGACCTGCTCGCCGGCAACCTGCCACAGCGGAATCTGGCTGAGATCCGGAAAGAGGTACCCGGCGGTGCGCGGCAGAGCGACGGCCTCGAACGCGACGATGGTGACGTAGCCTCCGGTGATCGCCCACGATCCAACGAACGACCAGCGCGGTCCCATGGCTCGGAGCAGGAAGTTGTGTTCGCCGCCGGCCTTGGGCATGGCCGCGGTGAGCTCGGCGTAGGTGAGGCCCACAATGCCCATGATGATTCCGCCGGCGATCATGGCCGAGACGGCGCCCATCGTGCCGGCTTCGTTGATCCAGCCGCCCGTCAGCACCACCCAGCCGAAGCCGATCATGGCCCCGAATCCAAGCGCTAGAGCGTCTCGGTTCCCCAGGACCTTGAGAAGCGAATGATCCGATTTTTGATTTTGCATGGCAGTGATGTCTCCCAGTTGTTTCTACTCGCACTCGACGCTGAATGGGGCTCGAAAGGTGCGCTTTCGACGAATCACTCGGGTCGCCAAGCTGCGTTCCTAGGAGCAACTGTGCCACACCATCGGCCGTGGGCCCGGCGCCGCGCGGAAGCGATCGAAACGCCCAATAAGGCGCGTCGCAGGGACGACAGCGATGATTCTCGGCGCAGAGTCCGGTCCGCGCGCAATTACTCCCACAAAATAGCAAGAAAACGCCGCCGCGGCCTCGATACGCTTAGGACTTGCGCACTCGGTGCGCTTCCAGTCGCGACCGCGGCGATTCAGAGGACGGGAGGTTCCCATGTCGATGTCAGTAAAAGAAACGCACGCTCAAGATGCGCTGGTCGGTGAGCCCGAGGTCCTCGAAGACGCTCGTGCCGCCGGTGTAGCCGATAACGCAGCCTGGGTACGCCTCAAGGCCGCCGCGACCGCACTTCAGGCGGTGCAGACGCAGGACGGGTCGGTCGCCGACGTCTCCCTGCACGCGGATGCCGCGGCATCCGTGACCGTGATCACGGATGCGGTGCAGGAGCTGGCGCCGTTGTTTGCCCACGACGCGGCGTATCTCACGGCGCTCGTGGCGGACTTTGAGCGGTGGGTCGCCGAGGGATTCGGCGTGCCCGACTTCTACGACGCCCTGATGGCGTTCCAGCCGCAGAAGGACCGCATCGACGGCCTGGCGCACCTTGTGGTCTTTCCGATGTACACGCAAAACGGCAGCACGAACCGACTCGTCGAGGCGGTGCTGATCGAGGTGATTTGGCCACGGTTCATCGCCGAACTGGAGGAGGGGTACACGAACAAGCTGTTCGTCCCGATTCGTTTCCTCGACTTCACGCCGGGATACGACACGAATTCCGCCGTGCTGTTCCCGGAGACGGTGGCGATGCGGGAGATCCCGACGTTCACGTGGGGCGCGATCTTCGCCGATCGTGAGGCCGCCCGGTTCCGTCGGGTCGTGCGCGCGGCATCCGACATCACTCGACTCGATCTTCCGACGGGAGCAGCGAGCCTGCTCGACGACCAGCACCTCACCGAGGAAACCTTCGTGATGTGGGACCTCATCCACGACCGCACGCATATGCGCGGCGACCTGCCGTTCGACCCGTTCATGATCAAGCAGCGGATGCCGTTCTTCCTCTATTCGCTGGAGGAACTGCGCTGCGATCTGACGGCGTTCCGCGAGTCGGTGACGATCGAGCGCAGCGAGCTCGCCAGCCCGGAAGCTCGTCGTCACGCCAAGCTCGTTCAGTATGCCGTGATCTTCGACCGCATCTTTCGGTTTGCGATCACCGGCAGCCGGGTGCGCAACTATGACGGTCTCGGCGGTCAGCTGTTGTTCGCGTGGATGCATCAGCACCACGTGCTGCACTGGACGGACACTCGTCTCACCTTTGACTGGGAGGCCGTTCCCGACGTGGTCATTGCGCTCGGCAAGCGGATCGACGACCTGTACTGGGCGTCGATCGACCGGCCGAAGAAGGCGCACTGGCTCGCCGCGTACGACATGATCGCCGAGACACTCACCCCGAACCCGGCCTCGGTCTGGGCCGCGGGGCTGCCGCGTGAGGTGCTCGCGGGGGCGCCCAAGGGTTACACCGACGCCGTGTTGGACGACGAGTTTCCCCTCTCAATGTTCTTCGAGGCGCTGGAGAAGAAGATGAAGACAGTCATCGCGTCGACGGCGGGCATCACCGCTCATGACTAGCGCCGTCGCTGGACGCATCGTGCTGATCGCCGGTGCGTCCAGTGCGGCCGGCCGTGCCACGGCCGCCGCTCTGGCCGCCTCCGGCGCGCGCGTCGTGGCGGTCGGCTCGAACGCCGAGCGGCTCGAGCCGGTGGAGGCCGAAGCCCGGTATGTGTGCGACCTCGCTGATCTCGCGGCCGTGCAGCAGCTCGCCGAGACCGTACGGGCCGACCTGGGTCCGATCGACGGTCTGCTCCACCTCGTCGGCGGATGGCGCGGCGGTGGGGGTCTGGCCGGCCAGAACGATGAGGACTACGACTTTCTGCACACGCACGTTGTTGCGACGCTGCGCAACACGACGCGGGCGTTCAACGCCGACCTGCTGGCATCGTCGGCCGGTCGACTCGCCGTTGTGTCTTCGGTGTCCGTCGACCGTCCGACGCCCGGCGGAGCGAATTACGCGACGGTCAAGGCGGCCGCTGAGACCTGGGTGCGCGCGGTGGGATACGGCTTCGCCAAGGCCGAGTCCGACGCTGCCGCCGTCATCTTCGTCGTGAAGGCACTTGACGGCCTCGAAGCGGAGCTGGCGTCACGTGCGGTCCTATTGTGGGATGTACCCGCGGCAACCGTCAACGGAACGCGGGTCTTGCTCACCGCATGACGTTGCCGCCGCGGCGCGCTCGGTCTGGGTAGCCTGTAGGGCACGTCAACGAAAAGGTGGGCATGCTCGATATCAGGGACGTCAATAAGAGCTACGGCAGCAGGTCCGTGCTCACCGATGTGAGTTTCACGGTGCGGAACGGTCGGATGACCGGTTTTGTCGGCGCCAACGGCGCCGGCAAGACCACCACGATGCGCATCATCCTCGGCGTTCTCACGCCCGACTCCGGCACGGTGCTCATCGATGGCCAGCCCGTGACGGCGAGCGATCGACGCCGTTTCGGCTACATGCCCGAGGAGCGCGGCCTCTACCCGAAGATGAAGCTGGGCGAGCATCTCATCTACCTCGCACGCCTGCACGGTCTGAGCCCGGCATCCGCTCGCGCAAACACCCGCACGCTCCTCGAGCGCCTCGGCCTGCACGAGCGGACCGGCGACCTGGTGCAAGCGCTCTCGCTGGGCAACCAGCAGCGGGCGCAGATTGCGGCGGCGCTCGTGCACGACCCCGAGTTCCTGGTACTCGACGAGCCATTCTCCGGGCTGGACCCGATTGCCGTCGAAACGGTCATGACCGTGCTCACCGACTACTCCGCGACCGGCGCACCGGTGCTGTTCTCCTCCCACCAGCTCGACATCATCGAGCGCCTCTGCGACGATCTCGTCATCATCGCCGACGGCCGGATCCGCGCCAACGGTTCGCGCGAGGGGCTGCGGCAACGGTTCAGCAGTCCTCGGTTCGAAATCACATCTGCGGGCGACACGGGCTGGATTGGCGCGGTGCCCGGCATCACCCTTCTGGAGACGACTGCCGGCACCGCCGTCTTCGAAGCCGATACGGATGCCGCCAGCCAGGCTGTGCTCCGCCAGGCGCTTGACCGGGGCCCCGTCGACTCGTTCAGCCCGCAACATCCCAGTCTCGCCTCAATATTCAAGGAGGTCGTGCAGTGACCGCCCCCCGTCCCGTGCACACCGCACCCACGTTCCTGCACAGCGTCTGGCTCGTGGCCAACCGTGAGATCGTCGCGCGGATGCGCAGCAAGACCTTTCTGATTTCAACCGCCATCCTCCTGCTGCTCTCCCTGGCATCCGTCGTTGTCGGGAGCATCGTTGCCCAGAACGCGTCATTGCCACGGGTGGCCGTGGTGGGTGTCGCCGCCCAAAAGGTCGAACAGATCACCACGCTGGACCTCATCCCGGCCGCCAGCATCTCCGAGGCGGAAGCCCTCGTGCGTGACGGGAGCGTCGACGCAGCACTGGTGCCCGCCGCCACCGACACGTCACCCCTGGGAGTCTCGGTCATCGCGCTCTCGGAGCCGCCGGCCACGATCATGGCGACACTGAGCGTCGCGCCAACGCTGCGGCTGCTCGAGCCACCCGAGCGGGACAATCGTCTCGCCTATCTGGTGGCCGTCGGGTTTGGGCTCGTCTTTCTGATGTCGTCCACGACGTTCGGGGCCACCATCGCACAAAGCGTGGTGGAGGAGAAGCAGACGCGCATCGTGGAAATTCTGATGTCCACGATCCCGGTGCGCGCGCTCCTGGCCGGGAAGGTTGTCGGCAACAGCATCATGGCGCTTGGTCAAATCGTCGTCATCGGGCTGCTGGCGTCGATCGGATTGGCCGCCACCGGACAGAACACCCTGCTCTCGGGCCTCGGCCCGTCAATCGCCTGGTTTGGGGTGTTTTTCGCGTTTGGCTTCGTGCTGCTCGCATCGTTGTATGCGGCCACGGCATCCCTCGTCGCCCGCCAGGAAGACGTGGGATCAGCCACGTCGCCGGTGCTCGTTCTCGTGATGCTTCCGTATTTTCTGGTGATCTTCTTCAACGACAACCCCACGGTGCTTGCGGTCATGTCGTATGTCCCGTTTTCTGCGCCGGTCGGAATGCCGATGCGCATCTTCCTGGGCGCCGCGGACTGGTGGGAGCCGCTCGCGGCACTCGTCATTCTTCTCCTGACGACAGCGGCGATGATAGCCCTCGGGTCGCGTGTCTACGCGCACGCCCTACTGCGCATGGGGGCGCGGGTGCCCCTGCGCGAAGCACTCAGGCGCTGATCGGGGGAGCGTTAACGCAGGAAGGCCGCCCAACGGGGCGGCCTTCCTGGTGGTGCCAAATCAAGTCCGGCGGTGTCCTACTCTCCCACAGGGTCCCCCCTGCAGTACCATCGGCGCAAAGAGTCTTAGCTTCCGGGTTCGGAATGTGACCGGGCGTTTCCCTCTTGCTATAGCCGCCGAAACACCTGTGCGACGCCGGGGCGTCAAGTCTTCCGAACAGTATTTGCTTCGTGCTCCCAGCGTACAGGAATCGTGTGCCGCATACGACCAGATCATGGCGGGT
>Ga0307487_1001644_pt1 | contig 15543 bp, 31 predicted proteins | sample CBIW12metaG_FD_203665 | JGI IMG/M metagenome (GOLD analysis project Ga0307487, IMG submission 203665) | Sea-ice brine microbial communities from Beaufort Sea near Barrow, Alaska, United States - CBIW 1.2 | ecosystem: Environmental > Aquatic > Marine > Coastal | place: USA: Alaska | collected... | reverse complement strand
GATCACGGACGGCATCGCTGATGCGATCGAGGCTGACGGATTTGCGGGCTGTGCGCACAACGGCAACGAGATCAGGTGGGCGTCTGGTGTCGCCCGCAATTTCGGGTCGGAGGTGCCCCGATGAGCGAATTCAAGATCGAACCCAAGTGTCCGGGCGGCTGTCACGGTGGAGACTTCGCTGACTTCGACCACTACTGCGACGCGGCAGTAATCAAGCCCGGCGAAGAAGGGCCTGCGTTTGCTGCATGGCTCAATGCTCTGAGTGGATGGGATGGTCCTGCGGGTCCAATCGAACCCGGGGCCAACCGATGACCGCCGAGCGTGACGCCGTGGTCGAGGCGATGGCACGGGCACTGAACCGTGTCCACTGGGATGGGACTGGCTGCGGTACGACCGGAAATAGCGGTTGCGTTTACTGCTTCGGCCCATCACCGATGACTGCCAGCGAGGTCGCCCGTGCCGCCTACGATGCCGGGTTGCCGCTGATCGTGGGGCCGCTGCGGGATTTGCTGAAGCGCGAGTTGGGCGACTACTGGGCATCTGGCGGCGGTGGCGCGGCTGTCGTGTGCATCGATGACGTGGAAGCCATCCTCGACGCCCTGCCGGGTGGTGACGCATGAGCGCCCCGGACCTGCCCGGCATCCGGGCAAGGCTGGCGGCAGTGGCACCGGGGCCGTGGGTTGCCGATCTGGACGGCTGGGACAGCACCGTGAGCGACGCGACGGGGGGACCGTGGGTGGCCAGCATGACCGCGATGAGTGCATGCGAAGTACTGGCCGCACTAAGGGTGCATCACTCGACAGCCGCGCTGGTGTCCGAGGTGACGATCCTCGACGCCGCCGGCATGGAGTCGCATTCACCAGACACCCCGCGCCCAATGACGCGCCGGATCGACGCGCTCATGTTCCAAAACCTGATCCGCACCGCCATCGAGATCAAGGTCGACGTGGCCGACGTGAAGCGCGAATCGTGGCAGAAGGTCCAGCCGTGGTGGCGCGTCTGTCACAGGTTCGTCTATGCCGTGCCCGCCGGGCTGATCGACTTTCCTCCGATCCACGGCACCGGGCTCTGGTGGGTCCACGAGGACGGTCGGGTCGAGGTCAAGCGCAAGGCCCGCGTCTCACACACCCCCGAGCCGTTGCCGCAGCGCGTGGTGCAGAACTTGGCCTACAGGTCGCTTGGGAAGTCCACGATTGTCGAGGCCACCTCGTGACCCCGGACGTGTCCGCGATCCGGGCAAGGCTCTCCAAGGCCACGCCGGGGCTGTGGCAACTTGACGGTCCGTTCTGGTGGCGCGGAGGCGATGCTAACCCGGATTGCACGACGGTTATCACAGCCGGGGACAACCGGATGGCAGTCGCCGTACTGCCCGAGGATCACGATCGCCAGCCGACGGCCGACGCCGACGCCGACCTGATCGCGCACGCACCCACCGACCTCGCCGCGCTACTGGCCGAGGTCGAACGACTCCGGACCATCGAGTCAGTCACTGAGATTCGATTCAGGAATCAGCACAACCGAATCGTCGCCGCCGAGTCGGATGCCGCCAGGTCAAGGTCCCTCGCTGACATCGAGCGAGAGTTGGGCGACGAGATCGACATGCGGCTATCGGCCGAGGTCGAGCGGCAGGCGGCGGTCATCGACGCCAAGGACGCGGCACTGGCACGGGTGCGGGAGTTGGCGGACAATGCCGATCGGGTTCTGATCGAGCGGTTCGGGGAGCCGATGGAACACCCCGGGTTGATCCAATCCGATCATCTGCGGGCAGCGATCCGTCGTGTGGACGTGAAGCCGGTACAGGTTGAGCCAGACCCCGACGGCGGCGTCGACCTCACCGATGAAGAGTTCGCAGCGTTCCTGAAAGCGGCGCGGGGCGCGTCAGGACCACCACCCGACGGCAGGCACGTATAACCATTCGGACGGGGGACGCGGTAACCTGCTCATAGGAGGAGACCGCGCCCCCCAACACCACACACGACGACCCGCGGAGAGGACCGACATGGCAACCACGACAAAGGCCCCCGTCAAGAAAGCACCCGCCAAGAAGACCGCCCCCCGCAAGGCCCCGATCCCCGAACCGATCAACCCATGGGACCGGCAACTCAACGAGACCGGCGTCGCCTACCAAGCATTCCAGACGTACCGCGACATCGGCCTCACCCGCAGTCAGACGAAGGTCGCACTCCAGGTAGGTAAGAGCCAGGCGCTGATGGAGCGTTGGTCGGCGAAGCACTCGTGGGCTCTGCGTGCTGCGTCGTGGGACCGCGAGATCGACCGTGAACACCAGCTGACGCAGATCGAATCCCGTCGCGCTGCCTCGAAGCGGAACGCGAAGATCGCCCAGTCTGCGATGAACCAGGTCGTGAAGAAACTCGTCACGATGACGGAGAAAGACCTCGACGCGAACAGCATGACCCGGTTGATGGACGTGGCGTCGAAACTCGAACGGTTGGCGCTCGGCGAGTCCACGGAGAACGTCCAGGTGTCCGGCCCCGGTGGGGGTCCGGTGCAGACGGCCGACGTGACGCTGCTGACCGACGAGGAGCGCCTGTCCCGCATGGAGACCCTGCACCGCGAGTTGACCTCGCGTCTGCACAAAGCGAAAGAAGACGACGCATGAGCAACAGTCCGACCAGCACGACCCCGATTGTGGTCCTCGCCAATCGTGACGACGCCCTGCGGTGGGCGGAGGAGAACCATGTCGGCCCGGGGCGTGTCCACTCGGCGGAGACGCCGTGGCGTGGTCTCGGCCCGGCTCACATCCTCGATCTCCCGCTCGCGGCCCGTGTACCTGCTGCGCTCCGGAAGGCCCGGAACGGCGAACTGCGATCCATGAAGGCTCTCGGGCTGGTCGTGGCCGGTGCTGCGATGACCACAAGGCCGGCGCCGTGAGCAACCCGATCCCCGTTCCGGGCGAGCACGAATGTCTATTTCCCGAGATCACCGTCGGTGACGAACTGGTGCACCTCGGCGTGAAGCCAGGCACGCACGTCCTGAACGACTGCGCCTGCGGGGAGGGTGTCGTGGACGCGTTCGAGATGTCCGATATCTACCTGAAAGAGACCCAGGCTGCGCTTGACCTGCTGGTCGTCGACCGAGGGATGATCCTGTTCCACTGGGCGCCGACGGCCCGCCGCAAGCAGATCATCCGGCATGGGCTGCGCCCCTCGATGCGACCGGCGACGCACGCATCGGACTGGGTCGCCCCGTACTTGTGTTTCGGCGACACCCCCAAGTGGGCGTGGCTGCTGTCCGGCAACCAGAACGGCTCACCGTCGGGCGAGTGGGATCTGTGGCAGGTGTTCGTCCAGAACCTCACCGAACCGCACGTTCTGCCCAGCTATGGCGACAACGGGATACACGAGATCCGCACCGCCTACCGCGTGTTCAAGCGTCACCTGTGGCTCACCGCCACCCGTATCAAGCCCGATCCGACCGTCAACCGAAGGAGCACCACATGAGCACCGACCCGACCCCGTCCCTGATCTCCGAGACCGCCCGCGCCCAGCAGACCCTGAACAGCCTGCACGCGAGGAAGCGTGCCGAGCTGGGCCTGCCCGACACCAGGACGGGTCGACGTCGTGCTGAGCGTGCCGTCCTCAAGGACATCGCCCGCTGGAAGAAGACCGACGCCGCCGAGCAGGCTGCTGCTGAGGCACCCGCACCTGAGAACGGCTGGGTCGACGAGATCCACGACTTCCCCCGCCCCGAGCGCGCGTGACGTGACGTTCTACGGCAAGGCCGGCGTGCCGCTGAGTGCCGCCGACGTCGAGTCTCGTGCTCGACGTCGGCGGGCTCGTGCTGAGCAGTCACGCGTCATCGTGGCGAAGCACACCGCGGAGGCGGCGGACCGGTGGGCTCGCGGGCTGGTGAAGCCGTACCGGATCACCACTGCACTCGACGCATGCGGTCTCGACGGCCCTCAGGTTGACGTCGCCTGCGGCGCCACCGAACCCGAGGTTGACTGGTGGGAGGCAGGCTACCTGTATCCGACGTGGGAGCAGGTGTGCCTGCTCGCCGAGCTGTGCGGTGTCACGCCCGGATTCCTCGCGTTCGATGCCTCTGCCGACCTCGACGGCCCGATGTTCATGTGCGGGCCCCGCAAGTGCGACGTCGTCGAGCCCGCTGAGCGGATCCTCGAGTTCGACCTCGACACCGTCGCCGCCTGCCCTGGCACGCGCCCCACACGGCCAGCTCGTGGCGTAGTGGTGCCCCTGACGGGCGCACGCTGACCATGACGTCCACCCTCAACCCAGCACGCGGCCACAAGAAAGTGCAGGCCGTCCGGTCGCTGCACTCGCCTGCCGTGATGTCGGTTGAACAGCTGGACGCCGAGATCAAGGCACTCATGTCGGCCGACGCGATCTCTGCCCGCAGGTGGAGGTGCAAGCGGCCAGGCTGCAACGGCCTGCCGCACGTCGGTTGGGCACACAAGCACGCCCGCGCCTCGCAACGTCTCCCGCTCGGCGCGTGGGAGACGTGGCTCATGATGACCGGCCGTGGCTGGGGCAAGACCCGCACCGCAGCCGAATCGGTCCGTGAGTGGTGCGAGTCCGACACCCCGCTACAGATTGCCGTCGTCGCCAGGACCGAGACGCTCGTGCGGGAGATCTGTTTCGAGCACCGCCGCTCCGGCCTGCTCGCCGTGATCCCGTCCGAGCTGATCAAGAAGTACGACCGGTCGGTCGGCAACGTGTCGCTGACCCTCACGAACGGGACGCTGATCCGCGGATTCGGTGCGTCCGAGCCGGACAACCTGCGTGGTTGGGAGTTCGATAAGGGCTGGTGTGACGAGTTCGCCGCATGGCCCCGGCAGAAGGCCCAAGAGGTGCTCGACATGCTGTGGTTTTGCCTGCGTGAGTCCGAGAACCCGCAGGTGATGATCTCGACGACACCGAAGGCGCTGCCTCACGTCAAGAAGTTGGTCCACGAGAACCGTGACGAACGGGCGGAGATTGACCGTGGGGAGATCGACCGCGAGCCGCGCGTTCGTGTCACTGTCGGTCACATGTTGGACAACAAAGCGAACCTGTCAGCGATCGCGCTGCGCCGGTTGGAGGCGTCCTATGACGGCACCCGGTTGGGTGCTCAGGAGTTGGCCGGCGAGCTGCTCGAGGACGTGGAGGGTGCGCTGTGGAAGTCGTGGATGTTCGACGTCGAAGGGTTCCGTGCGTCCAAGAGGCATCTGCCGGACTTTGAGCGCGTCGTGGTCGCTGTCGACCCTGCGGTCACGTCGACGGAGACGGCCGACGAGAACGGGTTTGCCGTGTGCGCCCGGACCTACGAGAAGGACGCGACGTACGCCGACACCAGGACGCGCGGCTATGTGTTGCACTCCGAGGCGAAGCGACTCACCCCACAGCAGACGATGCGCCGTGCGGCCGAGCTGTACCACCGGTACAAGGCCGACGCTGTGGTGATTGAGGCGAACAACGGCGGCGACTACCTGCCGACGGTGCTGCGCATGGTCGACCCGACGGTGAACTATCGGATCGTTCATGCGACCCGCGACAAGCGTGCTCGTGCTGCCCCGGTCGCTGGCCTGTATGAGCAGTCGCGGATCCATCACGCTGGGTCTCCGAAGCATTTCGATGCACTCGAGACGGTGCAGACGTCCTACGTTGGTGCGTCTGAGGCGCAGGAGAAGTCGCCGGACATCCTCGACGCGTTGGTGTGGGGTCTGACTGATCTGTTCCTCGATCTCGATATGCAGGCTGGTCCGGTCGACTCGACGGACTCGCGCCTGTCTGGTCGCCGCTGATCCCGTAGTTATATCAACTTGACACACGTCAACTACTGACATAAGTTATAACCATGTTCGCAACCAACCCCGCCACCCGCACCGCCGCCCGCGCCATGATCGCCGAGCGCGAGGCCCTGAACGCCCAGCATGGTGCCTCAGATGGCCGAGTCACTGAGATCAACTACCTGCGCGAGCTGCTCCCCACACTGCGCGTTGCGATCCTCCCCCAGCGGACCGCCACACCCCGCCGACGCCCCGTCAAGTCGCTGCTGGCGCGCGCCAACTTTTCGGTCCACTACACCGACGCCGAGGGCTACAAGAAGACGCGCCACTACATCACCGAGGAGGGGCTGGACAAGTTCCTCTCGACCGCGGACGCCCGTGGCTTTTGCGTCCTCGCTTACGCCTGATCCATCCCCGCACCACCCACCAGAAGGAGATCGCCATGAACACCACTCAGATCCGCGAGGCGCTCGTCGAGGGCCTGTTCGACCAGCTCGACGACGACATCCTGTCGGTGTCGACGTTCGACGAGGCCGGCACGCTCACCAGCGATGAAGGCGTCGTCGTCAAGACCGGCGACGGCACCGAGTTCCAGATCACGATTGTGCGCTCCGCATGAGCGCGTTCTGCTCGTGGCCGCACCGCTCCGACACGTTGGGCCGCTGGTGCCGCTCCGCAGGGTGCGTGCGGGCCTCTGACGGCAAGACGTACTGCCCGCACCACTACGGCACCGTGAAGGACCAGGGCAGCCCGTACCCGGTGGCGGTGTCCTCATGAGTCGCGTCGTGCATTGGTACTTCGGCTGGCCACTGTGCGATGAGCACGCGATGGGTGACGACGTGGTCGACGAGACGAACGGCGACCACTCCCAGGTCAACTGCGAGGAGTGCGTGAGCAGGCTGAGCGCGTGATCGCTCCGGGCGTCCCGGTTATATCGACTTGACACACGTCAACATATGCCATAAGTTATAACCATGACCAACACACGCACCGCCCCCACCGACACCGTGATGATCAAACGCCGCATGAACTGCGGAGCGAGGCACGACCAGTCGGTCGCCAAGCTCGCCGAACTGCGCCGCACCGTGTCGACACAGAACCTGCCCACCGCCCTCGCCTACGAGGGATTCATCACCACCGCACGCGCCGAGCGCATGCAGATCGGAGCCACCTCATGAGGAACACCTCGACCACCGTCACCGCCGAACACGGCGTGCCGTTCACCGCCGTCTACGTCCCCGCTGGCGGAGCGTACGGCGCCACCGACTCACTGATCGCCATCGTGGATCTCGTCGAGTTCTACGACGCCCGCTACGCGCTCGTCAACGACTTCGGCGAGGCCGGCCAGTTCGTCAACCGGTACAACGCCGACACGATGCTGGGCCGCGACAGCTGGCGATCTGCCACTGGCGGAATTAACCTCAACGGCGGAGTGCCCGACTGGGAGATCGACGCCGCCACCATGACGGAAGTCCGCGACTGGTTGACCGCCGTCGTCGACGCCTGACCCCCTGATAGGACTAGACAATGACAAAGATCGGGTTCGGGATCGTCGAATGGTCCAAGGCCATCCGATCGGTGATCGCCGTCGTGCTGATCCCCGGTCTGCTGATATTCGTCGCCCTCGACCACCACACCCCGCCCACCGTCACCACGACCACGATGCACCCGGAGGCACCATGACCACCGTCACGACCGCCCACACCGCAGAGACGCTGTTCGCCAAACTCGAGCACGACCCCGGACCGCTCGACTTCGCCCTGACGGTCGCCGAGGAAGCGATCGGCGACTGGATCCGAATGACACCGACCACAGCGTCCGAGGACGTGCCGAACGGCTGGATCGGGGGCCACGTCCGCGACGTGATCGACGAGCTCACCGGATACGAGGAGTTCATCCTCATGGACGACGAGACCGTCACGGCCGGCGCGCTCGACCCGTCACCCGAAGACCACACCGGAACGCTGGGCGCGCTCATCCGAGCCGCTCTGACCGCCGCACGATGAAGGAGACCACCATGACCACAGAGACCACCACGAAGCCCCGCAGGGCCGTCTACTTCGACGAGACGCTCCAGACCCCGGAAGGGCTCTACTACGCCACCGTCGCCTGCGAGGAGGGCGGACACATCCCCCAGGACGACCTCATGCGCGGGAACCGTCTGTTCGCCACGATCGACGAGGTGCGGGAGTACGTCGACCAGGCCAACATGCTGGCGTTCGGGATCTCGGCACGACAGGCGACGATGATAGTCGAAGCTTCCATGCTGGACCGGAAGATTGACGAGACGGAATACGCGGCTGCCAAGCTGCACCTGATCAACCTCGAACCGGAGTCGGGGCTGTGAGTGTCACCGACGCTGCTGACGGCGTGTGGGCGAGCGCCCGCCAGGCTGAGCGCGAGATCGCCACGCTGCAAGCCGACTTGACGTGCGCTCGTGCCGATCTGAGCGCGTTCCATGACCTCGCCGCACATGACGCCGTCGGCGTGAACGCTGACCCCGTACGCGGCCATATCGCCGTGACCGTGGAGGAGGGGCGTGGGCTCACGTTCGCCGACCTCGGCCCGGTGCTGAGTGCGTGGTCCCACGAGGGCGCCGACCTGACGCCGGACCTCGCCCGTCAGCTCGGCCAGGCGTTGCTCTGGTGGGCGTGCCGCAAGGCTGGCGACTCGACGTGAACGCAGGTAGTGGTCGGTGGAACGGCAAGCGGAAGCGGTGCGGCGATCCCGAGGGTGCGTTCACGCCCTGCACGCCTCGAGATCAGGGCGATGGCACGCGGCTGGTCGGCTACCGGACGGTCTACAGCGGTGGCGGTTTCCTATCGGCCGACGGCACGCTGATCCAGTCGCCGCTGGGCGAGCCGGTCTACGAGTGGGCGCCGGTCCAGTTGGGCCTGTTCGAGACGATGGTTATATGAACTTGACACACATCAGCCCGTGACATAAGTTATAACCATGACTAACACACACAACACCCTAACGGCGGCGATCTGAGATGGTCGCACACCACGTCACCGCGACCTACAAGGGCGAACATGTGTTCGTCTCAAAGTTCGGGATCGGGAACATGCTGAACCTGTCCCTCGACCCGACACCGCTCGCCGACCATGACCAGGCAGACGCTGTCCTCGCTCTCGCCCTCGCCGACGAGTCCCTGACCGACCAGACACTGACCACCGAAGGAGCATGACCATGCAGAACACCGAGACCGCCGCCCACCCCAAGCTGGCCAAGATCCGGAAGATGCTCGCGCTCGCCGAGGATCCCGGCGCGACCGAGGCTGAGGCTGCCGCATTCACCGAGAAGGCGTCCGCGATGATCGCCCAGTACGGGCTCGAGAAGGCGCTGGCAGAACACGCCGACGTCGACCCGACGAAGATCGAGCAGCGGGTGCGAGAGTTCCAGGCACCGTATGCCCGGGACCATGCCACCCTCGCCTACGCCGTCGCCGTGGCGCTCGGCTGTCAGGGCGTGCTGTCTCCGCAGGTGATCCGTGGCCGGAAGGTCGACATGCTGCACCTGTTCGGCACCGCCGCCGATCTCGAGCGTGCCTCGATGCTCTACACGTCGCTGCTGCTCCAGGGCGGGCGCGACTTGTCGCGGACCCCCTGGCATCCCGGCCAGAACAAGGCCGCGTTCATCCGGTCGTGGTGGTCTGGATTCACCGTTACGGTCAGTGACAGGATCGACGCCGCGGAGCGCGCGGCTCGCGCTGACGCTGAGGGCGATTTCGTTGCGGCCGGCACGTCGACCGCGATCGTGCTGCGTTCCAAGAGGGCGGAGACCGGTGCCGCTGTGCGTGAGGCGTTCCCGTCGACGCGGCCCGGATCTCGCCGCCTGTCCGGTGGCGGTCACGCGTCCGGCACGGCTGCGGGCAACCGGGCGAACCTCGGTGGCGGGGGGACCATCGGAAGCCGGCGCGCGCTGGGCTCGTGAGATCCGATGGTTATATCAACTTGACACACGTCAACTAGTGACATAAGTTATAACCATGACTACGACGAACCGCACCTACACAGGAGTCACCATGCCGACCACGCCGCTCGACTACACCGCCTCGACCTGCAACCGCTGCGCACACGTGGCGAACGCGACCACCGCGCCCTGCCCCGTCTGCAAGTCGACGAGCGGTCAGACGCTCATCACCCAGGCGCCGTCGTTCGGGATCACCGCATGAGCGCCTCCATCGCCGCCCGCCACTACAACCCCGGAGGGACGCTGCGGAAGCCGCAGCAGTTCGCCGACCTCGGCATCTGGGCGCAGCAGCAGATCGTCAAGGCGCGCGACCGCCGCGTCGTGTTCACCGTCGACTACCTGACCGAGTACGAGAAGGGCTGGAAGGCGTCGCGCCGCATGTCGGAGAACACGCCGTTCCACGACGGGACCAGCACCCACGCCTATGACGACGGCTACCTCGACGGGGTCTCCCGCGAGAAGTGGCACTTCGCCTACTGCCCCGACCCGGACGCCTGCGGCGAACACTGAGCACGACCAACCACCACCCCCGAAGGAGCACGACATGACCACCACAGAGACCAACCCGAACCCCGCCCTCCGAGCCCGCGTCGCGCTGAACGCGATCCGCGACACGACCCGCTCAGAGTTCGTTCTCGACGCCGTCGCGCAGATCCACGCCGCGATCGACAAGCTCGCCCCGTACCGCCGCCAGGTCGGCTACGTGCCCGCCTCCGGGACGACCGACGACGACACCCGAGTCGCCGCGCACCTGACCTGCCCGACCTGCGGCGGAACATCGTTCTACGAGGTTGACACCGCCGAACGGTGGACCGACGTCGAGGAGTCGGACGACGGAGAGGGCCTGTTCCTCTGCTACGACTCCGGCGGCGACTTCGAGTCGGATCACCTCAAGTGCGCCAACCCCCACTGCTACCAGCAGTGTGACTACCCGCCCAACTGGCCGAACCTGATCACGGAGTCCTGAGATGCGACACCGCCCCGACGTCGCCGCGATCATCTCCGGCCAGGTCGCACCCGCTGACGCCCTGTGGCAGGTGGGCCGTGAACAGATGGACCACATCATCAACCTCCTCCCGATCCTGCGAGGCGACCGGCACGTCTGGTCGCACGAGATGGGCGGATGCTCGACGAACGCTCCCGGCGTCGACGAGGAGCACGACACGAAGGGGGTCCGGTTCTACCAGCCCAAGTGGTCCGAACCGACGACCGACGCCGAGCGCGAGATCGTCTGGTCCTGCACGTGGGCGCAGCTGGTCGACGTCGTCCGTCCCGCCCTCACGCCCGACTGGGAGCACCGCGCGCTCCGGCTCGCTGCGGCCCGCAGAGACGCGACCCCGCCGTGGACGCCCACGACTCCCGACGCCGACGTCCGAGAGGCACACAACGCCCGCTGGCGTCTCGTGGAGGACGCCTGCCACGAACACGCCGACCTCGCATGGCTCACGGCCGAGCCCGCCGAGCTGGCCCTGTTCTGACGTATGGTGATCAGCATGTTCGGACTCCCGCAAGAAGCGTTCAGCTACATGCGTCTGGCCGGTTTCGTGGCCGTGCTCGCCAGCCTTGTGATCATGCTCGCCGGAGGAGACGACACGACGGCCACGACGCTGTTCATCGTCGGCCTGTTCGTCGGGGTCGCGGGAGTGGTCAACAACTTTGGGCGGAAGCGCCGCGAGGTCTTCGATCGCCACCTCGCCGAGTACGAAGCCGGCGAGCGCGACGACCTCCCGCGCCGCTGACCTGCCCGGCTCATCCGGTCCGCGGCGGTACGCTGGGGTTCCGGCTCATAGAAGGACACACTCATGGCGTTGCGCGACCTGATCCTCGACGCGTGGACATCCATCGCGTACAAAACTCCCCTCAAGGACGAGATTGAGGCACGGCGCAGCGGCTATCAGGCCAAGTCGTGGCTCCCCGACCGGGACCGCCGCCGCCTCGCCGCGTACCTGATCCTTGCCGCCTACGGGTCGAACGTGGCCCGCTCATTCATCTCCGACGGCGACGACACCCTCGAGAACCGCGAGTACGGCGACGCTGCGCTCATTATCGACCAAGTTCTTGCCCATCTGCTGGGGGAGTCGCAGGAGATCGTGGTGCCCGGCGCCGAGCTCGCCGAACAGGAAGATGACGAAGACGCGGACCTCGCCCAGTCCGACGACGACAAAGACGCTCGACGGATCTCCCGTGAGGTCGCCGAGCGACTCGCCGATCGGCAGGAGTTTCTCCGCCAGTGGGCCGAAGACATCCACCTGACGCTGCGTCTCGTCGACGGCGAGAAGAACAGCGTGCAGTACGGCGACGGCGTCTACCTGCTGGGCTGGGACTCCAAGGCCGGGCGACCGACGTGCGCGGTGATGGACCCGGGATTCTACTTCCCGGTCCTGCCCGACTCGATCGACACCTACGCCTACCCGGAGAAGGTGCATTTCGCGTGGGAGTTGCCGCCCGAGGATTCCCGCGACGGCAAGACCAGGCTGCGCCGGATCACGTACGAACTGCGCGACCTCGTGGAGACAGTCGACATTGACGACGCCGGAGAACTAGTCGTCACGTTCCCCGAGAACACGACCCTCGACAAGAACCAACGGCTGGTGCGCGAGTACCCGTGGGCGAAGGGTGCCCCGTCATTCCAGGCGTGCTACCTGACCGACGCGACATGGATCCTTGACGACATCGACGACTCCGACATCGACGCCCTCAGCCTCGAGCACGCGTCATTCCAGTACGACGCCGACGGCAACCGGATGGAAGACCACGACCTCGAGATCGACTTCCTGCCGGTCGTCCACGTTCCGAACACGCCCCCCGGTGGACACCACTTCGGACAGTCGTCACTGGCCGCTGTGTTGCAACTCCTCGACGACCTACAGAACGCGGACACCGACGCTCAGCGCGCATCGAACACGACCGGGTCGCCCATCATCGGCGTGTCCGGAACCAAGATCGGCGGCGACCCCACGAACCGCGGCGGCGGCGGGCGCAAGTTGGTTGTGCGCGGTGGCGAGGTGTGGGAATTGGGCGCAGACGGCACGCTGCACACTGTCGACACGTCGGATCAGCTCGCCGAGCTGCGCGAGTTCGTCGGTTCCCTGCGGGATCGCCTGTCGACCAACTCCCGGCTGCCTGCCGCGGTACTGGGCACGATGGACCCGTCCAAGGTTCCGTCCGGCTACGCGATGCAGTTGTCGTTCGGACCACTCGACGCGATGATCCGACAGATGCGGTTGGTCCGTTCGGTCAAGCACCCGCTGATCCTCAAGATCGCCCAACGGCTCTATCAGGCCAACGGTGTGCTGAAAGATGGTCCGACTCCGCGGGCGGAGATCCGCCTCGGTTCGTACCTGCCGTCGGATCAGGCCGGCACGCTCGAACTCGTCGCCACGGCGCTCGACGCGGGTCTGATCAGCGTGGAGACGGGCGTGCAGATGCTCGTCGACGTTGGTTTCCCGGTCGACGACATCGCCGCCGAGATCGCCCTGATCCAGTCACGAGACTTCAAGGGCGCCGGGCTGCTGGCCGACGCGACCGGCGACGGTGCTGCGGTCGCCAAGTACCTCGGTTCCAAGTACACGGAGGGCCTGACACCTGCGCCCTCGCTGAACCTGCCCCCCGGCCCCCCTGACGGCCCGCCTGACAACCTCGACGCGTGAACGTGTCATAGATACATACCGGCGCACGATCGGTGTTCTATGATGGTCACAGCGACCCGGCGATCCGGGAGACACCGACCCGGCGATCCGGGAGCACCCCCCACAGAGAGCGAGCAGTCGTGAAGCGTACGAAGACGATGGTCCACCCCCGCACCGGGAGTGTGCTTGAGCCGATCTACGTCTCGCCGCGGACAGGCCGAGAGTTCTGGCCGATGATTGGTGCGGCCGATGGTGACGAGCCGACCGAGGAGCAGAAGCAGGCTGCGGCTGACGCTGCTGCTGCGGCAGCCAACGAAGGAAAAACGCTCACCCAGGCCGAACTGACCGAGATCATGACCCGCGAGAAGAATCAGGGTCGACGTGCTGGCGTGAAGGATGCGCTCAAGGATCTCGGGTTCGAGAGCGAAGCCGACGCCAAGGCGTTCATCGAGGCGCAGCGCGACGCAGAGACTGCGAAGCTCAGCGACCAGGAGAAGCGCGAGGTAGCGATCGACGCCCGCGAGCGCGCCGCAGACGAGCGTGACCGCACGGGTGCTGTGCGTGAGCGGGAACTGACCGTGAAGGACAGCCTGCGGGATCTCGGCGCGAAGGGCGAAAACCTCGACGACGCGATGCTGCTGATCGGCAAACTCGCCGACGACGCAGACGACGACACGATCGTCGAGTTCGGCGAGGCGCTCAAGATGCGCCGTCCGGAACTGTTCGGCGACGACGAGGAGGAGACTCCCCGCTCCCGGTCGAAGGGCAACCTGCCTAACGGTCGGCCGCGGGAGCGCAACACCCCCAAGGGTGGCGTGTTCGGTGCCGGTGGCATCGAACGTGCCAAGCGCAAGGGCTGGGGCGAATCCAAAAGCTAGCCACCATCCGGTGGTCAGGGACCGCGACCTCACCGCGGAGCGTCTCGCCGGCATCGACGAGAAGCGTCCACACCACAACCCTCCGCGAGGAGAGAAGGAGGCAGGATTATGGATATCCAGCCCCGTACTACCGTGGCCCCGCCCATCGACCAGCAGGATTGGGTGGTCTCCCAGCACGGAGCCGACGCGCCCTTGACGGGCACGATCGACCCGACCCGCTTCACCCTCGACGCCGACGGGTTCATCCCGTCGGGCACGCCGATCGTGAAGAACGTGGCAGGCATGTACGTGCCTGCCATCGACGACGAGGTCACCGCTGGCACGTTCGTCCAGGTCGCGGAGTGCCGCCACCTGTTCAAGTCGGTTCGCGTCCGCGACGCAGCCGTCATGGTCGGCTGCTCAGTGTTCTGGCACGGCGTCGTCGCTGCCGAGCTGCTGCCCGTTCCCGACGGCGAGACGTTCGACGTCGCCAAGGGATCCGCCCACGTCCTGTACGTCTGACCCGGCCGGGTTCGACGGACCACCTAGAAGGAGATCATCATGGATCTACTGGAAAACATTGTCCCGGCCGACATCCTCACGTATGCGCGTGCGGTGCCGGACCCCGAGAATTTCCTGCTCACGCGGGAGATCGTGCCCAACACGTTTATCAACAACGTGAAGTATCGGATCAAGAACCGTGAGCGTCGGGTCAACGCGGCCAAGTTCCGCGCATACGACGCGGAGACCCCCCGTGGTCGGCGCGAGGTGGCGCACAGCGTCACCGAGGGCCTGCTGCCTCCGCTCGGTGACGTGTACGTCGTCGGCGAGTTGGAGACCATCCTGCTGTCGCTCGAGCGTGGCTCGGACGACCAGGAACTGCTCGACGAGCTGTATGACGATGTCGAGCGCCACGTTCTGGCGATCAAGTCCCGCCTCGAGCTCGCCGCTGGCGACCTGCTCGAAGACGGCATCTTCGAGATCCAGGACGAGAACGGCCTGTTCATTGAGGCCGATTTCGGTGTCGATCCGCTGAACCTGCCGACCTCGGCGATCATGTGGGATGACCCCACCGCGCTCGCCCTCACCGACGAGCAGGCGTGGATTCAGCGCCTGGTCGACACCGGTTCGGGTCGCCCGGGTGACGCTCTCGCGTCGTCCGTTGTGATCTCATCAATGGCGCGGAACGACGAGTACAAGGAGTCGTTCTTTGGTCGGGCGCAGTCGTCCTACCCGACGCTGACTCCCGGCCAGGTCCAGTCGGTGCGTGACACGTACCGGCTGCCCACGATCCGTGATTACGACACCACGGTTCGGGTCGACGGCGTCAACCAGC
>Ga0307487_1001643_pt1 | contig 15546 bp, 10 predicted proteins | sample CBIW12metaG_FD_203665 | JGI IMG/M metagenome (GOLD analysis project Ga0307487, IMG submission 203665) | Sea-ice brine microbial communities from Beaufort Sea near Barrow, Alaska, United States - CBIW 1.2 | ecosystem: Environmental > Aquatic > Marine > Coastal | place: USA: Alaska | collected... | reverse complement strand
GTAATAACATACTTAATTGGTTGTTAATCAGTAAAAAAGATACAAAAAAAGGAGTAAAAACACTACGTTTTTTACTCCTTTTCAATCCTTTTTATTTAAATTTTTGGGGGACTTTTTCAGTGCCCTCGCTCCACTCCGGAAAGCACTTTTTTGCCTGAGTCCGCCGGATCTGAACTTCTTTCACGCTTTGTACTTGCAGGAAACGGTTGAAACTTCACCCTGTTAATTGATTCATCTTCTAAGCCATCCTTTCGTTGACCATTTTTTGAGAAAGCAAAGGTCCGGAATACTTAGAAAATAATAATATTTTTAAGTTATGATCAACTGGCTTTGTTGGACCTTTGTCCGGATTGGGACAAGCAATTATAAAGAGAGACTAATTGGTGTTGGTTGTAGAAACTGATCCAATTGGTTTTGGAATCACAGAAATTGCCAAAATAGCAGAAGCCAGAAGTAATTGCTTTAGACATGAATGATATGCGCTTAGTAATGTGCTATAAGGAATTGAATTTATACGAAACCGTGAATGTCATTAGTGAGAAGGTGATGGAAAAACTATGGGGGATTAGCTATGAGGATATGCCAACTGTTATGATAAATGAACAGAGAATTTCAAAGCCATTAAGAATGGAATCAATTATTGAAACTATGGAAGTAGATTTGTGTTGGTCCGAATTCAAAAGGAACCTTTAAATTTCGCCAACCCAAGTTTCATAAGAGATAAACCCTCTATTGAACATCAGAAATGCCACCATAGAAGATTTTGAACATGTGATCTCTTCCATGAAGAAAGGTAGTGAATCCTAAAATCCTACATCGCTCATGGAGAGGGTTTTTATGAGTGGAAATATGAATTTTTGTCTTGGTTGCATCCAAAAAAAAAGATTGATTAAAGCAATGATTTCTTTAGTCTGATAAAAATGCTATAATATTCCATTTTTACATTATTACAGGATAGTACAGGATGTAAAAAAAAAAGAAAATATATAATTTTAGAATCGATTTCTAATAATAAACCAAAAAAGCCTGTAAACTTGAAATTCTTTTTAATACTTGCGGTGGCTTGTTCTTTTTTAGCATCGGCCACTTATAGTCAAACTAAAACTTTCACTCAACAGGAAAAAGAACCCATTAAACAAAGCTGCGATAGCATAAGCGGGCCGGGGAAACCCGTGATTGGGGATGGGCGTGGAGGCTGGCGATCTGGTTCTGAGGGAGTGCAATATCGGGGAGCTTATCCTGCCGACCCTCGGTGGACGGAGATGAGTGCAGATAAAACTTCAGGTTCTGTTATTGACAAAGGACTGTTGCCTCCTATAAAACCAATTCTGGAACTACATTTAAGAGATGCTGTAGTTTGTTTGGGTGGAGACGGAAATTATTATATGACGGGTTCATCTGGAGACAATATTTGGGCTTATGCTGCAGGATTAGAGCTTTGGAAATCTCCAGATTTAAAACAATGGTCTTATATGGGCGTAGTTTGGAATATTGAAAAAGAGGGTTCTTGGGAGAAAAAGTGGCAGAATTTACATGGGAAACCTGCCAGAGCCTTATGGGCACCAGAAATTCATTACCTCAAAGGAAACTATTTCATTTGTATGAGTATGCCTCCGGGAGGCATTTCCATTCTCAAAAGTACTACCGGAAAACCAGAAGGACCTTATATACATGCAACTACCGTTACCGATAAACCCTTTGTAAATGGGATAGATCCTACACTCTTTGAGGATGAGGACGGAAAAGTTTATTTCACCTGGTCAGGAGCAAATAGGATTGCCTTAATGAAGGATGATATGAGTGGCTTTGACGGAGAGATGCACCAAATTAAGTTAAAAAATCCCGACCATGATCCTAGCCACCATGCAGAAAAATGTGAAGCTAGAGGAATGGATGATTTAGGACATGAAGGGGCAGTTTTGTTTAAAGCCAACGGAAAATATTATTTAGGTGCTGCTGATAGCTATGAAGGAAGATATTCCACGTGTTTAGCAGTTTCTGATAACATATACGGGCCATATACTTCCCGCCAGGAAAGCGTACCCTGTGGCGGTGGAACCAACTTTTTTAAAGATAAGAATGGAAATTGGTGGAGTGCTTATTTTGGGAATGATACCCAATCTCCCTGGAGAGAAAAACCAGGTTTGGTAAGGGTGAACTTTGATAAAGATGGAAAGGTAATTGTTCTTGAAAATCAGCCTTTTGCATTCAAAAAATAAATTTTAAGAGGCTTTTATTTTTATTTGACCAGTTTGAATGGAAAATGGCAGGTAATCATCAACCCTTATGCAGAATCAACTTGCCATGTTGCAGGAGATTCCTTTTTTAGCAGGAATTTACAAGGACGGGATTACAGGGATGTAGAACAGAAAAAGTCTGCTCTCAGATAAAGGGTTTAAAATGAAAGTCTGGCATGTAATACGCGATTTTTACGACAAAAAAGATAACAATAGAAAACAATGAAAATAGTTAAAGGAGTTATATTAATAGTACTGGGCATTTTACCGTTTGCATCTAATGCACAAAGCGATTTAAAACTTTGGTACACAAAGCCAGCAAAAGTTTGGACAGAAGCTTTGCCATTAGGCAATGGTAGACTTGGTGCTATGGTTTTTGGAGGAGTTGAAGATGAATTGATTCAACTTAATGAGAGTAGCTATTGGACAGGTGGACCAGTAAGAACCAACGTAAACCCTAAAGCTTATGAAAATCTGCTGTTGGCCAGAAAAGCACTGCTTGAACAAGAAGATTATGTGAAAGCCAATAGCTACGCAAAAAAGATGCAGGGCTATTATTCCGAATCTTATCTGCCTTTAGGCGATTTAAAGATCCATCAGGATTTTAAAGGTCAAAAGGAAACCAATTATTACCGAGATTTAAATATCCGGGATGCCATTGCCACCACAAAATTCAAAGTGGATGGAGTAGCATATACCCGTCAAATGATCAGTTCATCGCCTGATAATATCATGGTAATAAAACTATCGGCTAATAAATCAAGAAAAATTAATATTGATATACAAACAAGCAATCCCTTAAAGTTTAGCAACAGCATAGTGAGTTCATCAGAAATCACCATGCGTGGCAAGGCTCCATCCCATCTTGATCCTTCTTATGTGCATTCGGAAAATCCCATGACAGAAATGGATGCAGGAGGTTGCAGGGGAATGAGGTATGAACTAAGGGTGAAAGCTAAGAGCAAGGATGGTATCATTACTTCAAATGATTTAGGTATCCATATCAAAGACGCAACAGAGGTGGTTATTTATCTATCTGCCGCCACAAGTTTTAATGGTTATGATAAATGCCCTGATGCCCAAGGTAAGGATGAAGATAAACTTGCGAATGATGCTCTTCAAAATGCTTTGAAAAGAAACTGGAAGAATATTTTAAAAAGACACCTTTCAGATTACCATCAGTATTTTAATAGAGTTTCATTTCATTTGGAACCGCCAAAAGAAAACAATAGTGCGCTACTTCCAATGGATGAGAGGTTAATTGCTTATGCCCAGGGAGCGAATGACCCTGATTTAGAAACGCTTTATTTCCAATATGGGAGATATTTATTAATGTCTTGCTCAAGACCTGGAGGTCAACCGGCAAATTTGCAGGGAATTTGGAACAAGGAAGTAAGACCGCCATGGAGTTCAAATTTCACCACAAATATTAATGTGGAGATGAATTATTGGCCGGCAGAAGAAGTAAACCTTTCTGAAATGCATCTGCCCTTTTTAGATTTCATAAAAACCTTAAGTGTCACCGGTAAGGTAACTGCCAATGAATTCTATCATGCCAAAGGATGGGCAGTACACCATAACAGTGACATATGGGGTTTATCAAACCCGGTTGGAGATTTAGGAAATGGCGACCCGATGTGGGCAAACTGGGCCATGGGTTCACCGTGGCTGTCTCAACATTTGTGGTGGCATTACGAGTTTACACAGGATAAGGAATTCCTTAAAGAAACAGCCTACCCCATAATGAAAGGTGCAGTAGATTTTTGTTTGGATTATCTGGTAGAAAATAAAGACGGTTTTTTGGTAACAGCGCCATCATCTTCTCCCGAAAATGCCTTTATTGACGATAACGGCAAAAAAGGAGCTATTTCTATTGCCAGTACAATGGATATGTCCATCATTTATGATTTGTTCACTAATTTTATTCAAGCTTCAGAAACCTTAAATCAGGATTCAACATTTCGTGATTTGGTGATTAAAAAACGAAGTTTATTATATCCCCTAAAAATTGGAAAGAAAGGAGATATTCAGGAATGGTATAAGGACTGGGAAGCTGTTGATCCTCATCATAGGCATGTGTCCCATTTGTTTGGTCTATTTCCTGGTAGGCAAATTTCATCTATTTCAACTCCAACTTTTGCCAAAGCAGCCGAGAAAACATTAGAATTAAGAGGAGACAGCGGAACGGGATGGAGCCTGGCCTGGAAGATTAATTTTTGGGCAAGGTTGTTAGATGGAAACCATGCTTATAAAATGATCAGAACAATTTTGCATTTGACTGGTCAATCTGGTACCGATTATGCAAACGGAGGAGGATCTTACGCCAATCTTTTCGATGCGCATCCACCTTTTCAAATTGATGGCAATTTTGGAGCTATTTCCGGAATGTCCGAAATGTTGTTGCAAAGCCAATTAGAAGAACTTTATCTATTGCCTGCTTTGCCAGATGCTTGGGCGGATGGAAGCATCAGCGGACTAAAGGCTCGTGGAAACTTTGAAGTTGCTATGAACTGGCAAAATAAGCAATTAAAAGAAGCTAAAATCACTTCATTAGCTGGTGGCCTATTAAAATTAAGAACGGCAACTGCCATAAAAATTAAAGGGATAGCAGCTGAATCAGTAAAATCAGAAATTGGTTATATCACCAGCTTCCAAACTAAAAAAGGAAAAACTTATATCATCAATTAGCAAATGAAATACAAGTATAGCGCAAGCCGATGTAGAAAAGCGAAAATAAAGATGCTCAAATGGTAAAAATAAAAAATGTAGATCAAGTTAAATAATGAGAAATTCATTGCAAAAAACACCAAAATACATAAGCATTATCTGCTTTTTCAGTTTGATTACTGCAATGGCTGTTGCTCAACCTAACAACCGAAAAACCATCGAAAATAATGGATTAAGAGGGAATTTAGGTGTACATGATCCAGTAATGATTAAGGATGGTAATACCTATTACGTTTTTGGTACAGGAATATCAGTAAAAACATCAAAAGATAAAATCAATTGGACAAATGCGGCGGGTGTTTTTGCTAAGGATGCTTCTTTGCCATGGTGGAAAAATGATATTCCAGAGCATAATGGGCATATTTGGGCTCCCGACATTCACTATCGAAACGGCAAATATCATTTATATTATTCTGTTTCTGCTTGGATGAATTTTAATTCCAGTATCGGCTATGCCACTAACTCTACTTTGGATAATACAAATCCTGATTATAGGTGGGAAGATCACGGTCAGGTGATCAGTTTTAAAAATGGAGGAGAAGGTGTTAATGTGATTGATCCCAATGTCTTTGTGGATAAAAACGGAAAAGTGTGGTTATTATACGGTTCTTATAAATCGGGATTGAGAATGGTTGAACTTAATCCTGAAACAGGTTTATTAAAGAATGAAAACCCAGAATTAATCAAATTAACTTCACATTTAGGGGAAGGTATTTTCTTGATTAAAGGCCCAAATTACTATTATATTTTCGCTTCAAGAGGGAGATGCTGTGCTGGGATAGAAAGCACCTATCAAATTGTGATGGGGCGTTCTGAAAATATAGAAGGACCATATTTAAATAAAGAAGAACAAAGCTGGGTAGATGATAAATACAGCATTTTCTTAACAGGTGATACCTCGGAACCAGGTAGAGGACATAATGGTATTTTTGCCGAAGGAGACAGCACTTTTGTGGTTTTCCATGCATATACCCGTTCCCAAAATGGTCAGTCTCTGCTAAATATCAAACCATTATATATGACAGATGATGAATGGCCAACTTTGGAGAAGACAAAACAGCTTTTTAAAATGGACGATTTTGAGAAGAAAGTATTTATTGGAAATAATTAACAAATATAAATCATTTAACAAACCAAGTTTGATATGAAAGAAGTTGCCCTGAAAATAAACCTTCTTTATAAAAACCATGTGGCAAATTTTTACATTAAAGACAAGTCTAGAATCTGAAATGATGAAATATCATAAAGTAAATTTTATAATTTTCTTATCTGCACTTTTTTTAGGGAACTGCTTAAATAGTTATGCATTTGGTAAAACCTTAAACAAGGTTTCTGTTTATAGTCCTGATAAAAAAGTAGTTTTTATACTTCAGAATAAAGAAGGGAAATTAACCTATCATATTAGTTATGGAAAAACGGTAGTAATAGAAAATTCTAATTTAGGTTTAAACATCAATAACAACCGCTTAGGTATAAGTTCGAAAATTTTAAGTGTAAAAAAGTATGCTGTAAACGAGGTTTATACCGCCAGAGGTGTTCATAGCCTTGCTAAAAATCATTTTAACGGATCAAAAATTAATTTTAGTTCAGTAGAGTTTTCTTTTTCAATTGATGTAAAGGTTTTTAATGATGGTGTTGCATTTAGGTATTTGGTTAACTGCAAAGATTCTTCATTGATTGACAAAGACTTTACATCATTTAAAATACCTAAAGAAAGTACAATTTGGTCTCAACCTAATTTTACAACTTACGAAGGTAAGTATGTTGTAAAAAAGGTTGAAGAATACAATTTAAATGAGACAATCGGTCCTCCAGCTACTTTTTTATTGCCAGATTTAAAAACCTATTTGGCAATTACAGAAGCTGGTTTAATAGATTTTGCAGGGATGTCTTTAATAGCTGATGGAGACAGAGGATTTCAATCTCATTTATCAGGAGTTACCAAAAAGAAAGGTTTAATTGAATCATCTTGGCGGGTGATAGAAATTGGACAGGACTTAAACACCTTGGTAAACTGCGATATCATAGCTAATGTTTCACCAAAATATGATGAAAAGCTTTTTCCAAAAGGGTATAATACGGAATGGGTTAAGCCCGGCAGAAGTGTTTGGTCTTGGTTGGCGGGCGATAGTAGAACAGTTTCATTAGAGAACATGAAACATTTTTCTGATATGGCTGCCGATTTGGGTTTGGAATATAATTTGGTTGATGAAGGTTGGGGAAACTGGAAAGACAACGAACGGAACAAATGGGATATGATGAAAGAACTTGTGGACTACTCTGCAAAAGAAGGAGTGAAAATATGGGTTTGGAAAGCTTTTCCTGACCGCAAGGGAATTGCCGGAATTAAAGATGAAGCAGAAAGAATCGATTTTTTTAAGAAATGCAAAGCTATTGGAGTGGTAGGCCTAAAAATTGATTTTTTTGATAATGAAAAACAACCTGTTATTGATTTCTATCAAAATGCGTTAAGAGATGCCGCTAAATACCATTTGATGCTCAATTTCCACGGCGCCAATAAGCCAACCGGCGAGACTAGGACTTGGCCCAATGAAATGTCAAGGGAAGGCATTAAGGGTTTAGAAAGCAGACCGCCTTGGGCACAGCAACAGGCTATCATTCCTTTTACCAGGTATTTAGCCGGCCACGCTGACTATACCCCGGTAAATTTTGGAGATAGAATGGGCGAGGTAAGTTGGGCACACCACATTGCCAGTATGGCCATTTTCACTTCTCCTTTTCTATGCCTGGGGGCCAATCCTCAAACCATAATTGATCATCCTTCTAAAGAGATGATTACCAGTATTCCTCCAATTTGGGATGAAACCATTGTATTGCCACAAAGTAAAATTGGAGAACAGGTTGTTTATGCCAGAAGACATGGGAATGAATGGTTTTTAGCTGCAATTAACGGGATTCATAAAAAACAGACTTTATTAATAGACCTCTCATTTTTAGGCAGGGGGAAGTATGTACTTCATGCCATAAAAGATGATGAAACAAAACAGGCTTCAGGCATACCATACGATATTGAAGTAAACTCAAAATCTAACCTCACTGTTAACTTAAATCCAGAAGGAGGGTTTATCGGCAGATTTGAAAAAATTATTGAATAATGAAGGATTCCATCATCAGAAAAGTGACAATTTTCTTAAGTGTACTTTTTTTAATTTCATCAGTAAACGCACAAACTCCAAAAGCGAATAAAATTTGGGGCGATTGGCAAAAATGGGGCGATCAGGGAGACGGGACCTACCAAAATCCTATTCTCCCGGCAGACTACAGCGATTTAGATTGCATTAGGGTTGGGAGTGATTACTATGCAGTTTCATCTACATTTCAGTATTCTCCAGGTTTTGTGATTCTACATTCAAAAGATCTAGTGAACTGGAAAATCATTGGTCATGCGGTTAATGATATCTCTACCATTTCGCCAGAGTTGAACTGGGAAAAAATGAACACTTATGGACGTGGGATTTGGGCCGGAGCTATCCGCTACCACGATGATAAATTCTGGGTTTATTTTGGCGATCCGGATCAAGGATATTTCATGACCACCGCTTCAAATGTAGAAGGCCCGTGGGAACCATTACATCAGGTTTTAGACGAAAAAGGTTGGGATGATGGTTGCCCTTTTTGGGATGATGATGGGCAAGGCTATTTCATTGGGACTAATTTTTCTGATGGGTACAAAATCCATTTGTTTAAAATGACGGCCGATGGAAAATCCTTAATTAAGGAATCCGATAAAGTAATTTATCAATCTAAAGGAAGTGAAGCCAATAAGCTTTTTAAGATAGGAGATACCTATTATCATTTCTTCTCTGAAGTAAAAGGCGGTGGTAGAGTGGTGATGATGGAAAGGTCTAAAAACATCTACGGACCTTATGAAGGTCCGAAACAATTAAGTTACTCTCAAAAAGAATATCACGAACCCAATCAGGGCGGTATAGTACAAACTCAAAAAGGAGATTGGTACTTTTTAACGCATCATGGTAGCAGCGGAGACTGGGCAGGCAGGGTGATGAGCTTGTTGCCTGTTAATTGGGTAGATGGATGGCCTATTTTGGGCAAGGTTGATTCCAACAATATTGGCAGTATGGTTTGGGAAGGTGAAATCCCTATAAAAGGGCAAAAGAAAGAACAAATGCAAACTAGCGATGACTTTAAAGAGGCCAAATTGGGTGTACAATGGGAATGGAATTACCAGCCAAGAGCAGAAAAATGGTCGCTAAAAGAGCATAAAGGGTGGCTGAGATTACATGCTTTTACACCCCTAAAAACAAATGATTTATTAAAGGCAGGTAATACTTTAACACAGCGGAGCATGCGTACCACAGCAAACGAAGTAGTGATAAAGTTAGCTGTTAAAGGAATGAAGAACGGACAAAATGCTGGTTTAACACATTTTGGTTCTCCAAACTATGCCGCTATTGGTATAAGCTGTGAAGGAACCAAAAAATATATAGCCTATAATTTAAAAGGCAAAATATTAAAAGGTGCTGAAATCAATCAGGATGTTGTATGGTTAAGATCCTCATGGGGATTAGATGGATTAACCCAATTTGAATATAGCGTAGATGGGAAGAACTATATCGCTTTTGGAGAACCATATCAACTGAAATGGGGAGCATACAGAGGAGACAGAATAGGGATTTATTGTTACAATAACCTTGCAGATAAAGGTTTTGTAGATGTAGATTTCTTTAACTATAAATATACACAAGGAAGATGAAGCATAAATTGAAAATTGTAAGTAAGCATCAACTCCTATCGCTTCTGTTTGGCATATTCTTAATAGGTCAATTTTTGGAGGCTGGCGCTCAGACAAAAGAAAAGCCGGGAGATTGGGAAACTTTAAAAATAGTAAACTCCAAGCCTACGGAAATAAAAGATTTTGCTGCCGCTTTCCCAATTGGTAATGGAAGAATTGGGGCTAAGGTTTTTGGCGGGGTAGCCAATGAAACGCTATGCTTAAACGAAACCACTTTATGGTCTGGTATGCCGGCTCACTATGAGAATGCAGCAGCTAAAATAATTTTAAGCAAAGTAAGAGAAGCTTTAGCAAATGCCCAGTTCAAAACAGCAGATAGTTTAAGCAGATTGATGCAAGGCAAGAACAACCAGTCTTATCAACCTTTAGGGGATTTAAATTTGAGGTTTCCAGTTACCGAGTATAGTGACTATTCAAACACTTTAGATTTAGATAAAGCCATAGTCACCACCAAATACACTTCAAACGGGGTTAATTATACCCGCGAAGTTTTTGTGAGCTACCCTAACCAGGTGATGGTGATGAGAATTACCGCAGATAAAAAAGGAAGCCTGAGTTTTAATGCGTTCATGAATACTCAATTACAAGGTAAAACAAGTGTGAAAAACAATGAATTAACCCTCACTGGGAGAGCACCTTATTTTGTTGATAATTATAGCAAAAAAGGAATTGTTCTTTTTGATCCAAACAAAGGAATAGGATTTGAATCTAAATTGAACATCAAAATCATTGGGGGAGAAATACAGCAGAAAAGAGATAGTTTAGCAATATCAAATGCTGATGAAGCAATACTGATTTTTTCTGCCGCTACCAGTTTCAATGGTTTTGATAAAAACCCGGTAACAGAAGGAAAAGATGCACATGCAATTGCAAGCACTTATTTGCAGTATGCAAAATCTAAAACTTTTGACCAATTAAAGTCAGCCCATCTTCAGGATTATCAAGCTTTGTTCAGAAGGGTTTGGGTTCAGATAAATGATGAAACACCTAATCCGTATGCAAAAGCATTTCAATGGGCAAGGTATAATCTCATTGCCTGCTCTAGGGAAGGAAGTGGTGCGCCAAGAAACGAGCAGGGAATTTGGAATCGTGATTTGACGCCTAATTATGCCTCAAATTTCACCCTCAATGAGAATCCTGAAAAATATTATGCATTGGCAGAACCGGCTAATTTGGGTGAGACGGTTGATCCTTTAATCAATTTTGTTGCTGATCTATCTAAAAACGGTGCCATTACCGCAAAGGTAAATTATGGTTTTAAGGGTTGGGTGGCACATCATAATTCAGACATTTGGGCCATGACCACCATGGCAACCGGCGACCCATGCTGGGCCAATTGGCCCATGGGCGGGATTTGGCTATGCGAAAATGTTTGGGACAAATACGCCTTTAACAGAGACAAGAGCTATTTAAAAAATACGGCTTACCCAATATTAAAAGGTGCGGCTGAATTTGCCTTTGATTTATTGGTCACCAACAAAGAAGGGTTACTGGTTACTTCACCTTCCACCTCCCCGGAAAATCACTTTTTTGATGAAAAAGGAAATAGAGTGGCGGTAAGTGAGGGCAGTACCATGGACATGGCTTTGATCAGAGAGCTGTTTCAAAATTGTATAACGGCCAGTGAAGCATTAGCAACAGATAATGATTTCAGGTTAAAACTACAAAAAACCATCCCTAAACTATTACCTTTTAGAATAGGATCAAAAGGACAGCTGAACGAGTGGAGCTTTGATTATTCGGGCACCTTAAAAGAATGGGAACCCAATCACAGACATATTTCTCATGCCATTGCTGTTTGGCCATTGAACCAAATCAACAAAAACACACCAGAACTATTGAAAGCAACAGCAAAATCTTTGGAGTTGCGTGGTAGTGGTGGTTATCATCCAGATAAAGCAGGAATGTGGGCGAGATTATTAGAAGGCGATAAAGCAATGAAGGCATTACAACTTAAATACCCAGTAATGTACGATACGCCATTTGGTGGTTTTGCAGAAATGTTGCTGCAAAGCCAAACGGGTGATTTAGATATTTTGCCAGCACTGCCAACTGCATGGAACAAGGGAAAGATTTTGGGTTTGAGGGCAAGGGGAAATTATGAAGTGGATATTAAGTGGGAAAACCATCAATTAAAAAAAGCAACTATTAGATCCTATTTAGGTACTACACCTGTGCTTACAGTAATGGGTGAGAGAATAAATATTGAAACCGATCCAAGAATTGATTTGATAGTGGTTAAATAGTGTGAATTATTCAAGATGAAAAAATATAGCTTTCTATTTTTTACTGTGTTAATTCTGGCTTTTACCCAAGTTCAGGCACAAAGCAACGGGGTATCTGATGGCTTAAAAGTAAGCACCAATAAAAAGCAACTGTTAAATGCTAAAACTGGGCTGCCAGTTTTTATATTGGCAACAACCGCATGGAATATCAATTCTCTTAACTATCAAGAAATAGATACTTTGCTAAAAAGTATTTCATCTAATGGTTTCAACACAGTAATGTTTACCCTCAATTTCTATCCACAAGCTAATGAAGCAAATGTTTATGGGCAATGTTCATATATAGGAGAAGATAAAACCGAGCTTAACCCGGCATATTTTAGCTATTGTGATTCTATTGTGAGCTTGTGCCTGAGATATCAAATATATCCTTTGATTTATACCAGGTGGGGTGGTGAAAAAGCTGGAACCTTGAATACTTATTCCACACAACAGCTCTACAGATTAGGCAAAAAAATCAATGTTAAATTTAAAAATGAAAGGAGTGTAAAATTAGTTGCCGGAGGTGAGGCGAACCCACCCAACGTTGACACTACCAGAGTGAATGCCATGGGCAGGGTTCTAATGGAAGGTTGCCAATATCAAAATTTAGTAAGCAAACATTCTACCTCCACGCATTCAAATTCCGATTTTTTGCACAATCAATTTGGTTGGATTTTTATATGACACAAGGGAAATCGAATTTTAATGGTATTGATTATTACTTTACCAAAGCGGTGGTGAAAGATTATCAATTAAAACCCTCAAAACCAACCATGTTTGCAGAGCACAGGTATGAATCAGAGGTAAATGAAAATCCTAGCATACAGCGAAGAACGCCTTATTTATCTGTTTTTTCAGATGCTTCTGGTTATGCTTCTGGGAATATCCACCTTACCTAAGAGGATTAGAAAAAATTCTTTCGGCACTAAAATTATTTAATTAAAAAATTAGAAAAGATGAATTATTTTAAAACAAAACATTTACCATTTGCAGTTTTATTCTTTTTTATGGGGATCACTACAAAGGGTTTTTCTCAAGCCAGGGAAACACTAAATTTTGATAGTAACTGGCAATTTTCACAAGGAGATTTTCCAAAAGCAGAAAATCCTGTATTTAATGATTCCCAATGGCGAACATTGAACGTGCCTCATGATTGGAGTATTGAAGGTCCTTATGATCGAAATAATCCTTCCGCTCGTGGAGGTGGTTATTTGCCAACAGGAATTGGATGGTATCGCAAAAAATTTAACATAGATAAAGCAGATGTCAAAAAAATAATTTCCATTGAATTTGATGGAATTATGGCAAATAGTGATGTCTGGATAAATGGTAAGCATCTAGGCAAACGTCCTTACGGTTATATTAGTTTCAGTTATGATTTAACTCCTTATTTGAACATTAACAAGCCAAATGTTATAGCTGTGAGAGTTGACAATTCAATTCAACCAGCTTCTCGTTCTTACACAGGAGCAGGTATTTATCGTCATGTTCGTTTGGTTTCTGTAAACCCAACTCATTTCAAACATTGGGGAACCTTTATTACAACGCCAACCGCTACAACTTCTATGGGTATTTTGAATCTAAAAGTGGAGATTGATAATAAGGGAAAAACAGGCGATTACAAATTACAAATTGACATTATTGATAATCAAGGAAAAGTGGTGAAAACGGTTGAAAGTCAAAAAAACATTTCAGCAAATTCAACAGGTTTATTTTCACAAGATGTTGAAATTTCGAATCCAAAATTATGGAATATCGATGAACCGAATTTATACACAGCAACAACCAAATTATATGCTGGAAAAACGCTTATTGATAATCAAACACTTCCATTTGGAATCAGAAAATCAGAATTCATAGCTGAATCAGGTTTTTGGTTAAATGGAAAGAATTTAAAAATAAAAGGAGTTTGTTTGCACCATGATGGAGGGGCCGTTGGGTCTGCAGTACCTTTAGGAGTTTGGAAAGAACGTTTTAAAAAATTAAAAGAAGTTGGTGTAAATGCCATCCGTACCTCACACAATCCTGTAGCTCCTGAGTTTTTGGATTTATGTGATCAAATGGGATTTTTAGTAATGGACGAAACCTTTGACACTTGGACTTCTGCTAAAAATAATGGAGAAAAAGCTTATAATTTGTATTTCAAAGATTGGTGGGAACAAGACACAAAAGAAATGATCTTAAGAGATAGAAATCATCCTTCTATCATTATATATAGTGTGGGTAATGAGATTCGTGATGATTTAAGTTATCCTAACGGGTATAAAACTTATAAGATGCAGGAAGACGTTATTAAAAAATACGATGATACCAGACCTGTAACTATGGCTCTTTTTAGACCTGGGAGTTCTAAAGTATATCTTAGTGGTTTCGCCGAACAAATGGAAGTGGTGGGGCAAAATTATCGGGAAAATGAACTTATAGCTGCTCATGAATCACATCCAGATTGGAAAGTAATTGGCACCGAAAATGGCCATGGGCTTAGTCAATGGCTTATATTACGTGATAAACCATACATGGCCGGACAATTTCTGTGGACAGGTTTTGATTATTTAGGAGAAGCTGACTGGCCAGAAACGACAAACAATCAAGGACTATTTGATAGAGCTGGGAACTGGAAAAACCAAGCGTTGCAGAGAGATAGCTGGTGGTCTCCAGAACCTGTCGTACACATTGTGAGAAAATCTGAAAATGCAGGAAATGGAGATTGGGTAGCTGATTGGACTCCAAATGACTTTGACACATATGATAATTCTAAAGTTCAGGTATACAGTAATTGTGATGAAGTAGAACTTTTTTTAAACGAAAAATCATTAGGGTCACTAAAAAAACCAGCTGATGATTCGCCCAGAGATTGGAATGTAACTTTTGAAGAAGGTACTATCAAAGCTATTGGGAAAAATAATAGTAAAGTGGTAGCACAAGAAGCATTTACTTCAGCAGGAAAACCTTCAAAAATTATACTTACCAAAAGCAACCCAACTGTAACAAACAATTGGGATGATGTTTCTTTTATTACGGCAACAATTGTTGATGAAAAAGGAATTCCATGCGCCAATGCAGACAATCTAATAAAATTTTCGATTTCAAATTCAGGACAAATCATAGGAGTCGATAATGGAAATATTATTAGCCATGAAAATTACCTTTCTCCTGAAAGAAGAGCTTACAATGGAAAAGCAATCGCTATTATTAAAGCCAGCCAAACTACCGGAAAAATTAAAGTAAAAGTTATTGCTGAAGGCTTACAGGAAGCTATTGCTGTTGTTGAAATTGTTTCTGAAAAGACTAAGTGATTTTACAATCCTTAAATAAAATTTAGGATATCTATTCACTTTATATAAGTAGTACTGGATTCCTTATCAATACCAAAGCATTAAAAGTAAGCGAACTCACAATGATATCATTTTAAAGAAAGCTGAGTTCAACCCATAAGTGCAAAACATTTATTTTTTAGTTCTTCAATTGGGTTATGATAATTAAATTTTCTGATCGGTCTGTAATTTAGTAATCTTTCGACTTCTTTTATTCGTTTTTCAGA
>Ga0307487_1001641_pt1 | contig 15549 bp, 10 predicted proteins | sample CBIW12metaG_FD_203665 | JGI IMG/M metagenome (GOLD analysis project Ga0307487, IMG submission 203665) | Sea-ice brine microbial communities from Beaufort Sea near Barrow, Alaska, United States - CBIW 1.2 | ecosystem: Environmental > Aquatic > Marine > Coastal | place: USA: Alaska | collected... | reverse complement strand
CAAAAAAAAAAGTTTAACATCAAATAAGAATCGTTAATTTTATAGCATTTCCCCTCGCAGCGAGGTTTCAAAGATAGTTTTAAATACTTTTGGAGACAATTCCTTGCCCAAAAGGTACATTAATTTCACTACAGCTGCCTCTGTTGTGATGTCTTTTCCGGAAACTACCCCTATTTTTTTTAATTGTGTGCTGGTTTCATATTGTCCCATGGCGACACTTCCCGCAATACATTGGGTCACATTTACCACCATTAAACCTTTTGAAATATGCTTTTTCAATAAATTAATAAACCAACTATCCGTTGGCGCATTTCCACTGCCATAGGTTTCAAGCACGACTCCTTTGAGACCTTTCTTTGATAAAATATGATCTACCGTGCTTTCACTTATTCCGGGAAACATTTTTAAAATTAATACATCATCGTTAAAATAGGTATGCAATTTTGTGCGTTTCCTCCTATTGGTTCTCCAAAGCGCGTTGTGATTTACAGATAAATGAACCCCTGATTCTGCCAGAGCTGGATAATTTAAGGAAGAAAATGCCTGAAAATGCTCGGCATTAATTTTTGTTGTCCTGTTACCCCTATATAATTTATATTCAAAATACAACCCCACTTCAGAAATCTCGGGCCGTCCTTGTTTTTGCAAACCAGCTATTTGAATGCTGGTGATCAAATTTTCTTTGGCATCGGTCCTCAAATCCCCAATTGGCAATTGCGAGCCTGTAAAAATAATTGGTTTGGTCAAATTTTCAAACATAAAACTCAATGCCGAAGCACTATAGGACATAGTATCACTGCCATGTAACACTACAAACCCATCATAATTTTCATACCTGTCTTCTATAATCTGTGCAATTTGAAGCCAATATTTTGGACTCATATTTGAAGAATCTATAGGCTCTTTAAAACTGACAGTTTCAATATTATGTTCCAAAAGATTTAACTCGGGAATATTTTGAAGAAGTTCGCTAAAATTGAAAGCTTTTAAGGCGCCGGTTTCAAAATCTTTGATCATACCAATAGTACCACCCGTATATATCAATAAGATATTAGAGTTTACTTTCATCTAAACTAGCTTTATTTATTACCGGGTTTGCATACATCAACAAATAGCTGTTTACCTCCAGAGAGTTTTTAAGGTCAACCCTTCGGGTTAAACGCCTCTCAAATTGCCTTTTTTCCTTTTCGGTATAATATGCACCATACACTTGATTATTCTTCAACAAATCACAAGCTATGTAATTTGAAGGCCATAATTTATAATTTTTGTGAATTTTTTGATCTATTCCGGAAGCGATTGCTTTTAACTGTTCATTTACCGAGCTCTCCTCTTTTATAACATTGTTAAACCAATCCTCATTCAAAACCTTTCCAGCCTCTAAATGAATGCGCCCTTTCTTGCCCAATGCTCCTCTTAGGATAGAATTAAAATCTTCATGAGCCGTTTTAGTATATTCCTCATCCATCCTTTTCGCCATTATTTCAGGCATTTTAAGCGCATCTGTAGGATCAAATTCGTAAGAAATTGCAACCGGCACAATCTTAATTTTGGAAAAATATTCTGAGATACTCAAATCTCCTTTAGCCATCGCAAGCATTTTCAACACCCCTTGCTGGGTGACATCATTACCATCTTTTGTACGCCCTTCACGTTGCGCGAGCCAAACAGACCTGTTTTCTTCCTGCAGCAAATGTCTTATATATTCTGAAAGGTTTTGCGAGCTTTTTAACATTTCGCGAGGACCAAGACCACGTTGCACCAAAAAATTCCGGGTCAACCTGGACAACAGCAATAAAAAAGGTTTTTTAACAAGATTATCCCCAATTGCCGAAGCGGTCATGACCAATCCCTGTTCAAATAAAGCGCAATTGATCAGTCCTGTATCCATTATTATATCCCTGTGATTGGATACAAATAAATAGGATTCGTCACTTTTTAATCTCTCAAATCCACTATAGGTTAATCCTTCAGAGCTTTTCTCCAATACTTTTTTTACCGAAGGATAAATCACTTTAGCTTGAAAATCATGGATGGAATAGCATGTCGCTACCACCTGTTCAATTTCTTCAAATGATTTTTCGGGAAATGTAAATTGAAGTAAAGCTTTGATCATAGGATGATTAACATACTTATGAAGCGCAGGTTGGACTTCATGATCATGGAAAAATCTTATTTCTTCAAAGTTTATCACGTAGATTTTTTAATTGGCAAAGCAAATGAACAAAATTAAAAATTAAAACTTTGTATTACACGCCAAATATATTTTTAGAGTTTTGCGTTGTAATTGCAGCTACATCTTCTAAATCCACACCATAAATTAGGGCAATTTTTTGGGCGATCAATTTTATATATGCACTTTCATTTCGCTTTCCTCTGTAAGGTGAAGGTGCCAAATATGGAGCATCGGTTTCCAAAACAATGTTTTCAAGCGGAATTTCTTTTAAAAATTTATCGATACCGCCATTTTTAAATGTAACTACTCCCCCAATGCCCAATTTCATATTATAAGAAAGGGCTTTTTTGGCCTGCTCATAATTTCCGGTAAAACAATGGAAAATTCCGAAGAGATTTTCATCTTTTTCAGATTCCAACACCTCAAAAACCTCATCAAATGCATCTCTGCAATGAATCACTATTGGTAATTTTTTCCTTTTCGCAAGTTGAATTTGATGTTTAAAAGCAATTTGTTGTTGCTTCAAGAGTGATTTATCCCAAAAGAGGTCTATGCCAATTTCTCCAACTGCATAAAAATCCCTTTTTTGAAATTCTTCTTCAACTTTCTTCAGCTCTTTCTCATAATCTTCTCTTACTGAAGTAGGATGTAACCCCATCATTAAAAAAACATTTTTGGGATAATCCTCTTCCAGATCATACATTGACTGGGTGTAAGATGAGTCTATCGCAGGAATAAAAAACCTGGTTACATTTTCCTGTAGCGCCCTATTTATAACAGCTTTCCTGTCTTCATCAAATTTTTCACTGTATAAGTGGGTATGAGTGTCGGTTAAAATCATAATTGCAAAAATAATTTATTTTGAAGACCTATCTTTGTCAAAACAAAAAGAATGTTGTCTTTAAAAAATTTATTAGAAGAAAAAGGCTATTATCGCATCAAGCTGAAATATACCGAAACCAATCATTTTGAATTGAAGGCAAAAATAAACAAAATAGAAGGAAACTTTATTTTGGATACCGGAGCCTCAAGTTCCTGCGTAGGTTTTGATGCCGTCTCCCATTTCAAATTAATGGCGGAAGATAGCGAGGTTCGGGCAGCAGGAGCAGGAGCAACTAATATGCTCACTCAAATTGCCCAACAAAACACCCTTGAGATTATGGGCTGGAAAAAGAAAAAAATCGACCTGGTATTGTTTGACCTCAGACATGTTAATGAAGCCCTCGTAAGTCATAAGGCCAAAAAAGTTCACGGAATAATTGGAGCCGACCTATTAAAGAAAGGAAAAGCCGTGATAGACTATAAAAATAAAGTACTCTATCTGAAGTAATTATGAAAAAATGGGGAAAAACCCCCATGTGTCTGTCTTAATTTTCTAAGTAAATTAGATTAGAATTTGAAAATAGAGATATGAATTACGTTGTTAAAAGAAAATTACTTTCGCAATTTAAAATGATCCTTCTGGCCATTGCAGTAGTGATAGTCTTATTTTTGAATATTTGGGAACTGTTCGTATTATTTTGATGATTTGGACTTAACCAAAAAGTAAAAGGCAGCAATTTTAGAAATTGCTGCCTTTTACTTTTTGGTGATTTATTTATTGATTAAAGCTCCAAAGCTCTTTTCACATCGTTATCCATCAACAATTCCTCGGGATTTTCAAGAGCTTCTTTAACTGCAACCAAAAATCCTACAGATTCCTTTCCATCAATAACCCTATGGTCATAAGAAAGAGCTACGTACATAATTGGCCTGATCTCTACATGACCATTAATAGCAACCGGTCTTTCCACAATGTTGTGCATTCCTAAAATCCCGCTTTGCGGCGGATTGATAATAGGTGTGGATAACATAGAACCAAAGACTCCTCCGTTGGAAATGGTGAATGTTCCCCCCGTCATTTCATCTACCGTGATTTTTCCATCCCGGGCGCGTATCGCAAGTCGTTTAACTTCGTCTTCCACTCCCCTAAATCCAAGATTTTCAACATTTCTCATCACAGGAACCATAAGCCCTTTTGGCCCGGAAACCGCTATACTGATGTCCTTGAAATCGTGTTTAATTTGGTAATCGCCGTCCAACATTGAGTTTACATCGGGATAAAGTTCCAATGCCCTAACTACCGCCAGGGTGAAAAAGGACATAAATCCTAATCCTACTCCGTGTTTTCCTTTAAACTCCTCTTTATATTGCTTGCGTAAATAAAAGATAGCAGACATATCCACCTCGTTAAAAGTGGTAAGCATCGCTGTTTCATTCTTGGCATTTACCAGGCGCTCTGCAACTTTACGACGAAGCATTGACATCTTTTTACGGGACTCCCCTCTTTTTCCCAATCCAGGAGACCCCATAGAGGCTTTTGCCTGTACAGCATCTTCTTTCATAATCCTTCCGTCCCGACCCGAACCGGTCACAGACTTAGAATCGATTCCCTTCTCGTCCAAAATTTTTCTGGCAGCGGGAGACGGGCTCCCGGCAGCGTAGTTTTTTTCTTGTTGTGCCGGGGCTGAAGCTGCTGCGGCCTGCGCAGGTTTTGATTCAGTTTTTTTGGTATCGGCTTTAACAGGGGTTTCTTTAACTTCTTCTTTTGAAGCTCCGGCAGCGCCCTTATCCACCTTATCAGATTTCCCACCACCTGGTTTAGGAGCATCTGTATCTATTAAACAAACTACGGCACCAACGGCAACCGCATCACCTTCCTCGGCCATCAGGGTAATAATTCCACTTGCTTCAGCCGGAAGTTCTAAGGTTGCTTTATCACTGTCAACTTCAGCAATAGGTTGATCTTTTTCTACATAATCTCCATCTTCTACCAGCCATTGAGCAATTTCAACTTCTGTGATAGATTCTCCGGGAGAAGGAACTTTCATTTCTAAAGCCATGATATTTTGATTTTTATTTTTGATTCCTTTTGCTTTTCGCAAAAAGCGTTAAACTTTTAATTTATTATGATTATTTTGATTTGATCAAATCATTGATTTATCAAATACGCTTTCAATAACTTTTTCATGACGTTTTTTAGAACGTACCGAACTCCCGGCAGCAGGAGCTCCATAGAATTTTCTGCTGCAAACCCTAAAATTCTTAGCCTCGTCAAAATGCAACAACAAATAGCTGTAGGCTCCCATATTTCTTGGCTCCTCTTGGGCCCAGATAACATCCTTGGCATTTTTATATTTAGCCATGATCTCCCTCATTTTTTCAGTGGGTAATGGAAATAATTGTTCTACCCTCACCAAAGCCACATCATCACGCTCTTTTAATTCTCTGCGATCCAACAAATCATAATAGAATTTACCGGTACAGAATACCAGGGATTTTATTTTATCAACTTTTGCCTCTGCATCGTCTATTACCATCTGGAAACTTCCTTCAGCAAAATCCTCTTTCGTGGAGATCACTTTTGGATGCCTCAACAAACTTTTAGGAGTAAAGACAATCAAGGGTTTTCTGTAATTCACTTTCATTTGCCTGCGCAATAAATGAAATAGGTTGGCAGGGGTAGAAACATCGGCTACAAACATATTATCTGTGGCGCAAAGTTGAAGAAAGCGTTCCATTCTACCGGAAGAGTGCTCTGCTCCCTGTCCTTCATATCCGTGTGGGAGCAACATCACCAGGCCATTTTGTAATTTCCATTTGTCTTCTGCAGCCGAGATATATTGATCTATCATTATTTGCGCGCCATTTACAAAATCCCCAAACTGGGCCTCCCAAATGGTTAGTGTTTTTGGGCTTGCCATGGCGTAACCGTAATCAAATCCCACAACTGCATATTCTGAAAGCAGGGAATTAAAAATATTGAAATCTCCTGTTTTACCAGGAATATTGTTATGTAAAATAACTTCTTCTTCACTATCCTCAACTTTCACAACAGAATGTCTATGGGAAAAGGTTCCTCTTTCGGAATCCTGACCACTCATACGCACGCTATAACCTTCCTTTAACAAGGTTCCATAAGCCAACAATTCTCCCATGGCCCAATCCAGTTGATTGGTTTCAAAATACATGGTATGCCGGGCTTCAATAAGTTTCGCTATTTTTCGGAGAAATTTTTTGTCTTCAGGCAATTTTGATATCACCCCGGCAACTTCATCCAACATTTTGATATCAACGGTGGTATCCACGTCCTCCATCATTGTATCTTCCTCCGCATTTTCATATTTTTTCCATTCATCTTTCATAAATGGAGTAATTATTGTCGTGTCTTCTTTGCGGGAATTTTCGAGATTTTCTTCTAATTTCGCTTTATATTCATCTTCCAGCTTCTTTACGTAATCTTCTCCAATGATGCCGCTCTCAATTAATTTCTCAGCATAAATGTCCCGTGAATTTTTGTGTTTTGCAATAGCTTTATACAGCTTAGGCTGGGTAAATCTGGGTTCATCCCCTTCATTATGCCCATATTTTCTATAACCTAGAAGGTCTATAAATACATCCCTTCCAAATTCCATCCTATAATCCAGGGCAAATAAAACGGCATGCACCACAGCCTCTGCATCGTCAGCATTTACGTGCAAAACAGGAGATAGGGTTACCTTGGCCACATCGGTACAATAGGTGGAGGAGCGACCATCTAAATAATTTGTGGTAAAGCCTATTTGGTTGTTCACCACTATATGTACTGTTCCTCCGGTTTTATAACCTTCCAGTTGTGCCATTTGCACAACTTCATATACCACTCCTTGTCCTGAAATAGCGGCGTCCCCGTGAATAATAATCGGCAGCACCTGTGAAATATCGTCTTTGTATAATTTGTCTTGTTTGGCACGGGCAATTCCCTGAACGACAGCTCCTACCGCTTCCAGGTGGGAAGGATTTGGCGCTATATTGATGTTGATCTTCTTGCCATTTTTTGTTTTTCTTAGGCTTGACCAACCTAAATGGTATTTTACATCTCCGTCAAATATGTCTTGTTTGTAATCCTTACCGTCAAACTCGCTAAAAATGTTTTTTGCACTTTTACCAAAAATATTGGTCAGGGTGTTTAATCTTCCACGGTGGGCCATACCCAACACAAAATCCTTAACCCCAAGATCGGCTGCCCTCTCTATAATAGCGTCCAACGCGGGGATCAAACTTTCGTTTCCTTCTATTGAAAACCGTTTTTGACCTACATATTTAGTGTGTAAAAAGTTTTCAAACGAATACGCCTGATTTAATTTGAAAAGGATGTGCTTCTTTTGAGCCTCATTAAAGTCAGGTTGATTGTCGTTAATATGTAATTTTTTCTGAATCCATTTTATTTCCTCTGGTTTTCGGATATACATATACTCAACCCCTATGGAATCGCAATAAACCTGTTCCAGATGTCCAATGATTTCTCTTAAGCTTAAGGGGCCAAATCCAATTAACTCACCGGCATCAAAGAGTATATCCATATCACCTTGTGACAATCCGTAATTTTCCAGGGCCAGTGTTGGCGTATATTGACGGCGGCTTCTTACCGGATTTGTTTTTGTGAAAAAATGCCCACGGGTACGGTATCCATCTATCAACTGAATGACCCGGAATTCTTTTAAAATATGTTCGGAAATTTCTTCCCTGTTAAACTTTTCTGGCTCTGGGCAACTCAGTTCCTTTTCCTGATGAGAAATAGCTCCGTTTTGCTCACTTCCAAAGTCAAAACCTTGAAAAAAAGCTCTCCAACTTGGCTCAACACTATCGGGGTGTTCTAAATATTGATCGTAAATATCAGCGAGATGCGCTGTGTGTGCTGCGTTAAGAAATGAAAATCTATCCATAATTTGAAACTGAAGTTTCTTATTTTATAAAACAAGGCGAAAATACAACTTTTAGAAATTGTAGCCTGAGGGAAACTACATATTTATAACTGAAATTATAATAATTTTAACTAAAAAAAAGTTTGTTTTTACACTAAAAACACCTCTGCTTCATCAGATTTTTAGGAAATTTTGATTTTAAGCTGTCAGAAAAATTTTCTTTCAAACCTCCCTTTCCATCAAAGAAACTCCAAATTTGCGGAGCAGTTCTTTTTTATTTTCGGGAAGATCTATTTGATCTAAAACCTTAAAAGCTTGTTTGGTGTATTTCTTAATTTCTTTACGGGTCAATTCTGATGCGCCACTCTCTTCAAAAATACTTTTTACCGCTTCTATTTTCCCGATAGAATCTGAAGGATTAATACTGTAAAGATGTTCCAGTTGAGATGCATCGGCTTTTTCAGTCTTTAGAAGGGCTGTTAAGTATAAAAAGGTCTTTTTATTTTCAATAATATCCCCTCCGAGTTGTTTTCCAAAAGTTTTTGGATCGCCAAAAGCATCCAGATAATCATCCTGAAGCTGAAATGCAATTCCCAATAAGCGCCCAAATGCATAAAGCGCCTTTTTGCTTTCTTCCGGGGCACCTGCCACAATCGCTCCCATTTGCAGGGAAGCTCCTACCAAAACAGCGGTTTTAAATTCGATCATTTTTAAATAATCCTCAATCTCTACATCCTCCCTGCTTTCAAAATCAATATCATACTGCTGTCCTTCACAAACTTGTAGCGCTGTTTTTGTAAACAATTGGGCAAGTTCTTTAAAAATTGGCCCTTCATAACTTTCAAATAACTGGTACGCATTTATTAACATAGTATCCCCGGAAAGGATGCCGGTATTTAGATCCCAACGTTGATGAACAGTCTCTTTCCCTCTTCTCAATGGTGCCGAATCCATAATATCGTCATGTACCAAGGAAAAATTATGAAAAACCTCTATGGCCAATGCCGCGTTTAACGCTTTCTTATAAGAAGTTCCAAAAATTTCGGTGGTCATTAAAACCAAAACAGGACGAAGACGTTTGCCTCCTAAATTTAGGATATATGTGATAGGCTCATATAAATTTACGGGCTCCTTCGTGGTTACTTTTTCCGATAAATAATCCAGAAAAATCTCTCGGTATTGGGAAATTGATAACATTTTTTAAATTTTCGGCTAAAATACCAAAATTGAAAGTAAATTCTAATTGTAACCGGATGTTAAATAATATTAAACTTTGGAAACTTTTTTTGTTTATCAAGTTTCCTTACAGTATTTTCGCCGAAAATTTACAATAAACGTGCGAGAGAAAATTCTAACTAAAGCAGTAGAACTATTTTTGAATTTCGGGTTTAAAAGTGTTACGATGGATGATATTGCCACTGAAATGGGAATATCTAAAAAAACCATCTATGCACACTTTTCTACGAAAACGAAACTAGTAGAATCGGCTGCCCTGCATATTTTTGATATTATTTCAACAGGAATAAATTGCATTAGTGCTAAAAAACTAAATGTTATTGAAGAGACTTTTGAAATAAAGAACTTTGCGATGAAGCATTTAAACAATGAACGTTCTTCGCCACAATTTCAACTTAACAAGTATTATCCTAAAATAGCAACCATTTTAAAGAACAAGCAATTCGAAGTTATGCAGGGCTGTGTGGTAGAAAACTTAAATAGGGGTATAGAATCTGAAATTTACAGGAAGGACATCCCCGTTTCTTTTATCTCAAGGATCTATTTTATAGGAATAACAGGAATTAAGGACAATGATCTTTTCCCGACAGAAGAGTTTAGCACTACTGAATTAATGGAAAATTATCTGGAATATCATTTACGTGCCATCGTAACAGAACAAGGTTTAAAAACCCTTAATCAATTTATCAATAAATCACCCTTAAAATAAGTAATGAAAAAGATTTTTTTAACACTCCTTCTACTATTTCCCATTCTGATATATGCGCAGGAGGTGAAAAATAATTCAGCAAAATCTTATACGCTGGAAGAAGCCATCGCATACGGATTAGAGAACAGTTACAACTCAAATATTGCGAGCAAAGATGTTGCCATTGCACTCAAACAAAAATGGGAAATTATTTCGCAAGGACTCCCTCAAATAACCGGTAATGCCGAATATAGAAACAACCTGGAACAGCCAGTAACTTTGATCCCGGGAGAAATTGCCGGTGGAGATCCGGGAACCTTTGTCCCTGTTACTTTTGGAACCAAACAAAATTTAACCGCCACCGCAACCTGGAATCAGTTGATATTTGATGGGTCTTATATAGTAGGCGTACAGTCTGCAAAAACCTTATTGCAAATTTCTGAAAATGCTAAGGTAAAGACTGATCTTGTGGTAAAGCAAACCATCACGAATGCTTATGGGAATGTATTGCTGGCAAGAGAAAGTGTTGAAATTTCAAAAAGAAATTTAGAATCCATCCAGAAAAATTATAACGACACGAAAGTTACTTATGAGAATGGCCTAATCGAGGAAGAGTCTGTAGAGCAGTTGGAGATTACTTTACTTGGCTTAGAAACAAGTTTAAATAATGCGGAACGCATGAAAATTATTGCCTATGACATGCTAAAATTAAGCATGGGCATCCCTGTAACGACTCCGATAATTGCGATAGATCAATTAGAACAGTTAAGTACAGATAATTTCGACTTACAGTTATTAAACAAAGAAATTCCCATAGAAGATAATATAGACTACAGGTTAGCAAGAGATCAAAGCAACCAAGCAGAAATCTTAATAAAACTAGAAAAAAGTAAAGCCCTACCTACATTAACTGCATTCGTAAATTACGGTGCGCAGGGCAATAGCGAAAACTTCAGTTTTTTTACTAATCACCAGGTGTACTACGATCAATCTGTGTTGGGACTTAGTTTAAATGTGCCTATTTTTAGTAGTGGATTAAGAAGTTCCAGAACTGCACAAAAACAAATTCAATACGAGCAGTCCCTACTTCAACTTGAGTACACCAAAAACCAAGTTGAATTAGACATTGAATCTGCAAAAAACGATTATAAGTTCAGTTTAGAGAACTATTCCAATAAAGGCAAAAGTTTAGCACTCGCTGAACGAATTGAAAATAAGAATCAGGTTAAATTTTTAGAAGGCTTGTCTTCTAGCTTCGATTTAAATGATGCGCAACAACAATTATATAGAGCACAACAGGAATACCTGCAAGCCATGCTGGATGTAGTTACCACGAAATCTGAGTTAGAAAACCTATTGGACACCACCAAATATTCAAAACGAAATTAGAAATTCCCACAATTTTAAGAAAATGAAAAAGCTATTATACATATCAATATTAACACTACTTCTTACATCTTGTGGAGGAGATAAAAAGAACTCAATGGAAGCGGTATTAGAATCCAATGACATTGAAACTATTCAAAATAAAAGAGATGAATTAACTACGCAACAACAAGAAATTCATTCAAAATTAAAGCAATTAGACCACAAATTGGCCGATCTTAATCCTGAAAAAAATGTGCCCTTAATTACTGCTTTCACAGCTAAAGCGGAAAAATTCAACCACTATTTAGAACTTCAAGGAAGTGTAGAGACCAAACAAAACGTGGTGATAAATGCCGAAATGGGTGGGATCCTACAACATATCTATGTGAAAGAAGGTCAAAATGTTTCAAAAGGTCAATTGCTGGCTAGAATAGATGATGGGGGAATGAGCCAACAATTAACTCAATTACAAATACAAGCAGCTCTTGCTAAAACCACTTTTGAGCGTCAACAACGTTTATGGGATCAAAAAATAGGAAGTGAAATTCAGTATTTACAAGCAAAGTCTACTTATGAGGGACAGCAGAGCGCGGTAAACCAAATGAAAAGTCAACTTTCTAAATCTACAATAACCGCCCCTTTTTCTGGAACTATAGATGACATTATTACCGAGGAAGGAAGCGTAGTTTCTCCAGGACAAACTCCAATTTTACGCATAGTGAATCTTAGTGATATGTATATTAAGACAGACGTGCCGGAAAGCTATATCGCAGATGTTGTTGAAGGAAAAAATGTAGAAGTAAGCTTCCCCGTTTTAGGAAAAACTGTTGAAGCAAAAATCAGGCAAACCGGAAGTTTTATCAATCCAGACAACAGGACCTTTAATGCTGAAATTGAAGTTCCAAACAAGGAAAAAGCAATTAAACCAAATTTAACGGCCCGTCTAAAAATTAACGATTATACAAACGAAAAAGCAATAATGATTCCGCAAAGTATCATTTCAGAAAATGCTGAAGGAAATCAATATATATACATTTTAGACAGCATAGAAGGTCAAAAGGCAGTCGCCAAGCAAACCATCATTAAAACCGGAAAAACCCAGGGAGATGTAATTGAAGTTCTGGAAGGCTTAAAAGATGGAGATGCAATTATAGATGAAGGTGCCCGAAGTGTGAAGGACGGTCAAACCGTGAAGATTATAACTTACTAAGACTGCGTGATGACTAAGAAGAAAAAAAATATCGAGAAGGAATTCAAAATGTCCTCCTGGGCAATAAAGAACAAGACCACCGCTTATATGGGGATGATCTTGATTCTGTTCTTAGGGATCTCTGCGTATTTTTCTATGCCAAGGGAAAGTTTTCCGGAAATTCAGGAAACAAAAATCTATGTAAGCTCATTGTTCCCGGGGAATACCGCAGAGGATATAGAAAAACTGATCACCAATCCGTTGGAAGATAAGCTCAAAACGGTGAGCAATGTAGTAGAGATCACTTCCACTTCGCAAGAGGATTATTCTATGACCGTTATAGAGTTTGATGAGGATATATCTGTAGACCTCGCTAAGCAAAAAATAAAAGATGAAATAGATTCTGAATCTGCCGGGGAAGATTGGCCAACATTTAATGGGGCCAAGGTAGAACCTAATGTTTTCGAGTTAAGTATGTCTGAGGAAATACCGATACTTAACATCAATATCTCCGGAGATTATCCGGTAGCTAAGCTTAAGGAATTTGGAGAATATCTTCAAGATGAGATTGAAAACCTTGACGAGATCAAGAAAGTAGATATTCGGGGAGCACAGGAGAAAGAGATTGAAGTAGCTGTAGATATTTATAAAATGATGGCTTCTTCTGTAAGCTTTCAAGACATTAGCAGTGCCATAACTAATGGAAACATGACCATGTCTGCAGGTAATTTTATTGCCAGCGGCCAGCGAAGAACCATCCGGATTATTGGAGAGATCAACAAACCATCAGATCTTCAGAGTTTCGTTGTAAAGTCTGAAGACGGTAACAATGTTTACTTAAAAGATATTGCGACTGTTTCTTTTAAGGAGAAAGACAGAACTACGTATGCCCGTGAATTTGGGAATCGGGTTGTTATGCTTGATGTTAAAAAACGTGGAGGTAAAAACATGGTAGCTGCGGCGGAGCAGATTGAAGTAATTGTAAAAGATGCACAGGAGAATATTTTTCCTACCAATCTTAATATTACCATTACTAACGATCAGTCATCCAAAACCATTGGACAAGTAGACGATCTTGTAAATAATATCATCTTCGGGATTATTTTGGTGGTTACCGTATTAATGTTCTTTTTAGGCTTCAAAAATGCATTATTTGTAGGCTTTGCAATTCCTATGTCCATGTTTATGTCTTTATTGATCTTGAATCAGTTGGGATACACGATGAATACTATGATCCTTTTTGGATTAATTATGGGACTCGGGATGCTGGTAGATAACGGGATCGTGGTAGTAGAAAACGTATATCGTTTAATGGATGAAGAAGGCATGGGCCGTATAGAAGCTGCTAAGAAAGGTATTGCAGAGATTGCTTTTCCAATTATTATATCTACTGCAACAACGGTTGCGGCATTTATTCCTTTAGGTCTTTGGCCAGGAGTAATGGGACAATTCATGATCTATTTCCCAATTACACTCTCGGTCGTATTAGGATCTTCCTTATTTGTGGCAATTTTCTTTAACTCTGTTTTGGTATCTCAGTTTATGACCACCGAAGACAGAAATATGCCAAGAAAAAAAATTATCAAGGTGTCCTCTATTATTGCCGGTATTGGTTTACTAATCTTCATTTTTGGTGGCGAATACAGAGCATTTGGTTCAGTTATGATCTTTACTGCGATCATGATGTGGGTACATCGATTGTTTATAAGAAAAATAGCTAATAGGTTTCAGAAAAAGTCCCTGGTAAAATTAGAGAACTTTTATGAAGGTAGTTTAACTTCTTCCTTTAAGAAAAAACGTCCTTACTGGATCGTGGGCGCAACTTTCTTATTATTGATTGTAGCCTTCATAGCCTTTGGAGCCTCTTTGGCTTCACAACGTACAAAAGTGGAATTCTTCCCGGATAATAAACCAAACCAGATTATTGTCTATATTGAATATCCGGAAGGGACAGATATAGAGAAGACCAATGCGATCACCAAAGAAATTGAAGTAAGGGTTTACAAGGTTATTAATGACCCCGAATATATGGAAGATGGCACTAATTTCTTGGTAGAAAGCGCTGTTTCACAAGTTGGTGAAGGTGCCGGTAACCCACAGACAGATGGTGGTTCTGCCGCAGAAATGCCTCATAAAGGAAAGATCACGGCATCCATGAGGGAATATAAATTCCGAAAAGGAGCAGATAGTGAATTATTGCGCCAGAAAGTACAGGAAGCACTAGTTGGAATCTATCCCGGGGTATTGATTTCTGTTGAAAAAGATCAGAATGGACCACCTGCAGGAGCTCCAATTAATATTGAATTGGAAGGTGAAGATTACAATGAATTAATTGCAGCTGCTGAAAAAATGCGGGAGTATATTAATAGCAAGAACATCACGGCTATAGATGAGTTAAAAATCGATGTTAATAAAGATAAACCTGGAATGCAGGTAATAATCGATAGGGAAAAGGCAGGAGAATTAGGTGTAAATGCCGGTCAGGTTGGTCAACAACTTCGTAATTCAATTTTTGGAACCAAAGCCGGAGTTTACAAGGAAGCCGGGGAGGATTATGATATCTATGTAAGATTTAATGAGAGTAGCCGATATAACACTAGCGCACTTTTCAATCAATCTATGACCTTTAGAACAAACACCGGGCAGTTACGTGAAATTCCTATTTCGGCAGTAACTTCAAAGAAAAACAGTTCTGGATTTAGCGCTATTAAACATAGGGATACACGTAGGGTGGTAACTGTTTATTCAGCCCTGGCTCCAGGATATACCGATGCCGGTGCAGTGGTAAGCCAGGTTCAGAACGAAATGAGAGGTTTCGAAGGGCTTTCAGAAGACATTAAGGTAGATTATACCGGCCAAATTGAAGAACAAAACAAGCAACAATCATTCTTGATGGGTGCTTTCTTTAGCGGACTTGGTTTGATCTTTCTTATCCTCATCTTCCAATTCAACTCTTTCTCGAAACCGTTGATCATTATGATCTCGATCTTCTTAAGTCTTATTGGGGTATTTGGAGGAATTGTTATTTCTGGAGCGCCATTCGTAATCATGATGACCATGATGGGAATTATCTCCCTGGCAGGTATTGTGGTAAATAATGGGGTGGTATTGCTCGATTATGCCCAATTGCTCATAGACAGGAAGAAGAATGATTTGGATCTGGGAGAAG
>Ga0307487_1001640_pt1 | contig 15551 bp, 24 predicted proteins | sample CBIW12metaG_FD_203665 | JGI IMG/M metagenome (GOLD analysis project Ga0307487, IMG submission 203665) | Sea-ice brine microbial communities from Beaufort Sea near Barrow, Alaska, United States - CBIW 1.2 | ecosystem: Environmental > Aquatic > Marine > Coastal | place: USA: Alaska | collected... | reverse complement strand
AATTCCGCTGATCCTTCTTTAGCTCCTGCCGCCATTATGTTCATCATTATGGCCATTTGCTGGCTTGCCTTAATTGGGTTTGCTGTAGATACCTGGTACTGGTTCATCGCAGTGGTCAATACTTCAGCTGCCGCTGCGGTATTTCCACCCATTGTTTTGGAGAGTGTATTAATATGCGTTCCCATTGCTTGCAAAGCTTTTGGGGCTTTGGCAAGTTCAGGAGTTAATTGCGATAGAATGAGTTTGTAAGATTCTACACCAGCAGCGGCATCACCTCCAAAGGTTTTAGCGGCTTCCCTGGCATAACCTTCAATTTCTTTTAGCTTGTCTCCAGTAACATCTGTTATGGCCGATAAGTCGGCTAAGGAGCTTCCTAATTTTAACCCGGGTTCATTTATGGAATCCAATCCTTGAGATGCAGATTGCACATTCTGAATAAAGGAGTGCAATTGTATGGTACTAAGCTTGGAGTTTATTTTATCCATCGCTTTGGAAAACCCGTTGGCCATTTTACCAGCGTGCTTGCTTACCTGATTTACACCTTTGTCTAATTTATCAATGGAAGCCGATACCTTATCGGCATTAGAACTAAATTTAAGTATGTAATTTAAGTTACTATCCATTTCTAATGTGTGGGGATAAAAACAAAAGGAAGGCTAGGTATTGCTTTCCTTTTGTCTAATAAATTGTAATTCTTTTACTCGGTTTGCCCATACTTCATCACTGAGGCTGTCAGGGTCAATATGAAAATAGTACCGTAATTGCGCATTGGTTATACGTAGCCATTCTGCTTTTTCATCAACTATTTTCGCAGCCTCTAAAGCTTTTCCAGCTTAGACTCTTTGATATTTAAAATTGCAGATATTTGCCCGGATGCTCCCAAAAAATAAGAGTCCTTGGTTTGTATTTCTTGATCACCGGCCAACCAGCACGTTTTTAATAAATACTCATTGAACTTTATAGAAGATGTTTTTGCAACTTGAGAAGCATATTCAAACTCTTTACGGGTTGGACTTCTTAAATAAGCAATCTTGTCTTCAACAATAATTTTAAAAACGCCTTCGTGAGCTTTTTTCCAAGCTTCAATTTGTTCTTTAGTGATTTGCTTTTCCATAGCTTAAACCTGATTTTTAATGTTAAGGCAGATAAATGGCAGGGTTATTTCCTGAAATTTGTCGCCTTGTTTAAATTCTTTTGCAGCTTCTGTAAATCGGACGCCTGAGGCACGATCGCTTAATAAAGCATCCCCATCAGCTGGATTTCCATAAGAAAACAATCCATCCAAGGCCAAGGCAAGAACACTACCTTTTCCGGCTTTCACCAGTTTTTCATATCCACTTCGCAACATGGTGATTTCACCTTCATACGCAATGTTTCCACTTTGAATGCTGTGAGGGTTCCTGCCTTTTGCATACACAGCTTCACGTTCTATTTTTTCGGTATATTTTACCGCTCGAATCTCGGTGATATCTTTTCCGCCTAAAATCAGGGTTAGGTCTGCCCATTCGTATTCTCTACTATTAAACATAATTATTAGTTGTTAAGTGAAACATCGTACCCCAATAATACATCAAACCAACGGGCATATCCTTTAGGCCTTACCTTTAGGGAAAGCTCGATACGGTTGGTTGTTGCTACGTTCAATGTTGTATTGAATTTAGCGATCACACCTTTATCGTCTTTATTGGACTGGTCTCTTGAAAGCTCCCCAGTGGAAGTCATTTGGTTAAAAATTGCCCTTTCGATATTGCCTTCAATAGTTTTGGCATAAAAAGGGGAAATGGTCCCATCGTTGTTCAGGTCAAAATCTGCCAGTATTTCTTCACTGGCAATATTATGCGCAACCCGGTAAGCCTTATCGATTACCCTCCTACGGGTTATTTGCCGGTAGTCATCATCTATACTAGTTGCCAAAGGATCATCACTGATATAATAGCCTGCTTTGCGTTCATGTGTCCGAAAGGTGATATAACCTTTATTGTGCAGGGCTTCCACATCGTATAACTCCACCTTTTCATCTACAATAAAAGCGGTCAAAGTTGCCAATGCACCCCTTTTTACGGCTCCGGGATTCTCTTGAACCGGAATCATTGCCAATCTTCCGGCAAGCACTCCTGAAGCAGCTCCTAATGTAACCGGGTCAACGCTGCTTTTTTCGGTATCACCTATAAAGATCCCTACACGGTTGTCTTCACCTAGTAATAGATCTGTAAGACCTATGGCATCCCCATCAAAGGCAAAACCTTCAAGGATCACAAATAGTGGGGTGTATTTATTTTTGGTATAATTTACCGCCAGTAATTGGGCTTTTTGTTGTGCTAAAGCCACATCGTCATCCAACCCGGCTACAACAACCGGAACAAATGGAGCTACCGGATTATAACAGGTGAACAAGGCATTAAGCCGACCATTTGAAACATCCAGCAACTTTTCTGCTGGAGCTTTCCCGGTAACTACATCTGCAGTGAACCAATCACTTGGTTTGTTTGCTTTAGGGAAACCCATTAACCAGAGTTCAGCACCGTCACCCGCTTCTTCATAGAACTCTTTTAGCCACTTATACAGTTGGTAATTGTCCACATCTGGTAGAATTCCCAATGCGGCCACATCGGCCATACCTTTTACGGTATATTCCTTTCCCAGTTCGAATTTATCAACAACAGCAACTGCCGAGGCCAACAAACCAAATACACCGTCGGCAGTAGATACTACGGTATCTATATTGCCATTGTCAAATTTTATATCTAATCCTGGTAACATATATTACTCTTTTTCTTTGTTGATCACTTCATTTGAAGCTTCAATGGCCTCAATACGATTCTTACCGGCTGCAATTACAGATTTAGCGGTTTCCTCTTTCAAGGCTTTTTCAACCTCTGCAACGGTCTCCATTCTTTCAATGGCTGCAATTCGAAATTTTGCCTTTTGCATTGGGGTCAATTCTCCTGGCTTGGAATCTTTCGTGGATTTGGAATCAACTGCTTTTTTAACAGGTTCATCTGCTTCAACTTCCGCAGGCCTTTTTACCGTTTTCACAGCTTTATCTTTTAAAGTTCTGGAGAATGTTTTGGCATCGTGTTCCTGAAAGAACTTTGTCCCATCAGAGGTTTCATAATACTTCTCCAATTTCGGGTGTGATTTGAATACGCATGGTTTTTTCATTTTTATGAAATTTTAGGTTTGTAAATAAATAATGCCACTTTAATGCCCAGGATCAATAGTGCAATACCACCTATCCAGGCAAGTGTTTTTATATACCAGGGAACATATTTGACCTGTTCCGGAGGCAGGGTAATTACCGTGTCAGTTTTACGATCGCGAAATGTTGATATAATGCTATCCTTCAGCTTAAGTTGAAGCTCCAGCGAATCACAAGTGGCATTAGCGTAAATGATTTCATCCTTTTTATATAGTTCAACTTTTGCATTTCCGTTGGTCTTCGTCAGGGGTGTTTCATTTAGGTCTTTTTCGGCTACCGAAACTCCCACCTTATAAAATGGCAGGTTGATAATAGTATCCCTAATATTTACTTTACGCTCAACGTGGGTACTGTCAAGAGTGCTTACCGTATTGGTGATTGGTCGCCTTCCGCAGGAGACTATCAAAAAACAGGCGAGTAGGATTAATAAGTACTTCATTAAATCGATTTTAATTGAAAGTGCATTCCGTCCCTTTTTGACCAGGTACCACCCCATTCAAATCCGGCATCAGTGAAGCATTTTACCACTTTCAAAGACATTTGAGGCTTTGCCCCAAAGCGGTTCCAGGCTGCGTTAAAGTCTACGGCAATTGCCCAGCTGTGCAGGGAGTATGTAGAGCCGCCTCTTTTCTTTCTAATATTGAAGCAACCGTCCCAGGACTTAATATGACAAGCCAAATCCCTATCAATAACATTCTGAAAAGCTTGCTCTAGTGGCTCAACAATGTCCTTATTACAATAAAGCCGGTTAGGCAATTCTGGGATTCCTGCATTAATATCGGTAGGGATGTCCCAGAGAACCATTTCCTTTCGCTCCATGTGAATGTCCGGGGTTCCATATTTTTTAGTACAATCTGCGCTCGTAACCATAGCTATTCCTTTTTGCCGTTTAACTGTTTGTACTTTTTAAGCTCTACCAATAATTCTTTATTGGTTTCCATCAATTGCATATTCGTGTTAGAAAGCTCCCTATTGGTTTGCATCAACTTTACAAATCGATCTTCCAACTTCATGAGTTCGGAGATTGCATTGTCTAACCTTATAGCCATGTCGTCAAGTAATGATCTGTAATAGTCAGCTGATTTTATTTCATTGTCGATTCCTGAGGACTTCAAATCCATTTTATATCTGGATCTTGAAAAGAACCAGGTAATAAGTGCCGTAAAAAACAGCATCAGTATCTGGATAATTGGTGATAGGAGGTAATCGAGCATGTTAATTTATATTTTATAGATTCCGGCTATCTGGCGAAGGATAGCCGGATGGTTGGGGTATTATACTATAGCAGCAATGTGCTTGTTTTGGTAAGGCACTGCAATAAAGTAGTGTCTGTACGATAGGTCATTAGTTTGGGTCGCAGGGTTGTTTTTGGCCTCGGCAAAGTATTGCTTGGTCAAGCCTGTTTTTTTACCAATTTTCTCTTTTACAAAACACACCGATGCAACGGTATCTCCGGCTTCCACAATGGCACCGTAAGCTTTTTTCACTTTCAAAGAAGTGTAAAGTGGCATTACCGGGTATTTGTGCAACTCAAAGTCGGAGATAAAAGGAGCTGGCTTTCCTTTTGCATAATCTACCAATTGATTACCGAAGTTTTTACGGTCTAACAATAGATCGTTCCAGTGGTTTGTACATAAAACCAATCTTCGCCCTTCCTCGGCCATTCCGGCTTTATCACAGGCATCTTTAAAGGCCACAAGGTCTTCATAGGTTAAGCGTTTCCTTCCTGATGGATCAGTCAAGGCAGCAGCTCCACCGGTTGCAGCCATTACAGGAGTATCTACGGTAACAGCGGCAGGGGCAATTGAATGAATTGCTTTTTTGTATTTAGAAGACATAATGCTTCTGACCAGGGATTTTGTAACCACATCGATTTTGTCATAAGAGGCACCAATAATTTGGTCGTCACTTAAGGTCACTACCTTAGTTTGGTATTTGTCCAAGGTAATTTCGATAGTACCATCTGCATACGTTTGCACTGCAATTGGATAAGTGGTGTTGTTGATCAATACATCAACTTCAAATTCAGTGCTTGGCACATAAATTTTGTTTTGCTCACTTAATTGCCCCTGGTTGATTTGGACAACGCTTGCTGCGATTTCTGCAATCCCATTCAAAAAGGGTGCAACATCACTATTATCTAGGTTTTGGATAATACGTCCTAACCATATTTCTGGAAAATTTGCTGGCATTTTATTAGTTATTAATGGTGAATAATTTCTTGTACTGGTCGGGTTGTGTCGATTTAAAGCTCAACTTTGCTTCTAAGGTTAACTTCTGAAAGTCTTCAGCTGTTTTGACCTCGCTTTCAGTTCCATCGTTATTCTTGATGGTCGCTGCAAAAGTCTTTTTAACTGGTATTGAAGCCAATGTTGAAGTCAACAATTCAGGGTTTGCAATACCTAGGTTTACAAACTGCTCTTTTTTCTCTGCTGAAATTTGCCCAGCAGTCACGGCATTATCAACCTGTAAGTTGACAGCTGTTAATTTCGAAGCTTCTTCAGCTTCCAATTTGGCAGAGAGTTTTAACTCAGCTGCTTTTTTCTCGGCATCCAAGCCTACGATTTTTGCGCTTAGCTCGGCTGATTCCATTTCTGTGTCAGCTGTAAAACCTAATATCAAGGCAGCAACTGCGGTTAATTTAATTTTACTCATATTCTCGTTTTCTGGGTTTTTAGGTGTAATAAATTCAGTTTCCGGTTCGGTTGGGATGGCAGATAAACAAAGCTTTTGTACCTCTTCATCTGTCATTAATGTTTTACCGTCTTGATGATATAAGTGTATGCTATTGGCATTACTGGGAACAGCTACTATGCTCACTTCATATAGTTCACATTTTTCAAGGATCAGTTGACCGGCCACATACTTTAAATCAGCATGGTTAAATGTGATTCCCATAGAACAGCCTCGTATAAAATCCCGTTCTACCTTTCCGGCAATTTTGGCAGCTGCTTCATCATCCATATCAAATACGGGAAGACCGCTTAAAAGACCTTCTTTATTTTCAAAACCTTCCCAACGTCCAATAACACTATGGTTGCTGTTCCAATGGCTATCCAACATTACAGGATTCTTAGCGAACCTTTCAAGACCTATCCCTTCGGTGGGAATTAGGAACCCATGACTGTTTTTAACCGTGGGATCATTGAATGTAAATCGCTTTTTCTTTTGTCCGGGTTTCGGCATTGGTTTTATGAATTCATTCTTTATTAGAGGGACAAATATGTAGTAACAAAATGTATCCCGCAAGAAACTGTAAAGCCCGTGTACAGAGTAGTTAAGAGGCTTTCCGGTTTTTTTATTTTCGCGCGCGAATTACCCACTTTTGCCTTCAAATCACACCCATGGGACTAAAGAAAACCGAAGCAAAAGAATATGCCAGAATGCTGTTTTTGGATACAAGCCAAAAACTCACCAATAAGGAAATTGCCGATCGTGTAGGAGTACGTCCCAATACCATCACTAAGTGGATAGATCAGGAAGCCTGGAAGAAACTGCGCAAGTCCCTTATGGTCACCCGCCAAAAAATGATTGGTGACCTGTATGATCAATTGGAGTGGTTGAACAATCACATCATTACACGTAAGGTGCAGTATGACGTTCCGGAGGATTTATTGAAACCCAAAATAACAAAGGATAAAAATGGAAATGATAGGGTAGAGTACCCAAAATACAACGAAGAAGACTTTCCGGTAACAGTTGGGAATTTTGCCACTACTAAAGAAGCAAATACAATTGCAGTTATAACTACTTCCATAAAAAGGTTAGAAACCGAAACTTCAATTGCTGAAATTTATGAGGTTGCAACTGGATTCCTTGACTTTATCAAGCCTCAGGACTTTGATTTATATAAGCGCCTGGTTCCGCTATTTGATGTATTTATAAATTCCAAACTCTCATAGATGGCTAAAGCTGAAGACAAGAAATATTTAGCCCTCTGGAACCAATACAGGGAAAATAGTGCAAAGGCAACACCTGTTGACCTTAATGAAACCCCTGCACAAAAACAAAAGCGTATTGCCCATCTGGAAGCTCATCCGGAGGAGTGGAAAAAATATTATTTCCCGCATTATTGTACTTCAGAACCTGCGAAATTTCATATTGATTTTACCAAAAGATGTATTGCAAATTCAGAATGGTATGAAGTTGTTTCCTGGGCGAGGGAATTGAGTAAATCATCTACGGCCATGATGGTTTTCTTGTTCCTGATCCTTACCGGTAGGATCAAGAATTTTGTATTGGTCTCCAACACTTTCGATAATGCAAAACGACTGCTATTGCCTTTTAAGGCCACACTGGAATCCAATAATCGTATCATTAATGATTATGGGGAACAGGAGGGAATTGGCAATTGGGAATCCCATGAGTTTATAACCAAGAAAGGGGTTTCATTACGTGCTTTGGGTGCAGGGCAAAGCCCCAGAGGTACAAAAAATGATGCAAAGAGACCGGATGGTATTCTTATAGATGATATTGATACCGATGAGGAATGCAGAAACCCTGATCGTGTTACCGAAAAGGTGAAGTGGATCAATGAAGCACTTTACCCAACCAGATCAACCTCCAATGATCTCTTATTTGTAGTGCTAGGAAATATCATTGCAAAATATTGTTGCATTACAGAGCTTGCCAAAAAAGCAGACCGGCACGATATAATCAATATCCGGGATAAAGAAGGTAAAAGTACCTGGCCTCAGAAAAACACCGCAAAGCTTATAGATCGGGTGTTATCTAAAATTCCCTGGAGCGCACAACAAAAGGAATATTTTAATAACCCAATTTCTGAAGGTGATACTTTTAAAGATATCACCTACGGTAAATGTCCGGCTCTCAAATTTTGTGATCAGGTATTTGTATATGCCGATCCTTCGACCTCCAATAAAGATCGTGGGCGCAATAAGCAAGCTTCTTATAAGTCTGTAGTGGTTGTTGGGAGTATGGGTAGGAAACGCTTTTTATATAAAGTTTGGATAGATCAAACCAGCAATGCAAAGTTTGTGGACTGGCTCTATGAATCCTATTTATACCTGAAGGAAAAAAATGTGGATACCAAACGGATCTACATTGAAAATAACAGCTTGCAGGATCCACACTACCAGCAAGTGTTACTGCCCTTGATTTATCAGCGTGCAGATAGTTATGGATTTACCATACCAATAACTGAAGACAAACGCAGAAAGGCCGATAAGTTCTTTAGGATCGAAGGAACCTTGGAACCTCTCAACCGTCTTGGAAATCTGATTTTCAACAAAGCTGAAAAGGAAGATCCAAATATGATACGTATGCACGATCAAATGATAGGCGTAAGCGAAAAAGCTTCTGTAATGGACGGGCCCGATTCCCTTGAAGGGGCTTGTTGGCTAATTCAAAACCGAACGGTACAAAAAAATATGGATTATTCATTTGGGGCTATTAACTCACGAAAATACTAAGTTATGTTTTTAAATAAATCAGATATGCCAAGTACGATATACGGCTATCAATTGGAACAAATCACTGAAGGCAATAATGATATTATTGATATCGCTATGGCCGCAGCTGAAGAAGAGGTACGCAGTTATCTATCCGGAAACAATAAAAGACAGTGGCAGGATGGGAGGTTGCAATACGATGTAGATGCAATTTTAAGCAAAGTGGCAGCTGAACGAAATCCGCTGATCTTAAAACACGCTACCACCATTGCCAAATGGTGGGTAGTGGAGCTTTGCAATGCCGATGTGATCTATGAGCAAACAAAGGAACGATATGATCGTGCCGTAGCTTGGCTCAACAAATTGGCAAATGGTGATGTAAACCTAAGTTCGTTACCTCAAATTGATAATGAATTAAGCACCAAAGAGCCTTTTAGTTTTGGCTCACGCAAAAAATTTAATCACGAATAATTATGAGCAGTAGAAAACATAGAACAAAAAAGCAATCGCATAATTTGGCTTTAAAAACAAATGCAGCCGCCCCAAAATATACCGCTACAATTGCCCCAAAGGCAGTGGCGAGCACTCGTAAAGACATTGCCAGTTGGAAAACTGCCGAAAAATTAACCAATCTGGTTGATCTTCCAAAGTGGTATTTAATTCAACAGCTTTTTAAGGAAATTAAGCTGGATGCATTATTGACTTCACAATTACAAAACCGCCAGTTAAAAGTATTGGCAGAACGTATTGTACTTAAAAAAGCCAACGGGGATGTAGATGAGGATCAAACAAAATTGATTAACAATGCCAAGTTCACCAATGAAATCAACAAACACATTTTGGACAGTGTTTTTAATGGCCATTCATTAATTGAATTGTCTTTAAATATTGAAAAAGTACTTCAGGTAGACTTATTGCCCAGGGAAAATATAGATCCCAGAAATGGAAGGTTATATCCCGATTATACTGAAGATACATTTACCCCTTACCGTGAAGTTGCAGAATACGGTACCTGGTTATTGGAGTTTGGAGCCAAGGGTAATTTAGGTTTGTTGAACAATGCAGTTCCCCACATATTATTTAAACGATTTGCACAAAGTTGCTGGAGTGAATTGTGCGAGATCTATGGAATTCCGCCCAGGGTCATGAAAACAAATACGCAAGATCCTGCAATGGTAAAACGGGGCGAAACGATGATGAAAGATATGGGCGCAGCCGCTTGGTTTATCATTGATGAAAGTGAAAGCTTTGAATGGGCAAAAGGCGTGAATACCAATGGGGATGTTTATAGCAATTTAATGACATTTTGCAACAATGAAATTTCATTGTTAGTTACAGGAGCTGTTATTGGCCAAGATACTCAAAACGGTAGCAGATCTAAAGACGAAAGCGGTCAGGAAATGTTAAATACTTTATGTGATAGCGATTTGCGATTGTTGGAGCAAGCCTGGAATACCACCGTTATACCGGCACTCTCAAAAATAGGCGTTTTAAAAGGGGATATTACCTATGGATATGAACAAACCGAAGATTTGGCGCAACTATGGACAATGACAAAGGATTCCTTGCCTTATTTTGATGTGAAGCCGGAATGGGTAAAAGAGAAGTTTGGAGTTGAAGTAATTGGGAAACGAGAAGTGCCAAAGCAGCAAAACACCCTTAGTCTTGGCGCGGATTTTTTCGACTAAGCCCTAAAGGTTACTTTGGGGCATTGCACGGCAGGCTATCGCATTTGTATAATTGCACTTGTGGCCATTGCAACCATCAACAACAGGATTTACAGTTAGCCTTAAATCCTAAGTTTAAACGGCTTTTAAAGACCGTTGAAAAGGCTTTTAAAAAGCTGCACAAAAAAGGAAGTTACAACCCGGACGATTTAAAAGAGGTACCGGAATACCAGGATATCATAATCCAAACAAACGGGTTTTTATCCAGGGCGCTTTCTGATAATGAAATTAGCGATTCTATGCGCAAAAGCATGGAAGAGGATATATTCCTATTTTCAGGATTAAAAACGCACGCACAATTATTTGAAGCTTCCAGGCAGCTGCTTACCGAAGACAAGAAAATCAAGAGCTTCTCCCAGTTTTCAAAAGATGTCTCCAGCATTAAAAAAAACTATAACGAAAATTACCTGGAGGCAGAATATGACTTTGCCGTTGGTAGTGGTTTAATGGCAGAGCGTTGGGAGAACTTTACCGATGGTGATCGTTACTATTTGCAGTACAGAACTGCCAATGATGATAAGGTGAGGGATAGCCATCAGGCACTTCATAATATAACCCTGCCAAAGAATGATCCTTTTTGGGATCTCTTCTTTCCTCCAAATGGTTGGCGCTGCCGATGTACGGTAGCTGAAGTATTGGCTTATTTAAATGATTTAAGCGATGCCGTGAAGGCTCATAAATCGGGAAAAAGCGCAACATACCAGGAGAGCAAAAACGGTAAGAACAAACTGGAAATTTTCAGGTTTAATCCGGGCAAACAAAAAGTGGCATTTCCGCCAAAGCATCCCTACCATAAAGTAGCGGGAGCAGCTAAGGCAAAGCCTATTATTCAATCTATTAAAAATAAATATTAATAGTAATTAAAAACAAAAAAATGGTAACTAAAAAAGAATGGTCAGAATTTAGAAGTACAGGGTTATTATTAATTATTAATCAAATACTACACATTTTCGGTTGGGCTATAGTATTCGAAATGGAAAATAATGAGATAAAAAATGTATATCCTGCACGTGTTAAATTTAGAGGTTTTAGTAATGACCACACAGATGTAGCATACAAGCAATTAAGTCGGTTTATGGAAGATAACGCAACTGATCTTAATAACGAAGCGCAATCGTAATCTTTCTAACAACAAAGGGATAAACTGCAAAGCATTATGGATTTTAAAGATGTGGTTAAAAATATTGTGGATGATGTGGCGGTAGATCTCACACAGGAGTTTGACCGTAACTTTGAGCGCAAGGCATTTTTTAACAAGAAATGGCCTGAAACCAAACATACTTATAGCCGGGGTTCTTTACTTGATAGAAGTGGGAAATTAAGGAGAAGTATCAATAAAACCAATACCGGGCATTCCATAAGTTGGAAGAGCTCACTTCCCTATGCCAGCATTCACAATGAAGGTGGAGAAATAGAAGTTACCGCCAAGATGAAAAGCTACTTTTGGGCAATGTTCTATAAGGCAAACGGAGCAGCTAAAGGTAACAAAGGCGGTAAAAAAAGAATAGAGAAACTTTCCGGGGAAGCTGCCAAATGGAAAGCCATGGCATTAATGAAAGTTGGTACCATAATGAAGATTGACCAACGGCAATTCATAGGATGGGATCCCCAAGTGGACAGGCGGGTACAACTCATTGTAAACCACAATATGGAAGAGGTAGGAAAAACAATTAAAAATAATTTAAAGCAATGAAAAACATAATCGATAATACTCAGGCCAAACTCCTGTTAATACCGGGATTTAAATATGTTGATGAAGATTGGGGGCAATTGGATTACTACAGTCCTAACTTTCCGGTGCAATGGCCTTGTGCTTTAATAGATATTACCAATGCCGCTTATAGTGATGTGGGGAAAGATCGGAATAAGGATCCACAGCAACGACAAATGGCAGACTGTTACCTAACGCTTAGTATTGCCGATTTAAAATTGACCAATTCCAGTGGTCACGCCCCGAAGCCTCAAAAAGACAATGCCAGGTCTATTTGGCAATTGATAGAGGCGGCTCACACGGCACTTCACGGATGGAACCCTGAGGTATTTGCCGGGAAATTAATTAGAAGGGGAATGCAACGTGTAAAGAGGGATGATGGGGTGCAGGAGTATAGATTAACCTATAGTTTTAGCATAACCGATGTTTAACCAAATATGGAAAGCTGACTATCTTCCAAAGCTTTGATCTCTTTTAGTTCTTTATTGACAGAGGTACCAAGAATAGTATATAAGGTAGTCCTGGAAATTGCATATCTGGGATAGATATATTTACGCCATACTGTCATTACAGAATTATCTTCTGTCTTGTGTTCGTGATAAAGCCCTAAAACCAGTTGGTAGCGAAGAAGCTTATTCTTTTGAGTGCCAATCTCTTGTTTCTGACGTTTTGTCATACACAAACATAAAACAAAATATTTAAAGCAGCAATATTATCACATAAAAAAACCACCCGGATTAAGGGGTGGTTGAAGGATTTACTGAGTTAGTTCTATGAGTTATTCCTAAGTTCCCAAACTCCACTAAACTTTGCAAGAGTTACATTTAAATGCATTTCTACACTTTCCACTCGGAGGTATTTAAAATTATCAAGAGCTTCTTCTTTTATTGCGCTAGGTAAAAATTCACGTTTCCAAGTTGGGAATAGATCCAAGTAGCTTCCAATAACCAAATTAAACCGAAACTTAGGAGCGCCTTCTATGCCTAAATCTTCATTGGAACCAACGTAATATTTATGGAAATAAATAACCATACATCTAACACATCCCAACATTTCCTGTTTTTTTTGTTCTTCTGGAGTTAGATCCATTCTTCTATAAAAATATCTGAGGTCATTATCATTGAATTTGGCTTTATAAAACACAAAGTCGGTCTTAGCTGAACTTGCTAAATTATCTGCAAAAGTTTTTGTTTCCAAACTATCCAAACCTATGACCTTAGTTCGGATCTCTTTATACGTATCATCAGAAAGGCTGTAACCATCCTGTGCTTGTAAGAAGTAAATTGTGAATAGAAAAGTGATTAGTAGTAGTTTCTTCATGGTTTAAAGTTTAGGTGAAATTACAAAAAATATATAACTGAAGATATATTAATCAATTGGAGGATTTAACGTAAACCTTGCTTTGGCCTGACACCAAGTTTCGCATTGATTCACATCGTTGCATGTGCAGGGAGCTAAACTATATCGTATTTGACCTTCCACAAAGCATTCGTCCCAGAACTCCCGAATATCACCATAACTCATTCCAGAGTCTAACAAGGTTTCATTTATCCTGGTAACATCTTCCCGAAGCTCCTCTTGCCGCTTTTTGGCTGTTTTATAGTTTTTTTTGGCTTTCTTAATATTATAATATGCAATAAGGTAAAGCACACACAGTATTATGGCAATTACCAATACCACATAAATCCATTGGGTGTATTCTGTATGGTTTTTCATTTTTCTTTTGGTTTAAATAGCTTTATAGCTTCTGTTGAGAATTTTGAGGTTGGTATTTTTAATCTATTGGCTATTTCCAACTCCCAATTTGCCCCTGGGCTATTCTCTGTACAAGGAAGAAAGAACAGGGCATCACAGTCCATTAATGCTTTAATACATTTTTTCATTGCGGTTTCCCAGGGTGCTTCAAAATCTCTTACTACTTCTATAGGATTTACAGCTTCAAAGCCCTGAGCTTCGATTTCTTTTGCAGCCATAGCGAATTTTAATGCGCAACTGTGTTTAGGTTCTCCGGTTACTTTTCCGGCTATGTAAATTTTCTTTTTCATATTTTGATTTTGAGATATTAGTATTCAGTTTTGAGTTTATTCCCCCTTCGGGGGCTAGGGGGATTTTACCCTGCATATCCTATCGCTTCTGGTACGCCTTGAAGGATCAGTCCAATTATCATGGCAACACAGCAAACAAGGATGAAGCCGGTCACAGTGCCAACAATGATCTTACCTAATAGATTGAATTCTTCAGTGAAATTTGCGTAGTTTAATAGTACTTGTTTCATATTTTAGTATTGAGATGTTAGTATTGAGTATTGAGATTTAAAAATTAGCTGGACGTTCTGTCTGTTTAAAGTCATACACCCAAACCCATGGGTTTGCATCCAAGGACACCGCTCCATTTATGCTCATCCATAGAGAAAAAAAGCTTGTTTTTTCTGCATCTGCTTCACCAAATGGAATGAACTTATCAGCTCTGGTATAATGTTTATAACCTGAATCCTTAAACAAATAATGGTTTTGGATACCTTCCGATTTAGCATCTCCATTTGAAATATCCTGAAGGCGCTCAACTCTCACATTGGTGCATTCCAGAAATATCCTGCAAACTTCTTTAGGCATAAAAATGGAAGGCTTCCAAGTCATTAATTTGAAAAACGCAGGTGTAAGCTCCTCTAATTCTTTCTGCTTGTATAAATAAGGATGCTCCAAATCATCACTATACTGCCAAGTTTCACGAACCCATATAATATCACCAATCTGGTATTTTGAATGATTCTTTAACGAGTTCATTGTCAATTCCAGTTCACCATACATCATTTTACCATAAGTAGCTTCTATAGGCTGTGGTTTGATTATTCGTCTGGTTTGGGTTTTTCTTTTATCCAAAATGGCTTGTACCATTGGCGTGCTAAATAGTATTGGTCTAATTTTCATATTTATTTATTTTAAATATTTCTTGTTTTGATTCCTGGTGTAATCCACCCGGTTTAATTGTGCTGCCGCAATGGCAATTGTTTTTTTTACGCGTTCTGTCATTTCTGCCCCGTCCTTGTTAGCCTGGGAATTGTTAATGCTATCTGATACAGCTGCTTTTAAACGCCGCTCCCAATAGCCCCGTGCTTGATGATCTTATTGGCAGTTAAGCGGCCATAGATTTCACTCTCCTTGATTTCTTTAATCACTACCACGATATCCTCCAGCTTTAAATTGCTCATTTCGTAATCGTTTAGAATTTCCACTGCAACAATTTCAGCTTCTGGGGTATTCAGTGGTTTGTCAAAATACATAGAGGTAGCAACGAACACCCTTCCAAGGGATTCTATAAGGTGATCCTGTCCTTGATCACGGCTCAGCTTGCCAACGGTTGGGGCTTGGGTATTCATAGCGCTTTGCATGGTCATTTTACCATAGTGCTGCACCACAAGCCTGTTTTTATAATGAGGCGCTGTTATCAGTTCCACCAATGGTGGAGGTTCCGGTGTTGATCGCTTTTTTAACTGCATTTAAAAT
>Ga0307487_1001638_pt1 | contig 15561 bp, 17 predicted proteins | sample CBIW12metaG_FD_203665 | JGI IMG/M metagenome (GOLD analysis project Ga0307487, IMG submission 203665) | Sea-ice brine microbial communities from Beaufort Sea near Barrow, Alaska, United States - CBIW 1.2 | ecosystem: Environmental > Aquatic > Marine > Coastal | place: USA: Alaska | collected... | reverse complement strand
TTTGCATCCATAGATTCTTTAACTCCTTTCATGCTTTCTCTGTATTTTTCGATCTGCCCATTAACTTTCTCCAGACATTTATTGAAAAGGTTTTTTCTATTTTGTATCATTTTTTCTCGATTTTAACTTAAATGTAATTATCCCTTTGCTCCTGAAATAATTTTTTACAAAATTTTAGTAATTATTTTCGAATGTTCAATAAATATAAGCTCATAGCTACTATTTACTACGTATAAGTCTACAGACTAATATAGCTAATTTATAAGTCTATAGACTAATATTAGCAAATTATAAGTCCATAGACTAATATTATGCACTTATAAGGTTCTAGACTAATATATTTTACTATATTTGAAATATGGTAGCAGTTTTAACAGCAGATTTGGTAAAGTCATCATTATATGATGAAGAAGTTTTGGAAAAGGTTTTGAATGCCTTAAAAGCAGAATTTGTCCAAATAAAGGACAGCTACGGGGAAGATAATGTACGCTTAAAAATTTACAGGGGAGATAGTTTTCAAGGAGTGATAAAAAAACCCGAAGAGGCTTTAATAATCGCATTGCAAATTAAGGCCGCGGTGAACCGGATTCATTTAAAAAAGACTAAAAAAAACAAAGCTTATTCGAAAATCGCCGATTTTAAAATCGCTATTGGGATAGGAAACCAAAATATTGAAAGGGAAGCAATCTCTGAATCCAACGGGCAGGCTTTTCAATTTTCGGGACGCACTCTGGATGAAATGAAAACCGGAAACCGAAAAACCCGATTAAAAACCGAATTGGAAGAAGTAAACGCCGAATTCAACACCTCATTTTTTCTTATGGATACTATAACCGATAAGTGGAGTACCGCATCAGCAGAAGTGGTGTATTATTTATTGAAGGGTTTAAAAGAACGGGAAATAGCTAAAGAGATCGACATAAGCCAATCTGCAGTAAATCAACGTAAAAAAGCTGCTGGCTGGGATGCCATTTCAGAATTGTTAACCAGATACAGAAATGTAATCACGAAGCGATATAACGATGGAGAATAGCCTGTTAATTTTACTTCACCTTTTATTGGCCCATATTTTAACCGATTTTGTGCTGCAACCCACAAGTTGGATCGCACACAAGCGAAAACACAAAGGCAAATCGTATATACTTTTCTTACATGGGCTGTTGGCCGGGTTATTGGCTTTCATATTTTTACAGCAAGCCAATTGGTGGTACGTGACAGTTTTTATAAGCATAACCCACTATTTTATAGATTGGTGGAAAATACTTCAAAAAACAGACAATTTAAAATACTTTCTGCTGGATCAATTATTTCATGTAGTTATCCTTATAATCGTGTGGTTATACCTGATACAAGGATTTGAAAAGTTGATTCCTTTCCTGCTGGACCTTCTTAATTCCCCTGACATTTTAGCAATAATCGCGGCTTATTTAATAGTGATATTTCCCGCCGGATTTCTAATAGGAAAAGCAACCAAACGATGGCAGGATGAAATTGAAACCACCAATAAAAAAGAAAGTCTGGAAGCAGCCGGACGCTATATTGGGATCTTTGAACGTATCCTGGTCCTAACCTTTATCCTAACAGATAATTTTGCTGCCATAGGATTTTTGATCGCGGCAAAATCCATTCTAAGATTTAGCGATAAAACCGAAACAGGAGCGCGTAAACAAACTGAATATGTCCTGATAGGCACCCTTATGAGTTTCTCGATAACAATCCTGCTTGGCCTGTTAGTACGTCAGTTCGTCTTCTAACAATTGAATGTTATTAAGCATCCGCTCCTTTACAATATTCATCATACGTTTGTTTAAGGCTGAAGAATTTTCGATGTAAATCCTGTATTCTTCAATGCTAAACTGCCCAATCATTATCCCCTTCAAACTATTTCTGAATTTGATATCCCTTTGAATGGCATTTTCAATAAAAGCCATTTTCTTTTCAACAGTAAATCCGTAAAAGGCGTTCTTGCATTTTTTGATGTAGTTTTTAAATACCTCCACGAATAAATCATTTTGAAGTTTTGCAATGGGGCGCAGGGTTTTGTTCTGAAACTGCTCATCACTGCACATGTTTTCTGAAACCCTAGCAGAAGGGATTTCAGGCCTTAGAAGGAGAAGATTTGAATCACGATGTATCATAATAATAGAGTTTCTTAAATTTAATTAAATATGTCGCTAAAAATTCACTATTCAAATTTGACTTTTAAACTATTTATGAACAAATTGACCATCAGTTAAAATCCTCTTAATCGTTCCCCACTTTGTGAGCTTCTCTTTACCTTTAGAAAAACAAACTTCAATTATATGATTATTTCAAAAAACCCCTATACCGGAGAAGCAATCGCAAGTGTAAAAGAATTCACAAAAAACGAGATAGATAATGCTCTGGATGCAGCGAATAATCGTTTTGAAAGTTGGAAAAAAACCGATTTTAAAGATCGGTCTAAACTGATGTTACAAGCTGCCGTTGAATTAAAAAAGAACAAAAAAGAATACGCAGAGACCATGACCCGGGAAATGGGAAAACCCATCTCACAAGCTATTGCCGAGGTGGAGAAATGTGCCTGGGTATGCGAATATTATGCTGACAATGCCGCGAAACAATTGGCCCGGGAAACCATTAAAACCGATGCTCACAAAAGTTATATTTCGTATGAACCCATTGGTGTGGTCCTGGCGGTGATGCCATGGAATTATCCTTTCTGGCAGGTTATCAGGTTTGCCGCACCGGCCTTAATGGCGGGGAATGTGTGTGTTTTAAAGCACGCCAGTAACGTGATGCAATCTGCAATTAATATTCAAAAGGTTTTTGAAAGGGCCGGTTTTCCTGAAGGTTGTTTTCAAAATTTTCCAATTGGAAGCACTAAGGTAGAAGGGATTATCCGGGATAAACGCATAAAAGCGGTAACGCTTACGGGGAGCAAACCCGCAGGAAGCGCCGTTGCTTCTGTTGCCGGGGAAGAAATAAAAAAATCGGTTTTAGAATTAGGCGGCAGCAACGCTTTGGTCGTTTTTAAAGATGCAAATATTGAGAAAACCGTCAAAACATGTATACAGGCGAGATTTCAAAATACAGGGCAAAGTTGCATCGCAGGAAAAAGGTTGCTTTTGCAGCAGGCTATTGCCGAAGAATTTCTGGCCTTATTCATCCGGCAGATAAAGGAACTAAAAAGTGGGGACCCAATGGATGAAAAGACTTTTATTGGGGTTATGGCAAAGGAAGATTTGGCGAAAGATTTAGAAAAACAAGTTGAAAGTTCGGTTAAAGCCGGAGCACGAATCCTATTAGGTGGAAAACGAAACGGCACCTATTTTGAACCCACAATAATTGCAGATGTTACCCCGAAAATGCCTGTTTTTAAAGAAGAAACCTTTGGCCCTGTTATTTCTGTAACTATTTTTAATTCAGAAGAAGAAGCCCTGGAATTGGTGAATTCATCCGATTTTGGTTTAGGGGTCTCCATATTTACCGAGAATTTAGACTTTGCAGAAGAATTGGTGCCACAGTTTGATGATGGGGCCGTATTTGTAAATGAATTGGTAAAGAGCGACCCAAGATTGCCATTTGGCGGCACAAAAACTTCAGGCTATGGAAGAGAGCTTTCCCTGCATGGGATAAGGGAGTTTGTGAATATAAAAACTGTTTATTTTAATAAATATTAAGATTTAAAATATAAGAAACCTCAATTCAAATGAGAAAACAAAATATAGCTGTTACAGTAGATGCGTTGCTATTTTATAAAAAAGCTGATCTTTTAAAAATTTTGCTGATCCGACGAAAAAATGAACCTTTCAGGAATCAATGGGCGTTGCCCGGAGGATTTCTGGACGAAGATGAAAACCTGGAGGAAGGAGCGAAAAGGGAATTAGAGGAAGAAACCGGACTTAAAATTGAAAAATTACAGCAGGTTGGTGCGTTTGGAGCACCCGGAAGAGATCCCCGGGGAAGAACAGTCTCGATAGCATTTGTCGGGTTAATGAATGAAGAGGCAATGCCTAAAGCAAATGATGATGCTGTGGATGCAAAATGGTTTGCTATGAATGATTTGCCGGATCTGGCTTTTGATCATTCTCAAATTATAAATGCGGGAAGTGTTTTGTTATAGGTAACTGCAAAGCTCGCTAAGATTTACGCAAAGGACGCAGAGCCTTGTAAATTATCGCCTGGTTATTAATGAAAATTCATTTCCGGAAATTGATAATTCTTTATTATTATTTTATTTTTCTTTGCGCACTTGGCGGTTTTTCCCTTGGCGTTCCTTGCGGTTAAATATAACATCCATATAAGCATTTTCCTGTGTGAGAAATTTTATTCTCATGGATGTTTCATATAAAAATAGAGCCTCAAATTGAATTTGTCAAGAACTGGCTGCTGAAGGACTATTTTACGGAAATTTTCTTTTTTTCCCGATCCTTTTTAGCTTGTTCAATTTGATCGAGTGCCCTTTTTACTTGATTTTCAGAAGGGTATTCTGGTATTTGTTCGGCTGCTTTTTCAGGTTCCAGGCTCAGGCTTATATAAAACGGATAATGATCGGAATCTATACTTTTTCCAGTTCCAATTTCAGATACCCGAAACTCTTCAGAAACAAAAAAATGATCCAGGGGCCATTTCAGAATAAAACTTGATACGTCAAATGAGTTGTAAAATCCACGGCCCACACGTACATCAAGTAATCTGCTGACATTCTTGAATAAAACGGAAGTTCCAGACCAGGCAACATCGTTAAAATCTCCTGCCACAATTACCGGTAATTCCCTATCCTTGGACATTACAGCCAATTGCATCAGCTCGGCATCCCTGTCTGTAGAAGAAGGATTTTCCTGGGGCATTGGGGCAGTTGGATGTATGGCGTGAAAACTCACCTCCCTTCCATTCCGTAGTTCAATTATTGTGTGAATAGAAGGAATACTGTCATCTACTAAATAAAGCACTTGTGGATCCTTCATTTTTAATTTAGAATAAAGCAGCATTCCATAAGTATTACTGAGAGGAACTTCAATTTTGAAAGGATATTTTGAGACAGCCTCTGAAATATCATTCATCCAGCGTTTATCGGTTTCCATAAGCAATAAAACATCCGGATCATTATTCGCAATCTCCTGAATCAATAAGTTTGAATTCGTATTATCCTGATATACATTTGCAGCATAAAATGAAATGGAATTAGTCTTATCTGAAGTTGACGAAGCGTTGCCCACTTCAAAATTGGAATGGGGTAAATAAGGATAAATTTTTCCCAACTGAAATATAAAACATGCTGTTAACACAATGACAAAAATGTAGTCCTGAAGCCATTTGATATCAAATTTAATGAAATAAACTACGATTGCTATAAAAGTTAAAATCGTGAACTGTATATGCGGAAAGTCAAACATCCTGATCCACCAAAAATCTGCCACAGCTATCGGTAGCAGGGTCAAAAACACTGCCAGCATACCAAATCCTTAAAAAAAGGCTTTAATCTCATTAGTTATATTTATTAATAAATATTACTTTATTCAATTTCTTTTTTGGTGAATTTATCAGAAAATTTTTGAATATCGTCTCCTGAAGGAGATTCGAACAGCTGCAGATCAAAATAAGGAACCGCGGCAATTAAATGATCAAAAATATCGGCTGCAATATATTCAAAATTTTCCCAACGTTTATCCCTGCTAAAACACAAAACTTCAACCGGAATTCCCTGTGGGGTGGGAGCAAGATGGCGTACCATCATATACAAATCCTTATTTATGGCAGAGTGATCTTGTAAATAGGCATCAGCATATTTTCTGAATATTCCTAAATTGGTTTGATTCCTTCCATTAATTGGCAAATCCTTATCGATATTATTCTTTGTGTTAAACCTGTCGATTTCCTTTTGCCTGTGATCCAAATAAGGGGCGATCAGGGAGATTTTTTTAAGTTTTTCCAGGTCCTCTGGTGTGACAAACCTTACGGAATTCTGCTTGATGAAAATGGCCCTTTTTATTCTTCTTCCGGGGGAGTCCTGCATTCCGCGCCAGTTTTGAAAGGAATCGGAGATCAAACTGTAGGTAGGAATTGTTGTGAATGTGTTGTCAAAATTCTGAACGCGTACTGTCGCCAGGTTAATTTCAGTCACATTCCCATCGGCCCCGTATTTACTGAAGGTGATCCAGTCTCCAATTCGTACGATATCATTTACTGAAACCTGTATGGAGGCCACAAAACCCATGATGGTATCTTTAAAGACAAGCAGTAAAATGGCGGAAGCGGCTCCCAGTGAAATTGCAAAATTGATCACCGATTTACCTGTAATTTCAGAAAAAATGAACATTATACCAACAACCCAAACAAAGATCATCAGGACTTGTATATAACTGTCTATTGGTTTGTCCCTAAATTCATCTTTGGTTCTCAGGTATTTTTTTGAGGTGCGCAACAAACTTCGGAAAACCCATATAATAAGAATAATCACATAAATATTCAGGACAAAAAGAATAACTTTAAGGCTGTATTCATGGTCCACCATGATATAGGGAATAGCATAATAGATCAATACAATTGGCACGATTTGCCCCATATATTTGGGGAATTTACTTTGTATCAAAAAATCGTCAAAGGTAGTTTTTGTTCTTACTGTAAAGGCTTTAAAAGCTTCAATTACAAATCTTTTAAGCAGATAATGGATCATTAAAACCAGAAGCACCAATACACTAAGATTGATCGCTAAATTGAGATAACTGGCAGCAACCACATTCATTCCCTGGCTGATAAAGAAATCTTCAAGGAAACAAGTGATATCTTTCAAATCCATAAACTCTATCATGCTTTCAGGTATTTATTTTCGACATAAAATGGACCGAAAGGAAGCACAGAGCAGGCAATTACAATAATCAGAATTTTAATATTCCAGTTCATGGGTTTAAACATCCAGGCTGCTCCTGTGAGATAGGTTATAAATAGAACTCCGTGGGCCATTCCAACAATTTCAACCATTTGTGGCATGTCAAAAAAATATTTTAAAGGCATTGCAAGCAACATTAACACCAGAAATGAGACACCTTCCAAAATGCTAATCCATCTAAAAATTCTGATCTGATTATCAAAGTCCATAAAAATTTTATTTTGTGCAAATATAATTGTTCTATGTAAAGTTTTTGCAGGAAAAACAGGATTTAAACAGGAAAAGCTGGTTTATACCTGAATGTTAAAATTTACAACTAAAAATCCCAATCTTATTAATATTATACCTCCAGGTTTAGCATTTTTCCTAATTTGCACGAAATAAGAAAAAACATTCATGAAATCTAAAATTTTAGTAACCGGAGGTCTTGGTTTTATTGGCTCACATACAGTAGTAGCTTTACAGGAACAAGGTTTTGAGGTGGTTATAATAGATAATTTATCCAACTCGTCCCTGGATGTATTGGCAGGGATCACGAAAATAACCCAAATTTCACCTGAATTTGAAAATATTGATCTGAGGGATAAGGAAGCTGTTGCGAAGTTTTTTGAAAAATATCCGAAAATAATCGGGGTTATTCATTTCGCGGCATCAAAAGCGGTTGGAGAAAGTGTTGAAAACCCGTTATTGTATTACGAAAACAACCTGGCGAGTTTAATTTATATTTTGAAGGAACTCAGCCAGAAAAATGAAGCTAATTTAATTTTTAGCTCTTCATGTACGGTTTATGGACAGGCTGATACCTTGCCGATCTCTGAGAATGCACCAGTCAAAAAAGCAGAATCGCCTTACGGAAATACCAAACAAATAGGAGAGGAGATCATTCAGGACACTTGTAAGGTATATCCGCAATTAAGCGCTATTTCCCTGCGATATTTTAATCCCATTGGGGCGCACCCAAGCGGTGAAATTGGCGAATTACCAATAGGAACCCCGCAAAATTTAATTCCTTTTATCACCCAAACCGCTATTGGAAAAAGAGAAATGCTTTCGGTTTTTGGGAATGATTATCCTACAAGTGACGGAACTTGCATTCGGGATTATATCCATGTTATGGACCTCGCCAAGGCACATGTAATTGCTCTAAAAAGCCTTTTGGAAGATGCATTGGAAAAAAATTATGATGTATTTAATTTAGGGACTGGGAAAGGCAATACCGTATTGGAAGTGATAGAATCCTTTGAACGGGTTTCCGGAAAAAAACTTTCATATAAAATAGTGGATAGGCGTGAAGGAGACATTACAGCCGCTTATGCCGATACTCATAAAGCGAATTCAGAACTTAAATGGAAAGCGGAACTCAGCCTTGACGAAGCCCTAAAAAGCGCTTGGGAATGGGAAAAAAGAGTGACACAATCAGAAAAGGAAGAATAACATTTTGAAATCCAAAGAAATAAAAGCGTCCTGAAAAATATTTTTTAGGCCGCTTTTTTATTAAATAATTTATTGGGTCAGATTTAAACTAATAAGTTGATAATTAGTTTGATACATAAAATAATATACCGATTTTTAGAATATTGTGGAATAAAATTGACCGCAAAGGGCGTAAAGACTTGCAATCGATTGATTACTTTTTTTTATGAAGTCAGGTGATTTGCCCACTCACTTTAATAATTAGACTGGTTGTTTTATTTTTGATTTCATTTTCAGTGCTTGTTTTTTCTCTGTGTCCTTTGCGATTTTTTTCTTGGCGAGCTTTGCGGTTAAAAAGGAATAATCAAAATTGCAATTCTCAATAGGAATCTATAAAATAATCCACATTGTCCTAAAACATAGCCAAAATAATTTTTCGATAAGAAAATACCTGTAAACCGAATAAATTTTCTGAATTGAAAATCCTTTATTACAATAGTCTTACATCTATTATCTATATTCTTTTGTCTGGTTTTGGATTTCGAAATTATAAACAGGCAAATGCTTGTTACAAAAAAGTATCTTTGCCACTTAAAAAATTAAGCAATGAGTTTTACTGAATTAGGTGTTTCCAAAGAGATCACTAAAGGATTAAAGGAATTGGGCATTTTTACCCCGACCAAGATCCAAACGGCAGCCATTCCTGTTTTATCCCGTGAAAATATTGACTTTATTGGGCAAGCTCAAACCGGGACCGGAAAAACAGCAGCATTTGGATTGCCGATCCTGTCTAAAATAGATCCTAAAAAAGAGTATATTCAGGCCTTGATTTTAGCGCCAACACGTGAACTTGGGCAGCAAATAGCTAAGCAACTCTTTAAATTCACAAAATACACCGATCAGGTTTTTGCAGAAGCTGTATATGGTGGGGAAAAAATAGATATTCAAATTGCCCGTTTAAAAAGGCCTACACATATTGTTGTGGCAACCCCCGGGAGACTTATAGATTTACTGAATAAAAAAGCATTGGACATTTCAAAAATCAACACCCTGGTGCTTGATGAAGCCGATGAAATGCTAAGCATGGGTTTTAAAGATGAACTTAACACAATTTTAAAAAGTACTAAAGGCGATAGAAATATCTGGCTGTTTTCTGCTACGATGCCTTCAGAATTAAATGAGATCATCACAAATTTTGTCTCCAAAGATGCGCTTCGGGTTAATATAGATAAAGATGAAGCAGTAAATACCGGGATCGAACATCAATTTGTAACCGGTGATGACAACAACAAACTGGACACTTTGGCCCTTTTTCTGAAATCCCAAGGAAAAAACCGGGGAATTATTTTTACCAGGACAAAATCAGCTGCAAAGCTCCTGGCTAAACAATTGGCCGCTAAAAATTACGAGGTTGGTCTTTTGGAAGGTGATATGTTGCAAAAAGACCGGGATAAGGTCATGCGTGCCTTTAAAAACAAAACCTTACGCCTTTTGGTGGCTACAGATGTCGCTGCCAGGGGAATAGATGTAGATAATCTGGCCTTTGTGGTACATTATCAGCTTCCCGATCAAATAGAATATTATACGCACAGGAGCGGTCGTACTGCCCGTGCGGGAAAAACAGGAATTTCACTGGTCTTGGTGAATCAAAAGGAACTCAAACGAATCTGGGAACTCGAGAAAGAGCTTAAGATCAAATTCCTAAAGATCAAGTAAACCTCTTAAACTCAATAAAAGCAAGCCTGTATAATTTCTTGAATCAGAAATATACAGGCTTTATCTTATCTGTTATTTTAAATTTATCGGAAATCTGATCGGTGAAATTTAATTGAGATATAAAAGTTATACCATTTCAAATATTACCAGGGCATAAAGGTAAAATCGAACAAATCTTAACAAACCAAACATCAAATAGCTCATAAACGGAAACCGGATAACCCCGGCAGCAATGCTGGTCAAGGAATAAGGAATGGGAAGAAGTGCTCCAACTATAATTAGAAAACCACCCCATTTACGGGTGTTTTTAATATATTTTCCCAGGTTCACTTCAATCTTATTTTGAACTGATGGTATTTTGGTGATACCTATCCCAATAAAATAAGAAACGATTCCGCCCAAATAGGAGGCTAATGCCAAAAGGGATAAGTAAAAAATAGGTAAGGCCGATTTTCCTGCCCAGGCAATAAAAATCTCCGGGGGAATCAGGCCTAAAAGGGATTCAGAAATAAAAAATACCGAAAGAATTCCGGAGGGGGAATAGGTTTCCGTAAAGGTTACCAGTGCCTTGTTTAAATCTAATACGTAAAAATCTACCGCGAAAATGGCACCAATAATCAATAATATAGGAATGATAGCTTTTAGTACACTTCTGCCCACAAATTTGTAAAACCCCGTATAGCTATAATACTGGTGCAATAAACGCAATCGCGACTTCTTTTTAGATTTCGCATCCCTTTTCATTAACCTAAAGTTTAAATGGGTTCCGGACTTCTCAGAATTAAGCTTTGAAGTTCTATTTATTTAAAAACAGAACTAATGGAAAATTATTTAATTCTCTTCCGCATAATTCTGTAAATCTTTGCTGTATTCCCTTAAATCCATTTCATTGTTTTTTATGGTAGTATCACACATAATAGACAAAAGGTAATCCAGACTTTCCTGAGGATCGAATTCTGAGGAGGCAGAAACTTCTTCATTTTCATCTAAAGGCTCATCTTCCGGAATTGGAATATTGAAGTTTTGGTAATTTTCAATATGCTCGTACGTCAGGCGAATTACTTTTGCCAGTAACGGATTTTCACCTTCTACGGCATAAGGCCTGAGTTCTTTTAGATCTTCAACTATAGTATTGATGATTATTCCGTTACGCATTAAATTGCGTTGAATTTTATCTAGTAATTTTTGACCTTTTGGATTTTTCAAATGTTCCTGTTTTTATGGTGTTTTTACCTTATTTATAGACTTTGGTAGTATTTTTACCAACTCTTTTGTAAGACTTCAAAGTTAGTGCTTTAAAATTTTTTCAAAACAATTTTAGCTAATATTTATAAAAGAATATGAATTGTTTTTAAAACGTTCACACCTAGCTAATTCTTGTTTTGGTTTTAACAATTAACAATATATTAGACTTAAAAATTTTATGTATCAGGGGTTCTTTAGTAGTTTTATACGAATCAAAAAATTAAAGAAATGGAATCATTTAATTCAAAAGTAGCATTAATAACAGGAGGAAGTAAAGGAATAGGATATGGCATTGCCGAGGCTTTACTGAAGTTAAATATGAAGGTTGCAATTACAAGTCGTTCTAAAGATTCAGCTGAAAAAGCGGCCAAAGAACTGACAGCTTTGGGAAAAGGGGAGGTCCTTGGCCTGGAAGCCGATGTAAGGGATTATAAAAGTCAGGAAAAAGCCGTTAAAAAGCTGATGGATAAATGGGGACAAATTGATGTATTGGTTGCAAATGCGGGAGTTGGTCATTTTGGCCCTATTGATGAACTAAGTGTGGAGGAATGGCAACAAACCATTGATACCAACCTGAGCGGCGTATTTTACAGTATAAAATCGGTTGTGGAAGGTCTTAAAAAGTCAAAAGGATATATAATCACCATTTCCAGTTTAGCCGGCACCAATTTCTTTGAGGGGGCTTCCGCCTATAACGCTAGCAAATTTGGGGTAACGGGATTTACACAGGCCGCCATGCTGGATTTGAGAAAATATGGAATAAAAGTGAGCACGATTATGCCCGGCTCGGTTGCCACACATTTTAACGATCACGAACCATCCGAAAAAGATGCCTGGAAAATCCAAAAAGAAGACATAGGGGAACTGGTAGTGGATCTATTGAAAATGAACCCGCGCACGCTTCCCAGCAAAATAGAAATAAGGCCTTCACAACCGCCGGAAAAAAAATAAATTTTTCCATATTCAAAAACCTTTCTTTTACAAGGAAGGTTTTTTTATTTAGAACTTCTGATATTTCAAAAAATTCTCTAATTTGGGAAGCTGGTGAGGATTTGTGGTCGATTAAAATCATATCAAATAACCTGATTTGAAGCTTTGGAAAGTGTATTTTTACCTCGCATTTTAGTTCTGGAGTTAGTTGTGCGGTTCACTATTATACTAAATTGCATCAGCTGACTTAAAATTGAATAAATAATTAATGACCACCAATAGATCTGTGGCTTAAAACTGTATTTAAAAATGATATTAATTGACAAACCTTATGTTTCAGATTTTCTTGTTAAAACCATAAAAGAAAATAATTTTCCAATAGTTTCCACTGCGGCGGCAAGAGCGATGATTTCTGATAAGACCCTGAATTGGATCACCGAGGAAGAAGCTAAGATTATTTTTAAAAAGGACCAGGAGACTCCAATTTATACCAATTCTGAAAACACGATCAACTGGATCCAAAACAATGTGACTACATCAAATCTACCGGGTCAGATCGAGGTTTTTAAAAATAAGGTGAAATTCAGGGAACTGATAAAAGATGGTTTTCCCGATTACTTTTTTAAAGGTGTGAGATTTGAAGAGCTGAGAAAACTAAATGTTGATGAGTTGAAATTTCCGTTCATCATAAAACCTGCGGTTGGCTTTTTTAGCATTGCTGTTCATAAAGTTGATAGTCAGGTTGAGTGGTTTCAAATTTTGGACAAAATTAATGCTGAGAATGAAGATTCCAAAGATCTCTATCCAAAAGAAGTATTAAACGTCACCGATTTTATTATCGAGGGATACATAGCCGGCGAGGAGTATGCCGTTGATTGTTATTTTGATTCAGAAGGAAAACCGGTCGTGCTGAATGTACTTCATCACATATTTTCATCGGCTAAAGATGTAAGTGACCGGGTGTATTCAACTTCAAAAGAAATAATAGAAAAATACAAAAATGAGATTCAGAATTTTTTGGAGTTACTTGGAGAGAAAGCAAATCTGAAGAATTTCCCCGCTCACGTGGAATTGAGAATTGACGGGGAAGGAAAAATAAATCCCATTGAGGTAAATCCGCTGAGATTTGGTGGATTTTGCACTACGGCAGATTTAACCTGGTTTGCTTACGGGATCAATTCATATAACTACTTTTTCGAATCCAAAAAACCCGATTGGGATGAGATCTTTAAAACCCGAAAAGAAAAAAAGTACAGCATTATTGTTTTGGATAATAATTCGGGATTTGAGGAAAGCGAAATAGCATCCTTTGATTATGAAAAATTATTAAAGGACTTTGAAAAACCTCTGGAATTAAGGAAAATTCAGCTAAATGAATATCTGGTTTTTGGATTTTTATTCACAGAAACAAACTATGGAAACGAGCAGGAACTGATGCAAATTCTCGGTTCTGACCTGAAAAAGTATATTAGCCTTAAAAAGACTTCGGCAGAGATTAATTAAATCAGATTTAAAACGGAGCATAAAAAATATGATTCCAGTACCCAATAAAATTTCATAGCTTTAAAAAATCATGTAATAGAAATAATCAGAATTATAAAAAAACCACTAAATCATGTCAGAGAAAAAACGAAAAATTAAAGAAACTTATATAGGAAAGGCAAATAACCTGGAAAGTTTAATAGAGTATCAGACGGATTCCGTGATAAGCAAAACCATCATCGGGAAAAAGGCCGGCACGGTTACCTTGTTTGCTTTTGATAAAGAGCAAGGTTTAAGCGAGCACACCGCAGCCTACGATGCGCTTGTCTATATGTTGGATGGGGAAGCACAAATTACCATTTCGGGTAAACCAATCATTGTAAAAAAAGGGGAGATGCTGATATTGCCCGCAAATCAGCCTCATGCACTTGAAGCTTTAAGTCCGTATAAAATGCTTTTGGTGATGATAAAATCTGAATGAGGGAATTTGTAAAAAGACAATTTTTAAAAAAGGGAAGATTATGAAAAACACATTGGCATTTGATGTTTATGGAACGATCATAAATACCTCAGGGGTTTATGATTTATTGGTGACATTTATGGATGAAAAAGCAAATCCATTTATGGACGCCTGGAGAAACAAGCAATTGGAATATTCCTTTAGAAGAGGTTTGATGAATAAATATGCCGATTTTTCTATCTGCACCAAACACGCATTGGAATTTTGTTGTCTCGCTTTTCAAATTGAATTAAGTTTCGGCCAGAAAGATGCCTTAATGGAACAATATAAAGTATTGCCAGCATTTCCTGATGTTGCAGCCGGATTACACATTTTACGGGAATCGGGATATAAATTATACGCATTTTCAAACGGAAGTGAAAGTGCCATTTCCGGACTTTTGAAAAATGCCAATATCATGGAATATTTTCACGGGATTGTGAGTGTGGAAGAGGTGAAAATGTTTAAGCCAAGTCCTTTGGTTTATGCGCATTTTAACAAGAAGACAAATTCTGCCATACCAAATTCCTGGTTAATTTCGAGCAATCCTTTTGATGTAATAGGAGCAATTTCTTACGGAATGCGCTCAGCCTGGGTTCAACGATCTTCAGAATCTATATTTGATCCCTGGGGAGTTGAACCCACTACAATAATTGAGAAAATTACCGATTTAAAATTGGCACTGGAAAAAATGGAATAACACTATTTTCATAATACAAGTTGACTGTGTGGGTTTGTAAAAACGATAAAAAGAAAAAAAGATTTTAATCATTTCAGCATTTTTTTAATTTTATGAATGTGGAAATAACACAGGTAAATTTTATTGCCGAAATAAAACAAAAAGTTCGCAATGCACAATACGAAGCATTGAAGGTTGTAAACACACAACTTATTAATTTGTATTGGGAAATAGGGAAATCTATTGCCGAAAAGCAAAACGAAAATTGGGGCAAAGCAATTGTGCCAACCTTGTCAAAAGAACTTCAAAATGAATTTCCCGGAATTGGTGGGTTTTCTACCACTAATCTATGGTTAATGGCTCAGCTATACAGTGAATATCATTCGGTTGAATTTCTCCAACCATTGGTTGGAGAAATTAGCTGGTAGGGTTTTGATTATTCCTTCACATAATGAATGTCGCGCTCAGCTAAATAGTTCATAAAGTAATTAAAGCAAACTTCGTATTTGCCAATTAATTCAGGCGGAAAAATGCCTTTTTCAGAAAATAATCCATCCAAAAACATATTGGCTGCGGCAGCAGCTGTGTAGCCGGTTGTGCGTGCCATAGATGATGTTTGGGTTTCTTCGGAATATTCATCATATAAGTTATAGACCACTTCTTCCGGTTTTCCTTCGGAATTTTCTCCTTTTAAACTAATTCTCATCACTGTAAATTCCTTTTCTG